>Ga0224512_10000719_pt1 | contig 33974 bp, 29 predicted proteins | sample SF_May12_sed_USG_4_FD_169103 | JGI IMG/M metagenome (GOLD analysis project Ga0224512, IMG submission 169103) | Sediment microbial communities from San Francisco Bay, California, United States - SF_May12_sed_USGS_13 | ecosystem: Environmental > Aquatic > Marine > Sediment | place: USA... | reverse complement strand
CATCGTCTGGATGACGGCGGCCGCCAACCGGGACCCGTACTGGATCGTTCAGATCGACATCAAGGAGGCATGCGGCACGAAAGTCGGTCCCAAGGAACGGGCCCGCACCTTCACCCGTGTCCTCGGTGGCGAGTTCGACGAGTTCCGCCCCCTCTCGCTCGGCTCACCGGATTTCCTCGTCAGCACCCGTCGACAGGAACTGATCGACGAGCATCGCTCCGCCGGCCTCGCCGACAGCGACGACGACCGCGACTGACAACCGGCGTTTCAGCAGCCGACCATCTCCCACCGCGCCGCCACGTACCCATCACCGGAACCCGACGGCCGCACCACCACGAGGAAGAGCGCCTCCTCCACGGGTCGGCTGCCGACGGGCAGCACGGGATCCGTCGGGGCCGCGTAGTTGATCGAGCCGTCGGGTGTGTCGATTCGGATCAGTTCGTCCTTCCATTGTGTTCCCCCGTCGTGGATCGAGGCCAGAACTCGGTCGAGCGCCTCCTCGGGAGTTGGGAAGACCGTGGGCTCGAGATCAGACTCACCGTCGTTGGGAGGGAAGTCCGGTGGGCCGCTCTCGCACTCGATCACGGCAGGCGGCCGATCGGCGACCAGAACGGGGATGTCGGCGTCCGCGGTCCCATCGTTGTCGACGTCAGGCGTCTCCGTGTTCAACTCGGCACCGGAGACCTCGTCCAACGGCCCAGGTCCGGAGCCGACGTCCCAGATCCGCACCGTGGTGTCGGAGCTGCCGGACGCCAACCGCCCGTCGGGGAGGACGGCCAGCGCTTTGACGGCACCTGTGTGCTGATCGAGCACGGTCGGGTTGCGGGTCGGCAGGCCCCGGTCCCAGACCCGTACGGTGCCGTCGGCGCTGCCGGAGGCCAGCCGCCCGTCGGGGAGCTCGACCAGCCCGGTGATGGCATCGAGATGCCCATCGAGCACCGCCGGCGCCCCAACCGGACGACCGGGATCCCAGATCCGGATGGCCCCGTTCGAATCCCCGGAGGCGACCCGACCATCGGCGAGGACGACGAGAGCGGTGACCGCATCCGAGTGACCGACCGACACCGGTGATCGTTCGTCCTCGACGCCCGTCGCCGGATCCCAGATCCGGATGGTTCCCTCACTCCCCGCGCTCACGAGCATCCCGTCGGGGAGCTCGACAACAGTCAGCACCGTTCCGGTGTGCTTCGTATCGATCCGGACGCCTTCGTCCCCAACCGGCCCGATGGTGACGAGACCCCCCGTTCCGCCGAACACCACATCGCCGGAGCGCAACACCGTGATCTTCGGCTGCGGCGCCACGTCCTTCGTCAGCTGACCGCCCCGGAGGCCGAACCCCGACTCGGGATCGATCTCCTCCAGCGCCATCGAATCGGCGAACGAGCTGACCACCACCAGACCACCCGACGGGAGTCGGCCGAGACTCGACACCGAGCGCGGCATTGCCCCGGCATTGAACGAATCCTCGACGCGAACTTCGGTCGGACCGTCGTCCGGATGCACGGGATCCCAGTACTGCAAGATGTCACCCTCCCCGGCCGCTACCAGACGCCGGTCGTCAAGCACCAGGAGGGCGAGAACGGCGAAGTTCGTTTCCATCGTGACGACGGAGGGCGTCTGCTCGACGGGGGCCGCAACGGTGGTCGAACCGAACGTCACGGATGAACTCGACGTGCTGGACGGGTCGGCCTCCGTCACATCGAAACCTGGTCCGGTCGACGAGATTCGATTTCCGTCGCGCTGATCGGCCAGGACGCTGACAACCGTGAGGATCCCCGCAGCAAGTGCGACCGCCGCCGCAGCCGACACGATCCAGGCCCGACGGAGCGCTACCGAGTCGGCGGCTCGAGCCCGGGGCCGGGCAAGGGTGACCACCTCGTCGGAGCCGAGCAACGGTGTTCCGTTGACCGCAGCCTGGTCGGCCGTCAACGGTGCGGGAAGGTGCTCCAGCCGTTCGGCTCGGTTCTTCACCTCGTCGAGCGTGATCGGTTCGGACGCCGACGAGACCAGTTGGATCAGGACGTCGATCTCAGGACGGCGTTCAGCCATCGACGTTCACCTCCAGTGCGACCCTCAGCGCGGCGAGACCCCGACGAACATGGGTGGCGATCGTGGAGATCGAGCAGCCCAGCAGCTCGGCGACCTCTCGATGCCGGTAGCCCAAACCGTGGACCAGCCACACCGACACACGCTGCTGTTCCGGAAGCCCCGACAACAACCCCCGAAGTTGAGGCTCGAACTCGGGAACCTCGAAGCCGGCGGAGACCCGGTTCGAGTCCCCGCCGGCCGCTCCCTCCCGGGCGATCGCCTTCAACGCCCTCGACTGACCGACGCGGTAGAGATACCCGGCGGGATTGTCCATGGCCTGCAGTCGATCCCAGTTGCGCCAACCCCACGCGAGTGCGTCGGCAGCGGCGTCGCGCCCGACGTGATACCCGAACGCGGCGACGAGCGAGAGCCGCAACCGCTGCTCGACCTCGGCAAAAAATGCTGCGAATTCGTCCTCCGTGGAAGTATCCACCACCAGACAAATCTCGCAGCCGACGAAAATCGTGACAAGGAATCGTGAAAACTCGAAGCGAGGCGCCCTGCGTCGAAGCCGCTAGGTTTGCCAGAGGTGTCGACCGTCGTCTGGTTCCTCATCGCGGTTGCGGCCAGCGTCGTCGTCTGGCGGGGCTCGGACCTGCTGGAGAAGAGCGCCGAGCAGCTCTCGCTGTTCTACGGGCTGCCTCCGGTGGTGCACGGCGCCATGGTGGTGGCCGTCGGGTCCAGTTTTCCGGAGCTGTCGAGCACCGTGCTGGCCACCTTGATTCACGGGGAGTTCGAGCTCGGTCTGAGCGTGGTCGTCGGGTCGGCGATCTTCAACATCCTCGTCATTCCCGGGCTCTCGGGGGTCATGTCCCCGGCCGGCGTTCTGAGCGACAAGGAACTGGTCTACAAGGACGCCCAGTTCTACCTGATCTCCGTGGCCGTCTTCGTCCTGACGTTCAGCTTCGCCCTGATCTACAACCCGGACACCACCTCCGACGGCGTGAACACCCTGACCGGAACCATGACCCGGCCGTTGGCGCTGATCCCGATCGCCCTCTACCTCCTCTACGTCTTCATCCAGCAACAGGAGGTGTCCGACACCGAGCTGGAGGAACCGCCGGACGATCTACGGGTCGGCCGGCAGTGGAGTCTGTTGACCCTGAGCCTGGTTCTCGTGGTGGTCGGCGTGGAGGGGCTGGTCCGGGCCGCGCTGTTCTTCGGCGACACCACGGGGATCCCCCCGTTCGTCTGGGGCATCACCGTGATCGCCGGCGTCACCAGCGTTCCCGACGCCCTGATCTCGATCCGACTGGCTCGTCGGGGTGAAGGCGTGGTCAGCATGTCCAACGTGTTGGGCAGCAACATCTTCGACCTGCTGATCGCCGTGCCGGCCGGTGTACTGATCGCCGGCAGTGTCGCCTTCCAGTTCGCGGTGGCCGTCCCCCTCATCGGCTTCCTGACCCTGGCCACCATCGTGTTGTTCGCCCAGCTTCGCACCGGGCTCGAGCTGAGCAAGCTCGAGAGCTGGCTGCTGCTCGTCGCCTATGGCGTTTTCGTGGTCTGGATGATCCTCGAGCAAATGGGGCTGATGTCGCTCCTACCGGCGACAACCTAGACCCATCATCGGCGACCTACAGCAGCTCCCGGTAGAGCTCCAGGTACTGGCGGGCCGGTTTGGTCCACGACCAGTCGGCGGTCATGCCCCGACGCTGGACGGCGGCCCTGCGGCGGGGATTCGACCACCCACGACAGGCTCGGTGGAGTGCGTTGAGCAGGTCGAGTGAGGTGGCCCGCTCGGCCACGAAACCGGTGCCGCGGCGGGGGCAGGAGTCGGTGTCGACAACCGTGTCCCGCAGACCCCCGACGGCCGTCACGACCGGGATCGTGCCACAGGTCATCGCCTGGAGCTGGGTGAGGCCGCACGGCTCGAACCGGCTGGGCATCAGGAGCAGATCGCTGCCGCCGACGATCAGGTGGGCCATCGTCTCGTCGTAGTCGCAGAACCCGGCGAAGTGCTCGGGGTACCGCTCGGCCGTATCGCGCACCTTGTCGGCCAGGGCCGGTGAACCCGAGCCCATCAACACCAGGCGGGCCGAGAGCGAGTCGAGGAACGGGACGAGGTCCAGCGCCAGGTCGATTCCCTTCTGGTGAACGAGCCGGGCGACCATGCCGATCACCGGACCACGGTCGGCATCGAGGTCGGCCTCCTTCAGCAGCTCCTTGCGACAGATCTCCTTGCCCGATAGATCACCGTGATCGAAGCCGACGGGAAGACGCAGATCGTCGGCCGGATGCCAGAGGCCGAGATCGATGCCGTTGCGAATTCCCGAGACCAGATCGCCCCGCTGCAGGAGCTGATGGTGCAGACCGAAGCCCCCGGCCTCGCTGGTCGCCTCGTCGCGATACGACTCGCTGACCAGCACGATCCGGTCGGCCCCCGCGATGCCGCCGGCGAGGGAGTTGAACGCCCCGTCGACGATGAAGGCCATCGGATCGACCCGCAACGCCGAGGCGTCGACCGACTCCAACATGCGGCCCAGCCACGCCGGGTCGTCGATGCCCTGATAGGCGAGGTTGTGCACCGTCAGGATCGCCCCGACGTCCGACGGGAGCCGCAGGAGCGCGGCCGCGGTGTGCCAGTCGTTGAGATGTACGACATCGGGACGCACCTCGGCGGCCAGCGCGGCGACGCCGGCGCTGAACGTCATGTAGAACCACGTGGCATCCGGCCAGCCCTCACCGGTCGCCGGGTCGACGTAGGGGTGGGGTCGCAGCCCACCCTCGAACGACAGCAAGATGATGTCGGTGTCGTCACCGGCCTCGGGATCGGTTGAGCCGGAGCGGGCCTCGATCGGCGGACACCACGACGGCAGTCCGGTGAGCGGCCAGCGCTTCTCGTCCTCGAGTTCGATGAGGCCGAAGTCGGGCATCACCACGGAGACCCCGACACCCATCGACGACAGACTGCCGACGAGGCCGCTGGACGCCTCCCCCAGGCCGCCGACTTTCACGTACGGGCCGAACTCGGCAGTGGCGAACAGGACGGTTGGGGCACATCGCTCGGTAGCCATCGATTTCCCATCGGAGTGACCGACGCCACTGTTAGCAATCAGGCTACGATCCGGTCCGAACGGGCCGCACCAACCAAGGCACCCGCCCGGGAGGACGACGACGTGGGGCGCGGAAGCCTCGGCGGAGACGGCGAAGGAGGGTGGTGTATTCGGCATCGGCGGAAAGCGGGTCAGCGAGGAGGAGGCGGCGTATCTCGGCCACCTTCGTGACCGTCTGGGGCTGCGGGCTTGAACGACGACGTCCGGTTGACCGGGCGGCTTACCGGTCCCGCATCCCCTTGCCGTCGAGAATGCGATCCACGGCCTTCTCCACCCGGGCGGTGCGGGTCTTGGATTGCTTCGCTCCGGTGAAGTGGAGCAGGTACTCCCGCTGACGACCGGGTGTCAGGGCATAGAAGGCTTGCCTGAACTCCGGATGCTCGTCGAACTTCTGCTCCAGCTCCTCGGGGGCGACGAGTTCGTCGGCCGCCTCCATGTCGACCTCGAGCCCGGCGCTCTCGACGTCGACAGCCTCCTGCAGGTAGGCCTTCAGCGCCGGTTCCACCTCCCGGATCTCGGCGACGGAGGTGAACCTGGCCTGGCGCCCGGACCGGCTGTTGGGCCCGACCTTCACCAGGAGATCCATCGGGTCCTCCAGAAGCGCACCCTTGGGGAAGAGCAGCGCGCAGTACTTCTTGAAACCCTGGATGATGACGATGTTCGAGCCGTCGTCGGACGTGTAGGCGGGTTTGCCCCACTTCAGTTCCTCGTTCAGCCCGCAGTCCAGCGCGATCCGGCGCAACTCGACCGTCTCGTCCTTCCACAACATGGCCCGATCGATGAAGGCGTCGACCTTGGGATTCCGTTGCGGACTCGTTGTTGCCATCAGGTCAGACTATCTATGACGGCTTCTCGAAGGGCCCGCTCCCGGGGGTCGTCGAGCAGATGGAAGTCCATGCGGTTCATGACGTAGGCGAAGCCCAGCTTCCGCTCCGGATCGGCGAATCCGAACGACCCGCCCGCACCGGGTGTGCCGAAGGCGGAAGGCGTCCCGAAGTCGAATCCCTCCCAGGGTTTGGCGTAGCCGAGTGAGAACCGGGTGTCGGTATGGAGGACGGCGTCGAGGCGCCCTCCGGTTGGGTCGGTGGCGGCGGCCGAGACCTCGGCCAGGATCTCCGGAATCACACCCATCCCCGCACCACCGGCGGCGAGGTCGCCGTAGGCGGTGGCGATCGACCGGGCCGTTCCGTGGCCGTTCGATGCCGGCAGTTCGAGTTTGCGCATGGCCGGATCGTTGTAACGGGCGGGCTTGCCGAGCATGGCCGGGTTACCGAAGGTGCGGGCGGTCAGCGAGCGGGGGTTGAGAAATCCCTTGACGAACTCGCGCGGCAGCTTCGACGTGTTGCCCAGCATCCGCACCCGGTACCAGTCGCCGAGGACACGGGCGATCCGGGCCGCCGACACCGAGTCGGGCAGGCCGATCCAGAAGTCGAGACCGAGGGGTTCGGCGATCTCGTCGTTGAAGTACCGGCCGATCGTGCGACCGGCCGGGTCGGTCCGGCGAACGAGTTCGGATTCATACCAGCCGAGGCTGATGCCGTGGTAGCCGTGGCGGGTGCCGGGCTCCCAAGCGGGCGCCTGCTCGGCCAACGCCGCCGCCACCCGATCGGGATCGGCGAGGTCGGCCGCTCGCAGTTTGCGGTCGATGGCGCACAGCCCGGCCTGGTGGGCCAGCAGTTGGCGGATCGTCACATGGTCCTTGCCGTTGGCCGCGAACTCGGGCCAGTGGTCGGCAACCCGGTCGTCGATCTGGAACAGCCCTCGGGACGCGGCATGCAGAACCGCCATCGACGCCATCCCCTTGGTGGTCGAGAACACGTTGACCACGGTGTCGCGTTGCCATGGCCGACCGCTCTTCGGATTGGCCACTCCGCCCCACAGATCGACGACCAGCTCGTTGTCGACCACCGCAGCACAGGCCGCCCCCACCTCATCCCGAATCTCGAAGTTCTCCTCGAACACCTCCCGGACCTTCTCGAATTGGGGCTTGACCATTCCGCTGATCGACATACACAGAGCTTGGCCCAAACTCGGCGTCCGTGCCTTCCGAACGGTCGGATCCGAGCCGGGGTCACCCGGTCAGGTGCCGAACTAGATTGCGCGCAATAGAGTTGAGTTGACGTTCGGAGTCGGCCAGCCGGCCGCTCGTTCAACGACTACCTCAGGAGCGATTCATGATCTCGAAGACCGGTTCAGCTGTTTGGTCGGGCAACCTCAGGGAGGGCGGCGGCACGGTGTCGACCCAGTCGGGCACGCTGTCCGATGTCGGCTACTCGTTCGCCAAGCGCTTCGGCGACGAGCACGGCACGAACCCCGAGGAGCTCCTCGCGGCCGCTCACGCGGCCTGCTTCACGATGGCTCTCTCCAACGTGCTTGCCGAGCACGACCTCGAGGCCGACCGGCTGGCCACCACCGCCACCCTCACGCTCGATCCGTCGACGCTGACCGTCACGAGTGTCGTCCTCGATCTCGAGGCCACCATCCCGGGTGCCACCGATGAAACCTTCCAGTCCGCGGCCAATGCCGCCAAGGAGGGTTGCCCGGTCTCGAAGCTGTTCGACACCGACATCAGGCTCAACGCCACCCTCGCCTGATCGGGGTGGTCGCCGCCGGACATGGTCGAGGCGTTCGAGGCGGCAACGCCCGGCCTCTTGTCCGCGATGCCTCCGAACGGCACTGTGAACGCCTCAACGATCTTCCGTCGACAGCTGCACGCCGGTTGAGGGCCGGAGTCCGCCCCCAGGGTCAGCCCAGTGTCTGGGCGACCAGCGGGATCAGGAGGTAGTTGATGATGATGATGACCGCGAGAATCGACAGGTCGAAGGCCCCCATCGGCGGGATGATCCGGCGAACCGGGGCGAGCACCGGCTCGGTTATCTGGTAGATGACCGAGGCGATACCGGCAAGCGGGGAGTCGCCACCGATGCGGATCCAACTGAGGAATGCGCGGAGGATGAACAGGATCGCCGCCACCCGCAACAACTGAATGATGATGTAGGCCATGGTCCATGATGCCCCGGCGTGGATAAAAGGCGGTTCAAGACCACCCCGGGGCACGCCGATCGTAAAGGGAAGGCAGATCGACCGTGAGGTAGACTGCCCCCAGGCCGGCGCCACGGTTCGGCTGTCGAGCACGACGTGCGGGAGGTCGCCAACATGACCGATGCCAACATGCCGGAACCGAGTGGTCCACCGGTTGGAACGCCGAGCCAGCCGACGGCGGGCGCCCCGGCTCCCGACTGGTACCCGGACCCAATGGGCCGCCACGAATACCGCTACTGGGACGGCGCCACATGGACCGATCACGTCGCCTCCCACGGACGGCAGTCGACCGACCCAATCGCCGATCAGCCACCGAAAACCGTGGTCGGCCAGCAGACGGCACCGACGGTGCAGACCCAGGTCGACAAACATCTCCGATCGGCGGCCAAGCGGGGAGCTCCGACCGAGTCGGCGATGGCACTGAGCGGCGGCGGGCTGCTCGACCAGCCGATCCTCGTCATCAACCAGAAGTGGAAGCTGATCGAGGTCAACAGCGAGTTTGCCATCTACGACGCCAACGGGAACCAGATCGGCGCCGTCCGTCAGGTCGGGCAGAGCACGCTGAAGAAGATCGTGCGGTTCCTCGGTGACCTCGACCAGTACTTCACCCACAAGTACCAGGTGGTTGACGCGTCGGGGACACCTCAGCTGCTGATCACCCGTCCGGCCAAGATCTTCAAATCCCGGGTCATCGTCCGGGACGCCCTTGGCGTCGAGGTCGGCCAGATCATCCAGCGCAACGTCTTCGGCAAGATCCGGTTCGGTTTCGAGGTCGGCGGTGCGGAGATCGGCGGGATTTTCGCCGAGAACTGGCGGGCCTGGAACTTCTCGATCAAGGACGCCAACGGCACCGAGATCGCTCGAGTCACCAAGACGTTCGAAGGCCTCCTGAAGACAGCGTTCACCACGGCCGACAACTACGTGCTCCAGGTGCATCAGCAGCTACCCGACCCGCTCCGTCTGATGGTCTACGCCTCGGCCGTCACCATCGACACCGCACTCAAACAGGACGCCCGGGGGCTCAACACCGGCAGCGTCCTCAACGTGTTCGACGGCTGACCACCCTGTAATCTGTGCGTCACCCGCCCGGAAAGCCGGGCGTGGAACGCACAGATCGAGGCGGCAGCTCGTCAGGCACCCGGCTGCGAGGGCGGAGCCGTGAGCGACCGGTGGATGTCGTTGGTCAGGTCCCGGATCTGACCGATCATCTGCGCTGCGTCGAGGTTCGTCTGATAGTCGTGCTGTGCCAGCTCCGCCGAGATCTGGTCGGCCCGCCGGGCGGCGATCAGCAGGATGGCGCCCTGGAGTGCGGCCACACAGGACAGGACGAGGTTCAACAGAATGAACGGATAGGGATCGAATCCGCTGTTTCGATTGCCAAGCATCCACCCTGCGAGGAACAACAGTGCCCCGAACACGAATCCCCAGGATCCCATGCCGTTGCGCAACCGGTCGGCGGCCCGCTCACCGAAGGTCAGCTGATCGCCCGACCTCACAGCGGGATGCCGGTGCCAGAGCGATCTGCCCCGCGGAAGTCCCCAATCGTCGAGTCGCATCGATCCCGGTCTCCTCATGGTCGGCTGATGTTCCGGAGTTGGCGAGTTTATGCCCGAACATCGAACCGATCCAGGCAGCCTGATCCGGTGGGACAGACTGACGGAGGACGTCAACGCCAGGCGCCGTAGGTTCCGTCTTCGTTGACCGCGGTGAACGGGTTGTGGGCGATCTCCCACTGCTCACCGTCAGGGCCTGCGACGTAGCATGAGTAGCCACCCCAGAACACCTCTTCCGGCGCCTTCAGCGACGTCGCTCCCCGACCGGTCACCTGGGCGTAGACCTCGTCGACCTCGGCTTTCGAGTTGACGTTGTAGGCCAGCGTGAACCCCTGGGGTGCGCCGACAGGACCGTTGTGTTCGGCGGCCATGGCCGCAGCCGGATAGAGCGCGAACTGGAGACCGGGTAGTTGGAAGAAGGCGATCTCGTCGGCAGGGGGTTCGATCTCGACCCAGCCGAAGACGTCCCCGTAGAACGCCCGTGACACGGCCAGATCGGCCACGGCCAGCGTGATGATCGACAGTCGTTGCTCCATGGCCTCAACGGTAGTGCTCCGTGGAACCGCCAACTGTGCGCTCCAGGCCCGAGCTTCCGGGCCTGGAGCGCACAGCACCGGGTTAGGGGGTGATTCGTTCGGTGGTGGTGTTGCCCCAGGCGTCGGTACAGGTGACGACCAGTTCGAACGACGGCGCCTGAATGGTGACCTGGGGTCCGTTGTCGATGACCTTCTGCTGACCCGGCCGCTGGATGAGGAAGACCTCCTGGCCGTCGATCACCGGCACCCCGTTGAGCTCGGCCGAGAACTCGGCCACGACGCCGCCATCAGCGCTGGAGACACCTCCGGTGTCGACACACGACGCCACGACCCGATAGACACCGTTCCGACCGCGTTGCTGGACCAGCTCCAGCGCCGCGGTCACCGTCGGCGGCGTGACGTCGGGTTCGGGGACCACGAACACCGCCGCGGTGCGAGCGGGGACGGTGAAGGTGCCGGTGGCGTCGTCGAAGGAGGCGGTGCGGACGACCTCGTCGACCGACCCGGCCAGTACCGGATGCAGCTGAGCCCGGGAGCCGGCGACCTCCGCGATCGTGTGCTCGACCGGTGACGTCGTCGGGTTGAACAGCACCACGACTCCCGTGGCCTCGTCGTCGACGCCGCCGACGTCGTCGATCGACATGGCGATCAGACCGGGGGTCTGGTCGGGGCCGGTGTTGGTGAAGCTCACGGCGTCCTGCACGGCGGTCGCAGACGGCAGCGAGAACAGCGGCGTGCTGGTGCGGATCTGCAGCCACTCCCGGGTGACTGCGGCGTTGAACTCGATGTCGTCCGACGTCGGCTTCAGCGCCGGGTCGGCCAGGCGGGGCTGGATCAGATACCAGTTGTCGCCGTTCACCTCCTCGACCGGCAACCCTGCACCCCAGTTGTTGGTCTGGTAGGTGAAGTCGAGCCGGTTGAACCAGTCACCGGAGTTGTACGAGTCACGGTCCATCGACTTCGACCGCAGCATGTCCTGACCGGCGTGGTAGAACGACACACCTTGACCCAGTGCCACCACGGCGTTGCCGACGTTCTGGGCTCGGGCCCGGTCGGCGGTCGAGGTCGACAGCGGGTGGTGGTATTGCCCGATGTCGAACAGGGTCTGGTTGTCGTGGGCCGCGATGTAGACGACATTCTCCTGGGGGTCGGCGGTGTAGCCGGCCGGGGAGCCGTTGTAGTCGATCTGGGACCCGGTGACCGTGGCCCCGGTTCGATCGACGAACTCGTAGTCGGCCAGGTTGCCGGCGAGCCCGACCCGGATCTGGTCGGCCGCCAGCAGCAGCCGATCGAGCGCCTGCGCCTGCGGCATGGCCGAGGCGTTGGGGTCGTACCACAGGCCGTTGAGCCAGCCCTGGTTGACGACCAGGGCATCGCCGCCGTCGAACGGTCCGCCGCCCCGCACAGCGTCTCGCAGCCGGTCGGAGAAGGTGGCGATACCGGTGCCTCCCAGGTTGAGCTGGGAGGCCTGCTCGAAGCGGGCGTTGTCGGCCACCTCACCGAAGTTCCAGCCCTCGCCGTAGATGAGGATCTTGGAGCCGTCGACGCCGTCGTCGGCTTCGGTCAGTTCGTCGAGGGCGGCCCTCACGGCCAGCATGTTGGCCTTGGAGTGGTGGCCCATCAGGTCGAAGCGGAAGCCGTCGACCTTGTACTGCTTCGCCCAGGTCACCACCGAGTCGACCATGAGCTTGCCCATCATGGCGTGTTCGGTGGCGGTGTTGGGGCAACAGGTGGAGGTGGTGACCGTACCGGCCTCGTCGAGGCGGTGGTAGTAGCCGGGCACGATCCGGTCGAGCACCGACTTGTCGGCTTGTCCGGCCGCGTTGGTGTGGTTGTAGACAACGTCCATCACCACCCGCAGCCCGGTGCCGTTGAGCGACTGCACCATCTCACGGAACTCGGTGATCCGGGTGGGCCCCTGGGGGTCGGTGGAGTAGGAACCCTCGGGCACCGTGTAGTGGAACGGGTCGTAACCCCAGTTGAAGCCGTCGTCGTCACGGATCGGCGAGATCAGCGCCTGCTGCTGATCGGAGTCCGGCGGGAACGACCCGAGCGTCGCCCAGTCGGGTTCGGTCCGAGCCGCCGGATCCTCGTCGATCGTGGCGATGTCGAACACCGGCAGCAGATGCACGTGGGTCAGCCCGGCGTCGGCCAGGGCGGAGAGATGCTGCATCCCGTCGGAGTTCTCGTGGGTGAACGCGGCGAACGTGCCCCGATCACCGGCCGGTACCGATTCGTCGCGGATCGAGAAATCGCGGACATGCAGCTCGTAGACCGAGGCCTGCTCGAAGGATCCGAGCGGCGGCTTGGCCGTGTCCGCCCACCCGGCCGGGGCCAGATCCGGGTCGGCCAGATCCACGATCTGACTGCGGGTGGAGTTGCGGGCCAGCGACAACGAGTAGGGGTCGGTGACCAGGTTGATCTCGATCGCATCGAGCGACGGGACGTAGACCTCGACCTCGTACAGGTAGTACTTGCCGTTCCAGTCGGCCTCACCGGTCGCCGACCACACGCCGGCCTCATCAGCGCTGCCCCGGGTCATGGCGATCGTCTCGTAGTCGGTCCCGGTCGGACCGTCGTAGACGCGCAGAGCGACCGACGTGGCGGTCGGCGCCCACAGCTTCAGCGTCGGCAGCGGCGGGGTTGCCGGCAGCGACGCCGACGACCAGACAACACCCAACTCGGTGCCGGTGGCGTAGAGATCGTCGAGCACACCGGCGATCTGGAGACCGGCGGCGTTGACCCGGTTGCCGTCACCGTCGAGGGCGACCACAGCCACCTGCCCCGTCAGGAGCACCGGCACCAACGCCGCGTCGGCGGCGTCGATGGTCCAGGTCGGACGTCCGCCGAGGTGGAGCTGACCGTCGATGTCGGACGGGTAGGCGGAACCGGCGGTCAGAGCAATGCAGGTGTCGGCGCCGTTCAGGCCGGTGTCGCTCAAGGACATGCCCCCGGCCACGGCACCACACAGTTCGGCTTGGCCGCCAGGCACGGCCGCCCCGTCGCCCGGATCCCACACGATGGTCGTGGCGTCGGCCCAGTGGGCCCGCTGCTCGTTCAGGTTGCCGGTCGGGCCACCTCCTCCCCCGCCACCGGGCACGGGAATGATGTAGGGCGAATTCGGATCGGCGTTCTCCAACTGCCAAACCTCGTGATCGTAGACGGAGAAGGTCAGGAACTGATCGGGACCGGGGTCCTTCGTGTCGCCCCGGTGGATGATGTGGGCGAGCTCGGGAGCGCCGTCGACCAGAGGCACCTGCCAGTACGGTCCGAACAGGTCGAACCCGGTCGGCTTCATGGGCTGCTGCCACGACGGGTTCGGCTCGGCCGCGCCCACCCAGAGGTGGAGGCCCCAGAAGTCGTTGAAGTCGACGCTGGAGGGATCGCCGTAGTCACCGTCGTCGCGGTGATAGTGAATGGTGGCGAAGTCCTCGGCCGCCCCCCGGGCGCCGTAGATCACCTCGTCACCCGACTGGATCCAGATCGACGCGTCATCGGCCGGGATCATCGACTGGTCGGGGCCGGGGTCTTTGGCGTCGCCCCGATGAATGATGAAGTTGACCGGCTGGGAGGTATCGACCACCGCCACGTTCCAGTAGGCGCCATAGTCGTCGATACCGTCGAACGGCTTGGCTCCGGTCCACTCGGTGGCCTCCGACGGATCGATGGCGTCGCCCCACAGGTGCAAGCCCCAGTAGTCGTTGAAGTCCGACGAGGTCGGGTCGCCGTAGTCGCCGTCGGGTCGCTGGTAGTGGATGGTCACGTACCCCTGGGCGTCGGCCTGGGTTGTGTAGGTGTTGCCGTCGTCCTGTTTGAGCCAGATCTCGGGATTGGCGCCGGCGTCGAAGAACCGATCGGCGTCGGTGCCGTCCTTGGTGTCGCCCCGATGGACGATGAAGTTGATGTCGGTGGCGCTGGCCCCCTCGGCGAGTTTGATCCAGGCAAACCGGCCGTATTCGTCCTCGCCGAGGAACGGCTTCGGGCTCGGCCACTCGGTGACCTCGGATGGGTCGATGGCATCACCCCAGAGGTGCAGACCCCAGAAGTCGTTGAAGTCGCCCGTCGTATGATCGCCGTAGTCACCGTCGGAGCGCTGGTAGTGGATGATGGCATAGGCCGCGTCGCCACCACCGGGCGGAGGCGGTACGACCTCTTCGCCGACCACGGCGGAGACGGTGTTCGACACCAGATTGCCGCCGGCGTCGCGGGCGATGGCCTTGAACGTGACCGTGGACCCGACGGCGTAGCCACTGACGTCGTGATAGACGTTGTAGTTGGCGTTGTCGTCGGTCCCGATCACCTCGTACGGCCCACCGTCGACCGACACGGCGAACGTGACCTCGGCGTAGCGGTCGTCGAGCAGGTCGGCGCCGACCTCGGCCCGACCCACCACCTCCGCGCCCTCGGCGGGAGCGGTCATGGCGATGGCGAAACCTTCGGCCGATGCGCCCGCGGTCAGCAGCGAACCAGCCCGATAGACCACCCAGCTCAGCGCCGGGACGGTGACGGTCAGGTTGCCGTCGCCATCGGAGGTGAGCGCCGGTGCCGACGCCGGGGCGACCGCAGTCCAGCCCGACGACGCCGTGTCGGTGGCGAACGTGGCCGACTGCTCGGACTCGGCGTTGTTGATGGCCACCACGTACTCGTTGCCGGTTCCGCCCGGCTGGACGCGGCTGAAGGCGAAGATACCGGCCGAGCCGGACGAGGAGCGCACGATCTGGGCCCCGGTCTGCAGCGCCGGGTTGGCCTCCCGCACGGCAGCAAGGTCGGCGATCGCCTGGTACAGCGGATGGGTGGTGTCGAAGTTCGAGTCGGCCGTGGTGGCGTCGGTGCCGATCAGATCGTCGTTGTTGTAGGTGGCGACCTGCGAGGGCATCATGTCCTGCCGGGCGTCCTGATCTCCGCCGTCGCCGACGAAACCCTGCTCGTCGCCGTAGTAGACAACGGGGAGGCCCCGGGTCAGCCAGTTCAGGGCCTGGGCGATCTCGAGCCGGGCGACGAGTTCGCCGTCGGTGGCGCCACCGTTGAGGTTGACGACCTCGAGCGCGAGGCGGCCGATGTCGTGGTTGCCCATGAACTTGGCCAGGTCATGGGCGTTGGAGTCGGTGTCGGTGTACCAGTCGTCGGTGGCGAAGAAGGCGGTCAGCTCGTTGGTGGGCGCCGAGTTGGCGGCGAACCGGTAGGCGTTGCCGTTGAACCCGAAGTCGAGCGTGCCCGGGAAGTCGAGTTCGGTCGAGTAGCGGGAGCGGAACTGGTGAGTCTCCCCGAACACCTCGCCGAACATCACGAAGTCGTTTTTGCCGGCGGCCGCTGCGTGGTCGAGCACGGCGGGAACCCAGGCCTCCCAGAAGCCGTCGGACACGTGCTTGACGGTGTCGACCCGGAACCCGTCGACATCGAACGTGTCGATCATTTGGGTGTGGATGTCGATCATGCCTGCGACCACGTCGGGGTGCTCGTGGAACAGGTCGTCGAGGCCGAAGAAGTCGCCGTACTGGCTGTTCTCACCGGCGAAGGTGGAGTCGCCCCGGTTGTGGTAGTAGATCGGATTGTTGAGCCAATCGGGTGCCTTGGTGGCCTCGGTGACGATCGGGGTGTAGGGGAAGCTGGTGGCCGGGTCGAGCTCGGGGAAGGTGCCGGTGCCCTCGAAGTCACGGTCGTCGAACTCGGCACCGGTGGCGTCGAGGTAGGGGAAGTCGGTCTTGTTCCGGTACAGCGGGGTTGATCCCTCGACGTAGTCGATGAGATCGCCGGTGTGGTTGAGCACCACGTCGAACAGCACTTTGATGCCGCGGGAGTGGGCGTCGGCGATGAAGGCCTGCATCTCGGCGTTGGTGCCGTAGTGGGGATCGATCTGGGTGAAGTCGATCTGCCAGTAGCCGTGATACGACGAGGACACCTCGGCGCCGGGTCCCTGGATGTAGTCGTTCTTGAACGGTGGGGTGATCCAGATGGCGCTCACGCCGAGACCCTCGATGTAGTCGAGCTGAGCCTGGAGGCCGGCGATGTCACCGCCGTGGTGATAACCCTTGTCGGTGGGATCGAACCCGTGGTCGAGGCGATCGCCGGTCAGCCCGGCCGCGTCGTTGTTGGTGTCGCCGTTGGCGAACCGGTCGGTCATCACGAAGTAGACCGACTCGTCGGATTCGGGGCGGACGGGTGCCGCCACCAGTGCCTCGTCACCGGGTTCGACGGTGTCGGAGTAGGGGCTCTCACCGGTGTCGATGGTCAAGACGTTGGTGGCCGAGTCGAACGAGAACGTGACGGCCTGCCCGGCGCCGACGGTGAAGGCGATGTTGGGTCCGTTGGCCACGCCGCCGACGCCGTAGTTCTCATCCCAGCTCCGATTGACCGCGGCCTTGGCCTCGTAGGAGCCGGCGGGGATGGCGGTGGTGGTGAAGGTGTAGACGTCGTCGCCGTCGGGGTCCTGGAGCCAGGATCGCATGCACTCGGGCTGCCAGTCACCGGGGCAGCCGACGGCGGCCTGGTAGCTGCCGGGGGCGGTGACGATACGATCGTTGACGTCGTCGGTGATCCAGTGGGTGTTGTGGGAGTAGTAGAACGTGACGTCGGTGTCGGCGGCCAGATCGAGCGGAATGTTGGCGCCGTCCCGGACGGCGTTGGCGCCGTAGTTCTCGTCCCACGAATCGTTCAACGGGGCTTTGTATTCCCAGGCACCGGCGGGCACCGTGAAGGTGCCGGACCAGACGTCGGAATCGGCCTCGTAGCCCAGATGGGTGACGGCGCACTCGGGCTGCCAGTCACCGGGACAGCCCAACTCCTCCTGCAGACTTCCGGCCACGGTCACCGACGTGGGAGTCGGCGTGTGATCGGCGGCGGTCGGGCTGAGCGGCACGGCGGCCAGGCCCGCCGCCAAGGTTGCCACGGCCAGTACTCGCACCCGGACACGATTCAACGACATGGAGCCCCCTGCAGGTGTATCGGCGGTAGTCGCGACCGTATCCGGCCGCGGAGCCTAGGGCAAACCCGTCGGGGATCCGTTTGAACCGGAAACCACCGCTGTGCAGGTCGTCCACCGCCCCGTCGACCGTACAAGCCGTAGCAGCGCGGTCACGGGGCCCTGACCGGTGGCGCGAGCAGGCGCCGCCACCCGGGCATCATGGAGGCCATGTTTGATCAGCAACGCTCCAAGTCCGAATCGGCGTCCTCGCGAACCTGCCTGCTGGGCGTGCCGTACGACGCCCACTCATCGTTCCTCCGCGGACCGGCCGGCGCTCCCACGGAGGTCCGGCGAGTCCTCCACGGCGGGTCGGCCAACTACTGGACCGAGCTCGGTGTCGAGGTCGATCCGGCTCGTTGGACCGACCTCGGCGATCTCGATCTACCGGGGGACGTCGAGCCGACACTCGATCGGATTGCCGAGGCCTCGGCCGGCATCACCGCCGACGGTGGGCGCTTGCTGTCGATCGGCGGCGACCACATGGTCACGTGGCCGCTCGTCAAGGGTGTCGCCGCCAACCACCGGGGGTTGACCATCGTACATTTCGACGCCCATCCCGATCTGTACGACGAGCTCGACGGCGATCGCCATTCTCACGCCTGCCCGTTCGCCCGGATCATGGAGGAGGGTTTGGCTGATCGTCTCGTCCAGATCGGGATCCGGACGATGACCTCCCACCAGCTCGAACAGGTCGAGCGCTTCGGGGTCGAGGTTCATGAGCTGCGGACGTGGGACGGTCGGCTGCCGGGTGATCTGGCCGGCCCCGTCTATGTCACCATCGACATGGATGCGCTGGATCCGGCCTTCGCTCCGGGGGTCTCCCATCACGAACCGGGAGGCATGACCACCCGCCAGCTCGTCGACTGCCTGCACCAGCTGGCGACCATGGCGGCCGCCGACGGCATCGAGGTGGTGGCGGCGGACATCGTCGAAATCAATCCTGAGCGCGACATCCATGACATCACCGCCATGGTCGGAGCCAAGCTGGTGCGGGAACTCCTCGGCGTCCTCATTCTCCCGTCGCCCTCCCCCACGTTTTCCTGAAGAATCCGCGCATAGTGCGCGGATTCTTCAGGAAGAGTTTCAGTTCGGGGTCAAGTACCGCAGAAGGTGCGGAAGGTGCGGTCGAAGTCCTCGGGGGCCGGCTCGGCGTAGCGGTCGAGCCCGTCACGCTCGGTAAACGGATCGGTCAGCACCGACAGGAGCGTGTCGAACGGCTCCATGTCGCCCAACTCGGCCGCCGCCAGCGCCTCGTCGACGAGATGATTGCGAGGGATGTAGATCGGGTTGACGGCGTCCATCGCGTCGGCAACCTCGGCCGGGTCACGGCCCTCGGCGGCAAGCCGCTCCCGCCACGTCGCCACCCAGGCCTCCGCCGCCTCCGGTACCGGCCCGTCGTCTCGGAGTGTCCGGGCCAGCGACCGGAAGAACGACGTGTAGTCGAGACGTTGCTCCTGCAGCATCTCGACCAGGGAACGAAGCAGATCGTCATCGCCGTCGGCCGCCTCCGACAAACCCAACTTGGCCCGCATCCCGTCGGCCCAGTCGGCGCGGAAACGGTCACCGAACGTGTCGAGCACATCGCTCAGAACCGGGATCAACGCCTCGGGCTCGACGCCGTTCTCCTCGGCGATGACGGGCAGCAGCGTCTCGGCCAGACGCGTGAGGTTCCAGTGGGCAATCGTCGGCTGATTACCGAACGCGTAGCGGCCCTGATGATCGATCGACGAGTATACGGTGCGCTGGTCGTAGCGATCCATGAACGCGCAGGGGCCGTAGTCGATCGTCTCACCGGAGATTGCCATGTTGTCGGTGTTCATCACCCCGTGGATGAAACCGACCAGCATCCAGCGGGCGATCAACGACGCCTGGACTCCGATGACCGACCGCAGCAACTCCATCGAGGGTGACGGCTCACCGACCAGGTCGGGATAGTGGCGTTCGATGGCGTAATCAGCCAGCCGTCGTACGACCGATCGATCCTCGAGCCGCACCGCGTACTCGAACGTGCCGACCCGCAGGTGGCTGGCCGCCACCCTGGTCAGCACCGCCCCCGGTTCCGGCTTCTGGCGATGGATCTGCTCGCCGGTGGTGACGACGGCCAGCGCACGACCGGTGGGGACGCCGAGCGCGTACATGGCCTCGGCCATCAGGAACTCCCGCAACATGGGGCCGACGGTGGCCTTGCCGTCGCCTCCCCGCGAGAACGGGGTCCGACCGGAGCCTTTGAGGTGGAGGTCGACCCGATTGCCCTCGCTGTCGATCACCTCGCCCAGCAGTAGCGCCCGGCCATCGCCGAGACGGGGCGAGTATGATCCGAACTGATGCCCGGCATAGGCCATGGCAACGGTTTCGGTGCCGTCGGGAACGGCGTTGCCGGCCAGCACGGCGACGCCGGCCTCACCGGCAAGTGCATCGGCGTCGACCGACACAGCGGCCGCCACCTCACGGTTGACGGCCACCAGCTCCGGGCTCGGCACCTCGACAGGCTGCCACGGCAGCACGAGCTCCGGCAGAGCCTTCGCCAGGGTGTTGTCGAAGTCGAACAGCTTGGTCACGGTCGAGGTCATAGGTGTATTCAACGTAACCGTTCACCTCGAGCGATATTCCATCGGCAACGGCCGATTGGGCCCGTTCTGCGGCTCGGCAACCCCCGAAAGATGGGCCGGGGAACCGCAGAACGGGATCGGACGACTACCGCACGGGTCCGAGCTGTTGCTCTTCCTCCGGAACCTGCACGGCACCGGTCATGATGGCCACGGCGTCGTTGGCGGTGTGGGACTGCGGCGTGACCACTGCGGCCCGGCGACCCAGACGTTGCACGTGGATCCGATCGGCGATCTCGAATACCTGCGGCATGTTGTGGGAGATCAGGATCACCGGCATCCCCTTTTCCCGCAGGTCGTGGATCAACTGGAGAACCCGAGCCGACTCCCGCACACCAAGAGCAGCCGTGGGCTCGTCGAGGATGATCACCTTCGACCCGAACGCTGCGGCCCGGGCCACGGCGACGGCCTGACGCTGACCGCCCGACAGCGTCTCCACCGCCTGGGTGATGTCCTGCATGGTGGAGATGCCGAGATCCGAAAGCTGCTGGGCGGCCTGGGTCCGCATCTGCTTCTTGTCCATCATCCGGAAGAACTGACCCAGCGGACCCGGCTTGCGTAGCTCCCGGCCGAGGAACAGGTTGGTGGCGATGTCGAGGGCCGGCGAGACGGCCAGCGTCTGGAACACCGTCTCGATACCGGCTGCCCGGGCGTCGTTGGTGCTGCGGAAGTGGACGGGCCGTCCGTCGACCTCCATCGTGCCCGCCTCGGGAACATGGGCGCCGGAGAAGCATTTGATGAGGGTCGACTTGCCGGCGCCGTTGTCGCCGATGACCGCCAGAACCTCACCGGGAAACAGGTCGAGATCGGCATGGTTGAGACCGACCACGTGGCCGAAGGTCTTGACGAGGTTTCGGCCTTTCACGATCGGCTTGACATCTACTGCGGTTGCGGTGTCAGACATGGGTCACGCCTTCACTTTCCGGATCCACTGGTCGAGGGACACGGCGGCGATGACGAGCAGGCCGACGGCCAGAACCCGCGGCGCCTGGTCATAGCCGGCGAGCGCCAGGCCGTTCTGGACGACGACAACGATCATGGCCCCCAACAGGGTGCCGATCATCGTGCCACGGCCACCGAAGAGCGAGGTGCCGCCGATCACGACGGCGGTGATGGTGTCGAGGTTGATGTCTGGGGCGACGTTGGGGCTGGCCGATCCAACCCGGCCAATGGTGATCCACGCCGCGATGCCCATGATGAGTCCCGACACGGTGTAGACGCTGAACAGCACCCGATCGGTGTTGATACCGGAGAGTTCGGCGGCCTCGGGATCGTCGCCGACCGCATAGATGTGGGTGCCCCACGACGTGTTGCGAAGGATGTAGGAGAAGAGGGCGTAGAGGCCCAGCATGGCCAACACCCCGGTCATCACCTGGAAGCTGCCGATCTTGAACGGGGTGGTGCCCATGAACCGCATGAAGTCGGGCAACTCGCCGCCCTGAATGGTGCGGGCCTTGAAGAAGATCAAGGTCAATGCGGTGAACACGCTCAGGGTGCCGAGTGTGACGATGAACGGCGGCAGTTTGAGCCGCACGATGAGGAAGCCGTTGAAGGCCCCGGCCAGCGTGGCGATGGCGATACCGATGATGATCGCCAGCGCCGACGGCAGCCCGAAGTTGGCGACATTCGACGCCCCCTGAGCGGCCATATTGGCCATCATCATTTGCCCGAAGACCATGACGGCGCCGATGCTGAGGTCGATGCCGGCGGTGAGGATGATCAGGGTCTGGGCGATGGCCAGGGTGCCGACGATCACTGCCTGCTGGGTCATCAGCGAGAGGTTGGTGGCCAGGATGAACCGCTCATTCAGCATCGTGAACACGATCATGGCCAGGATCAGCACCGTCAACGGGCTGAGGTACGGATAGCGGTGCAGGATGGCCTGGATCTTGGCGACGATGCCCGACGGTTGGTCGAACTCGCTACTCAGGTCTACGGCCCCCACATCCGGTGTGACGGTTGAGCTCACTTGTGATTCCCTTCGAGTCTTGCTGGTGGTGACGAACGTACGTTACGGATTCCCGCGAGGCAAACCCTCCTCTTTGGAAGGCGAGAGGGCGGTGACCGATCCGGCCACCACCCTCTCTCACTGCCTCTTCAATGCTTTGACGACTTGCGCATCACCCGGGGCGAGTTGATCAGCCCCAGGCGTTGTCAATGCAGTACTGCGAGTCCTCCATGGGCGCCACGGTGACGGTGTCCATCGGCTCGTCGGTGCACAGGGTGACACCGGTGTCGAAGAACGTACCGTCGTCGGAGGTGTTCTCGGGCGGAGAGCCTCCCGTGGCGATGTCGAAGATGGCTTCGACGCCGAGGCTGGCCATGCGCAGCGGATACTGCTGCGAGGTGGCCTGGATCTGACCGTTCTGGACGGCCTCGACGCCGGCGAGACCACCGTCGACCGACACGATGTAGACGTCCTCACCGATGACCTTGCCCTGAGCTTCGAGGGCCGCAGCGGCGCCGAAGGCGGTGGGCTCGTTGATCGTGTAGACGACGTTGATGTCGGGGTTCTGCGACAGGCAGGTTTCCATGCCGGTCCGGCCGCCTTCCTCGTTGGCTCCCGTGGCCTCGAGACAGGCGATCTCGTACTCGCCGCCCGCACCGGTGGTGTAGTTACCGGTCTCGGGCTCGTCACCGATGACGGTCAGGTCGCCGATGTCGATGCCCATGCCCCGGAGGAAGCCGTTGTCACGGCAGTAGTCGACCGACACGGTGCGGTCGTCGAAGATGATGAGACGGGCGATGATCGCCTTCTCACCGTTGAGCTTGCCGGCGGCCCACTGACCGATGGCGTCACCGGCCTTGCAGTTGTCGGTGGCGAAGGTGATGTCTACCACGTCCGGCGGATCGGTCGGGGTGTCGAGGGCGATGACGTACAGGCCGGCGTCGCGGGCCTTCTGGATGGCGTCGTTGACGTTGACCGACATCGGCGTGATCAGGATGCCGTCCTGGCCCTGGGCGATGGCGGCTTCGATCAGCTCGATCTGACCGGCGTCGTCACCCTCGGACTGGCCTGATCCGATGCTGATGTTGATGCCAAGCTCGTCGGCCTTCTGCTGGGCGCCTTGTTGCATGGCGACGAAGAACGGGTTGGTGGAGTCCTTGGTGATCAGCGAGACGGATACGGCGTCGCCCTCATCCATGGCCTCCTCGTCGGCCGCCGTGTCCTCCGTCGTTTCCTCGGTGGCGGCGGTGTCCTCCGTCGTTTCCTCGGTGGACTCGTCCGTACCGGCATCGGTCGAACTTTCATCATCTGATCCACAGGCGGACGCCACCATGGCGAGCGCAAGTAGAAGGGCCAGCAAGCGCCAGCCAAGAGAACGTAGTGACATATGGGTCTCCCCCTTGTGCAAAGGTTGTGGTTGCAGCGACCCGGGAGGCGGCTGCGATCGTTGCGACACTAGCCTGAAGCGCCCAGGACGTTGGACGTTTGCACTGTATTGCAGCTTGACAACGTTGTCAAACAGTCAAACCGTAATCTTGACAACGTTGTCATCAGATGACAACATACGGGCGACCGGTCGACGACCTCATCCGGCTGTTACACGACGTATGCGTCTGCGACAAGAAGGTCCGGATTCAGGGGGGATCATTTGTCGGGAAACCGACGTCCGACGATGAGAGATGTTGCCGCCGAAGCCGGCGTCAGCTTCAAGACCGTTTCCCGGGTGGTCAATGGTGAAGGCGGGGTCTCCCCGAAGCTGGTCACGAAGGTCGAGGCCGCCGTCGCGCAACTCGGCTACCGCCCCGACCAGCGGGCTCGACTCCTTCGTCGTTCGATCTCGGCGCCGACAACCATCGGCTTCGTGCTGGTCGACGTGGCCAACATCTTCTTCAGTAACCTCCTTCGAGGCATCGAGGAGGTGGCGATGAGTCGTCAGTGCCTGGTCCTGGCCGGCAGCACCGAGGGCGTTGTCGAACGGGAACGGCAACTCGTGGAGACGTTCGTGGAGCGGCGGGTAGCCGGCCTGATCGTCGTTTCCTGGGGGGCGGCCGCCGACACACTGCGATCCGAGGTGATGAGGGGAACCCCCGTGGTCTTCGTCGACGCCGAGCCCGAGATCCCCGACCTCGACATCGACGTCGTTCGCAGCGACCATCGGGCGGGCGCCATCGCCGCCACCCGACACCTGCTGGCCCATGGGCACACCGATGTCGCCTACTTCGGTGACGATCCGGCCATCTTCTCGGCCCGCCTACGGCTCGCCGGATTCCGGTGGGCGATGGCCGACGCCGGGCTGTCGGTGGGTTCCGAGCGAGAGGTGACCGGATCGCACTCCCACCAGGAGTGGACCGACATCATCGACCGCTACCTGGCGTCGACTCTCCTGCCGACCGCCATCTTCACCGCCCAGAACTTCGTGACGCTGGGTGCGGTCCGAGCGCTCCATCACCGCGGGCTGCGCGATGTCATCGCCCATGTCGGCTTCGATGACATCGATCTGGCCGACGCCGTCACCCCCGGCGTCTCGCTCGTACCTCAGGACCCCCGCGATCTCGGGCGGCGGGCTGCGCTGCAGCTTTTCCGTCGACTCGACGGCGAGCTCGGTCCGGCGGTGCGGCAGATCATCGCCTCCGAGGTGATCGCCCGCGGCTCGGGCGAGATCCGCGCAACAACCTGATCCACCCCATCGGGTCAGCCGGCGAGATCCTCGATGCAGGCGAGATCCTCGATGGAGGTGATCCAGGCGTCGGCCCCGATGGCCGCCGGTGCCTGTTGAGCGGGATCGACGCCCCGAGGCTCGGGCACCACTGCGATGAATCGTGTTCCTGCGGCCCGGGCGGTGTCGCGATCCTGCTCGGAATCACCGACGAACAGGAGCTGCGCCGGCTCCACCCGCCACTCCCGAGCCAGGCCCAGGAGCACCTCGGGGTCGGGTTTGACCGGGCCACCGTCGTCGCCGCACCGCAACGCCGAGACATGGTGCCCGACGCCAAGCCGGTTCAGCTCATCGAGCGTGTTGGCCCGGTTGTCGGAGGTGGCCACGCCGAGAAGATGGCGTGCGGCCAATGTCTCGATCGTCGGTGCCACGGCACCCAGCGGTGCAAGCGGACCGAACGTCGCCGCCTCCAACCCGACACCCATCGAGGTGATGGCCTGCTCGGCCGTCCAACCCCTTCCGACCAGATGGTCGAGGGCGATCGTCATCAGTTCGGACTCGGTTTTCACCGCCGCCGGGCTGCCGGGCACAATGTGGTCGACCCCGACGCCGAGGCAGTCGGCCAGGGTGTGCTCGGCCTCCGGATCCCCGCCGTCGGCCGCCGTGGCGGCGATGATCGAGCGAAAGAACGTGACCCACCGGGAGTTCAGCTCGGTGAGGGTACCGTCCTTGTCGAACACGATCGCCTTGACGGGCGCCACCAGCTGTCGCCGAAGGGCGGGAGTGAGGCGAGGGGCCTGCATCCGCTCAATCTAACGCCCGAGGGTGCACCCGGTGCCGGGCTCGATATGGAAGTCCCGTCCGCCCGGCGGCGGGATCGTTCAGTCGACCGGGATCCGTCGCCCGGTGATCTCGTCGACGATGATCCGCAGGAATCGGAACTTGGGTGTGTCGGTCCAGGGCTGTATGCCGAGCGTCTCGGCATACAGGATGTCTTCGAGTTTCTCGACCTCCTCGGCCACGCCGTGGACCACCACACTCCAACCCTGGTGGGTCGCCTCGTCGAGTTCATCGATCTCGAAGGCCACCGCTCGCCCCAGTACGGCTCCGGCGAGCTTCGTTCCCGGCACGGTGTGGATGTAGATGGCCCTCTTGTCGAGGAGGTAGTTCACCGGGAAGATGTCGGGCTTGTTGGAGATGGACACCGCCACCCGACCGACGCGTCGCTCGGCCAGAAGATCCCAGCACTCCGTCTCCTCAATGATTTCGAGACCGGTGCGTTGATCGATCATCGTGACCTCCCTGGCGTCGTTTCGTGTCCCTTGCCTTCAAGCCTAGATTGTAGACGGTTCCGGCATTGGGGCCTTTGGTCCCGAACTCGGATCCGGGTCCCGGCCCGCCGGTATCAGGCTCCGCCGCCGGAGATCTCCAGGTTGACGCCGTTGGTGCAGCCCGCAGCGGCGGACAGCAGGAACAGGACGGCGCCGGCCACCTGGGGCCGGCGGCGTCACGTCGTTTGAGCCGCCCCCCACAGCCTCAGCGGAGTTGGAAGCCGAGGCCCAGTTCGTCGTCGGGCTCGAGGACGAAGGTGTGGTAACCGCTGAGCGATGCCCGGCCACCCACCTGGGTGACGACACCGTCCGGACCGGCCGACACGACCCGACCGGCGAACAGGCCACCGGCGACACCCCGGTGCGACAGGACCTCGCCGATGTCGAGCCGGCCCTGGTGGTGGAGCACGGCCAGGCGGGCCGACGTTCCGGAGCCGCAGGGTGACCGATCGACCTCGCCGTCGGCGAAGACGGTGATGTTGCGCTGCCGGAGTGTCGCCCCGTCGACACCGGGAGCCGGATCGTCGTCGAAGAAGATCACCCCGTAGAGGCCCGACAGCCGCTCGTCGCTCGGGTGCTCGGTGGCCGGGTGCCCGGCGAGCGTCGCCTTGATGGACCGGCCGAGCCGCACGAAATCATCGACCCGTGCCCGCCCGACGGCAAGGCCGACCGAAGCGGCCGGCAGCACGGCGTAGTGTGCACCGCCGTAGGCCACGGCGACCTCGACCTGCGTGCCGTCGTCGAGGCGGACGGGCACCTCGTCGGCCCGGACGACGGCCGCCACGTTCGTGAACCGAACCTCGCCGACCCGGCCGTCGGCGACATCGGCTTCCACCGCCAGCCGGCCCGACGGCACATCGAGATTGAAGCGGGCCACCGGCTCGGCCGGCGGTCCCGTGATCACCCCGCTGTCGATGGCCCAGGTGGCCCCGGCGATCGTGCCGTGACCACACGCGGTCGAAAAGCCGTCCTTGTGGAAGAAGACCATGCCGAACTCGGCGTCGTCATCGTCGGGAGGCGTCACGAAGCAGCCGTACATGTCGGCGTGTCCCCTTGGCTCGTTCACCAGGAGTCGGCGGATGTGGTCGAGCCGGTTCATGGCATCGGATCGTTTGTCGAGCACGGTCGCCCCGGAGAGCGGCGCAACGCCTCCGACCACGATCCGGTAGGGCTCACCTGCTGTGTGGTAATCGACCGTGCTGACGGCCAGACGGCCGGGAACGGTGGGTTCGCCAGTCCTGAGGTCGTGATCCATAGGTTGGGACCTTACTGCACCGTCGATCTACGCTCGACGTCAGTGTCTCCGTTTGCCGCCACCGACGTCGTCCTGTTCCTGCATCCCGGTGCGATGGGCTCCCGCATGGCCGGGTGCTGTCGCGGTGCCGGGCGGCGTCTGTGGGTGACCAGCGGACGCTCGGCCGAGACCAAGGCTCGGGCCGCCGCCGAGGGCCTGGACGCCGTGGCGGACCTCGAGCGCGGCGTGGCCGAGGCCGATGTCGTCATCTCCGTCTGCCCTCCGTCGGCTGCCGAGTCGGTGGCCGGCCAGGTGGCGGCCACGGGTTTCGCCGGCGTCTACGTCGACGCCAATGCCATCGCGCCGGCGACCACCCGTCGGATCGGTCAACGGTTCGACCGGTTCGTCGACGGAGGGATCATCGGCCCGCCACCGGCGGAACCGGGCAGCACCCGCCTCTACCTCTCGGGCGACCGCTCCACCGCGGAGAGCATCGCGGCGCTCTGGGCCGGATCCGAGCTCACCGCCGAGGTGCTCGACGGGGATGTCGGCGCCGCCTCGGCGCTCAAGATGGCCTACGCCGCGTGGACCAAGGGCTCAGCGGCGTTGCTGGCCACGATCGTGGCCGGTGCGGAGGCGATGGGTGTCGGCGACGACCTCGGTCGGGAGTGGGAGCGATCGCAACCAGGGCTCAACGAACGCGTGACGAGGACGGCCGCCGGTGTCGGACCGAAGGCATGGCGGTTCGCCGGTGAGATGCAGGAGATTGCGGCGAGCTTCGCCGACGTGGGATTGCCGGCCGGCTTCTGGGAGGCGGCGGCCGAGACCTACTGCCGACTGGCCCCGCTCCGGGATGCGGACACATCGACCGTCGACACGCTGGTCTCGCTCCTGCGTGCGGAGCCGTCCTGAACACCCCGGACCGACGTCGACAACCGTCCTCGGCCACGAACGTTGCCTGTGTGTTTCGAGTGGATAAACGGTGGATGAACCAGGAAAAGTTGGGGGTATCGAAGAAATCCGGTGGACAACCCTGGGGATTTCGAAAAAGCTCTTGACCCCTGTCTTTCGCAGGTGCAATGATGCAAATCACTCAGTCACCGGCTGGTGATCCGAGGGGGAAGCGAAAGTCGAGAACCGGGCAACCGGAACGAGGCCGACGCTGAACCCAAATCGGGGAAACAGCCCGACTGGGAGAAGCAGATCCGCTGGTTTGCGGAAAGTGGACGGAAGGGCTTCGGCCCGGCCGAACACCAGGCAGACCTCGTCGGTTCCGCTCCAGGTCTTGATCGAAGCCGCTCTTCGGAGCGGCGGAGTGAAGGACCACCTCGAACAACGCAGCTCCCCGGAGCGGCGGAGGTCGAGGGACAACTCGATCGATGCTGCTCCTCGGAGTAGCGGAGAGCGGGGGAGCCGAACGGACGATCGGACTCCGCTCCGGTCCTCCGACTGGAGCGGTCGACCAACCCGGCTTTCGGGCCGGAGCGGTCGAAACCTCAGGTGTCGGCCTTCGGGCCGGCAAGCCGCCTTCGGGCTGGCACGTCGACCTTCGGGTCGGCAGGCCAACCTTCGGGTCGGCGCTGAGGTCCCGAAACGGAAACTGCCCGCCGAGCTTCGGCTCGACGGGCAGTGGAAAGCTATCGAGACGAACAGTACACCTGCGAAGATCGATAGTGGTGGATCCTGCTTCGAACCACGACGCCTCCGGGAGTCAACGCAAGTTGACATCCGGGGGCGTCGCTCCTTTTTGCCCCGGCCGCCCCAGCGGGAACCGGGCGGCTCCGTCGTCGGCCGAACCACGAGGAATTCAGCCCAAATCACTTCAGGTTTGCGCCCCTCCCCGCCGATAGCGCTCTGGTCTGCCTACAACGAAGGAGCCAGATGCGCAAGCATGTCGTTCGTCCCCTTGCCGTCCTGGCCGCTGTGGCCGTGGTGGCAATCACCGCATCAGCGGCGGGAGCACAGCGGCCCGATCAGCCGCCGGGTCTGGCCAACCTCGACGTCCCGGCGCCCAACCAGGTTCGGGGCTACGACCGCGGTCAGGCCGCCGTGGACAAACTCGGGGACAGGATCGCAGCCGTGGCTGCCGGCTACGGCCTGACCGCCGCCGAACTCCGGCAATCGCTGCTGTCGGACTCCACAATCACCGTCGACGATCAACTGGAAGTGGCCTACTTCGACGTCCTCGCCCCCGGCGAGGTAGCCGGCGACGGCATGTCGGAGACGACAACGGCCGCTGCTCCACCCACCGACGGTGCACAGTTCCAGCTGGCGAGCCTGCCCGGCGCCGAGAAGACCATCTACCTCGACTTCGACGGCCACACGTCGTCCGGCACCAACTGGAACGGTGGCGACACCATCGTGTCGCCCCCCTACCACAAGCCCAACAACGACCCCGCGAACACGGTCGACACATGGTCGGCCCAGGAACTCCAGATCATCGAGGATTCATGGAAGGTCGTGGCCGAGGACTTCGCTCCGTGGAACATCAACGTCACCACCATCGATCCCGGCGTCGAGGCGCTGCGCCACACGGGCGGCGGTGACACGCGGTGGGGCGTGAGGGTCGTGATCACCGCCGACACCTGGGCCAACTGCCGCTGCGGCGGCCACGCCTACATCGGCTCCTTCGACGACAATCTCGACGAGCCGGTCTTCGTCTACAACAGCTCCTTCGTCGGCGTGTCCGAGGCGATCACCCACGAGGTCGGCCACTCGATGCTGCTCGCCCACGACGGCACAAGGAGCGGCGCGAGCTACTACACCGGCCACGGTTCCGGTGAGACGTCGTGGGCCCCGATCATGGGCGTCGCCTACTCCGTGAACATCGGTCAGTGGAGCCGGCAGGAGTACTTCGACGCCAACAACGACACCGATTCGGCCAACTACGGCCGCGGGCCCGACGACGTGGCGATCATCTCGTCGCTCACCAACGGCAACGGATTCGGGCTGAAGGCCGACGATCACGGCGACACCGCCGGCACGGCGACCGCGCTCGCCGGCGACAACCCGAGTGTCAGCGGCGTGATCAGCACCGCCGGCGACGTGGACGTGTTCAGCTTCAGCACCTCAGGCGGAGTCGCCACCTTCGCCGCCGATCCGGCTCCCCTCGCCCCGAACCTCGACATCGAGATCCGGGTCCGGGACTCGACCGGTGCGCTGGTGGCCGTCGGCAACGACCCGGCCACGCTCGCCGCCTCGCTGACCACCGAGCTCGTGGCCGGCGACTACACGGTCGAGGTCGACGGAGTCGGCGTCGGCAACCCGGCCAACAACCCGCCGACCGGCTACACCGACTACGGCAGTCTGGGCGTCTACACGCTGAGCGCCAGCTTCGACTCGACGGAGCCACCGCCCCCGCCGCCACCACCTCCTCCTCCTCCTCCTTCGACTGACGCGTACGCCAACGGTGAGTCGACCACCATCGGCTCAGTCAGCGCCTCCTACACCGCGACCTTCACCGCCGACGGTAAGGTCGAGACCCTGACCGAGACGACGTCGGGCGGAAAGCCGAGCCGGCGCCACGACGATCTCGACCATCGGTGGACGATCCCCTCACCGGGTGGCGTGCAGACGCTGTCGATCGTGGCCGACGTCGACGACGGGGGCGACCTCGACTCGGGCATCGCCCTCGAGTGGTCCGACGACGGCTCGAGCTGGATCACCCTCGACACCATCACCGGACCGGTCGACGCCTCCTACGTGCTCGGCTCGCCGACCGGCACGATCTGGGTGCGGGTGGTCGACACCGACTCGACCGCCCGGGAACTCGGCTACGACTCGATCGCGGTCGACCTGCTCCGGGTCGATGGCGAGGAGCCCGGCGACCCGACGATGGCCGTGCTGTCGTCGATGTCGACCACCGAGGTCTCGGCCGGCAAGGGGCAGAGCCTCGGTCAGGTGACGGTCAGCGTCGAGAACGAACTGGGCCAACCGGTCGCCGGCGCCGATGTGCACATCGTTCTCGGCGGTGACTTCGCCGACGATGCGACGGTGCGCACCGATGGCACAGGTAGGGCGACCTACATCACCTCGACCTCGCTTCGGAAACCGAGTTTCGAGGCGTGCGTTACGAACGTGACGGCACCGGGGCTGACCTACCGCGGCAGCACCGTCTGTCAGACGGGCTAGGCGTCGCCTCGGGGGCCGACGACAGGCCGGTCACAAGCCGGCCAGTTTCCCGGCGATCGACGACGGGGTCACCGCACCGGTGGTGCGATCGACCTCGTCGCCGTCGCGTAGAAACACCAGCGTCGGAGTCGACCGCACGTCGTAGGCGTCGACCAGCGACGGGCTCTCCTCACAGTGAACCGCAATCACTCTCCAGCGGTCTCCATGATCGTCGGCCAGGCGTTCCAGATGGGGTCGCAACGACCGGCAGGGCTGACACCAGGTCCCCCAGAAGTCGAGCACGACTCCCCGATGCTCACCGAGGATGATGCGGTTGAGTTCGGCGGTCGTGGTGATCTCGTCGATGGTCATGATTGGATCGCTTGACTCGGCGTGGGGACCTAGGCGATCTCCTCCTGGCGGTACTCCATGTCCGTTGGGTAGGCCGACTCGGGCGAGGAGTCCAGGTTCATGGTGATGTTGAACTTGTTGCCCCAGTTGAAGATCGAGCAGGCAAACACCATCTCCACGATCTCGTCGTCGGTGAAGTGGGGCTTCAACGACGCGAAGAACTCGTCGGTCACAGTGTGGGGATCGAGTGCGATGCGCTCGGCCAGCGAGACGGCCAATGCCTCCCGCTCGGTCAGCTCCGCGCCTGGTTTGGGCTGGTGTTCGAACAGGGCGTGTTCCTTGGGTCCTACGGCACCGCTCACGGCGGTGGTTCGTACCGTCTGTCAATAGGCGCAGTCGTTGATCTGCCCGGTCTTCAATCGCATCATCTCGTGGATGTGCGGTTCGACGGCTCCCTCGCCGAAGAACGAGACGAAGACCGGCACGATGGCCTTGAGCATCTGCGGGTTGCGGGCGATGACGCCGAACATGGCGGCGTCACCCCACCAGCCGTCTCTACCATCGGCCAGTATCTGGTTGACCTCGGCGTCGGAACTCTGACCGGGCTCCACCGGGGTGATTCGTGTGGCCACGAGGATTTCCCCCTTTCGAGCCGCGCTCGACCTGAGCGCAACCATCTCCATTGTGACCACGGTTCCGGTAGCACTGTCAACCGGGACAGGATTTCGGGCGATCGACGACGCGCGCGGCCCGGACGTGACGAACGTCATATTGAACGATCGTTTAAACTACGGTACCGTCCATTTTGAACGAACGTTTAAACAATCAAGGAGAGCATCAATGGACGTCAACGACAGCCTCGGCAACCTGCCGATCGCCTTCTACCTCGTGTACGCCACGGTCACGCTGGCCCTTGTGGTGTGGCTGGCCCGCACCCTCTTCAACACCGGCAACAAGTTCCTGGAGGATGTGTTCGACTCGAAGGAGCTCGGCTACGCCGTCAACCGTCTCCTTGTCATCGGCTTCTACCTGCTCAACATGGGCTACGCCTTCCTGCTGTACCAGATCGAACCCAGTTACGGATCGGTGGCCGAGGCCTGGAATCAGCTCGTCAACCGACTCGGTGTGCTGTTCCTCAGCCTGGGGGCCATTCACCTGGTGAACATGATGGTGCTGTGGCGGGTGCGCACCCATCGTGATCGCCAGGGACGAGTACCGGTTACGCCGTCGGCCTACCAGCCGCCCCCTCCGGTCTCCGGTTCGGGCTCGACCGAGCTGGCCGCCCCCCAGAACCCGGCGTAGGTCCGTGACCGCCATGACGTCCTTTCCACCGCCCCGACGGCTGACGGTGGTGACCGACGAGCAATGCGAGCTGTGCCGGCGCTGTCGGGGCTGGCTCGCCGATCAGCCGCTGCTGGTCGAGGTGCAGTTCCTCCCGGTCGGCTCCGACGAGGCGGTGCGACGATACGGCTCGATCGGCATCCGCCGAGACGTCCTGATCGTGGCCGACGAGCATGGCCGGATCTGGGCCGGGCCCGACGCCTTCGTCATGTGCCTGTGGGCGACGGCCGCCCACCGGAATTGGGCCCACCTGGCTGCCCGACCGGGTTGGCGGACCCTGGCCCGGCTGGTGTTCAGCACGGTCTCGTCGAACCGCCACCGCATCGCCGAGTTGATGTCGGGTCGGTGCGAGGACGAGAGCTGCGATATCCACGGCAACGCACAAATGGTGTCGCCGAGAGGGCAACAGCGGTGAAGTGCGCCAGACTGGAGGTCATGCCAACCCGTCGTCGCCAGTCGTCGGCCGAAACCCGCCAGCGGATCATCGATGCCACGATCGAGACCCTGAACTCCGAGGGGATGATGGGTGCCACCGCCCGTTCGATCGCCAGGACCGGCGGTTTCAATCAGGCCCTGATCTACTATCACTTCGACTCGCTCGAGGACTTGTTCTTCGAGGTCGTCAACGACGTGAACCAGCGGCGGCTCGGTTACTTCGGCCCCCGGCTTGAGAAGGTCGAGTCGCTGACCGAGCTGATCGAGGTGGCGGTCGAGCTCCAGAGCGGTACACCCAAACCGGCCGACAGTGCGGCGGTGGCACTCGTGGTGGCCGGATGGTCACCGGACAGCCCGCTCGGCCCGAAGGTCCTGGCCACACTGCGACCCTGGGACGAGGCCATCGCCGCCGCCGTTCGCCGAATCACCGCCGGGTCGGCGCTGGCCGACCTGCTGCCGATCGAGGACATGGCCCACACGATCTCGGCGCTGTTCCTGGGCCTCCAGCTCATGAGTCGCCTCGATCCCGACGACCCGACGAACGCCCGCATCTACGACGCGCTGGCCGAGAGTGCCGAGGTCGCCACCCGCCTGCTGGCGGCGTTCCCCCGCTTGCCGGCGTCCGCGGCCGCCGCCGCTGACGATTCGTAGGGCGGTTCAGCTGTCGGCCGGGTGGCGGAGGCGGTCCATGACCTTGGTGACCGTCGACAATTCCCGCTCCGAGATCCG
>Ga0224512_10000718_pt1 | contig 33991 bp, 30 predicted proteins | sample SF_May12_sed_USG_4_FD_169103 | JGI IMG/M metagenome (GOLD analysis project Ga0224512, IMG submission 169103) | Sediment microbial communities from San Francisco Bay, California, United States - SF_May12_sed_USGS_13 | ecosystem: Environmental > Aquatic > Marine > Sediment | place: USA... | reverse complement strand
GACCTCTCCGTTGATGCGTGTGGTCACCGAGAGAGCGTCCAGATCGACCTCGGCCAACGGGGTGACATGGCCCACCGGACAAAACGTGTCGAACCCCTTGGCGCGGCTCCACTGTCCGTCGGAGCGCTGTAGCGTCCGTGCGGTCACGTCGTTCAACGCCAGCAGGCCCTCCACATAGGACCACGCTGCGTCCGCGGCAACTGCCTTCGCTCGCCGACCGATCTGTACGCCGATCTCACCCTCGTAATGCACCTCGCCCACGCCCTTCGGCATCACGATCGCATCGCCCGGCCCGATGAGTGCCGACGGGGGCTTGAGGAACATCAGCGGCTCCTCGGGAAGCGGGTTGCCGAACTCGGCGGCGTGCGCCGCATAGTTCAGGCCGATACAGACGACCTTGGTCGGACGGAGGTCGGTCACCGAAGGCTCAGTGCAAGTCGACCGGACGGCGGTCGTTCCCCTGCGTGTGAATCCAGGTGCCGATGAGCGCGCCGAGGGCGGCGATCGTCAGCAGCCCGGCGACGACGGTCCACCACACGCCCAGGTCGGCGTAGCCCGCCTCCCAGCCCGCGCTCGCGCGTCGATACGCTCCGAAAGCGATGACGAGCCAGACCACGCCCACGCCCATTCCTAAAATCCGCTTCATCGCTGTCTTCTTGGGAAGAAGTAGAAAGCGCCGTGACGGCAGAATCTATCCCGCTGATCGGCTCGTACCAAGAGTGGAAGGGCCATCGGAGGTCGCCGCGTAGAACTCAGCCAAACGACGGCGCACGTCGGTCCAGGCACCTTTGACGAGGGGAGCGTCGGGGAGGGAGTCCCGCAGGTACCGGCCGTACCGCTTGGACACGATTCTGTCGTCGAGGACCAAGACGGCCCCTCGGTCGGTGTGGGACCGAATCAGTCGGCCGAAGCCCTGCTTCAGGCGAATGGCAGCCTGGGGGAGCATGAAGTCCCTGAACGAGTCTCCGCCCGCCGCCTCGATCGCCTCCATCCTGGCCGCCGTGATGGGCTCGGTGGGCACGCGAAAGGGCAGCTTCTGGATCACCAAGCCCCGAAGCGGTTCGCCAGGCACGTCCACGCCCTCCCAGAAGGAGGTCGTGCCCAACAAGATGCCGTGGCGGGCCTCGACGAAGCCCGCGAGAAGCCGGAATCGGTCGCTTTCCCCCTGCACGTAGAGCGGCCAGCGTTGGTCCACACCGGCCTGACGAAGCAGCCCCGCGACGCTGCGCAACGCGGAATGGGCCGTGAACAGCACGAAGATCCCGCCACCACTCATCTCTGCGAGCTCGACGACCACCCTCGCGGTCGCCTCCTGAAAGTCCGGATCCCCACGTCCAGGCGCCGGCAGATCCGTTGGCACACAGAGCAAGGTTCTTGATGCGAAGTCAAACGGAGACAATATGATACGCTCTCTCACCTCTAGTGGCTCATCGCCCGAAGACGACTCGGTTTCGGCGAGCCCGAGGCGACTCCGCAGGAAGTCGAAACGCTTCCGAGTCGACAGCGTTGCCGACGTCAGGACGACGGAATCGGCTCGCTCGAAGAGGGACTCACGTAGCATCTCGCCTAATGCGATCGGCGCGGCGCCAAGCACGAGGTTAGCCCGCCTGCCCCGGCCCCTGGAGTCCATCCAGCGGACGTAGGCGTCCGCTTCGTCTCCGGGTGCCAACACCAACCGGAGACCATGCGACGCGGCCGCGAGCCTCCGTTCCACCGATCGAAGGTCCAGAATGCGGCCCTCGAGCCGCTCCGCCAGCTCCTCGACGATCTCGAGCCGAGCCCTCAGCTCTGCGAGCTCCCGCTCCAGAATGCCGAAGGACTGAAGCGTGCCTGCCAGTGCCTCCTGCACCTCAGTGGATTCGGCCGGTTCCCCGATCCCCGAAGGACCCAACCGCACGGCCCCTTCTTCCGCAGGAGCCAGGGGCTCGATGCGCTCTACGAGCCCTTCCATGGTCGCTAGAGCCCGGGACAGCGCCGGACGCACACGGTTCTCCACCCGTTCGCGGAGCGCCGGACCCTCCGAGGTGCCTCCGAGCGACTCGTGAACGGCGGTCAGGATGCCCCGGCCTCGCTTGTCGAGCCGCGACAACGCGCGGAACAGGCCCCTCCGCGTGACCTCCACGCCCAGGTGGGACGTCGCAGCGTCCTCCACGTTGTGCGCCTCGTCCAAGATGACGTGCCTGTATGCAGGCAGTACCGCCGACTGCGTGTAGTTCTGAGTCACCCGCCGCACGGCGAGATCGGTAAAGAGGAGGTGGTGGTTCACGACCAGTAGGTCCGCGGCGGCCGCGCGCCTCCTCGACTGCTGGTAGAAGCACTCCTGGAAGTGCGGGCAGCGACTCCGGAGGCAGATATCGGGGTCGCTCCTCACCTCCTCCCACGTGTCTTCGGCAGGCGAGAAGGAAAGGTCCGATAGCGATCCGTCCTCTGTGTTCCTCATCCATTCCAGAAGGCGGGCCATCTCGTCCGACCGGTCGTCCTCGAACAGGCTTACCTGGCTCTCGGAGGCGAGTAGCGCTCGGCGAATCGAGACGTAGTTTCCGCGCCCCTTCACGAGTGCCCAACTGATGTCCCCAACGAGTTCCTTCAGGAGCGGCAAGTCCTTCTGCGCGAGCTGCTCCTGCAGGTTGATGGTGTTGGTCGAAACGATGGTGCGCTCTCGGTTCTCCCTGGCCCAAAGCGCCGCCGGAATCAGATAGGCCAGCGACTTCCCCGTCCCCGTCCCGGCTTCGAGGATCGCCACGCCCCCGTCGTTGAAACGCGCAACGACTTCCCGAAGCATCTCGCGCTGGCCGGGCCGGTCCTCGTAGCCGGCGTGCCGCTCGGCGAGAGCGCCCCCGGGGGACAGCACGTCCTCGAGCGCACCGGCTTCGAGGCTGACCCGCAGGCGGGGCGTAGGCGGTTCCACGACGACGTAGAGGCGGTCCGCGCCGTTGTCGACGATCGCGGTGCCCAGACCCTGTTCGTAGAGCTGGCCCGCCACCCCCATGTCGGCCTCTGACGGCTCGAGGTCGCCTGACGGGTGGTTGTGCAGCATGACGCCGCCCTCTGGCGCGTCACGGGCTGCGACGAGAACGGCCGCGAAGCTGCCCCGGGCGACGGCGCGCGGCTGATGCACCACCCGATCCTGGTCGACCGTGGCCAGAAAGCACACTTCCCGGCCACCGGCTCGGGCAATCTCCGCGCGGATCTTCGCCCGCGCGTCGGGTCCGAGCGTCAGGGGGGTCGGCGGTGGCGGCGCGCGGCGCGGAGGTTCGGGGTCGAGACCGTCGACACCTGCGAGGGCCTCCTTCGGGAGTCGCAGCGGAAACCCTTCGGGAATCGCCATGCCTGCTACGTCTTGAGCGTCTGCTTCTTCGCCGCCGGAAAGAGGACGTTGTTCAAGATGAGCCGGTAACCCGGCGAGTTCGGATGCAACGAGAGGTCCGTCGGCGGATCCCCGATCTGATGCTCTGGGTCTTCAGGGTCGTGTCCGCCGAAGTAGGTCCACGTCCCTTCCCCGAGATTGCCATGCAGGTACTTCGCCCAACCAGCCTCACGCGCCAGCACGATATCCGCAGACTTGAGCCGGTCATCCCGGAATGACGTCGTCAGTCCATAGAAGTCGGGCAGTACCGCGACATGGTTCTGCGTGAGCATGGACGGAACCGGATCGAACTTGGCCGAGAACTCGAAGAGCGTGTACACCCCGAGCTCCTGACGCCAGGGCGTATTCACCTGGTGGGCGTCGATATCGGAGAAGGCACTGACGGACGGGGAGATCTGAACCTCAGCGCCCGTGAAGGCCATCGCTCGGCTCCAGTCCATCTTGGCCGATGCGTCCGGATCAGCCGGGGTCCCGTCGGAGTATGCGGCGGCGATGTCTACGCCCGCGGCCGCCAGAGCCAGCTCGAGGGTCTCCGTCGCCGAGCACATCGCGAAGAGGAATCCTCCTCCCTCGATGTAGGTGCGAATCGCCTCTGCCACACCCTTCTTCAACGCCGGCACGTCGGCGAAGCCCCCCTGACGCGCCATGGCCTGGCTTCTGGACACCTCGTCCTGGAACCACGCGGTGGCACCGTACGTGAGGAAGAACTTCGAGTACTGACCTGTAAAGTCTTCGTGGTGCAGGTGAATCCACTCGTAGTCGCTCAAGCCGTCCCCGAGGACATCGGGGTCCCAGATCGTCTCGTAGGGGATCCCGGCGTACTCGAGCGCCATGGTTACGGCGTCATCCCAGATCTCCGAGTTCGGAGGCGTGTAGATCGCGACCTTGGGTGCCCGCTCGAGCGGTACGGCCTCCATGTTGTTCGACTGGATCGTCGCGCGCATGCGCGCCTCGCCCGACGCATCCATCGACTCGATGCTGACGCCACGAAGCGCGGCTTCCCTACGCACCTGGGCGTTGTCCGGCAGAAGGAAGGATCCACCGCGGTAGTTGAGCAGCCACTCGGCCTTCTCACCCCGCTCCAGTACCGAATAGGTAAGTCCGTACGCCCGCAAATGATTGTCCTGCCCCGGATCCATAGGCACGAGAATCCACTGAGCGCTGAGCGGCGTCGCCGCGAGGATCGAGCCGAGCACCAGCCCGGCGATGCGGCCCCTCATGACCGTCGCGCCCTCAGGCGCTCCAGCTCAAGGCGCGCCTCCGGGACGACAGCAGCGCTGGGCTGACGCGTAATAAGGTCTTCGAGGATTCGGATCGCTTCGGCCGAGTCCCGGTCCACGCTGGCGCGGTAGCGAGCGAGCGCCAGCGACGCCTCGCCGACCTCTGGTGCGTCTGGATACTCCACCAGCAATCGCCTGCGGATATCCGCGCCGCTGGCGGCGTCCCCCGCCCGGTCTGCCATTCGCGCCGCCTCGGCGAGAAGGACGGGGCGGTCGCCGTCTGGAAGACCGAAGGCTTCGTCGGCGAGCACGCGCGCGGCCACATCGCCTCGTCCGAGGTGTGCTTGCACGCTCGCCGCAGCCAGCGCTTGCCCGCCTGCCCCCGACACCCGGCCGAGCAGGCCGACCAGCTGAATGACCTCCGTCGCCTCGGACGGCGGCAGTCCACCGAAGGCTTCCGTCAGCGCGCCCCGGCCCGCCTCGATGTCGCCAGCGGCGAGCAGTAGATAGGCCCGTTCCACCGAACTGCGCGGCCCGACGATCCCGTCCAAGACCCCGACGGCTCCAGCCACATCACCCCAGGCGACAAGTGCCGAAGCGGTCGTCGCGGCGAGCGCATCAATCTCCGGCGCACCAGGATACGTCTCCCGGAACCGGGTCCAGAAGGCGCTGAGTCGGTCCATCTCGAACGCGACCGCGGAGATCCGTATCGCACGACCCTCGATCAGCCGCCGCTCGGCCGCACCAGCTGGCATCGATAGGACGACGCGCTCAAACGAGCCCAAAGCGGCCGACGTGTCCCCGGCCACTAACGCCGCCTCGGCTCTGCGCTGCTCCAGGAGGCGACGCTCGTCGGGGTCGGCCCTCGTCTGACCCAGCTCCCCGTATGCCCACGACGCGACTTCCCCGACGCCCGAGGCGGTGGCCGCCACGCTGACCTCCTCGAGGTAGTCGGTCCGCGCCTCGCCACTGAGTGTGGCGGCTTGGCGGCGCGCGAGGTCGAGCGCTTCAGGGCCCAACCGCAGCCCGATGGCGAGGCGCGTCGCGGCGTCACGTCGCGTTGGCCCATCCGAGCTCGCGAGCGTGCTGACCAGGCGCCGCGCGGCCTCCGTTTCGCCCTCCGGCAATCCTTCGACTCGCCGACGAACCGTCTGCAGGCTGGCGGCGTCCGGACCCACGGTCGTTGCCCACTCATCTACGGCCCCGTCGGTGTCCCCTTTCGCAGCGAGGTAGTCACCTATGGGCAGGGCGAGGGCGTTTCCGCCCAGCGTGGCACGACCCCCGGTGAGGACCTCCAGGGCCCTATCCGGTCCGAATGCCGCATCATACGCGCGCGCTACCTCAGTATAGGTGATCTCGCTTCGTGGCGCTTCTTCGATCCAGCGGGCGCCTTCGAGCATCATGGCGTCGACCGAATCGGACTCCACGAGCAATTGCAGCTTGAGCGATCGAATGCCGGAGTCATCGCGACGCACCAGAAACCGGTTCACCTCCGGAATCAGGGTCACGAGCTCGCCCTTGATGCGAAGCACCCGCTCCAAGGCATACAGTGCACCGGTCGAGGTCGGGTCGACCTCGAGTAGGCGGCGCAGCGACACCTCGGCTCCGTCCAGGTCCCCCGCAGACTCGAGCACGGCCGCTTCCCGTAGCAGCAGCGTCTCTTCGGGTCCGAAGCGGCCCTGCGCCGACAGCGGACCGGCGATGCACACCATGAACGCCAGAACCAGCACGCGGGAGCTCATCGAACGTCTCCCTCCTGGACATCCCCACGATTGAGCCGCTCGAAGTACTCGAGAACGAGCTGGCGAACCGCCGGACTGAGCCGTCGCAACTGCTCTCCATCGGGCAGCTCATATCGCATGGCCCCGAGCTGCAGTGCGGACAGTGGGACCACGTCGCCTCGTTCGAACGCACCGGGCGCTTCCGACTCACGTTCCTCCGTGAACTCCTCTCGCTCCAGCGATCGTCCGGCGTCGAGCAGCCGGTGGAAGAGCCGCTCCTGCTCGCGTACGATCTCCGGCGTCAACCGCCCCTGCGCGAGCTGTTGCGCCAGGAAGGCCGCCTCTCGGGCGAACTCGTCGAGGTCCCCCAAGGCGTCGTCGGCGCCGGGGTCTCCGGCGAGGTCCCCGAGGTCCTGGGCCACAGACTGCTGTTGTTGGGAAAGATTCGACAGTTGCTCCGCCATGGCCTGCTCGCCGAGCCTCATGGGCATGAGTTCGCCGGTCTGGGCCAACAACTCACCCTGGCGCTGGGCGAGCTGGCCCATCTGCTCAACGACATCCTGACCACTGGCGCCTGCTCCAGAGGGAGTCCCCATCTGATCGGCGGTCGCCATCGCCATCACCGCGACCTGGTTGAGGTTGCCGATGGCCTCCTCGGACCGCGCGGCACGAGAGGAGGGCGAGCTCCTGGAGTTCTGCAGCGCTTCGATGGTCTGCTCCAGCGATTGCAGGGCCTGACCCACCTGGGCCGATAGCTGTGGTGTGCCTCCCGTGGCCTCGGTGCCCGCGCGCAGATTCTCGGCGACGTTCTGCAATCCGCGTTGCAGGGACGCCATGTCGCCGCGCATATCCGCGATCTCTTGTTGGCTGGCCCCTGACATCCGCTGGGTGAGCTCGGCCTGGCGGCGAGCTAGGGAGAGCGCGTCGTCCGCGGTCTGGCGTAGTGCCGACTGCGCCGCCTGCTGCGTTTGGTCAGCCATCCCGTCTTGGGCCTGCTGCAGCTGCGAAGCCGCCTGGTCCATCTGATCCGCGGCCTGCTGCGCCTGGTCCCCGGCGGCCTGAGCATCTCCTTGCCTGGCCTGCTGCTCCGCCCGTTGCATCTGGTCACCCGCATCGGCCGCCGCCTGACGTGCCTCTTCGACCCTCGATGCGGCGGTCTGCTCGTTCAACTGCTCTAGTCGCTCTTGGAGCTGCTCCATCCGGTCGTCGAGCGCCTCGGCTCGGTCTGCGAGTTGACCCTGCTGCTCTGCTCGTAGCTCTGGGTCATCGGCCTCGCGGAGGGCATCCGCCAAGGCCTGCTCCAACCGCGCCAACTCTTCAGCTTCGCTGGTGGTCGCCCTGAAATCCTGTTCGACCGCCGCGCGCCGGAATGACTCCAACGCGTCTCCGACCTGTTCGCTGAACCGCTGCTGCTGCTCGGCGAGATCTCCGAGTGACTGATTCGCCTGTTCCTGGTTTTCGGCCTGCAGAGCCTCGGCCAACTCGGCCATGCGCTCACGCATCTCTTCGTTGCCCTGCAGCTGCTGGAGCAAGTCCTGGAGTTCCTCGAGGTCAGCCACGAGCTCAGGGTCGGCCTGGCCGGCCTCCTCCATGCGTCGCTCAAGCGCCTCCAGACGAGCCGACAACGAGTCGACGTTGTCGATCATGGCGGCTTGCTCCTCAAGCGCACGCCGTAATTCCTCTTGCTGGCGAAAATCCGGCTGGTTGGGATCGTCTCCTCGGCCGTTCTGCGCGTTGCGCTGATTCGCCGTCTCGAGGGAGCGGTTGCGGTTCTGCTCCGCGAGACGTTCCGCTTCGGCGCGCAGCTCCTCCAGTCGGGCGGCGGACTCCTCGAGCGTACCTTCGGCCTCGCGGTCGAGCTCGGAGGCGCCCAGCATTCGCAGGACATACTCCGGCGTCGTCGCGGTCTGTCCCCTCGGGTTGTTGTCCACGACGCGTGCGAAGTAGCGAACCGTATCGCCGGGAAGCAGCTGCCATTCGCGGAAATCCAGAATCGGCCTGGCCAGCGCCCCTCTCGTGCCTTCCAGGTCCAGCCCCTGCACGACGGGCTCGTGGCGGTCCCCGAACGCCGTAACCCGATACGCGACCAGCTCCACCCTGCGCAGCCCATAGTCGTCCCGCGCGTCCACAACGAGAGGCTGTTGGAGGCTGAGTGGAAGGATCGTGTCCTGGCCCGGCAGCAAGATCGCTACGGTCGGCAGAGAGTCCGCGATCAGGTCGATCTCGAGGGGCTCGGGCTGAAGCTCCGCCGGAGCACCGGTCACGTCGCGGAAGGCCCAGTCGAAGAGTCCCTCGACCGAAGGGGTCCATGTGCCGGCGAAGTCGACGCCATCGACGTCCATCGTCAGCGTTGCGTTGCCAGCCGAGTCGATCAACGAGACACCCGCCAGGGGACGGCTGGCAGCACCCTGGATGTCGAGCCGGGATCCTACGGGCAGCCGAAGCGGCGGCGCGTCGCCGCGGTATTCGTCCGAGGCGATGCCCGTGTGCGGCGGATACGTGACCTCGATCACCAGATCGCTTACGAACAGGGGATCGATCGGCACGATGGTGTAGGTCGCCGTGCCAGAGCCGTCGGGCAGCTCCACGCGGTACTCCGTGGTCGCAGTCACCGCCTCGAAGACGTGCGTCGCGCGTCCTTGATCCACGTTCAGGAGTTGAGAACGGGCGACGTCGCCGGCAGCCTGCCAGGAGAGCGCGACTTCGAAGCGCCCCGAGGCCTCGATGCGAACCGGTACGTCCGTGCCTCTCAGGACTTCGATGTCACCCGGCGTGACGACGATGGCGGGAAACACAGGGTCGATCATCGTGCGGATGGGAGAGGACACCCCTGCCCACACTTTGGCGGTGCGGTCGGGCGTGGAGATGCCCAACGCGGCGAGTACTAAGAACGACACCGACGCGGCGATCAGGCCTCTGCGCGTCCACAGTCCGACGGTGCGGCCCAGCTCACCGGAAAGATCTTCTGCATCACGGCCGCCCAGATCGCTCGCTGTCCTCGCGACCGCGCGAGCCGCGAGCGAACCCGACACACCGACCGGCAGGTCACGGGAGAGCTCGAGGGACCCTCGCACCGTACCCGGGTGCAGGCCGGCGGCACGCTCGATCGCCCTCGCAAGTGGGACCTCTCCGAACCAACGCCGCACGCCCAGCCAGACCACGATGAGACCGAGGACGACCCAGAGGATCATCAATGCGTCGAAGAGCGCCGGGACGTTACTCCCCTGGCGCCAGCCATCGCTTCCGACGGTCAGCCAGGCAAGCAGAAGGACCCAGACCACGCCGGTAACCACCCAGGGGGTGACCGCCAGGGCCGCACGTCGCCTAAGGTGGTCGCGGACACCCGCGACCCGTTCCGACAGCTGGCGTGCGGACGGGCTCACGACGCCGCCTGTCCCAAGACGTAAAGAAACAAGTTCACACCCATGCGCAGCGCCTGCTCGCGAACCGCCGAGGAATCCTCGTGCACACCCTCGTCCTCCCAGCCATCACCCAGGTCGGACTCATATGAATAGAACACCACGAGCCGCCCATTGTGAAAGATTCCAAAGGCCTGTGGCGGCGCCCCGTCGTGCTCGTGGATCTTGGGCAGACCCTCGGGGAAGTCATAGAAGATGTGGAAGACGGGGTGGTCCGAAGGTATCTCCGTAAGCGACGCGTCTGGAAAGATCTCCGAGATCTCTCGACGAAACGACTCGTTGAGGCCGTAGTTGTCGTCGACGTGCAGGAATCCTCCACCCACCAGATAGCGGCGCAGTGCGTCCCGCTCGGTGGCCGTGAACCTCACATTTCCGTGACCGGTCATGTAGAGGTAAGGGTTGTCCGAAAGCGCCGGGTCGAGGGGTCTGACGTTGCGCTCCCGCACCGCGACCGGCACGCCGGTACGCTCCCGAATCGCCGCCAGGAGGTTGGGCAAAGAGGAGGGGTTCGCATACCAATCTCCCCCGCCGTCGTACTGGAGGCGGGCGATGCCGATGGAGTCGGCGGGTACGGTCCGCGCCTCCGCTCCCGCGGCGACGGCGATGGCCAGGAGGATCCAGTTCATTCCGTAGTGTTCTTCGCGTCGAGGTCGTGCACGATACGGTACGCTTCATTCCGCGCCAGGGCGAGGCGTAGGGCGACCTCCTTCGCAGCCTGCGAAGGCTTCATTCCGCCGTTCAGCAGCTCCAAAGCAAGCGAGCGCGCCTCCTCTTCGCGATCCTCGTCCCGTCCGGCTTGCTCCGCCGGGGCCACGACGAGGGTGACTTCTCCCTTCGGGGGGTTCGCCTCGTAGTAGCCGGCGACCTCGGCAAGGGTTCCGCGCCGGACCTCCTCGTGGATCTTCGTCAGCTCACGGGCGACCGCGACGAGCCGATCGGGCCCGCAAACCTCGCCCAGGGCTGCCAGAAGAGTCACCAGTCGTTGCGGCGACTCGAACAGGACGACCGACTCCGTCGCCCCCGCGACCCTCTCCAAGAGGTCCTGCCTGGCTCGACCCTTGCGCTCGGGGAAGCCCAGGAAGGTGAAGCGTTCGGTGGGCAGTCCGGAGGCCACCAGCGCGGCGATGACGGCACTCGGACCGGGGATCGGCACGACGCGGCATCCCGCCGCGAGCACGGCGGCAACGAGCCGAGCGCCCGGGTCCGACACGAGGGGTGTCCCCGCATCAGACACCAGCGCCAAGTCCTCACAATCGTTAAGCCAACCAACCACGACGTCGATGCGCTCGCGCTCGTTGTGCTCGTGCAGTGACACCAAGCGGGCCGAAGACCCTGCGCGCTCTGCCAAGAGCCTACTGCGACGGGTATCCTCGGCAAGGATACGACTCACCCCGCGCAGAGTCTCCTCGGCGCGGGGTGATAGGTCGCCCAAATTCCCGATCGGCGTGCTGACCACATAAAGCGTACCCGCCGTTCGGGAGGTCACGGCCTAAAGGTGCTGCTGGATCTTCTCCTCCAGGTGCGCACGCGGAACCGCGCCCACGACTTGATCGATCTGTTCGCCGTCCTTGAAGAACAGAACACTCGGGATGGACATAACCCGAAAGCGCGTCGTAACAGAGGGGTTGGAGTCCACATCCAACTTGCCGACGTGCAGTCCTTTCCCCTGGTACTCGTCCGCCAGCTCAGCCACGACGGGGGCGATCAGCCGGCAGGGGCCACACCACACGGCCCAAAAATCGATCATATAAAGGCCTTCGCCCTTCTCCACCTCTTCGGCGAAGTTCGAATCTGTAATTTCCTTGATGGCTTCACTCGTTGGCATTCCACTTCTCCTTGTCGCCGTTATGAGCCGAATGTAGCATCCGGCGATGACCCCTGCCTCGATAACGAAGCGCCCGATCGACCATATCGCGATCGCCGTCCACTCCATCGACGAGAGTCGCGGTCTCTACGAACTCCTGTCGGGCCAGCACTGTTCCAACCCTGAGCTCCTTGAAGCCCACGGCGTGCGCGTCGCATTTGTGGGGTCCATCGAACTGCTTGAACCCCTGGGCCCGGAAACCAGCGTCGGGCGATTTCTCGACCGTCGAGGGCCCTCCCTCCACCACATCGCCTACGCCTCCGAGGACCTGGAGGGCGACCTCACAAGGCTCGACGCCGAGGGAGTCGCACTGATCGACCGTGTCCCCCGCGTCGGTGCCGGTGGTCATCGCGTCGCCTTCCTCCACCCGTCCGCGTCGGGCGGCATCCTCATCGAACTGGTCGAGCGAACTAGCGCGCCGCCATGATCCGCTCGAGGGGCACCTGTTCCACGAGCCACCGTCCTTCGCCGGTGCGTACGACGATGAACGGCATCGCGTTTACTGGCTGACCTTCGATGGTCAGGTCCACGATGACCCTTCGTGCAGGACTCGAGCGTCCCGCAACCGACTCCTCGCGTGCGATACGATAGTCGTCGTGGCGAATGATCGACGCGATCGCATCCATACGCAGCTCGACGTCGACCCTCCTCGTGCACGCGTTCCCGCCGAACCACGATCCGATTTTCTTGAAGAAGCAGCCGAACGTGCCGCCGGTCTCCATGGCGGAACCGTTGACCGTGCCGAACAGGCGTCCCATGGAATCGAAGTCCCGTTGGTTCGCCGCCTGAAGAAACCGCTCCACCGACAGCTGTGCAGCGACAGGCGCGACCGTGGCCGTCCGGGAACTCGACGAACATCCAGCCGACGCGAAAGCCAAGAGCATGAGGAGGCCGGAGCGTCGGAGTCGGATCATAGGTGCCTCGCTGCATCAGTTGAGGTATCAAAGAATGTCGGTAATCGACTACGAGGTAGGAAGGGCCTCTGCAGGCTGGTTTAGCCGAAGCGGCTCGAGCTGGAGCCGATCGCGGCTCGGCGCCAGATCGACGCGGATCACGGTCCCCTGAGCTACTTCTTCATCGAGGAGAAAGAGCGCCAGCGGATCTTGAATCGCTCGTTGGATGACGCGCTTGAGCGGTCGTGCGCCGAACACCGGATCGTAGCCCTCGCTCGCCAGAAACGCCTTGGCCTCGTCGGTCACGTCGAGGCTTACGCCCACGCCTGATGCGAGCTGCTCGACCCGCGCCAGCTGGAGGTCCACGATCCTCCTCAGCTCCGGCTCCCCTAACGGCCGGAACACCACGATGTCATCGACGCGGTTCAGGAACTCCGGACGGAAGTGCAGTCCGAGCTGCGCTCGCACTTCCTTCTCGATCTCCGCCCATTCGCTATCGAGGGTGTGCTCCAGGATGTGCTGACTACCGATGTTCGAGGTCATCAAGATGACGACGTTCCGGAAGTCGACCGTCCGGCCCTGCGCGTCCGTCAGCCGGCCATCGTCAAGGATCTGCAGCAACACATTGAACACGTCATGGTGTGCCTTCTCGATCTCGTCGAAAAGCACCACAGCGTGCGGACGGCGACGCACCGCTTCCGTGAGCTGACCCCCCTCCTCATATCCGACGTATCCGGGAGGCGCCCCGATGAGGCGTGCCACGGCATGCTTCTCCATGTACTCGGACATGTCGATGCGGACCATCGCCCGCTCGTCGTCGAAAATGAACTCGGCGAGTGCCCGTGCGATTTCCGTCTTCCCCACTCCTGTCGGCCCGAGGAAGATGAACGAGCCCACGGGCCTGTCGGGATCCTGCAACCCAGCCCGCGCCCTGCGGACCGCATTGGCGACCACCTTCGTCGCCTCGACTTGGCCCACGACCCGAAGGCCCAGATGTTCTTCGAGGTGCGTGAGGCGCTGACGCTCGGACTCCATCAGCCTGGTCACAGGGATGCCGGTCCACTCGGCCACGACGGTCGCGATCTCGTCAGGCTCGACTTCCTCCTTCAAGAACTTTTGGTCCTTCTGCAACTCGTCCAGGCGCGCCGCGAGAGCCTTGATTTCCGCCTCGGCCCCAGGGATCTCCCCGTAGTTGATTTCCGCGGCCCTGTTGAGCTCACCGGTTCGCGTGGCACGATCCGCCTCCACGCGCAGCTCCTCCACCTGGGTGCGGAGACCCTGGATCTCTTCGATGACGTCCTTCTCGGCCTGCCACCGGACCTTCATTCCTTGGGTCTTCTCGCGAAGCTCGGACAGCTCGGATTCGATCACGGCGCGACGCTCACCGGCGATTCCGTCGGGCTCCTTGAGCAACGCCTGACGTTCGATTTCGAGCTGGACGATGCGTCGCTCCACTTCGTCGATCTCCTTGGGCAAAGAGTCGATCTCGATCCGCAGTCGGCTCGCCGCTTCGTCGATGAGGTCGATCGCCTTGTCGGGCAAGAAGCGGCCCCCAATGTACCGATCTGAAAGCTTGGCAGCCGCGATGACCGCATCGTCGGTGATGCGCACGCCATGGTGCACTTCGTAGCGCTCCTTGAGGCCGCGCAGGATCGCAATCGTGTCTTCCACCGACGGAGGGGACACATATACCGGCTGGAATCGTCGTTCCAATGCCGGGTCTTTCTCGATGTGCTTGCGATACTCGTCCAGAGTAGTCGCGCCCACGACTCGCAGCTCGCCCCGCGCCAGCGGTGGCTTGAGCATGTTACCCGCGTCTACCGCCCCATCGGCCGCACCCGCACCGACGATCGTGTGCATCTCGTCGATGAAGATCACGTAGCGTCCGTCCGCCTCGGTGATCTCTTTGAGAACTGCCTTCATGCGCTCCTCGAACTCGCCGCGGTACTTGGCTCCCGCGAGCATAGACGAGATGTCGAGCTCGAGCAGCTTCTTGTCCGCCAGAGATGTTGGAATGTCCCCCTCGACCATGCGTTGGGCGAGACCCTCGACGATGGCTGTCTTGCCCACCCCCGGCTCGCCGATGAGGACCGGATTGTTCTTGGTACGGCGAGCGAGGACCTGGATGACTCGCCGGATCTCCTCGTCCCGCCCGATGACCGGATCCAGCTTCCCACGGCGCGCCAACTCGGTCAGGTCGCGTGAGTACCTGGCCAAGGCCTGGTAGCTGTCCTCGGGCGTCTGATCGGTCACGCGGTGCGATCCGCGCACGGCCTCCAGCGCCTCGCGTACCGCGGCCAGCGTGGCGCCAGCGTCCCGCAAGATTCGACCCGCGTCGTTCTTCTCGCCTGTGAGGGCGAGCAGCAGATGCTCGGTCGAGATGTACTCGTCGCCGAGCTCTTGCGACACATCAAGCGCGTTGTCGAGTGCCTTTCTCAGGTCGCGAGAGAGGTTGGGCTCCGCTCCGCCCTCCACCCGCGCCATCCGGTCCAATGCCTCACCAGCCCGTTGGTGCACGAGCTGGACGGGAACCTCGAGCTTCTGGAGGATCGGCACGACGATGCCGTCCGCCTGGTTGAGGAGGGCGTCCAAGAGGTGCGCGCCGTGGATCTCCGCGTTTCCTCGACGCCGGGCGTCGGCCGCTGCGGTCTGCAGCGCCTCGGCCGCCTTTACGGTCAGTTTGTCAGCGCTCGGCATGCTTGAATCCGCTCCGTTCGGGCACCGGGCGGAAGGGCCTGCCAGTTCGGCAGGGTTCGCCCGTTTCTACCCCTTAGATACTCAAGATCCGGGCCACGCCTCGAGGCTAGGGCAGCGGCTGCCCAACCACACGTTTGATTCGGGTTCCGGCGCTCAGAACCGCGCCGGAGTCGTGACGATTCAGGCGCCCCAGCACCGTGGCGTCGACCGGCCCGGGAAAGCGCTCGGCGTAGGAGTTCAAGGACATGGCGCTCGGCAATGTGGCGATGTCGATCCTCCACGGCTGGACTCCCAACAGCGCGGGCGAGGTCACCGCAGCGAAACTGGAGATAGCCGAGGCCACCGCGCTGGAATGACGGGACCAGTTCGACGCCGCCGAGTAGCCGAGAACGCGGTACATCACGTCCTGGTACCGGACGAAGGCGACCTCGCCGCGCAGCGCCCCTTCCTGGGTCGTCAGGTCGAACGTCGCGCGCGCACGCTCCACGGGTCCGAAGCCGTCCTCGCGGGTTTGGCCGCCGCTGACTCCTTCCTGGCGCAAGAACTCTTGAAGCTTCGCGATCGTTGTCGGGCCGTCCTCCACGGCCTCGAGCACGAGAATCGCTGTTTCGTCCGGGGCAACGGCCCCGACCAACGCCCGTTGGTTGACCGTATTCCACCCCTCCGGAAAGGTCAGCGACCACTCGAGCTCCGGGTGGACGAAGCGCGCACCCTGAAAGAATCCCTGACGCGGATCCTCTCCGTAGACGAGTCCGTCGATCCGGTCCAAGTACGCATCCCTCGCAACGGTACCACCCGGCCGGATGCCTTCGCGGGCTATGCGCTCTCGGATGTCGGCCTCGCGGTTCTCCGGGTAGGGGTGGGTGAGCTGCCACTCCGGGATCCGCCCCTGACCGCCGCCGCCGCCACCGACCTGAGCCAGCATCTGGAATACGCCGATCATGGCGTCGGCGTCGTACCCGGCGCGTGTGATGTATCTCAGGCCGAGCTCGTCGGACTGGCTCTCGTCTCCCCGCGAGTATCTGAGGTTCATGACCTGGAGGCCCGCCACGGCGAGACCGCCGTAGTCACGCACCGTTTCGGAGAAGACCATCCCGACTCCAAGGCCGATCGTCTGCAGCTGTTGGCGGCTCATTTGGCTCACCGAGTGCCGCGCTGTGACATGGCCGATCTCGTGCCCGAGCACACCGGCCAGCTCCGCCTCGCTGTCGAAGTGCGCGAGGATCCCGCGCGTCACGTAGATGAAGCCGCCGGGGATCGCGAAGGCGTTCACCACGGGATCGTCGACCACTTTGAATGACCACGGCAGCGTCGGACGCTCCGACGTTGCGGCAAGGCGTTGGCCCAGGTCCGCGACGTACGCCTGTAGTGCGGGGTCCTCCACAAGGCCGATCGAGGCCGTGACCTGCGGATCGGCATCTCGCCCCATCTGGATCTCTTGGGACTCGCTGATGAGCGAAAGCTCACGCCTTCCCGTGGCAGGATTCACCGCGCAGGCCGCCAACACGGCGACCAATGCGATCGAACATACAGTGCGTAAACTCATCGTTGTCACTCTTGGCAGGACGGGCACCGCTCACGTGAAAATACTACATATGCAAGGATCCTCACGCCCCCTCGGGAGTTACATAGCGCATGCTCCGCCATCGAACGGTATGCTCTGCCCTACTCCTCACCCTCGCAGGGTGCGTAGGAGACTCTACCCCACTCGTCGAGGGCGTGATCGACCGCGATACGTTCATCGAGGCGTACGTCGACCTCCGTGCTGAGACCATGGACCTTCCCGATCCGACGCTACCGGACGAAGCGCGTGACCGTATTCTCGCCCGCCACGGCGTGGACGCCGGGAGCTTGGTGAGCTTCGTCGAAGCGTATGGCGTAGAGCTCGAATTCATGAACGGGGTCTGGACCGAAGTCGAGCGGCGCCTGGAGGCGCGACCGGGGGCGTCCGCGGCCGACTCCGTAACCCGCTAGTCCGATGTCGCCGAGTTCAAGACCCGCCGCCGCCTGGGAGCTTGATGCCCAGGGCCAGGGACTCCCGGTCCCCGAGGCTTGCGCCGAAGCGGATCATCCAGCCCGAGCGAAGCACGAGGTCCAGGCCTAGGTCGACGACCGCGTCGAACCGCAGGCTGTCCCCGCCCCCCGACGACAAATCGAGCACGACGTGCGCTCCTCCATACGGACTCAGAACGACCTCACCGCCGCTGCCGGTCCAGCCGAGCATGACCCCGAGTGGGGCGGTGAAGAGGGTTTCGGTGCCCACGCCCACACCCCCGCCGGCCCACCAGATCAGGTCGACCTCGGAGCCCTCGACTCCACGGGCCAAGAAGCCCGCGACGTCGATGCCCCCTGCCACGGCGAGATCTCCGCTGCCCGACTCCTCTGCGATCGCCACTCGGTACCCCAGGCCCACAGGCCCAGCAGCGTGCCGGATCGTGGCGAGCGCCCCGATGTCTCCGCCGGCCGGATTGGTCACGAATAGGCTGACGCCGGACGGAACGGCGGGGCTCACAAGAGCCGGACTGTCCCAAGCGATCTGACCAGCCACGGGAGTCGTAACGGCCACGAGCAAAAGGGTCGCCATCAGCGTACGTCGCACTAGAGCCTCCATCGGGTTCATGGGCTGAGCAGTTCGTCCGTTGCCAGGGCCGCCGCACGCCCTCAACGTCGTCATTCGTGTAGCGCCCCTGACAAACCGGAGATGCAAATGGCGTTCCAGCGCGCATTCAGTGGGGCCCCATGGGAGAGCCACGTCGGGTACTGTCGAGCCCTGCGGGCGGGCGACCGAGTCTTCGTCACGGGCACGGCCGCGGTGAACCCGGACGGTACGGTCCACGCCCCCGGCGACGGCTACGAACAAGCCCGTCGGTGCCTGGAGATCATTGAGAGAGCGCTCGCGGATGTCGGGGCTCGCATGGACCAGGTAACGCGCACCCGGATGTTCGTGACCGACATCGATCGCTGGGAGGAGTACGGAAGGGCCCACGGGGAGGTCTTCGCAGAACATCCGCCCACCACGAGCATGATCGAGATCCGGCGTCTGATTCATCCCGACATGCTTATCGAGATCGAGGCGGATGCCGTCGTCTCCGACTGACGGGCCCGCGACCCCTACTCCCATTCGATGGTCGCCGGGGGCTTGGAGCTGACGTCGTACGTCACCCGATTCACGCCCTTCACTTCGTTGATGATGCGTGTCGAGATGCGCGCCAGGACCTCGGGCGGGAACGGGTACCAATCGGCAGTCATGCCATCCCGGGAGGTCACCGCTCGCAACGCCAGCACGTTCTCATAGGTGCGCGCATCGCCCATGACCCCAACGGATCGCACCGGGAGAAGGACGGCGAACGCCTGCCAGATCTCGTCGTACAGGCCGGCCTCCCGGATCTCCTCCAGGTAGATCGCGTCGGCCTCCCGCAGCACCTCGAGGCGCTCCCGCGTGACCGCGCCCAGAATTCGGATCGCGAGGCCCGGTCCAGGAAAGGGATGGCGGCCCACGAAGTCCTCCGGGAGGCCGAGCTCACGCCCGACCTGCCTGACCTCGTCCTTGAACAACTCCCTCAGCGGCTCGACAAGCTCGAAGGGCACGTCGTCCGGCAGTCCACCGACATTGTGGTGTGACTTGATTGTCACCGACGGCCCGCCTGCAGAAACCGACTCGATGACATCCGGATACAGCGTGCCCTGAACCAGGAAGGTGGCGTTGGTGCCCTCGCGGCTGGCTGTGCGCTCGAACACTTCGATGAACCGCGCCCCGATGGCTCGGCGCTTCGCCTCCGGGTCTTCGACGCCGGCGAGATCGGCCAGGAAGGGCTCCGACGCCTCTTCCACGATGAGCTTCAGGTCGTAGTGGCTCCGGAACAGTCGCTCGACCTGTTCGCGCTCGTGCTTTCTGAGCAGGCCGTGGTCCACGAAGATGCACGTGAGTCGGTCCCCGATGGCGCGATGTACCAGGACTGCGGCGACCGACGAGTCGACACCACCCGATAGCCCGCAGATCGCCGTGGCGTCTCCGACCTGCAGGCGGATCCGTTCGACGGTGTCCTCGATGAAGGCGCCAGCCGTCCACGTGGGCCGGCATTTCGCCACTTCGAAGAGAAAATTCGAGAGGATCTCGTCGCCGCGGTGGGTGTGGGCGACCTCCGGATGAAACTGGACCGCGTAGATGGGCCGGTCCGTCGCTCGAAACGCAGCCACCGGAAGACCATCCGACGAAGCGAGTGCCTCATAGCCCGGTGGGGGGATGTCCACATGGTCTCCGTGTGAGCACCACACCGTCGTGGTCTCCCCTGGCTCGAAGCCCGCGAAGATTCCCTCGGCTCTCCCAACTGTGAGCTCCGCGCGTCCGTACTCACGGCGTCCGGGATCGACACTTGCCCCCTCGAGTTGAGCGATGAGGTGTAGCCCGTAGCAGATGCCCAGTACGGGGAGTCCCGAGCGCAACAGCGCGGGGTCGGTGGTCGGTACGCCCTCGTCGTAGACAGACGATGGCCCGCCGGAAAGAATCACCGCTGCCGGCTTCCATGCCTCGATCCACTCCATCGATACCGTCGGAGGATGGACCTCACAGTACACCCGCTCTTCGCGGATACGGCGCGCGATGAGCTTGGTGAACTGGGAACCGAAGTCGAGAATGAGGACGCGGTCGTGCTCGTGCGACACTAGTACGCCCTCGCCCACACGACTTCGTGCACCGCCGCCCCTTCACCGGACACGCACTTGGCGGGCGTCTCGCCCGATCGGAATTCCTCATCTGGAATGCAGCGAATCGTCGCCTTGCAGCGCTCTTTGACAGTGCCCTCGACTCCCGCGTCGCCACTCCAACCGGTGTAGACGAAGCCGGCACCGCCGTCCAATGCCTCGGCGAGCTCGTCCACACTCGAAACGCCTCGTACCGTGGCGTCATCACGACGGCGGCGGGCTGCATCCAGCAACTCGGCCTGGAAGGCATCCAGTCGGCCCGGAAGGCCCGCGATCGCCTCGTCCTCGGGCACGAAGGCTTTCCGCTTCTCGCCCTCCGGCGTCACCCGACGCACCAATGCCAGTGAGCCCTTGGCTAGATCCTTCGGGCCGATCTCGATTCGGTACGGGACGCCCTTACGCTCCCACTCGTAGTACTTGGCGCCACTCGAGAGGCTGTCACGCGCGTCCACCCGCACACGCACGCCCAAGTCGCGCAGTCGAGCCGCGACTTCGTCCGTCTTGGCGAGCACCGGAGCGCTGTCATCGCCGGAAAGGATTGGGACGATGACCGCCTGAGCAGGCGCGAGGCGCGGCGGGACGACCAGCCCGTCGTCGTCGCCGTGGCTCATGACCATGCCACCGACGAGACGCGTCGATACACCCCATGAGGTGTTCCAGGCGTACTCCTCCTGCCCTTCGACGGACTGGAACTTGAGGTCGAACTGCTTGGCGAAGTTCTGTCCGAGAAAGTGTGACGTGCCCGCCTGCAGGGCCTTGTTGTCCTGCATGAGGGCCTCGCACGAGTAGCTGCGCACGGCCCCCGCGAACTTTTCAGAGTCGGACTTGAGGCCGGTGAGCGGAGGCATTGCGATCCACTCCTCCATGAACTTCCGGTAGAGGCCCAGGATGAGGAGCGTCTCGGCCTCGGCCTCCTCTGCCGATGCGTGCGCCGTGTGCCCCTCCTGCCACAAGAACTCGGTCGTACGGAGAAACAGCCGCGTACGAAGCTCCCACCGCATCACGTTCGCCCACTGATTGATCAAGATCGGTAGGTCTCTGTAACTCTGTACCCACTTCGCGTACATCGAGTAGATGATCGTCTCGGACGTCGGACGGATGACGTAGGCCTCTTCGAGCTCCTTGCCGCCGGCGTGGGTCACGACGGCGAGCTCGGGCGCGAAGCCCTCGATGTGCGCCTTCTCTTTCTCGATGAAGCTCATTGGGATGAGCAACGGGAAGTACGCGTTTTCGTGCCCCGTGGCCTTGAACATGTCGTCCAGGGCTCGCTGCATGTTCTCCCAAATCCCGTAGCCCCAGGGACGGATGACCATGCTGCCTTTGACAGGCGAATAGTCGGCGAGCTCGCTGCGCTGAACGATCTCGTTGTACCACGTGGCGAAGTCCTCGGCCCGCGGCGTCAGCTTCTTGTCGTCAGCCATCTTCGCTCCCCTGAGCTTCCCTCCGTTCATCTCGCTTGTTTCGTGCGAACACGATCGCCCCCGGCACGATGAAGAGCAGCGCCGACGTGATCATCCAGACCATGCGGAAGTTCCCGCTCGAGGAGCCCGCCAGGATCCAGGCCACGAGCGCTCCACCCCCGAGCGCCAATCCAACTGCCGCTGCGAGTATCACCCACTCAAGGAAGTCCAGCCGACGGATCGCACGCCTGGCCACTTCGCTCGTGACCCGGGCATCCTCCTTCTCCCACGCGGGCCGATTCACGTCAGCGTGTCCAGCTCGATTTCCTGCTCGCTCCCAGACTCCATGTCCCTCAACACCACACGTCCCCTCGCCAATTCGTCAGGACCCAAGATCAACACTTCGCGCGCACCTTCTTTGCCCGCAGACTTCATCTGCTTGCCAACGCCCTGCTCCTTGAACGCGTACGAAACGCTGTGGCCCTTTTCGCGTAACCCGTGTGCGAGGCGCAGCGCCTCGCCCCGCTGTTTCCACGAGACAGTGACGATAAAGTAGTCGAGCGCAGATGCGAACTCCGGGAGCAGCTTTCGCTCCGCGAGCAGCTCGCCCAGGACCACGTCACCCATGCCGAATCCAACGGCCGGCAGTGGCTCGCCACCCACCAGCTCGAGCAGCCGGTCGTAACGCCCGCCCCCGCAGATGGCGCGGAGCTCCCCCTTGCGATCGAAGAGCTCGAAGACGATGCCGGTGTAATAGGCGAGCCCACGCACGATGCCGAGGTCGATCTCCACGAAGTCGCCGAGGCCCATGGCGCGAAGCGCTTCGACGTAATCGCGCAGTCGCTGTACATCCGACCCGGCGTCATCGCGCGCCGCCAAGGCCTCTTCGAGCGTATCGAGGGTCGCCGAGGAGACGCTCTCGAGCACCCGCTCGGCCTGGGGAGCCGTCAAGCCAGTGCGGCTCACCAGGGCCTCCACCGCTTTGTCTCTCGGCTGTCGGTCCAGCTTGTCGATGACCGCGAAGGCCTGGGGCAGCCCATCCTCCGACACGCCCAAATGGACGAGGAACGCGCGTAGTACGCGTCGGTCGGAGACCCGCGCCCTGAAGTCTTCGGAGGTGAGTCCCAGCTCGCGCAGGCCATCGATCGCAACCGCCAGCACCTCGGCGTCCGCCGCCACACCCTCTTCGCCGACTAGGTCGACATTCCACTGGAAGTGTTCGCGCAGGCGGCCGCGCTGCTGACGCTCATATCGGAAGAGCTGTGGCACGGCGAACCACCGGATGGGCTTGCTCATGCCCCTGGAGCGATCCCCAAGAATGCGCGCCAGGGATGGCGTCATCTCGGGACGCATCGCGACCTGACGCTCCCCCTTGTCGGTGAAGGTGTACAGCTGGCCCACGATCTCGTCGCCGCTCTTCTCGGTATAGAGGTCGAGCGTTTCTAGCGGCGGGCCGTCGTACTCCAAGAAGCCGTAGCGTCGGGAGACCCGGCGCCACGCCTGCATGATGTGAGATCGAAGAGCGAGCTCTTCCGGCGGGAAGTCCCTGAAGCCGGGAAGCCTCGCGAAGCCCGAGGTTGCCATAGAGGGCCGGAATCTAGCAATACCGCCAAGAAATGCAGGGGGCCGCCCACGCTCACGCGAGTGGCGCGATCCCGAGGCGCGCCATTGCACCACCCACCGTGTGTACCGACCCCGTAACCACCACCGTCCCGTTTCCGGCGAGCGCAGCGGCTTCTGCCAGCGCAGCCTCGAAGTCCTCGAGCACCTTGGGGACCCTTCCCGACACCACCGCGCGGGCCGCCTCGGAGGGATCCCAACGCCGATCCATCGGAGCGCTCGGAGGCTGCGTGAGGATTGCGTCGTCACAGCGGCTCAGAAGGAGCGGCAGCATGGCCGCCCAGTCCTTGTCCCCGAGCACACCGACGAGCCCAATGACCGGGCGCGGTAACTCGATGCGCTCGAGCGTGTCGCACAGGGACGACACGCCGGCCGGGTTGTGTGCGACGTCGAATAGCCACGTCCTGCCGCCCAGCGTGACCACTTCATCCCTGCCGCGGTGGGCTACCGAGGCCACGCCGCTCAGGAGGGCGGATGTCTTCGGCCTCAGGTCGGCCGGAAGGTGCTCGCAGACCTCGACGGCGAGCGCGGTGTTGGTCGCCTGATGCGCACCGATGAGGGGTGTCACGATGTCCACCTCGCCCCATGAGCGTGTCTGCAAACGGAAGGAGGTCTGGTCCGCCGCGATCGCGAGGTCCTGGACCCGGTCGGTGGCGACGTGCCACAGGGGCGCGCCCACCTGGCCCGACAACCCGGCGAAGAGCGCGAGGACGTCGGGGTCGGATTCGCTGGTGACGAACGGCACGCCCCGCTTCATGATGCCCGCTTTCTCGCGGGCGATGTCCAGAAGCGTGTCGCCGAGATAGTCCGCGTGATCCATGGCGACGTTCGTTACGGCGCTCACCATTGGGCGCACCACATTCGTCGCATCGAGGCGACCCCCCAGCCCCACCTCGAGAGCGGCGACATCGACGCTCTCCCTCGCGAAGGCGTGGAACGCGAGCACCGTTGCGGCCTCGAAAAAGGTGAGTCCGCACGTCGTCACCGCCCCCCGGACCTCGGAGGCGTACTCTTTGAGCGCGTCCTCGGTCAGAGCGTCCCCGTCCACGAGTATGCGTTCGCGAAACGACACCAGGTGGGGCGACACGTAGCATCCTGACCGATGGCCCGCGGCCCTTGTGATCGACGCAAGGGTCGCGGTGACCGAGCCCTTGCCGTTGGTGCCCCCGACATGAAGGCTGGCGAAATTACGGTGGGGATCGCCGATGAGCTCGAGTGCTCGCTCAGTCCGCTGGAGTCCCCATTCGACGTTGGTGGCGAGCGCCGGAAACAGCTCGTAGAGGAGCGGGTCTTCGAACGGCCGATCCAGTCGATCGGGGGTGCGCGGATCCGACTCTAATCGCTCCAACCCGCGAACTGATGCCGGAGGAGACGGGCCACCGTGTCCTTCATCTCGCGCCGATCGACGACCTTATCGACCATCCCGTGATCCCTGACGAACTCCGCACGTTGGAAGCCCTCCGGGAGCTCCTGCCTGATCGTCTCCTCGATCACACGTGGCCCCGCGAATCCGATCAGCGCGCCCGGTTCGGCCAAGTTGACGTCCCCGAGCATGGAGAAGGATGCCGTTACCCCACCCGTGGTCGGATGCGTCAGGACGGAAATGAAGGGCAACCCCGCATCGTGGAGGCGCGCCAGGACGGAGGACGTCTTGGCCATCTGCATGAGCGAGTAGATGCCCTCCTGCATGCGGGCACCGCCCGACGCGCTCACGATCACCAGCGGCTTCTTGGCGGCGAGGGCGGCCCTGGCGGCCCGAGCAACCTTCTCCCCGACCACGGAGCCCATCGATCCTCCGATGAAGCCGAAGTCCATGACCGCAATTACAATCTCGATGCCGTCCAGCCTCCCGGTCCCCGTGATGACGGCCTCACGCTTGCCCTTCGCTTCAGCGGCTGCGATGCGCTCGGGATACGGCTTGAGGTCGTGGAAGTTCAGGGGATCCGCCGCTCGCAACCCAGTATCGAGCTCGTCGAACGTGTCAGCGTCCAGGAGAATGCTGAGGTATGCGTCAGCGGAGATGCGCACGTGATGGCCGCAGTGCGGGCAGACGTTGAGATTCTGCGCGAGCCGCTCGCGATACAGGATCTCACCGCAGCCCTGGCATTTGTCGAAAACGTCGGTCGGGACGTCCCGCCGATCTTGGGCCGTGAGAGGCTTCTTGTCCTTGCGGAACCAGGCCATGGCGCTACGGCTCGTGGGCGACGCGTACCGCAATCGCGACCGCGACCCACGACATGAAGAGGAAGGTCCCGCCGTAGCTCACAAAGGGCAGCGGGATCCCGGTGATCGGCACCAGCCCGACGGTCATGCCGACGTTGACGAACACGTGAACGAGCCAGCTTCCGAAGATACCGAGCAGTACCAGGCCGGCAAAGGGATCGGCCGAGCGCTCGGCCAATCGAAGGAGCCGCCACAGGATGTATGCGAAGGCCGCAATCGCCAGGGCAGTACCGACGAATCCCAGCTCTTCGCCAATGACGCTGAAGATGAAGTCGGTGTGCTGTTCGGGCAGGAAGTCGTAGCGCTTCTGCGGCCCGAGCATGAAGCCCTGACCGGTCAGCCCCCCGCTCCCGACGGCGACCTTCGACTGGATGACCTGATAGCCCGCCCCGCGGGGATCCACCTCGGGATCCAGGAACACGAGGATGCGGTTCTGCTGGTACGGCGCAAGCGAATTCCAGAGAGGCCGTGACATCGTAGCCGCCGCGAAGTTGGCGAGCACCAAGGCGACCGATTCGAAGAGGTAGAGACGGAAGCGATAGAAGTACAGGAAGCCGATGACCGCCAGGATGTAGACCGACCAAATCGACGTGTCGTACGAGAGGAAGAGCCCTACGACGGGGGTCGCGACGAGGAGCAAAAGCGCTACCGGGGAGCCCGCCCAATACAGCATCGCAAGCAGGATGCCCACGAAGGCCATCGCAGTGCCCAGGTCCGGCTGGAGAATCACCAGTCCCAGCGGCAGCGCGACCAACGCCGACGGAGCCACCAGGTCGCGCAGGGACGTGAGCGATGCCTCCCTTTGGGAGAGCAGACGCGCAACGATAAGGATCGTCGACAGCTTCGCGATCTCCGACGGCTGGAAGCTGATGAAGCCCAGGTCAATGAAGCTCTTCACACCGGCGGCGGTGCCCGAGCCCGTGCCGATGATCAGGGTCACGCCCAGCAACACGACGCTGATGACATAGGAGGGGACGGCAACCCATTCAATCCACCGCAGCGGAACGCGCACCAGGATCGTGAAGGCCGCGAGCGCCAGCGCGAACCATATCGTCTGACGAAGCCACGCACCTTCTGTGACCGCGTTCGGCACATACACGGCGCCAGCCGAGTAGATCATCGCGATGCCGAAAAGCGTGAGCCCCCCGATCGCGACGACGAGCTTGGGGTCCAGCGACCACCGGTCGAGAAGCCGGATCATTGGGTCGGCCCAGTCGGGCCAGAAGGCGTGGTGGACAACGCAGTCGGGACCGCCTCCGACGAGGACGGGTCCTGCAACTGGGGCGGCGGAATACGCCGTGGCGGAGGCGGATACCGCCGGGTGTACCAGGGCGTCGGCCGACCCTGCCGGAGGTGCTCACCGTACGTCTGAACCGAGTCCACGGGGATGCCGTACTTGCGTCTCAGATAGAAGTCGGCCGTCTTGGCCATGATGGGCGCTGCAACACCCGACCCGCTGTCGCCGTACTCCACGATGACCGCGATGACGATCTCGGGGGGGCCACCGGGCGGGCCGGCCATCCCAGCGAACCAGGCGTGCGGCTCCCTGAGGCCCGCTTGGCTCAGCTCATGCTCGGCCGTGCCAGTCTTGCCGATGACCTCCCAATGCTCGAGGGCGGTACCAACGTGGGCCGTCCCTCCCGGGGCCGTAACACGCCGCAGGCCTTCGCGGACTGCCTCGAGATGCTCGGGGGCCAAGTTCAGGCTCCATCCCTCCGCGAGCTCGACCCCCTGCGCGATCGCCGGCGCGGGGGCGGACCCGTCTCCGGCCAAGGCCACGTAGAACTGGGCCATCTTGAGCGGCGTCTGGCTATTGGGTCCCTGGCCGATGGCGAGATTGAGCACCTCGCCCTCTCTCGGCGAGTACCCGTACGTGCGGTTCCACCATTCCCGCTCTGAGGGGAAGATTCCCTGACTCTCCTGGGGGAGATCCACGCCGCAACGCTGGCTGAAGCCGATATCCGTGGCCCTGCGGAGCATGTCGTTGAGACCCACGCGCAGGCCGAGCTGATAGAAGTAGACGTCGCACGAATTCCCGATGGCCTGAGCCAGATTCTGCATACCGTGCCCCGACGCATCCCAGCAACGGAAGTAGCGGTCGCCGAAGAAGAATCCACCGGTGCACGCCACTTCCATCTCCTCGTCCGGCGTCACGACACCGAGGTCGAGTGCGATGGCTGCAGCCGCCAGCTTCCACGTCGAGCCGGGCGGATAGCGGCCGAGTACGGCGCGGTCGAACAACGGGTTACCAGGGTCGGCGCGCAACCCATCCCAGAGGTCCTGGCTGATCCCCCCCACGAAAGCATTCGGGTCGTAGGTGGGGGCCGAATAGATCGCCAAGACTCCCCCATCCGACGGGTCGAGGGCCACGACGGCACCGGCCATCGAGTCCGGAAAGATGTGATGAATCCACTCCTGGAGCTCCAGGTCGATGTTCAGGTAGAGATCCTGACCAGGCTCGCCTTCATTCGTCTGAATGCCGGTGAAGTCACCGACGATGCGACCGCGTGCATCGAACTCCACGTACTTGAGGCCCTGGCGCCCCTGCAGTCGCGCCTCGTACTGCTCCTCGATGCCGCCTTTGCCGACGATCATCCCCTGTTCGTACCGCTCGTCTTCGAAGGCGCCCGACACCAGCTCCTCGGCGGTGATCTCGCCCACGTAACCGAGGACGTGTGCGGCCGCATTGCCCAGCAGGTATCGGCGCCTGGGCCGCATCTCGACGTAGACGCCGGGGAACTCGCCACGGCGCTCCTCCAACGCAGCCACGACTTCGAAGTCCGCGTCTCCATCGACGATGACCTCTCTTCCAAAGCGGGACATCGTCTGGAGGATGCGGCTCACCCTGTCCGCGGGCAGGTCCATGTACTGCGAGAGTCTCGCCAGTGTCGCGCGCATGGAGTCCACGGGGCCTGGCAGAAGCGTGATGGCGTATCCGGGGACGTTGTCGGCCAAGATGCGACCCTGCCGATCATAAATGACGCCCCGTGGCGTCGGAATCGGCAGCTGGCGGATCCGATTCGCGTTGGCACGCAGTTCCCAGGTGTTGGACCGCAGCACCTGAATGCGGAAGAACGCGACGGCCAAGCTGGCCATGACCAAGACCAGCACGATCTGCGCGCCCAGGGCCCGCCGCTGTCGCTCGTGTGGCAGGTGGAGACTCATGAATCCGCCGTCAGTCGGATGAATCCGGTCAGCGCGAGGCCGACCAGCGCTACATAAAGAGCCCCCAACCCGCCCTGCACCAGTACCTCGCTGGTGAAGGGCTGCCGCAGCTCCTCACCGACGAGTATCCACTGTATGAAGTCGCGCGTCCACTTTCCCACGAAGAGATAGGACAGGACGAACAGTCTGGAGTCGCCCACGAACAAGTCGCGCGTGAGCGAGCCGAGGATCCCGATTGCAGTCATCGCCACACTGTTGGCGCCGAAAGCCAGCACGCTCAGTGAGTCCTCGAGTAAGCCAAAGAACAGACCCAACCCGGCCGCCGTTCCAACCCCTACGTCTCTGGCCATCAGGAGCAGGCCGATGGTCAGCAGATCCGGGGCTGCGCGACCGATCCCGAACCCTACGTGCAGGACGAAGTGGAGAACGCCCAGGGAGACGACCAACACGACGGGCCGCCGCGACGCGGTCACAGGCCGGGGTCTCGGCCGATCTCGTCCGTCTGCGTTCCCATTGTCTCCCCGGGCCACAGCCCGGAGACATCGACGGGCGCCCCCATGCCCGCCACGAGCACGTGGGTCACCGACCCGGGCTCCACCGCCGGACGCATCCAATAGCTCTTGCGCCAGGTGCCCTCGACTTCGGCTGTACCATCGATCGTGCCGACGGGAATTCCACGTGGAAAGACGCCACCCAGGCCGCTCGTGAGCACGCGCGTGCCGCTGGCCAGATTCTCGTGATACGCCGTGCCGTTCAGGACGAGGCGGTCGGCCTCGCGGAATTCTCCACGCGCGTTCTCCACCATCCCGTACGCAGAGCCGTCTTCCAGCATAGCACTCACGCGAAAGTCCGGATTCGTCCAGTCCATTCCGACCGCGCTCCGGGCCCGAACCTCGAGAATGCGCCCGACCAGGCCGTGGGCGCTCACGACGGGAGCGTATACTTGCACGCCATCTGCGCTGCCCTTGTCGATGAAGAATAGGCTCTCCGACCCGGTGCCCCCGGCGCGGATCAGAGTGGCGCGCAGGTACGTCGGGCTGGCGCGCTCGGCCAGGCCGAGCAGGTCGCGCAACGTCCTGTTCTCGTCGACCAGCGCGCCCTGCGTGGACACCACCGCCGTCAGTGAGTCCACCTCGGACTGGAGGTCATCGATCTGGTCGGCCCGGATCCTGGCCTGAGCGAGCGTCTCCTGGGTCCAGATGAACGGCCTCAGCACGCTCACTTGGAAGGCCTGGGTCACGCGCTGTTGCGGTTCGTCGGCCATGTAGAGGGTGCCCACCGACAAGAGCGCGATACCCACGGCCATCACGACCTGACGCGTCCCGCTCGTCTCCGGCTCAGGCGCGTAGGCCAATTCGGCGCTCCGCTACTGGGTGAGGACTGTGCGGTATTTGACGAAGTCGTCGAGGATGCGACCTGCTCCACGCACGACACACGTCAGGGGTTCCTCGTCCACATGAATCGGGAGGTTCGTCTCGTGTTGGAGCAGACGATCCAGTCCACGGATGAGCGCACCGCCACCGGTCATCACGATGCCCCGGTCCACGATATCGGAGGATAGCTCCGGCGGCGTAATCTCCAGTGCTCGACGTACTGCCTCGACGATCGCCTGAATCGGCTCCTGGATGCACTCCCTGACTTCCTGTGAGTGCACGGTGACGGTCTTGGGGATCCCCGACACGAGATCCCTTCCCTTCACCTCCATCTCCCGCTCCTCCCCGAAATCGAAGGCCGAACCGATCTGCACCTTGATGGCCTCGGCCGTGGGTTCGCCGATGAGGAGATTGTAGTTCTTGCGAAGGAACGTGACGATGGCCAGGTCCAACTCGTCGCCGCCGACGCGGATCGACGTATTCGACACGATGCCTGAGAGCGCGATGACCGCGATCTCCGTCGTTCCCCCGCCGATGTCGATCACCATGTTACCCGTCGGTGTCTCCACAGGAAGTCCCACGCCGATGGCGGCGGCCATAGGCTCGTCCACCATGTAAACGCCCTTCGCCCCGGCAGAGATCGCAGACGAGCGCACGGCGCGCCGCTCGAGCTCGGTGATGCCCGAGGGCACGCCGACCACGACACGGGGCTTGATGCGGAAGATCCGCTTTGCGGTCACCTGCTTGAGGAAGTGCCGGAGCATCATCTCCGTCACGTCCACGTCCGCGATCACGCCGTCCTTGAGCGGACGGATCGCCTCGATCCCCTCCGGAGTGCGGCCCAGCATGCGCTTCGCTTCGAGCCCGATGCCCATGATGCGACGGCTTCCCTTCTCCATCGCCACCACAGAGGGCTCATTCAGGACGATCCCCTCGCCCTTCACATATACGAGCGTATTCGCCGTCCCGAGATCGACGGCGATGTCGTTCACGGGGACGAGGCGCCCCGAGTTTAACCAGCTATTCAGTGCTTCTAGCAAGGTTGTGGTGTCTAGGAGAGCGGGGCGGTGGGCCTGATGAACATACGTTTACCACTGATGGGATGCCAGGATTCTCCCCGCGTGGATCAAGGCGTCGTCGTGAGCGGTGCATCACGCCCTCCCGGTGCTCCCGAAGCCGTGCTCCCCGCGCTCGGTCTCGGAGAGCGTGTCGACCTCCACAACAGTCGGAGCCTCGAAGCGGGCGAACACGAGCTGTGCGATGCGCTCGCCGCGGCTCAGCGTTACCGGTTCAGCCCCCAGATTCTGCATGATGACGCGTAGTTCTCCGCGGTAGTCGGGATCGATCGTGCCCGGACTGTTCGGAAGCGTCACGCCGTGCTTCAGCGCGAGTCCCGAGCGGGGCCGGACCTGACACTCCACGCCCTCCGGCAGCTCCATGATGAGTCCGGTACTCACGAGTCGAGTCTCACCTGGCCGAAGCGTGACCGACTCCTCAGCCGATCGGACGTCGTAGCCTGCCGCGTGAGGCGTAGCCCGCTCAGGAAGCGCTAGATCGGGATTCGTCGGCAGGCGCGAGAAGCGCACCTCGAAGGTCATGCGAGCTTGGGCCCGACCGCGACGTCCCGGAAACTCCTGCACTCGAGGCCAAACGCATCGGCCACCGCCTGATGCGTCACGTGGCCCGACGCGATGTTGACCCCCAGCGCCAGCGCCGCATTCGCTCCACACGCGGCCTTCCAACCCATGTTCGCGAGGACCAGCGCGTATGGGAGGGTCGCATTCGTCAGGGCGAAGGTACTCGTCCGAGGGACACCGCCTGGCATGTTGGCGACGCCGTAGTGCATCACGCCGTCCACCGTGTAGACGGGGTCCTGATGCGTCGTGGGCCGGATGGTCTCGACGCAACCGCCTTGGTCCACTGCCACGTCGACGATCACGGTGCCGGCCCTCATGAGGGACAGGTCGTCCTCGGTCACCAGCTTCGGCGCCTTCGCACCGGGAATGAGCACGGCTCCGATGATGACGTCGGCGTCGCGTACTTGCTGGCGGATCGCCTGGCGGGTGCTGAAAAGCGTGTGGACGTTAGCCGGCATCACGTCGTCCAGGTAGCGCAGTCGTACGAGGTCGATGTCCATGATGCAGACCCGTGCGCCGAAGCCCGCTGCGACCTTCGCGGCATTCGTGCCCACCACTCCTCCCCCCAACACGAGCACCTTACCCGGCAAGACTCCCGGAACACCTCCCAGGAGGACCCCGAGGCCGCCCTGTGGACGCTCCAGGTACTTCGCCCCTTCCTGCACCGCCATGCGGCCGGCGATCTCGCTCATAGGCGTGAGTAGTGGCAGCTCTCCGGTCGAAAGCTCGACCGTCTCGTACGCGATCGCGATGGCACCTGATGCCACCACTGCCCTGGTGAGCTCTTCCGAGGCCGCGAAATGGAAGTAGGTGAAGATCACCTGTCCGCTCGCCATGAGCGGCCACTCTTTCGCGACTGGCTCCTTCACCTTGAGGATCATGTCGGCTCGCCAAACGTCGGCGGCCGCATCGACCGTCTCCGCGCCACTCGACGCATACGACTCGTCGGAAAAACCGCTCCCGAACCCGGCACCTGTTTCGACGAGGACGCGGTGCCCACCTGCCACGAGCATCTCGGTCCCCGCTGGCGTCAGCGCGACACGATACTCGTCGGCTTTGATCTCCTTCGGGACTCCGATGATCATGTCGTGGATCGCCTCGGTTACGCCGGCCCGAGTCTCAGCTCGAGCTGTCGGTCGGGGTGAAAGAAGTCTCCCGCCACCCGTCGGATATCGGCCGACGTCACGTCGTCGATCCGCTCGAGCAGGTCGTTCAGCCCGAGGAAGGGCTCGTCGTGCAATGCGAAAGACGCGAGGCGGTGCAGGCGCGCGCCGGTCGACTCGAGCGAGATCATGACTTGGCCTTTCACCTGTCGCTTAATCTGGTCGAGCTCCCAATCCGCCAGCCCGTCGGCCGCCACGCGCTCGAGTTCGGTCCTCACCGCGTCGGCGGCCTTTTGAGCCGTCCCGGGCCTCGTGCCCACGTAGACGCCCGACACACCGGACACACCATAGAACGACTGGTACGTATAAACCGCGTAGCATAGGCCGAGTTCTTCTCGAACCCTTTGAAACAGACGTGAACTCATGCCCGACCCGAGCGCCGAGGACAGCAGAATCAGCGGGTAGCGGTCAGGATGAGAGTGCCCCGGCACGTCGGTCCCGAACACGATGTGGGTCTGTGCCGACGCTCGCGACCGCTGCTCCATACCAGACCGCGTCTGCGGAGTCGGCTCAGTCACGCCCGAACGCTTCCCGGGCTTCACACTCTCGAAGAGTTCGTCGACCCGTCGCACGAAGTCGTCGTGCTCGACGTTGCCCGCGCCGGCTACGACGAGGTTGGCTGCCGTGTACCTGTCCTGATGCAGATCACGCAAGCGCTGTGCGCTCATGCCCCCGACGGTTTCACTCGTGCCGAGGATGGACCGGCCATACGGATGGCCATTCCACAGCCTCTCACAGTGCAACTCGAATACGAGATCGTCGGGCGTGTCCTCGACCTGCGCGATCTCTTCGAGCACCACCTCGCGCTCGAGGCTCAGGTCCGATTCGTCCAGCCGTGGGCGAATCACCAGGTCGGAGAGCACATCGAGGGCCTCAGGCACGTGCTCGTCCAACACCCGCGCCTGATAGCTGGTTTGCTCACGGCTCGTATATGCATCGAGCGAACCGCCCAGGCCTTCGAGGGCAACGGCGATCTCGACGCTGGTGCGCCGGTCCGTGCCCTTGAAGACCATGTGCTCCAGCATATGGCTGACGCCCGAGTCGTCCTCAGCCTCGTGGACCGAGCCCTGCCGGACCCAGACGCCAACCGCGGCGGACCGCACGCCCGGAATGTGCTCGCTGAGCACTTCGATGCCGCTAGCGAGCACCGACCGTGACATCGCGTCCTGGTCCGGCTCAGGGCTCCTAATGCGAATCACTTCACCACCGTTGGCTCGCTACTCGGCAGCACCGTCCGTAGACGCCGCCGCCTCTTCAGCCAGAGCCGCCTTCCGCGACAGTCTCAGGCGTCCTTTTTCGTCGATCGACAGCAGCTTCACCTTGGTGATGTCGCCCTTTTTGAGGACATCCTCGGTCCTCTCCGTTCGCGCTTCCTGCAGCTCGGAGATGTGGCACAGGCCTTCCGTGCCAGGCATGATCTCGATGAAGGCCCCGAAGGTCGTCACGTTCTTGACCGGACCCTCGTAGATGCGGCCCACCTCGGGATCCTTCACGATCGCTTCGATCATCTCTCGCGCCCTCAGGCCTG
>Ga0224512_10000717_pt1 | contig 34002 bp, 30 predicted proteins | sample SF_May12_sed_USG_4_FD_169103 | JGI IMG/M metagenome (GOLD analysis project Ga0224512, IMG submission 169103) | Sediment microbial communities from San Francisco Bay, California, United States - SF_May12_sed_USGS_13 | ecosystem: Environmental > Aquatic > Marine > Sediment | place: USA... | reverse complement strand
GCAAAGGCCCGCAGCGTGCGGGCCTCCTAGCGCATACAAGATGCTGGAAACCGCTCCCTGGTTTCAGGAGCAAAGGAATGGCGGTGGGGGTGGGATTCGAACCCACGGTACGCAAAGCGCACAACGGTTTTCGAGACCGCCCCGTTCGACCACTCCGGCACCCCACCGCGATGACTGATTGGGACGTATTCGGGCCGCCGGGCCGTTACCAACCCGGCGCGCTTACCTAGCGCAGATCGCGGAGTCCTGTCCACCTTCATGGGCGCCCTTGCGGCGTTTCCCGGGCCCGGCGCCGGCCACGGGAGCCTGCGGAAAAAAAAGGCGGGCCCGTCAAGGCCCGCCCCGTTCCGGCGACCGCCGGTTCAGACTACATGGTGCAGGTGAGCTTGCCCGCATAGCTGCCCGGGCCCTCGTACAACATTTCGCATTTCATGCCGGCCTTGAGGTCCTTGTCCTTGGCCTTCTTGCCGTTGATCGTGATCTCGGTATAGCCGTCCTCGCCGACGCGGGCCTCTTCGGCCTTGTCCTTGCCCGCGACCTTGAACTGGAAGCGGCCCTTCTTGCCGAGCTTGGCGATTTCGCCCTGGACCTTGGTCCACTGCACCTTGCGCAACGGCGATTTGGGATTTTCCAGGATCTTCGCATAGCGGGCGAAGAGCGCGGGATTCATCTTACCCAGCCGTTCGATCAGCTTCTGGACCTCGGCCCCGTCAAGCGGGCTGGTCAGCAGCCGGAGGCGCTCGGCATCCGCCTTGTACTTGGGGTCCGCATGCGCCTTCATGAAGCCCTCACGCAAGGCCGCCGTCACGTCGGGCTTGAGCCCCGGAGGGGCGGCGAAGGGCCGGGCCAGATAGAACGGCGTCTCCATCATGGCGATCAGGTCCTTGTCGTCCTGCTTGGTCACGACCTCGAGGGCCGTCGGCGCATCGGGGAAGTCCGGCAGCCGTGTCTTGGTGGCGAACTGCAGGATCACGCGCACCGGGCTGTCGGGCTTGAGCCAGCCGGGCTGCGCCGTCTTCATCGATGCATAGCCCACCATGCGGGCCTGGGCCTCGCCGCGCTCGACCGCGAGGTAGAGCGTGTTGCCGCCCGGATAGCCGCGCAGCGGCTGGACATTGATGCCGAGGATATCGCGCAGCACGGCGGGCACGTCGGTGCCGTCGGAGCCGAACGAGGTGGAGGCGAAGTTGAGCGGCTTTTCCGCCTTGCGCAGATCGTTGATCGAACGGATCCCGGTGTCCTTGCGCACCACCATCAGATAGGCCTCGCCCTGATAGCTCGACGAGGTGCCGATCCAGGTCAGCTTGGTGGGATCGAACTTGGCCTGCTTCGACTGGCCGGAGAAGGCCAGCAAGGGCACCGACCGCGCAAAGGTGGCAAACACCGTGCCGTCCTTCGGCGCCTGGTAATAGATGTAGTTGACCGCATTCAGGCTGCCGGCGCCGGGCCGGTTCTGGGCCACGACGATCGGCTTGCCCGGCAGGTGCCTGCCGATGTGACGCGCCACCTGCCGGCCATAGGTATCGTATCCGCCGCCGGCGGCATAGCCGATGACGACGCGGACGGTCTTTCCTTTGAAATCCGCGGCCTGTAGGGCCCCGGTGCCCGCCATTGCTGCGGCGGCGGCCAGGGCGGCCAGGGCGCCGCGAATTGTCGTGTTGGAATTCATCTGAGTCTCCTGTGTCATGGTGCCTCCAATCCTTGTGAGGGACGCCGCGACACGCTGCGTGTTGCCTCGGCGGCCGCTTCGTAATGCGTCGACCTTGCCCGCCGAGATGCCACTGTGATGGTCCGCCGGCGGCCAACCGCCGGTGCGGACCGGACCGCAAGAAAATGCGGTGATCGCCGCTCATTTAGGGAGGAACGCGTTATCTTTAAACCGAAATTTTTTGGCCTTTTATATCAAATTTTTCGATGCCAATGACGCCCCGGACCGGACCGCCCTGAAGACTGTAACGTTCTGGAGACAAGAGATTTTCCGAAGCCAAACCGCTCCATCCCATGGGCCCTGCGTACAAGATCCGCGGCAAAGAAAAGGGCGGGCCCGAAAGGGCCCGCCCAAAACAAGACAGGTCTGGTTTGTTAATCAGGATTTGCAGTCAAGCCGCCCGGCATAGCTGCCCGGCCCCTCGTACCAGATCTCGCAATTCATGCCGGCCTTGACCTTCTTGCGGCTGGCCTTCTTGCCGTTGATCTGGACCTTGGTGTAGCCGCCGCCCGCCATGCGGGACTTCACGGCCTTGCCCTTGCCGTCGACCTTGAACTGGAAGCGTCCCCGCTTACCGATCTTGTCGATGACACCGGAGACCTTGAGCCACTTGACCTTGCGCAACGGCGACTTGGGATTCTCGAGGATCTTGGAATAGCGGTCATAGAGCTTGCGGTCGATCTTGCCGAGCTTTTCGACCAGCGCCTGGACCTCTTCGCCGCTGGACGGGCTGGTCAGCAGGCGGAACTTCTTGGCCTCGGCTATATATTTAGGATCCTCATGCGCCTTCATGAAGCCGTCGCGGAGCGCCTTGGCGACGTCCGGCTTGAGGCCCGGAGGAGCCGCAAAGGGGCGGGCCATGTAGAACGGCGACTCGAGCAGGTCGAGCAGCGCCTTGTCGTCCGCCTTGGTGACGACCTCCTGGGCGGTGGGAGCGTCCGGGAAGTCGGGCAGCCGCGTCTTGGTGGCAAACTGGAGGATCACCCGAATCGGTCCGTCCGGCTTGAGCCAATCCGGCTTCGCCGTCTTCATCGAGGCGTAACCGGTCATCCGGCCCTGGGCCTCATTGCGCTCGACCGCGAGGTAGAGCGTGTTGCCGCCGGGATAGCCGCGAAGCGGCTGGATATTGATTCCGAGCATGTCACGCAGCACGATCGGCACGTCGGTGCCGTCGGAGCCGAACGACGTCGCTGCGAAATTGAGCGGCTTGTCCAGGTTGCGCAGCTCGTTGATGGACTTGATGCCGGTGTCCTTGCGCACGACCATCACGTAGGCTTCGCCCTTGTAGCTCGACGAGGTGCCGATCCAGGTGAACTTGCGCGGATCGAACTTGGCCTGACCCTTCTTCCCGGCGAGCGCCAGGATGGGCACGGAGCGGGCAAAGGTGCCGAACTCTGTGCCGTCCTTGGGCGCGTTGTAGAAAATGTAGTTGGCGGCGTTGTAGCTGCCGGCGCCGGGCCGGTTCTGCGCGACTACGGTGGGCTTGCCGGGCAGGTATTTGCCGATATGGCGCGCCACCTGGCGGCCATAGCGGTCGTAGCCGCCGCCGGCGGCATAGCCGATGATGACCTTGATGGTCTTGCCGGTGAAATCGGCGGCCTTGACGGTATCGATGCTGCCGGCGGTCACCGCCGCACCTGCAAGCGCGGCAAGGCCCAACCGGGCGTAAGGGATCGAGAACATCTGTGTCTCCCAATGTTGTCGAGAAGGATGCCCACACCTCTTTTGTCGGAGGCTTACAGGGCATTTCGAGAATTTGGGCCAAATGCTAGCCGAGGGCCTGATGTCATTCAATATTTGATTGACCCTATTTCCTTCCGTCGTTAACCATGATTATCCACCGGTGGTCGCGGCGCGACCGAATCGGTTTCTGCCAAGGCCTGCCAGCCCCCGCCCAGCGCGCGAAAAAGGGTGACCAGGGCCGACAATCGATCGAACCGCACCTGGGCGACCCGGTCCAGGGCCTGATAAAGGGTCCTCTGGGCATCCAGCACGGTGAGCAGGTCTTCGGCGCCGGACCGGTAGCGGGTCTCGGCCAGATCGAAGGCGGTGCGGGCGGCGGCCGCCTCGCGCCGGCGGGCGACCTCTTCGCGGGCTAGAGAATTAAGATCCATCAACGCACTCTCGACGTCCGCGATGGCCGCCAGCACCGCGCTTCTGTAGGCATACACCAGTTCCCGCTTCCTCTCTTCGGCCAGGTCGACGGCGCCTTGGCGGGCGCCGCCGTCGAAGATCGCCTGCAGGACCGAAGCCCCCACCGCATAGGCGATATTGGTGCTCTGGAACAATTGGCTGACCGCGTTGGCGCGGGAATCGAGGGAGCCGGTCAGCCGCACATCGGGATAGAAGGCGGCGCGGGCCACAGTGATATCGGCCGAGGCCGCGGCCAGGTCTGCCTCGGCTCGGGCGATGTCGGGCCGGCGCGCCAACAGCGCCGTGGGCATGCCCGGGCTCACGGCCGGCGCCTTGAGCGCGCCGAGGTCGCGGGCGGCGATGGCGAGCGCCCCGGGGGCGCGACCGAGCACCAAGGCCAGGGCCACACGAGCGCCAAATTCCTGGGTCTCCAGCGGCGGAATTCCGGCACGCTGGCCTTCGACCTGGGCGCGCTGGCGGGCGAGATCGAGCTGGGAAACGGCGCCGGACCGAGCCCGGGCCTCGACCAGGGCCAGCACACGCTCGGCATTGGCGAGGTTGAGACGGGCGATCCGGATGCGGTCGCGCAGGGAGAGGACCAGAAAGTAGTTCGACGCGGTCGCCGCGGTGATGGTCAGCGCCACGGTCGCGCGATCGAAACTGCTCGCCGCCAGCGACGCACGAGCGGCGTTAAGCTCGGCGGCATTGCGCCCCCAGAAGTCGACTTCGTAGCTCGCGCCGATACCGAGCCCCAGGGAAGTCGCCGGGCGGGCACCGGAAAGACGGCCCGTGCGGTCCGCGGCGCCCGAGGCATCGACGGCGGGCAACAACGGGGCGCCGGCAATCCGCGCCCGCGCCTGGGCCTGGGCCACCCGGGCCGCCGCCGCGGCAAGGTCCGGATTGGCGGCCCGGGCTGCAATGATGAGGCCGTCGAGTTCCTGGGAGCCGAATTCCCGCCACCAGCCGGGCCGGGGCCAGACGGCGGGTCCCGCGCCCGCCGGCGCCGCCCATGCGGCGGGAACGACCTCCCCGCCGAGGGCCGGCGGCGCACCGTCCTCCACCTGGACGCAAGCAGCCAGCCCCAGCAGCGCGGCCACGGCGGCGGCGAAGGCGCGGCCGGTTGCCTGGCGGAGACCGGTCATTCGCTTGCCAGGGCCGCGACCGGATCGAGCCGCGAGGCGCGCCACGCGGGGATGAACCCGAAGACGAGGCCCGCCGCCGCGGCACAGCCGAACGCCAGGCCCACGGTGGAGACCGAAAACACGGTCGGCATGTCGAAGGACCGAACCGCGATACCGGCGCCGATGCCGAGGCCGACGCCGGCGATCCCGCCAAGGCCCGAGACCACCATCGCCTCGATCAGGAACTGCTGCAGGATGTCGCGCGTGCGCGCCCCGGTCGCCATGCGGATGCCGATCTCCCGGGTGCGTTCGGTCACCGTCACCAACATGATGTTCATCACGCCGATACCGCCCACCAGGAGCGAGATGGCGGCGATGGAACCGAGCAGCAGCGTCAGCGTGTTCTGTGCTTCCGATGCGGTCTCGAGCCAGGATTTCATGTTGTAGATGCGGAATTGCTGGCCGCCCGAGTGGCGCGCCTTGAGAAGATCGCCGATCGCCTTTTCGGTGGCGTCCATGGCGCCGATATCCTCCACCGCGACGGTGATCATGCGCACATCGCGGCGCCCGAACAGGCGCAGGCCGCCCGTGGTCAAGGGGATGAAAACGACATCGTCGTCGTCCTCGTCGCCCGACACCGACCCCTTGGACGCCAGCACGCCCACCACCTGGAACGGAATGTTGTCGACCAGCATGTAGCGGCCCACGGGATTGTCGACGCGCGGGAACAGGGTATCGGCGACGTTCTGGCCCAGCACCGCGACCGGTGCATAGCTTCTCAGGTCTTCCCAGTCAAAGAAGGTGCCGATGCGGACCGTCCAGTTGCGCGTCGCCGGCAAATCCGGAGTGGTGCCGTAGATGCGTGTCTGATCGTCGATATTGCCGGCCCGGATGGTCACGTTGCCCCGGTTCTCCGGCATCGCCGTCATGACATTGGGCAATTGGGCGAGGGCGTCGGCATCCTCCGGCATCAGCACCGCCGCCGAAGCGCCTGGCGCCAGGCGCCGGTTGTAGGACCGCGCGCGGACCATCAACAGGTTGGTCCCCATGGAGCCGATGCGGGTGATCACCGCCTGCTTGGCGCCCTCGCCGATCGACAGCATGGTGATCACCGAAGCGACGCCGATGACGATGCCGAGCAGAGTGAGGACGGTGCGGAACAGATTGACCCGGAGCGCCCGGAGCGCCGTCTTTGCCGCCTCCACACCCTCCGCCAGGGCCGCCAGGCGGGTGCGCTGACGCTCGGATTCGGGCAGGCCCGGGGCGGCGGCGGGAACAGCACGGCTGTCCACGGGCTTGCCGCTATCGGAAACGATCGCCCCGTCGCGCAGTTCGATGACGCGCTCGGCGTTGTTGGCGACATCCCGGTCGTGGGTGATCAGGATGATGGTATGGCCGCGGGCGGCCAGCTTGCGCAGGAGCGCCATCAGCTCGGCGCCGGACTGGCTGTCCAGCGCGCCGGTCGGTTCGTCGGCGAGGATCACGCGCCCGCCGTTCATCAGCGCCCGGGCGATGGCAACGCGCTGCTGCTGGCCGCCGGAAAGCTGGCTCGGCCGGTGGAACATGCGGTCGGCGAGGCCGAGCGTCTCGAGCAGTTCCGCCGCCCGTCGGCGCCGCGCCTCGGGCGCCAGGCCGGCATACATGGCGGGAATCTCGACATTCTCCAAGGCCGTCGCCGTCGGGATCAGGTGATAGCTCTGGAAGACGAAGCCGAAGGCCTCGCGCCGCAGCCGGGCGCGATCATCGCGGTCCAGCACCGCCAGGTCCTGGCCGGCGAAGCGATAGTGGCCGCCGCTCGGCCGGTCGAGACAACCGATCAGATGCATCAGGGTGGACTTGCCCGACCCCGATGCGCCCATGATGGCGACGAACTCTCCGGCATCGATTCGCAGGCTGACGCGCTTCAACGCCTCGACCGCGATATCGGCGCCGGTGACGTAGGTGCGGCTGACACCCGACAACTCGATCAGGGAGCTGGCGTTCGCAGCCGCAGCCGGCATGTCCAGTGCCGCGTCCATACCACCGCTCCTAGAGGCGGAACCGCCGCCTGCGTTGGCGCTTCCGGCCGCCGGAGGTGGCATCCCGGCCGCGCCCGGCGATGACCCGCTCGCCCGCCTTGAGACCGGAAAGGACCTCCGCCCGGATGCGGTTGCGGACGCCGATCCGCACCGCGCGCTGCTCGATCACGTCGTTGTCGCCGACCACGGAAACGGTATAGCTGCCCGGTTCCTCGCCCCGCTGCAGCGCCGAGACCGGCACCGTCAGCACATCGTCGGCCCGGCCCAGGACGAAATACACCTGGGCGCTCATCTCGGTCATCAGATCGCCCCCGGCGTTATCGATATCGAACAACGCGGTATAGAGCACGACATTGTTGACCACCTCCGGGGCAGGTAGAACCTGGCCCAGTTTCGACCGCCATCGCCGCCTGCGGTCGCCGAGCGTCGTGAAATAGACCTCCATCCCGGGTGCCAGCTTGCTGACATCGGCTTCCGACACCTGGGTGCGTACGGTCATGGCGGAAAGGTCGGCGATGCGCAGGATCACCGGAGTCTGCTGTGCCGCATTCAGCGTCTGGCCCTGCTGGGCGGCGATGGAGACCACGGTGCCGGCGATCGGCGCGTAGATGCGGGTGTAGCCCAGCGTCGCCTCGTCGGCCTTCAGCGATGAAGTCTGGCGGTCGATGTCCGCACTCAGTTTGGTGACCCGCGCCCGGGCGGTCTTCAGCGCCGCCTGGGCGGTTTCCAGCGCATCGGCGCTGGTCGCGTTGTCGCGCATCATGCGTCTCTGGCGTTGGGCTTGGAGCTCCGCCAGGTCGCGGGCGGCGATCTGTTCCTGCAGCTGGGCGCGCAACGCACGGATCTCGGCGCGCGACGACTCGACCTTGGCCAGCAGCACCGTGGGGTTGATGCGGGCCAGCAACTGACCTTTTTCCACCTTTTCGCCGACCCGCACCTCAAGGCGCTCGAGCTGGCCGGAGACCTGGGCGCCGACATCGACGAAGTCGCGGGGCTGCAGCCGGCCCAGCGCCGAAATGGTGTTTTCCACGTCGCCCTGGCGCACCGGCGCCGTCAGAACCCCGTCGAGCGGCCCCTTGCGGGGGGCCAGCGCGTACCAGGCCGCCGCGCTGCCGCCGGCCAGCACCAGGACCGCCGCGGCCAGAAGGAACCGGCGCCGGCGCTTGCGCCGGGCGCGCTCGGCAAGGACCTCCGCCGCGCCGCCGCCGTGATGTTCCGCCGGCATCGGCTCCGGGTCGATCCGGCCGTCTGGCCGGGATGGGGTCTGATCGGCAAACGCCATCGGATTCACCTTTACATTTCCCGCGTTACGTTACCCGCGGGCACTTCGCCCGGGCGGGCCCCGCCGGTCCCGGGGTGTCTTGCATTGCCCCTATTACAACGGCGCGGCGCCGGATTTCTGTCGCTTGGCTGTCACGGGACTCCCCGGGGACACAGTAAGCTTTTGAAAATTAAAAGGAACTATCCAGCCCTTTTCCTCCCGCCGGCGGTCCGGCGCCCTACAACATGACGTGGATCGCCTTTTCCTCGGTGTAGCTCAGCATCTCATCGATGCCCTCCTCGCGCCCGGTGCCCGAATTGCGGAATCCGCCGAACGACATCGCCGGATAATGGGCGCCGACGCCGTTGACCCAGATATAGCCCGAGGCGATGCGATGGGCGGTGGCGATGGCGGCCGAGATATCCCGGGTCCAAACCGCGCCCGTGAGCCCGTATTCCACCGAATTGGCGATCTCGATCACCCGGTCGAGATCGTCCCACTTGAAGACCGAGAGCACCGGTCCGAACACCTCTTCGTTGGCGAGCCGCATATCCGGCGTCATGTCGGCGAACACGGTCGGCTCGATCCAGAAGCCTTTCTCGAACGCTTTGCCCTTGGGCCGCTTGCCGCCGGCCACAAGGCGGCCACCGTCTTCCTTGCCGACAGAGATGTAATGGAGGACCTTCTCGTACTGGCCCTTGTTGTTGATCGGGCCCATGTCGGAATCTTCAGCCAGCGGATCGCCGACCTTCATGGCCTTGACCCGCCCGACCAGGTCCTCGAGGAAGCTGTCATAGATATCGGCATGAAGGAAGAGCCGGCTGGTCGAACCGCAGGACTGGCCCTGCCAGGCGAAGTTCATGCCGTTGATGGCGGCGGGCACGGCCTTTTCCATGTCGGCATCGGGGAACACGATCATCGGGTTCTTGCCGCCGAGTTCCAGGGTCACGTTCTTGACCGCGACCTCGGCCGCCGAGCGCTGGATCGCCATGCCGGTCGGCACCGAACCGATGAAGGCGACCCGCTTGATCTTGGGGTGACGCACGATGGCGTCGCCCGCCTCACGCCCGAAGCCGGTGATGATGTTGACGACCCCCGCGGGCAGCACTTCGGCGCAGATCTCGGCCAGAATCGAGGCGCTCAGGGGGCTCTGCTCCGATGGTTTCTCGATGACCGTATTGCCCGCCATCAAGGCCGGGCCCAGCTTGGCGGCGGCGAACATGATCGGATGGTTGAACGGGATGATGCGCCCGACCACGCCATAGGGCTCGCGCACGGTCATGTGCAGGTTGCCGGGCGTCGCCGGCACGGTATCCCCCTTGATCTCGTAGCCGAGTCCCGAGAAATAGGTGAGTTGGCTGACCGCCGCCCCGACATCGCCACGCATCTTGGCGATGGTGTTGCCGGTATCGATCACCTCGGTGATCAGAATGCGTTCGGCCTGCTCATGCAGGGCATCGGCCAGCTTGCGCAGGTAGGCGCCGCGTTCCGCCGGCGACAGGGCGGCCCAGCCGGGCTGGGCGGCGGCGGCGGCCTCATAGGCGCGCGCGACATCCTTGGCCGAGCCCTCGGGCACCGTGCCGAGCTCCTCTTCGGTTGCCGGGTCGATGGAAGCGAAGCGGCGGCCGCTCTCGCTTTCCACCAGTTCGCCCCCGATCAGCATGAGCGGGTTGTCGATGGGCAGATTGCGCCCGGTTGCCTGATCGTCCATTTTTCGGTTCTCCCCCTTGGATTTGGGTGAAAGGTCGCGCAAATAGCCTGCCCGATCCAGACGTTTTTTCGCCCTTCCAAGCCCCATGGTCGGGCCTTTGCGGCTCCCAAATGGGACCGGAAAAGCGTTGACAGGAGCCGTTTCCAGGGTATATTTCCGCACCTTTCGGCGGCAGGAGCCGCCTTTTTTGGCAACTTCAGAACGGAAGAGCGGAATGTACGCGGTCATCCGCACGGGCGGAAAGCAATACAAGGTGACTGAGAACGACGTTTTGGCCATCGAACGGCTGGACGGCGAAAAGGAGGGGGAACTCACCTTTTCCAACGTTCTCGCCCTGCACGACGGCACCGATTTGAAGGTCGGCGCGCCCTTTGTCGAAGGCGCCGTGGTCACCGCCGATATCCTCGATCAGAGCCGTGGCGCCAAGGTCATCGTCTTCAAGAAGCAGCGCCGCCAGGGTTATCGTCGCAAGAAAGGCCACCGCCAGCTCGAAACGGTGATTCGCATCACCGGCATCCTCGCGGCGGGCCAGAAGAAGACCGCGGCCAAGCGCGAGGCGCCGAAGGAAGACAAGGCCGAAGCCGTCGCCGCCCCCGCCGCCGAAGCGGTGCCGGCCGAAGCGCCGGCCGCCGAGGTCAAGGCGAAGACGGCAACGGCGAAGAAAACGCCGGCCAAGAAACCCGCGGCGGCGAAGAAACCGGCGGCGAAGACGGCGGCAAAGAAACCCGCGGCGGCGAAGAAAGCCCCCGCCAAGAAACCCGCGGCGCAGAAGGACTAGACCATGGCACACAAGAAGGCAGGCGGTTCGTCTCGCAACGGCCGCGATTCCGCGGGCCGGCGTCTCGGCGTGAAGAAGTACGGCGGCGAAAGCGTGATCGCCGGCAACATCATCGTGCGCCAGCGCGGCACCAAGTTCCATCCCGGCGACAATGTCGGCATCGGCAAGGACCACACCCTGTTCGCCCTGACCGACGGGGAGGTCAAGTTCCTGAGGAAGGCACAGGGCCGCACTTACGTCGCGGTGGAGCCGGCGTCCTGAACCGCCCCGGCCATTTCCGCTGAGCAGCGAAGGGGAATGGCCGCCATTCCCCTTTTGTCTTTGAGGCCTCCAGCGGATGCAGTTCCTCGACCAAGCCAGGATCTTTACAAAGGCCGGCAACGGCGGCGCCGGCTGCCTGAGCTTCCGCCGCGAGAAATATATCGAATTCGGCGGCCCCGACGGCGGTGACGGCGGGCGCGGCGGATCCGTCATTGCCGAGGCCAGCGCCGACCTCAACACCCTGATCGATTTCCGCTTCCGCCAGCATTTCAAAGCCAAGAACGGGCGCCCGGGCGAGGGGCGCAACCGCACCGGCGCCTCCAGCCCCGACGTGGTGCTGACGGTCCCCTTGGGCACCGTCATCCTGGCCGAAGACAACGAGACCGAGCTTGCCGATCTCAACACCCCCGGCCAGCGCTTCGTCATCGCCCGGGGCGGCGACGGCGGTTTCGGCAATGCCCATTACAAGACCTCCACCAACCAGGCCCCGAGGCGGGCGGACCCCGGCTATCCGGGCGAGGAGCGCACCATCTGGCTGCGCCTCAAGGTGCTGGCCGATGCCGGGCTCGTCGGGTTGCCCAACGCCGGCAAATCCACCCTGCTCGCCGCCAGTTCCCGGGCCCGGCCCAAGATCGCCGACTATCCCTTCACCACCCTGACGCCGCAGCTTGGAGTGGTCTATGTGGATGAGGACGAATTCGTGCTGGCCGACATTCCCGGCCTGATCGAGGGCGCCCATGAGGGCACCGGGCTGGGCGACCGGTTCCTCGGCCATGTGGAACGCTGCGGCGTGTTGCTGCACCTGGTGGACGGCACCGCCGAGGATATCGCCACCGCCTATCGCATCGTGCGCGACGAGCTCTTGCATTACGGCGCCGGGCTCGCCGACAAGCCGGAAATTCCGGTGCTGTCGAAATGCGACGCGTTGCCCGACGACGAGATCGCGGCCCGCGCGGCCGAACTCGCCCGCGCGGCGCGGCGCGACCCCGCCGACGTGATGTGCGTTTCCGGCGTCTCCGGAGCCGGGGTGGAAGACCTGATGCGCGCGGCCCTTGCCCATGTGCGCGCCGCCCGCAGGGCCCGGGCGGCGAAGGCCGACACGGATCGGGTGCTGCCGTGAACCATCGTCTCGACGACGCCAGGCGGGTGGTGGTCAAGGTCGGCTCCGCCCTGCTCGCCGACGAGGAGAAGGGCGCCATCCGCAGCCCGTGGCTGGATGCGTTGGCCCAGGATATCGCGGCGCTGCGCGCCCGGGGCACCGAGGTTGTGCTGGTCTCCTCCGGCGCGGTGGCGGTGGGACGCGGCCATCTCGGCCTGTTGAGGCCCCAGCTCCGGCTCGAGGAAAAGCAGGCCGCCGCCGCCTGCGGCCAGATCCGCCTGGCCCACGCCTATCAAGAGGCGCTGGCCCGCCATGATCTCAGCGTGGCCCAGGTGCTGCTGACCCTCGACGATACCGAGGAACGACGCCGCTATCTCAATGCCCGCAGCACCATCGAGACCCTCTTGCGCCTAGGCGCCATCCCGGTCATCAACGAGAACGACACCGTCGCCACCAACGAGATCCGCTACGGCGACAACGACCGGCTCGCCGCCCGGGTCGCGGCGATGATCGGCGCCGACACACTGGTGCTGCTGTCCACCATCGACGGCCTCTACACCGCCGATCCCAGGCTCGATCCCGACGCCAAACTGGTCGAAGAGGTCCACGCCGTTACGCCGGAGATCCTGGCCATGGCCGGCAAGGCGCCGCCCGGCTACTCTTCGGGCGGCATGGTGACGAAGCTGGAAGCGGCCCGGGCGGCCATGGGCGCGGGCTGTCGCATGGTGATCGCCGACGGCCGCGAGGCACATGCCCTCGGCGCGGTCGGCGCCGATGGCCGCGGCACCTGGTTCATCCCGGCGGAAACGCCCCGCGCTCAGCGCAAGCACTGGATCGCCGCGTCGCTGAAGCCCATGGGCGTGCTGACCGTGGACGCCGGGGCGCTGGCGGCGCTCGGTGCCGGCAAGAGCCTGCTGCCCGCCGGCGTCGCCCGGGTCGAGGGCAGCTTCGACCGCGGCGACGCGGTGCGCGTGGTCGGGCCCGACGGCAGTGAAATCGCCCGCGGGTTGGTGGCCTATACGGCATCGGACGCCCGGCGCATCGCCGGGCACAAAAGCCGTGAAATCGAGGAAATCCTGGGCTACCGTGGCCGCGATGAAATGATCCACCGCGACGACCTCGTGGTTCTGGGCCAGGACAATGGGGAGCAGGACCGCACGCGGAACGGGGCAACGGGAACACCATGACCGCCGCCGACATCAGCCGGACCGAAGACATCCATGCCGAGATGCAGCGCCTGGGCAAAGCCGCCCGGGACGGTGCCCATGCGCTCGCCCGGGCCGGGACCGAAACCAAGAATCGCGCCCTTCTCGCCGCCGCAAGAGCGCTGCGCGACGACGTGTCCGCCATCCTGGATGCCAACGCGCAAGACATGGCCGCGGCCCGGGAGGCAGGCGGCACGCCGGCCTTCCTCGACCGGCTGGCACTGGACGACGGCCGGGTCGAGGCGATGGCCAGGGGACTTGAAGACATCGCCGGGCTCGACGATCCGGTGGGCGATATCATCGCCGACTGGACCCGGCCCAACGGGCTCAGGATCACACGGGTGCGCGTGCCGCTGGGGGTGATCGGGGTGATCTACGAATCGCGGCCCAACGTCACCGCCGATGCGGCGGGCCTGTGCCTGAAGGCCGGCAACGCGGTGATCCTGCGCGGCGGATCGGAGAGCTTTCATTCCTCCCGTGCCATCGCCGCCGCCCTGCATCGCGGGCTGAACGCCGCCAACCTGCCGCAAAGCTGCATCCAGCTGGTCCCCACCACCGACCGCGCGGCGGTCGGCGAAATGCTGACCATGACCGGCCTGATCGACATCATCGTGCCGCGCGGCGGCAAGTCACTGATCGAACGGGTCAGCGCCGAAAGCCGCATCCCGGTGATCAAGCATCTCGACGGCATCTGCCACGTCTATGTCGATGGCGGGGCCGACCTCGACATGGCCCGGGACATCGCCGTCAATGCCAAGATGCGCCGCCCCGGCATCTGCGGCGCCGCCGAGACCCTGCTGGTCGACCGGGCGGTCAAGGACACCCACCTCGCGCCCATCGTCACGGCGCTGATCGAGGCGGGCTGCGAGGTCCGCGGCGATGCCGAGGTCACGAAGGCGGTCCCCGGCACCAAGCCGGCGAGCGAAGCCGATTGGGATACCGAGTACCTCGACGCCATCATTTCGGTCGCTTTGGTGGACGGGGTCGAAGGCGCCATCGCCCATATCGAGGCCCACGGCTCCGGCCACACCGATTCCATCGTCACCGACGACGCGGCGGCCGCCGAATCCTTCCTCGACGACGTGGACAGCGCCATCGTCCTGCACAATGCCTCCACGCAATTCGCCGACGGCGGCGAGTTCGGCATGGGTGCCGAGATCGGCATTTCCACCGACAAGCTTCACGCCAGGGGGCCGGTCGGCGTGGAACAGCTGACCAGCTACAAATACGTCGTCCACGGCGCCGGCCAGACCCGTCCCTGACGGGCCCGCCGCCGATGGCCCTCCCGCGCGCGAGACTGTTGCCCTGACCCGTCGACCGGCCCACACCCTCCGGACGTCGCGTCCGCGCCTGACCGGGGCCGCGTTGGCGGGCCTGAAGATCGGCGTCCTGGGCGGGTCCTTCAATCCCGCCCATGCGGGGCACCTGCATATCTCCAAGCTGGCGCTCAAGCGCCTCGGGCTCGACCAGGTGTGGTGGATGGTCTCGCCCCAGAACCCCCTGAAATCGTCCAACGGCATGGCGCCATTGGCCAAGCGCATGGCCTCGGCGGAGGCGCTCGCGGCGGGAAATCCCAGGATCGCCGTCACCGATATCGAATCCCGGCTGAATACGCGCTACACCACCGATACGCTGCGCGCCTTGCTGGCGCGTTTCCCCCGGACCCATTTCATCTGGCTGATGGGGGCCGATAATCTGGAACAGATTCCCCGTTGGGAGAACTGGACCTCCATCTTCGAGATGGTGCCCATTGCGGTTTTCGACCGCGCCACGTATTCTTATCGGGCGCTCGCAAGCAAGGCGGCACACCGGTTTCGTTGTTGCCGGGTGGCGGACCGGGGTGCGGCGGGCACGGTCACGAGGCAGCCGCCGGCATGGGTGTATTTTCACACGCCATTGCACCCCGCCTCCTCGACCGAGCTTCGGGCCGAAACCAAGGCCGCAAATGAGACGCGGCGCCGACAACACCGTGCGGAGGAGTAACACCATAGGGATCATGGCGTTTTCAACTGTCGAGAGTTCCACCCTGGGTCCTGCCGAAGTCCGACGGCATGGGCGCAGAGCGGAAGTGCTCCCCGAACCGGGGCGGGCGCCGTGAAGGGCCCGGGAAAGCGCACGACGTCCAAGCCCTCACCGGGCAACCCCCTAACGGGCAAACCCCGCCGCACGCGGCGCACGCGGCGTTCCCCGGCCGATAGCGCCCGGCTGCTCGAGATCGTCAGGCAATCCCTGGAAGACGACATGGCGGAAGACGTCGTGGTGATCGACCTGGCCGGCAAGACCGCCATCGCCGACCACATGGTCATCGCCTCGGGCCGCAACGCGCGCCACATCGGCGCCATGGCCGACCACCTCAAGGAAAAGATCAAGGCGGCGGCGCTGCCCTCCCCCCCGATCGAGGGAGACTCGCGATCGGACTGGGTGCTGATCGACGGCGGCGACGTCATCATCCACCTGTTCCGTCCCGAATCCCGGGCGCATTACAATCTGGAAAAGATGTGGGGCGGCGATTGGAGCGATCCCAATTCGGACGGCGGCGAAGACGCCGAAGCCAGTCCCCCGGCCACCGCCGGGACCTGAAGCGGCGCGCGCGCGAACGCGGTCCATGCGCTTCACCATCATCGCCGTAGGCCGGACACGAAGCGGCCCGGAGCGAACCCTCTGGCTGGATTATCTCGGCCGGCTGCAGACGCCCGCCGAAGTGATCGAGGTCGAGGAGCGCAAGCCCCTGCCCGCCGCCGACCGGGTCAAGAGCGAAGGCCGGTTGTTGCTCGACAAGATCCCCGCGGGTGCCACCGTGATCGCCCTCGATGGTCGGGGCCAGGCGCTCGGCAGCGAAGACCTGGCGGCCCGCCTGCAGGCCTGGCGCGATGAAGGGATCCGGGAGCTCGCCTTCCTGATTGGTGGCGCCGACGGGCTCGACCGGACGGTGATCGACGCGGCCCATCTCGTCCTTTCCCTCGGACCCATGACCTGGCCGCACCTGCTGGTCCGGGTCCTGCTGGCGGAGCAGCTCTACCGGGCCGAACAGATCCTGGCCGGCCATCCCTATCACCGCTCCGGCCCGCCGCCGGGCCGCTAGGCGGCGCGGGCCGCCGATGGGGTAACATTGGGTTGTGGGCTCCAACCCTTAAGTCCTTGAAGAATAGGGCATATCGCGCTAGGTTCCGGCTCAGGCAGGGGCCTCGGGCGGCGCCCTGCCAAATTCATCAACGACATCGGGGATTTAGGGCCGATGCCTGCGGGTTTTCATGCCGACGCCAACCGCCCCCGACCGGTCGTGCTTTGCGTGCTCGACGGCTGGGGATATCGTGAGTCGGCCGACAACAACGCCATCGCCATCGCCAAGGCGCCCAATTGGCGGCGCTTCATGGCGGAGAAGCCGCATGCGCTGATCAAGGCGTCGGCCCTGGACGTCGGCCTGCCCACAGGCCAGATGGGCAATTCCGAGGTCGGGCACATGAACCTCGGCGCCGGGCGGGTGGTGATGCAAGACATGCCGCGCATCGACGCCGGCCTCGCCGACGGCAGCCTGGCCGAGCTCCCGGCGCTTCACCGCTTCACCGATAGGCTCAAGGAAACCGGCGGCACCTGTCACCTGATGGGCCTGATCTCGCCGGGCGGGGTCCATTCCCACCAGGATGAGATCGCCGCGCTGGCCCGCATCGTCGGCGCCCGCGGCGTGCCGGTCGCGATCCATGCCTTTCTCGACGGCCGGGACACGCCGCCGAGGAGCGCGCTCGACTACCTCGCCGCCTTCGAAGCCGCCGTCGCCGACATACCCGGCCCCGGCATCGTGACCGTGACCGGCCGGTATTACGCTATGGACCGGGACAAGCGCTGGGAGCGCGTTTCCCGCGCCTATGACGTGATCGTTTCCGGCGAAGGTACCACCGCCGCCGATGCCGTCTCCGCCGTTACCGCGGGTTACGGCGACGATCTCACCGACGAGTTCATCCTCCCCACCCGGATCGATGACTACGCCGGCATGGCGGACGGGGACGGGGTGTTCATGGGCAATTTCCGCGCCGACCGGGCCCGGGAGATCCTTGGCGCCCTCCTCGATCCCGGTTTCGACGGCTTCCCCCGCGCCCGGGTGGTCAAGACCGCCGCGGCGCTCGGCCTCACGGAATACTCGAGCGCGCTCAACGCCTTTCTCGACACCCTCTATCCCCAGGAGAGCCTCGACAACATCCTCGCCGCGGTCCTGGCGGCGGCGGGTCTCAAACAGCTGCGCATCGCCGAGACCGAAAAATACGCCCACGTCACCTTCTTCTTCAACGGCGGCGTGGAGGAGCCCTTCGCCGGCGAGGACCGCATCCTGGTGCCCTCGCCCCGGGTTGCCACTTACGATCTCAAACCCGAAATGTCAGCCCCCGAGGTGACCGACAAGCTGGTCGAAGCGATCGGTGCCGGGCGCTACGATTTCATCCTGGTGAATTACGCCAATGGCGACATGGTGGGACACACCGGCAATCTAGACGCCGCCGTGAAGGCCGTGGAAACGGTCGATGCCTGCCTCGGCCGCCTTGCCGAAGCGGTGGCGAGCGCAGGCGGCACCTTGCTGATCTCCGCCGATCACGGCAACGCGGAGCAAATGTACGATGCCGAGGGCGGCCAGCCCCACACCGCTCACACCACCAACCCGGTGCCCCTGATCATGATCAATGCGCCCCCGGGCGTTGACGGCGTCCGTGACGGACGGCTCGCGGATCTGGCACCGACGGTCCTTGACCTCCTAGGCATCGATCAGCCCGATGAAATGACGGGCCGGTCGTTGCTGGCCGAGGCGGGAGGCGAAGGTGAGAGTAAGAGCACGCGAGCCGAAGCCAGCGCCTGACCGCGCCGTCACGCCGGCCGGACGAACCGCGCGGACCGCGGCCGCTTTCGGCGCGGCGATCTTGGTCCTGTCCGCGCCCGTCCATACCCAGCCGTCCCCCGCGCAAGCCGCCGCCCAGCCCCCCAAGGCCGACTCGGTCGAACGGGCGCTCCAGAAGGAGCGCGACCGCAGCAAGGAACTTGAGCGCAAGGCCAAGGCCCTGGCCCATGAAACCGCCGCCATCAGCCGACAAATGGTGAGCCAGGCGCAAGAAGCCCGGTCCCTGGAGCGGCGGATCGCCGGCCTCAAGACGCGGCTGGAGGACATCTGGAATTTGGAGCAGAGCAAGCTCGGCGATCTGCGGCGCCAACATCGCAAGCTCGCCCGGCTGCTCGGCGCCTTACAGCGGATCGCCCGAAATCCCCCGGAAGCCATGATGGCCTATGCCGAATCGGCGCGCGACGTCTTGCGCAGCGCCATGCTCTTGCGCGCCGTCCTGCCGCAAATCGAAGCCCAGGCCAACACGCTGAAATCCGAGCTCGAATCCATCGGCCGGCTGCGCGCCACCGCGGCGACACGCAAGGCCGCCCTCGATTCCGCGGCGGAGAAGCTCACGGCCAAGCGCCAGGAACTCGACAATCTGCTGCGCCGCAAACAGGCCTTGGCCCGCACCACCCTTGCCGAACAGGAGCGCGCGCTGGCCCGCAGCGCCGCCCTCGCGGCCCAGGCCCGCAACCTCCACGGCCTGCTGGCCAGCATCGAACATGATCGCAAGCGCCTGAAAGCGCCGCCGCCCGCCGCCAGCTCTCCCGGCCCAGTGGCCGCCCCCAGCGCGCCCCTGCCCCCGAAGCCCCCGGCGCGCGGCACCACGGCCGGCGAAACGCAGTTGGCGCTGGCGCCGGCCCTGCGGATGTCCGGGGCGCGCGGACGGCTGGTGGTCCCGGTGGTGGGGCAGATCGTGTCGCGATACGGACGTAAGGAGCCGATCGGCACCAGAATCAAGGGGTTACGCTTCGAAACGGGAGACGGCGCGCAGGTCGTTGCGCCCCATGCCGGACAAGTCGTGTTCGCCGGCCAGTTCCGCGGCTACGGGCGGCTCTTGATCATCGATCATGGCGAGGGATATCATACGCTCCTTGCTGGGCTGGGCCGGATCGACGTAGCGGTCGACCAAAAGCTCTTGACCGGTGAACCTGTAGGAATCATGGCCCCGTCGGGGAAAGGGTCCCCCCGGCTTTACTTGGAACTTCGCCGCAACGGCCGGCCTGTTGATCCCCAGCCATGGCTGGCGGCGACACCAAACGACAAGGTAAGCGGATGAAACGATTTGTATGCCTGGTGACGCTGGTCGTCGCCTTAGGAATATCCGGATTCCCGGCCCAAGGGGCCACCGAGGAAAAAAAGAAGGCTGGGGACCGGGAAACCTTCCGCCAGTTGGAACTGTTCGGCACCGTGTTCGACCGCGTCCGTTCCGATTACGTGGAAGAGGTCGATGTCGAGAAACTGATCGAGAATGCCATCAACGGCATGCTGACTTCCCTCGATCCCCATTCCAGCTATCTCAACGAAAAGATCTTCCAGGACATGCAGGTCCAGACCCGTGGCGAATTCGGCGGGCTGGGGATCGAAGTGACCATGCAGGACGGCGTGGTCAAGGTGATGTCGCCGATCGACGACACGCCGGCTTCGCGGGCGGGCATCCAAACCGGTGACCTGATCACCCATCTCGACGATGAGCAGATTCGCGGACTGACCCTGCAGCAGGCCGTGGAGAAGATGCGCGGTCCGGTCGGCAGCAAGATCAAGCTGACCATCCTGCGCACCAGCAAGGAACCGTTCAACGTCACGATCATCCGGGCCAAGATCAAGATCACGCCCATCAAGGCGCGCATCGAAGACAAGGACATCGGCTATATCCGCATCACCTCCTTCAACGAGCAGACCACCCGCGGCCTGCGCCGGGGCTTTACCAGGTTGGCCAAGGAGGCCGCGGGCGGCCTGAAGGGGCTGGTGCTCGACCTGCGCAACAACCCGGGCGGCTTGCTGCGGGAAGCCGTGAATGTCTCCGATGCCTTCCTCGACCGCGGCGAAATCGTCTCCACCCGCGGACGCGATGCCGCCCGCGGCCAGCGGTGGAATGCGGAAAAGGGCGACATCACCAAAGGGCTGGCGATGGTTGTGCTGCTCAACGGCGGTTCGGCCTCGGCCTCGGAAATCGTCGCCGGCGCCCTGCAGGATCATCGCCGGGCGATCATTCTCGGCACCAAGTCTTTCGGCAAGGGCTCCGTGCAGACCATCATTCCCCTGCCGGGGCATGGCGCCCTGCGCCTGACGACCCAGCGCTACTACACGCCATCGGGCCGATCGATCCAGGCCCTGGGCATCGAACCGGACATCACCGTCCGGCAGCTGCGCCTTGAAAAGATCTCCGATGCCGAACGGCAGCGGGAAAAAGACCTGCGCGGCGCCCTTGGCGGCGGCGAAAGCGGCACCAAGCCCGATGAGGGCGCCAAGCCGGAGGCCAAGCCGGAAGCGAAATCCGGCGACGGCCCCGACGCCAAGCCCGATAACGGCGCCAAGAAAGAGGAAGAAAAGATCGAGGATTACCAATTGACCCGCGCGATCGGCATCCTTCGCGGCATCGCGCTTTATAAGAACGGAACCGACTGATCTCGGCGCCGACGGGAATGCGCCTCCCTCAGACATCACAAGCCGGCGGCACCGTGCCACCTGCGGCCGGTAAAGGTCTCAGCGGCCTGGCGGTGACGTCCATCGCCTTGGCGGTGTTCGCCTGCGCCGTCGTCGCCTGGCTGCAATTCAGCGGCCCGCCGGCCGGCCCCAAGCCGGGCCCCGCGGTGGTCGTCCAGTTGAACCCGCCACCCAAGCCCAAGCCGCCGCCGCCGGAGCAGCCGGCCGCGTCCACTCCCGCGGCGCCGGACGCACCTGCGAAAGTTCCCGACGTGCCGGCGCCCGCCACCCCACCGGAAGGCACCGCCGAGAGACCGGCGCCCGCTCCCGCGCCGCCGACGGTGCCGCCTGAACTGCCGGCCCCGGCCCAACCGCCCGCCGCCGCGGCTCCCGACACGCCGCCAGGACCCGCACCGGGGACCGCCGAACTGCCCGGCGACCTGCCCGCCCCGTCCTCGGAGCCGGCGGCACCACCCACCCAGACGGCGAAGATACCCGCCGCGGTCAGCGGCGGCCTGCGCCCCGCCCCCGACCCCGCCCTTGTGGAAAAGACCCGTCTCGGCCCCTTGCCGCGGGTTTCCCCGGACGGCCGCAAACCTTGGCAGACCTACGCCCGCCCGTTCGATCCCGGCGACCGGCGGCCGCGGATCGCCATCATCGTCAGCGGCCTCGGCCTTTCGGGCGCCGCGACCGAAGCCGCGATCCAACGCCTGCCCGGCGCCGTGACGCTCGCCTTCGCGCCCTATTCCAAGGGCCTCCCCCAGTGGATCGCCCTGGCCCGGGCGGCCGGCCACGAGGTGCTTCTCGACCTGCCGATGGAACCCGTCAATTTCCCGGCCAACGATCCCGGGCCCCACACACTTCTGACCAGCCTGACCGCCGACCAGAATCGGGAGCGGCTGCACTGGCTGCTGGGTCGGGTGACCGGGTATGTGGGCGTGGTCAACCGGATGGGATCGCGCTTCACCACATCGGCGACCCATGTCCGACCCGTCCTCAAGGAATTGGAGAAACGCGGCCTGCTGTTCGTGGATTCGCGTTCTTCCCTGCGGTCCATCGCCGCCCAGATGGCCCGGGAAGTCGGGCTGCCGCGCGCCGTCAATAACCGCTTCATCGATGGTGAAGCTTCGCGCGATGCCATCGATTCCCGGCTCAACGAGATCGAGCGCATCGCCAAGGCCTCGGGCTATGCGGTGGGCATCGGCGCGCCTTTTCCGGTGACCATCGACCGCCTGGTGCGGTGGGCCCAGACCCTGGAGCGCAAGAAGCTGGTCCTGGCGCCCATCTCGGCCCTGGTCAACACTCAGACCAATTGAGGATCGCCATGCCGGCCAAGGATCTTCCCTATCGTCCCGGGGTCGGCATCATGCTGTTCAACGAACACGGCCTGGTCCTCGTGGCCCGGCGCATCGACATGGTGTCGGAAGCCTGGCAGATGCCCCAGGGCGGCATCGACGACGGCGAGGCGCCGCTTGACGCCGCCTTCCGCGAGCTGGAAGAAGAAATCGGCACCGCCAAGGCGGAGCTTCTCGCCGAAACCGAAGACTGGCTCAATTACGATCTTCCCAAAGATCTCGTCCCCGTCCTTTGGAAAGGGCGGTTCCGGGGCCAGACCCAGAAATGGTTCGCCCTCAGGTTCACCGGCACCGACGCCGATATCGATATCGAGACGGAAAAGCCTGAATTCCTGGAATGGAAATGGGCCGAGGTGGAGGTCCTGCCCGACCTGATCGTCCCCTTCAAGCGCGATCTTTACGCCGAACTGGCACGCCGTTTCGGTCCCCTGGCCGAGGCACTGCGCGGCGGAAACTGACCGTCACGAGAACCTGATGCTTTCCCCCGGCGCTGGGTCTCAAGCGGCCACGGCCTGGGCCAGCCGCCTGCGGCGCCAGTCCATGATGTTCCAGGCCAACGCCGAAAGCATGCGTGCGGGAATGCCGCCCGACGGCAGTCCGGCGGCGTCCATCGACATGGCGATGCCGCGCTTCACCACGGCCGGATTGTAGAAGCCGTAGGCCCTTGCCACATAGGCGTCGGCATTGGATTGGCGGTCATAGGCCTCGCCCTTGCCGTTGGCGGCGTAGTAGGCGTAGGACAGCTCGTCGTCATCCGATTCGGCGATGCGGTTCAGCACCACCTTGACCTTGGCCCAGCGGCTCGGCCGCTCGGCCTCCTGATAGCGGGCGAGGTAACTGTAAAACAGTTTGTAGTGCCGGAACTCGTCATCGGCGATATGGCCGCAGATCGCCTTGAGAACGGGCTCCTCGGCGGCGTCGCGCAATGCGCTGTAATAGGAGCTGGTCCCCACCTCGACCACGCAGCGGGCCACCAGTTCGCAGGACCGGCTGCCGCGGACGGACACCGTCGAATCTACGGGAATCTTGTAGCCGTCCCGGAAGGCCGAGAAGCGCCCAGCGAAATCGAAATCGGGATCCGCCAACCCGGCCCAGCGCCCCAGCACCTCGCCGTGCTGCACCTCTTCCTCGGCCCAGCGCCCGGCGGCCTTTTGGAATGCGGGGTCGTCGGGGAACACGTTGCGGAGGTAGGCCGCGTAATCGGCGGCGTTCTTTTCCACCATCGCGGCGGCCTTGACGACCTTGAGAATGTCCGGATCGACCAATGCCGGGTCGAAGGACTCCCAAGGAATATCTTCGGGCGACCAATGGGCCATGGTGCGGTCCTCGTCAGGGACACCCTCTTTCGGGGTGTTCTAAAAATGCTATGGGATTATATCCGCAGGCCTGGTGAAATTTCCAATGCGTTCCGCAGGGCCTAGCGATTGGCTTAGCTCGAGGCCCCCGGCGCCGCAGCCACCAGGGCTTCGGCCACCCGCAGCTCGCGGCGGATTTGAGCCTGGGCCCGGGGATCGTCGTCCTCGGGCCGGTCCAAGGCGGCGCGGGCGGCGGTGAGCCGGGTCTGGGCCTGGGCCGGATCGATGTCCTCGACGGGAACCGCCTCCTCTGCCAGGACGGTACAGCGTTCCTGGGTCACCTCCGCGAAACCGCCGGCGACGAAGATACGCCGGGTGACTTCCCCATTGCCGTGAATGGCGATGACGCCGGGACGGACCTGGGAAATGAAGGGCGCATGGCCGGGAAGCGCGCCGAAGTCGCCTTCCTCGCCGGGCACCACCACCATCTCCACCGGCTCCGACACCAACAGGCGCGTCGGGGACACTAGTTCAAACTCCACCGTATCAGCCATGGCTCAAGTCCCGTGCGATCACGCGGCCTCCGCCGCCATCCTCTTGGCCTTCTCCACCGCCTCCTCGATGGTGCCGACCATGTAGAAGGCCGCTTCGGGCAGGTCGTCATACTCGCCCTCGACGATCCCCTTGAAACCGGAAATGGTGTCCGACAGGCTGACCAGGACACCCGGCGAGCCAGTGAACACCTCGGCGACGTGGAACGGCTGGGACAAGAAGCGCTGGATCTTGCGCGCCCGGGCGACGGTCAGCTTGTCTTCCTCCGACAGTTCGTCCATGCCCAGGATGGCGATGATGTCCTGCAGCGACTTGTAGGTCTGCAGCACCCGCTGCACGTCGCGCGCGATCTGGTAATGCTCCTCGCCGATCACCCGGGGATCGAGCATGCGCGAGGTGGAATCGAGTGGGTCGACCGCCGGATAGATGCCGAGCTCCGCGATCTGGCGGCTCAGCACCGTTGTTGCATCCAGATGCGAGAACGAGGTCGCCGGCGCCGGGTCGGTGAGGTCGTCGGCGGGCACGTAGATCGCCTGCACCGAGGTAATCGAACCCTTTCGGGTCGAGGTAATGCGTTCCTGCAGGTTGCCCATGTCGGTGGCCAGGGTCGGCTGATAGCCCACCGCCGACGGGATGCGGCCCAAGAGAGCCGAAACCTCGGAACCCGCCTGGGTGAAGCGGAAGATATTGTCGATGAAGAGCAGCACGTCCTGGCCCTCTTCGTCGCGGAAGTATTCGGCCAAGGTCACGCCCGTCAGACCGACCCGGGCGCGGGCACCCGGCGGCTCGTTCATCTGGCCGTAGACCAGCGCCGCCTTGGATTCGCCTTCCAGGTTGATGACGCCCGACTCCATCATTTCGTGATAGAGGTCATTGCCTTCGCGGGTCCGCTCGCCAACGCCGGCGAACACCGAAAAGCCGCCATGGGCCTTGGCGACATTGTTGATCAATTCCATGATCAGCACCGTCTTGCCGACCCCGGCGCCGCCGAACAGGCCGATCTTGCCGCCCTTGGCATAGGGTGCCAGAAGGTCGATGACCTTGATGCCGGTGATCAGGATGTCGGATTCCGTCGACTGCTCCTCGAATTCCGGTGCCGAACGGTGGATCGCCATGGTCTTATCTGAGTTCACCGGGCCACGCTCGTCCACTGGGTCGCCGATCACGTTGATGATGCGGCCGAGTGTCGCCGGCCCCACGGGCACGGTGATGGGGGCGCCGGTATCGACCACTTCCTGTCCCCGGACCAAACCCTCCGTCGCATCCATGGCGATGGTGCGGACCGTGGACTCGCCGAGATGCTGCGCCACTTCCAGCACCAGGCGCTTGCCCTGGTTCTCGCATACGACGGCATTGAGGATCGGGGGCAGGTCCCCGTCGAACTGCACGTCGACGACGGCTCCGATGATCTGGGTTATCCGTCCTACGATATTCTTTGCCATTGCGTTCTCCTGATGGCGGTGCTCTCGGGCGAAAGCGCGCCCTAGATGGCTTCGGCGCCGGAGACGATCTCGATCATCTCCGTCGTGATGGCGGCCTGGCGGCTGCGGTTGTAGTACTGGGCCAGCCGGTCGATCATGTCGCCGGCATTGCGGGTGGCGTTGTCCATGGCGGCCATGCGCGCGCCCTGCTCCCCGGCATAGCTTTCCAGCATCGCGCGGTAGACCTGGATGCCGAGGTTGGAGGGCAAGAGATCGGCCAGGATGGTTTCCTCGTCGGGTTCGAATTCATAGATGGCGGCCAGAACGTCCTCGCGCTTCTCCGCCTCTTCCTTCTCCGATTCCCTGGTCTCAGGCATGGGGAAGGGGATCAGTTGCTGGACCGTCAGCTCGTGGGAAATCGCAGACTTGAACCGGTTGTAGACCAACGCGCAGACGTCGAATTCGCCGTCACTGAACATGGCCGTCAGCCGATCGCCGACGTCCGCGGCATTGACGAATTCGACCTCCCGGCGGGTGAGCCCTTCCACGGTGTCGACGATGAGGCTTGCGAAATCGCGCCGCAGGCCATCCCGGCCCTTGCGCCCGACGCAGAGGATCTTGACCTCCTTGCCTTCGGCGCGCAGCTGATTGGCTCGGGCCCGGGCGCCGCGCACCACCTGGCTGTTGAAGCCGCCGCACAGGCCGCGGTCGGAGGTCACCACCACCAAAAGATGGGCATTATCCTCCCCGGTGCCGGTCAGCAGCTTCGGCGCGCCGGCGGCATCGCCGATCGAGGCCGCGAGCGAGCCCAGCATCCGCTCCATGCGCTCGGCATAGGGCCGGGCCGCCTCGGCCTGCTCCTGGGCGCGCTTGAGCTTCGACGCGGCCACCATCTTCATGGCGGCGGTGATCTTCTGCGTGGATTTCACGCTGGCAATACGAATGCGAAGGTCCTTGAGGTTGGGCATCTCGGCTCAGCCGTCCTGATCTTGCGGGGCGCTCACGCGAAGGAGCGCTTGTATTCGTCGAGCGCCGCGGTGAGCTTCTCTTCCACCGCGGCGGAAATCTCGCCCTCCTCGCGGATGGCGGAAATTAGATCGGCGTGCTTCTCCTTGACTTCCGACAGCGCGCCCTGCTCGAAGCGGTTGATGTCGGCGATGGCGATGCCGTCGAGATAGCCGCGCACGCCGAGGAAAATAGCGACGACCTGCTCCTCCACCGGCATCGGCGAATATTGCGGCTGTTTCAGAAGCTCGGTCAGGCGCGCGCCGCGGGCCAACAGCCGCTGGGTCGAGGCGTCGAGGTCGGAAGCGAACTGGGCGAAGGATTCCATCTCGCGGTACTGGGCCAGTTCCAGCTTGATCGAGCCGGCGACCTGCTTCATGGCCTTGATCTGGGCCGCCGATCCCACCCGGCTGACCGACAGGCCGACATTCACCGCCGGGCGGATGCCTTTGTAGAACAGCTCGGTTTCCAGGAAGATCTGGCCGTCGGTGATCGAGATCACATTGGTCGGGATGTAGGCCGAAACGTCGCCGGCCTGGGTTTCGATCACCGGCAGGGCGGTCAGCGACCCGGAGCCGTTATCGGCGTTCATCTTCGCCGCGCGCTCCAGCAGGCGGGAATGGAGATAGAAAACATCGCCGGGGAAGGCCTCACGGCCCGGCGGGCGGCGCAGCAACAGCGACATCTGGCGATAGGCCACCGCGTGCTTGGACAGGTCGTCATAGACGATCACCGCATGCATGCCGTTGTCGCGGAAATATTCGCCCATGGTACAGGCGGCATAGGGCGCCAGGAACTGCAGCGGCGCCGGCTCCGACGCGGTCGCCGCGACGACGATGGAATATTCCATGGCGCCCTGCTCTTCCAGGGTCTTGACGATCTGCGCCACGGTCGAGCGCTTCTGCCCTACCGCCACATAGACGCAATAGAGCTTCTTGGATTCATCGTCACCGGAATTCAGGCCGCGCTGGTTGATGAAGGTGTCGATGGCGATCGCCGTCTTGCCGGTCTGGCGATCGCCGATGATCAGCTCGCGCTGGCCGCGGCCCACCGGGATCAGGCTGTCGATGGCCTTGAGGCCGGTCTGCATCGGTTCGTGGACCGACTGGCGCGGGATGATGCCCGGCGCCTTGACCTCGATCCGGCCGCGCGCCGCGGCGTCGATCGGGCCCTTGCCGTCGATGGGATTGCCGAGCGCGTCGACGACGCGGCCGAGCAGGCCCTTGCCCACCGGCACGTCGACGATCGATCCCGTGCGCTTGACCGTGTCGCCTTCCTTGATGGTGCGGTCGTCACCGAAGATAACGACGCCGACATTGTCCGCTTCCAGGTTCAGCGCCATGGCCTTGATGCCGCCGGCGAATTCGACCATCTCGCCGGCTTGGACTTGGTCGAGGCCGTGGATGCGGGCGATGCCGTCGCCGACCGACAGCACCTGGCCGACTTCCGCGACCTCCGCCTCGGTTCCGAAATTGGCGATCTGTTCCTTGAGAATTGCGGAAATTTCCGCCGGCCGGATGTCCATCAACCGATCCCTTTCATGGAAAGCCTGAGTTTCTGAAGTTTGGTGGCAAGCGACGAATCGATCATCTTCGACCCGACGCGCACGACCATGCCGCCGATCAGCGCCGGATCGACCCGGGATTCGAGCGCCACCTTGCTGCCCAGCGCCTGGGCCAGCGCCGCCTTGATGGAATCGAGGTGGCTGTCCTTCATGGTTTGGGCGGAGGTCACCTCGGCCGTCACCTCGCCGCGCCGGGCGGCGAGTTCGGCCAGGAACGCGCCCACCGCCGGGCGCAGCGCGCCGAGCCTGCGGTTGCGCGCGAGCAAGCCGAGGAACTTGACCGTCAATTCCTGGAAACCCGCCTTCTCGCCAAGCGCCGACACGGCGGCGACCTGCGCGTCGCGGGTCAACACCGGCGAAGCCACCAAGCGGGCGAAGTCGGCGTTTTCATCGACCAGGCCGCGCAACGCCTGCAGATCCGCGGCGACCGCGTCGAGGCACTTGGCCTGATCGGCCAATTCGTAAAGGGCGCTGGCGTAACGTCCTGCGACGCCGCCCGCGTCGTTTGACTGGGATGGCACTCGGATAAACTCCCGAACCCTAGAATGCGGCCCGGCCGCCGGGCCTTGGCCAGAATTACCGGGACCTCGGCCCCGCTACCCCTCCCGAGGCGGGCATTTCGTACCACACGCGCCGCACTGTTGCAACCGGCTGGGCATGCCCGAGCCGGCCCCGATAAACCCTTCAATAACAGATTGTTCCGGGGACGCATCCCGGGCCGGCAGAATCTTCGCCGGCCCCCGCCTGCGCCGCCATCGCACCCTGTCCCAAGACACGGAAACTAGAGGAAGCTCAAGGGGTCGACATCCACCTGGATGCGCACGGCCTTGCCCGGCTTCACGCCTGCCAGCCAATCGCGCAGGATCGGCTGCAGGGCCACTTCGCGCCCGGCCTTGACCAGGAACCGCCGGCGGTGACGGCCGCGCAAGAGGCTCAGCGCCGCCGGCGCGGGGCCAAGGACATCCACACCGGGCACCCGCGGGCGCACCCGCCCGAGCGCCTGGGCGGTGGCGTCGACCTCGCTCTCCCGGGGACCGGAGACGATGATCGCGGCGAGGCGCCCGAACGGCGGCATGCCGGCGGCCTGGCGTTCCGCCCGCTCGGCGGCGAGGAAGGCTTCGCGGTCGCCGGTCGCCAAGGCCGCCATCACGGGATGCTCCGGCATGTGGGTCTGGATCAACACCCGGCCCGGTTGATCGCCGCGCCCGGCTCGGCCCGAGACCTGGGTGAGCAGCTGATGGGTGCGTTCCGACGCCCTGAGATCGCCGCCGGTCAGACCCAGATCGGCATCGACCACGCCGACCAGGGTCAGGCGCGGGAAATGATGCCCCTTGGCGATGATCTGGGTGCCGACCAAGACGTCGACGCTGCCTTGGGTGACGGCGGCGACGACGTCGCCGAAAGACTTGGGCCCGGCCAGGGTATCGCTCGCCATGACGCATTGGCGGGCGTCGGGGAACAGGGCGGCGACCTCTTCGGCGATGCGCTCCACCCCGGGGCCGCAGGCCGCGAAGGAGGCCTCGGCGCCGCATTCCGGACAGGCGGCGGGAAGCCGCTGGGCATGGCCGCAATGGTGACAGGCGAGCCGCCCGCTGGCACGGTGCTCCACCAGCCAGGCGGAGCAATTGGGGCATTCCAGGCGGTGGCCGCAGGCGCGGCACAGGGTCAGCGGCGCATAGCCCCTGCGGTTGAGGAACAGGAGCGCCTGGGCGCCCGCGGCGAACGTCGCCTCCAGGGCGTCCACCAGCGGCGGGGCGATCCAGCGGCCCGGCGACGGCCCATCGCTGCGCAGGTCGATCAGGTCGACCTCAGGCAGGGTGGCGCTGCCGATGCGTTCGGGCAGGTGCAGCGATTGGTACCGCCCGCGGGCGACGTTCTCCACGGTTTCCAGCGACGGCGTGGCCGAGGCCAGAACCACCGGCAGTTCCCCCAAATGCCCGCGCACCACCCCCATGTCCCGGGCGCTGTAGAAGACGCCGTCCTCCTGCTTGAAGGAGCCGTCATGTTCCTCGTCGATGACGATCAGTCCCAGCGCCGGATGGGGCAGGAACAGCGCCGAGCGCGCCCCCACCACCACCGGCGCCCGGCCCTCCGCCACCGCGCGCCAGGTGCGCCGGCGCAGGCCGGGGCCGAGCTCGGAATGCCACAGGGCCGGGGCACAGCCGAAGCGGTCCTCGAACCGCTCGAGCCACTGGGCGGACAGGGCGATCTCCGGCAACAGGACCAGCGCCTGGCGGCCGGCGCGCAAAGCCTCGGCGATGGCTTCGAAATAGACCTCGGTCTTGCCCGACCCAGTCACGCCGTCCAGCAGGGTGACGGAATAGGCGCCCGCCCGGACGGCATCGCGCAAGGCGCCGGCCGCCCTGGCCTGGTCCGGGGTGAGCGCCGGGCCGCTGCAGTCGGGATCGGGGCGGGCGAAGGGCGAGGGCGGCGCCAGGCCGTGGACCTCCAGCGCGCCGGCTTCGGCCAGCCCCTTGACGACACCGGCCCCCGCGCCGGTCTCGACCCTGATATCTCCAAGCGTGCGCGGCGGCCCGGCGGCCAGGAGGTCGAGCACCTTCTTGCGTTGAGGCGTCAGGCGGAATTCCGCCGGCGCCTTCCATCCCGCGTGATCGAGATAGGCCGTCACCGGGGTTTCGGCGGCGAGCGCCTTGGGCACGCTCATCGCCATCTTGAGGACCGCGCCCGGGGGCGACAGCGTGTAGGCCGCGACCCAGTCGATGAAGCGGCGCATCACCGCATCCAAGGGCGGGGCGTCGATCACCTCGGTCACGTCCTTCAACCGGGCCTCGTCGGGCCCGCCGTCGGGTGCCGGGCCGGTTTCCCAGACCACGCCGATGCGCTCCTTCGAGCCCAGCGGCACCCGCACGAAGGCGCCCGGCCGCAGGGCCGGCCCGGCGGCCCCCCGGTAGTCCAAGGGGCCCGGAAGGGCCAAGGGCAAGAGCACCCGAATTCGCCCGGTTTCCCGGGTGTTTGAGGCGATATCCGCGCCTCTGATGGGATCGGAACTGGCAAGGCCATTGGGCATGGGCTACACTTTAACGGTGCTTGGGCGGTGGAACCAGGGAGCCGCTCGGAGCCTTTTGAATCAACCAGAATCTTGGAACGGACATGAAATTCTTTATCGACACAGCCGACCTCGATGAGATCCGCGACCTTGCCGCGACGGGTCTCATCGACGGCGCCACAACCAACCCGTCCCTGGTCGCCAAAGCCGGGGGAAAGTTCGAAGACATCATCGCCGAGATCTGCGCCATCCTCCCCGGCCCGGTGTCCGCGGAAGTGGCCGCCACCGATTTCGAAACGATGGTCGCCGAGGGACGCAAGCTCGCCAAGATCGCGCCCAACGTCACCGTCAAGGTGCCGCTGACGCCCGACGGGCTGAAGGCCTGCAAGACGCTGACCGACGACGGCACAATGGTCAACGTCACGCTGTGCTTCTCCGCCGGCCAGGCCATCCTCGCCGCCAAGGCGGGCGCCACCTTCGTCTCGCCGTTCATCGGCCGGCTCGACGATATCGGCCTGCGCGGCATGGACCTGATCGAGGACATCTGCACGATCTACCGCGCCCAACCGGCCTTCAAGACCGAAGTTTTGGTCGCCTCGGTGCGATCGGTCGGCCACGTGATCGACGCGGCCAAGGCCGGCGCGCCCGTCGCAACCCTGCCGCCGGTGGTGCTGCGGGCGCTTTATAGCCATCCGCTGACCGACAAGGGGCTCGCCGCCTTCCTCAGCGATTGGGAGAAGACCGGCCAGTCCATCCTCGGCGACGACGTGCCCAAACCGGCGGCCGCCGAATGACCGGCGCGCGCAAGAAGCCGAGCGCCGCGCCGCCGAAGCCGAAGAAGGCCGCCACCCGGCCTCCTCAAGCGGCGGCGATCGGCGCCTTTCTTGCGGCCAACCCCGACTACCTGCGCGAACATCCGGAGGTCTTCGACCACCTGGCGCCGGAACGGCGCGAGCTCGGCACCGGCGTGGTCGACATGCAGGGCTTCCTGATCGAACGGCTGCGGACCGACAACGCGCGGCTGCAGGTGCTGCATGACGACCTGCTGGCCGCGGGCCGCGCCAACCTGACCAGCCAAAGCCGCATTCACGGCGCGATCCTGAGCTTGCTGGAGGCGCGCTCCTTCCGCGAGCTGATGGAGGTCACCACCACCGATCTCGCCATCAAGCTGGATGTCGACGTCATCGTGCTGGGGGTCGAGAACGAGAACGGCATCGCCGAACGCTCGGTTTCCGGCGTCCGCCTTTTGCAGCCGGGCAGCGTCGACAAGCTGATGGGTACCGGCCGGGACGTGGTGCTGAACGCCGACATCACCGGCAACCAGACCCTATACGGCTCCGCCACCGGGCTGGTCGCCTCGGAAGCGCTCTTGCGCCTGCATGCCAGCCCCGAAGCGCCCACCGGCATCCTCGCCATGGGCGCGCGCCAGCCCCGGCGCTTCGATCCCGACCACGGCACGGAGCTCTTGGGCTTCCTTGCCCAGGTTCTGGAGCTTTCCATCCGCACATGGCTGGGCCTGCCCCGATCCTAGGCCTGGCCGGGCGCCTTGCGCTGGACCCGGCACTGGAAGCCGCGATCGGCGATTGGGGCGCATGGCTCGCCCATGAACGCAGGCTGTCGCATCACACCCTGGCGGCCTATGGCCGCGATCTTTGCGATTTCCTGGAATTCGCCACCCGGCATGTCGGCGGGCCCCTGACCCTGGAGACCCTGGCGATCCTGAGGACGGCGGATTTCCGCGCCTGGCTCGGCGTCCGGGCGGCCCGGGGCCTGGCGCGGAGCTCCACGGCCCGGGCGCTTTCCACCCTGCGCGGCTTTTACCGCTGGCTGGAGAAGCGCGACCTGGTCCACAACCCGGGCCTGGCCAGCCTGCGCACGCCGAAGGTGCCGCAATCGGTGCCCAAGGCGCTCAGCCAGTCGGAGGCGCTCGGCGCCATCGACGCCGCCAGTGATGCGGCCAAGACGCCGTGGGTGGCGAGGCGCGACGTGGCCCTGCTCACCCTGCTCTACGGCGCGGGTTTGCGGATCGGCGAGGCGCTCGGCCTCGACCGCCGCGACGCCCCCACCGGCACCGCCTTCCGGATCACCGGCAAGGGTGGCAAGGAGCGGCTGGTGCCGCTGCTGCCTATCGTGGTCGATGCCATCGCCGATTATCTGGATGCCTGCCCCCATGCGCTCGCTGCCGACGGCCCGCTTTTCGTCGGCGTCCGCGGCAAGCGGCTGCAGGCCGGCCAGGTCCAGGCCATGGTGCGGGACCTCAGGCGGCGCCTCGGCCTGCCCGAGACCGCGACGCCGCATGCGCTGCGCCATTCCTTTGCCACGCACTTGCTTGCCGGCGGCGGCGATCTCAGGTCGATCCAGGAATTGCTGGGTCATGCCTCGCTCTCGACCACCCAGCGCTACACGGCGGTCGACACCGCGCATCTGGCCGAGGTCTACCGCGCCGCCCATCCGAGGGCGCGCGGCGGCTGAGGAATTCAGCCGCGCGGCGCGCTCAGTCCTTGTTTTTCCGGTTGTTGAAGAAATTGTTGAACCTGCCCTGGCCGAACCGGGCGGCGCGTGCTTCGGCGGCCTCGAAGGCGGCGGCGTATTTGGGATAGCGTTTTCTCAACCGCATCTTGAGGAGCCGGAAACGCGGTTGCGCCTTGGCCAGCAGGATCAGGCCGATCAGCAGGAACAGGATGCCCTGAAGGAAGGGCAGGAACAGGCCGAGGACGCCGAGGACCAGGAACACCCAGCCCCCCACCATGAAGAGCCGGCGCTTCCAGACAAGTGTCATGACAAACGGCCGTCCGGTCAGATATGGATGGCGCGTCCGGCGACCGCCAGGGCCGCTTCCTTGACCGCCTCGTTCAGGGTCGGATGGGCATGGCAGGTCCGGGCCACGTCTTCGGCGCTGGCGCCGAACTCGATGGCCAGAGCCAGTTCGGCGATCAGGGTCCCGGCGTCGGGGCCGACGATATGGACGCCGAGGATGCGGTCGGTCTTGGCGTCGGCCAGG
>Ga0224512_10000716_pt1 | contig 34007 bp, 41 predicted proteins | sample SF_May12_sed_USG_4_FD_169103 | JGI IMG/M metagenome (GOLD analysis project Ga0224512, IMG submission 169103) | Sediment microbial communities from San Francisco Bay, California, United States - SF_May12_sed_USGS_13 | ecosystem: Environmental > Aquatic > Marine > Sediment | place: USA... | reverse complement strand
TTCCGGCACGAGCCAACTGCCGAGGTCCGGATTTCCGCCGCCATCCTGCGCTTCAGCGTCATTCCGGTGATCTTGACCTACGGCTTCACACAGGCAAGTTGGGTACTGCTCGCCCTGCCTCTCGTGGTCTTCACCGCCGCCGCCCTCGTGGCGCACGGACGGCTCATGCTCAATCGGCCGGAGCCGTCTGGCCTCACCGAGTTCTACCTGTGGATCTCAATTGGCGGCGCGGCCGGTGGGGTTTTTGCAGCTTTGCTGGCACCGGTTCTCTTCGATCAGATTCTGGAGTATCCGATCGCCATCGCGCTGGCTGTGACGTTGCTGCCGATCACCACCTCGATGGAGAGGCGGGCTCGGGGATTGGCGGTGGTGGCAGCCGGGGTGGCGCTGGTGGCAGGCGCCGTCCGGATTGTTGGGCAGGTCGACGCCGCCCTGGTCCTGGCGGCGGTAGCCGCGGTCATCGCCTTCGTCGCCTTCCGCAAGACGGCGGCGTTCATCATCGTGATGGTCGTGGTCATTGTCGGCTCGCTATCCGGAGCAAAGGGAACCCTGGCCACCGCCCGGACATTCTTCGGCGTGCATCGGGTATTCGAGGCGGACCCGGAAACCCACGTGATTGCGAGCGGAACGACCGTGCACGGTCTCCAGATATTCGGCTCCGGCTCGCCGGTACCGACCGGCTACTACCACCTGGAGGGTCCGGTCGGCGAGGCGTTGGCTACTCTCGACGACCGACCGACGCTGGATGTTGCCCTGCTGGGCCTCGGGGCCGGAACTCTCGCCGCCTATTCACGACCGGGCGACGTCTTCACCTTTTTCGAGATCGACCCCGCCGTTGTCGGACTGGCCACTAACCCGGACTTGTTCACCTATGTCTCCGAAGCCGCCGGGTCGATCGAATTCGTCCTGGGCGACGGGCGCATCATGCTCGAACGGCAAGATGAGCAATACGACACCATCGTCATGGATGCATTCGGATCCGACTCCATTCCCACTCATCTGCTGACCCGCGAAGCCATCGACGTTTACCTCGAGCATCTCCGAACCAACGGCTTGCTGCTGATCCACATCTCCAACCGGCATCTCGACCTCGAGCCGGTGCTGGGTCGTTTGGCAGATGACGCCGGACTGGCTGCCCGCGTTCGCCGGCACACCCCATCCCCCGGCGCCCTCGAAGAGGGAGCGGCTCCGTCGACATGGGTGGCGTTTGCCCGGTCCGCTGAGGACCTCGATGGCTTGACAAGCCAATGGCAAGCGGCGCGGGTTGACGGTCCGTTGTGGACCGACTCCTACACCAGCCTGCTGGGGGTGTTTCGCTGGAGGTAGAACCTGGGTTCTTTCTGGGTTCTTTCTGGAGAGAACGGGGGGTGGAGCAGGGACCAGTATGCAGCGGCCGATCACGCCACTGGACACCCAACTTGACAGCAGTCAAGGGGGTTTGCTTCATGTCAAGAGCCAGTCGGGGGGGGTTCCTGGGGGTGAAAAAGGGGGGAGCGGGTGTTCCGTAGTCAAACGCTCCATCCAATTGAGCCACGGGCGCAGGACCAGGTAAAGGTAGCCGACGTCGGAGAACGGCGAAAGCAGCTATCAGTGGCCCGTCCACCCTTCCCGCCTGCGTCGAAATCCCCCTAACTGTCGATGAATGTTTCTACTCTCCCGAACGTCAGTGTGATAGGAGGGGTTCCCGTGCTTAAGAAACGGTTCTTCAAAACCAAGGACGAAGTCGAAGTCACCTTTCAGGTTGACCGACCTGATGTCGAAACGGTCGAATGGGCCGCTGAGGTTACGGATTGGGATCCGGTTCCCATGAAGCGCTCAAAGGGCGGCAAGGGGCCGTTCCGCCTGAAGGTGCGTCTCCCGAAGGACGACGCCGTGCAGTTCCGCTACCGATTCGACGGGCACTGGGAGAATGACGAGGCAGCCGACGCATACTGGCCGAACGAACACGGATCCGATAACTCGGTGGTGTTGACGGACGCCTGACGCCTCACCGTCAGGCAGGCTGCGCCCTGGGATCGAACCCGTCGCGCGGGAACCCAGTCAGGACCTGACACGAGGGTGATCCATGGCGGAGAGGGAGGGATTTGAACCCTCGAGGAGGTTTAACACCCCCTACTCGCTTAGCAGGCGAGCGCCTTCGACCGCTCGGCCACCTCTCCACGCTGCGGGCTACCGCAGCCCGAGAAGGGTACCAGCGCCCACTGATGAATCGACCGAGCCAGAGGGCTCAACGCGGCGAGCTGTCGTGCCGATACAGCACCGATGGGGTACATAGACAAACCACCCACCATGGAAAGCCGCCGCAAGAGCGGACGGAGGTCCAAGAGCGATCGCCGGGACCGCCAGCGCCGCGTGCGCGACGAGTACGTCGAGGAAGACAGGCGCACCATCGAAGAGCGCCGCAAAGAGGAGCGCCGCAAAGGCCCCGAGGATCGCCGCAAGCCGTAGCGCGGTTTACAGCGCCCCCCTACCCCCAGCCCCGCCGGTATGCCGCTCGGCGGCTATCCGGTTCGGTGTCGAACTCGACCGACGACCTGTAGGTCTTGGCCTCACCGTGCTTGGGCACGTCGGTAGCAACACAACGAGGTCGTCCAGTTGCGGATCGTCCTCGCCCTCCAGCAGCACCCGGAACTCCCCGGTTGGGGGTGGGTTGCGTGCCGAGCAGCCCGATCAGGCCCGGCCGGCCGTCACCTCCGTTCCCGTGCGGACGACACCGACCGGTTGTACATCGGCCGGAGCAAAGCTCTCCGTTTGAGGTTGTCTCGACACGGCCGCCGCGAACGTCCAGAAGATCGTCGCCGTGCCGGCCGCAGCTATCCAGTCGGCCCAACCCGGGTCAAGCCCGGCACCAACAAAGGCGACTGCCGTGCCCGCCACCACTATCCACGCCTGCATCACGCTGAGCATGGTGGCGCGCCGGGCGGCAAGCACGAGCACTATGAATCCCGCCGTGCAGAAGCCCCCCGACGAGACCTGTCATATCCGTGTAGAGCTCGTCACCGAATCCCGTGGCTGTGGACACGCCGTTGCGGATCACCAGGGCGCGTGCCATGAACAGCGCGAAATGCGCCGCCAACAGCACAAACCCGAATGTGAGACAGGCCGCCGCCGGCAAACTCCAGCGCTCCCCAGCCGGGCGGCGCAAGTAGCTCACCACTGCGAAGACCGCGAGAATCGCGACCGCGCAGTACAGAATGCCGAGCAGGTTGGCCGCCAACTCTCGTGTACTGGCCGCAGCCACCTCCCGTGTGACCTCCTCCTCATCGTTCCAATCGCCGACGTAGGGCTGGATCAAGAACGCAATGATCAGGACGATCGGTGCGCCCCAGATTGGTAGCCGACGGAGCGAGCGAAAACCCTTCTCGTACATACCCACCTCGCCTCCTCCGTGCTTTGACCGAGCACGGACGACCGTCCGACACACAGCCGGCTACGCGTAATCGGGCTCTTCTACGCCCGAACATTGAAGGGCCAAAAGTCCCAACACGATCGAACGATCACCGGCGCGTTGCGCCCGCGTCCGGAGCCGGTTGGAGCAGGCCGAGGCGCTCTGCCTCGAGGAGAGCTGCGGACCGGTTGGTGACGCCGAGGCGGTCGTAGAGGTCGTGCAGCTTTCGGAACATCGATCGTTCCGAATAGCCAACCTCGTCCGCCAATTCGACCACCGTCTGCCCCCGCGACAGGGCGAGGAGCCACTCCACCTCTTCCGGGATAACGACGGGCACGTGGCCGTGCGAGGTCCGCTGCGCGAGCGCCCGGGCAACTTCGATGGGAAGCACCGTCTGACCCTTGGTGGCGGCTACCACCGTGTCCACGATCACTTCCGGGTCGGCGTTCCAGTCGGCCGCCGAAACGGCGCCGTGTCGGAGGGCATGCGAATACGCGGCCGTGCTCGGATCCGGAAGCAACGCCACCACCGTCGCCCCGGACGCCACCACCCTCTCGATGACGGTGCAGGCTTCGGGCTCGCGCATTGTGATGAGCACCATCCGATCGGACCCTTCTCCCGCCCACAGAACGGGATCGACGGGCACGACGGCTTCGAAGCCGGCCAGCGTGAGGGCTGTCTCCAGCCCGCGCCGAAATGCCACCGCGCGTTCCAGGACCGCAACGCGGACCGTGCTCATGCGCCAAATCGTACCGGGTCCTCGCCGGGTCGGTAACGAGATCTCAAGAACTTGGCACGGTCCCGCCATCGTATGGCCGGGACAGGCGCACCGATCGCTCACAGAATTGGCCAGTCCCAGTCGGAAAGGAACGACATGCCACGGCGGAAGCCAACAACTCAGAAGTCCAAGACCACTGCAAAGACACCAAGCCCACGGAGCGGCTCGGCAAAAGGCTCATCGAGCAAATCGGGCAAGCGCTAACACCCTGGGGGAAGAACGAGGGGGAGCCGAGAGGCTCCCTCTTCGTTCTTTTCCTCGTTTCGTTCGTCCTCGTCGTGCTTCGCGGGGCCTAACGGGTTTCCGTTCTTCATGGATGCGGAAAACTCGAGATAGACACCATCCTCGGATCGTCCTCCATGCTGGTGCCACGGATGAAGAACTCGTATGGCCGTCTTCCAGCCCGGCGAGCGTGAAGCTGACCGCTCCCCGCGCCTCGATGAGGTCGTATTGATGAACGGGTACCGGGAATCCGTCAAAGTCCAAGTCGGTGCCCGTCGCCTCAACACCCCGGCTCCGCCGGGGTACTTGCCCCGCAAGGGGGGACTGATAAAGGCCAAACAACCCCAGAGGGTTGTCGCGGAGGGAGAGGGATTCGAACCCTCGGAAGAGCTTTCACCCTTCACACGCTTTCCAAGCGTGCGCACTAGGCCAGACTATGCGATCCCTCCTGGCGCGCCGAAGATTGTATAACGTCAGGGCCTAATGGGATTCGAAGCACACATGCGCCGGGCGCTGCATCTGGCTCGGGAAGCAGCCCGAGCGGGAGAAGTGCCGGTCGGCGCGGTGCTCCTGGATGGTGACGAGGTCGTCGTTGCCGAGGCCCACAACCGGGTCGAGGAGCTCCACCAGGCAAGCGCCCACGCCGAGCTGCTGGTTCTGAACGAGGCGACCCGCTCCCAGGAGAACTGGCGACTGGACGGGCATACGCTGGTGGTCACACTCGAGCCGTGCGCCATGTGCGCGATGGCGGCGGTCTGGTCCCGCCTGGATCGGATCGTGTACGGTGCCGCCGACCCGAAGGCCGGTGCGGCGCTTAGCTTGTACAACATCCCCCAGGACAAACGTCTCAACCATCGGATCGAGCTCGAGGATGGCGTCCTTGCTGCCGAGTCCGCCCAGCTGCTCGAGATGTTCTTCGCGGAGCGGCGATGACCGCGCCCCGGGCAATCCTGTTCGATGCCGGAGGCACACTGGTGACGATGGACCCTGACATCTTCGGAGACATCGTTGAACCCATCCTCGGGGAACGACCTGAAGCCGGGCGCATGCTCCAGGCCCACTATCACGCCATGGCCGCCATCGCCGACAACCCCCACCTGCTCGGCGACGGGTCCGGGGTGTGGTGGCCATGGTGGCTGTCGCAGTTCCTCCAGTTCTCCGGCGTGATGCCGCACCCCGAGGCGGTTGCGGCTCTGACCGCCAGCCACGGCATCTGGCGCCTTCCGCTCGACGGCGCCCTCGAGGGCGTGGCCGCTGTGGCAGAGGCCGGGTTTCGGGTGGCGGTGGTGTCGAATGCCGACGGACGGGTGGCCGACGACCTGGCGGCGGCCGGATTCGATGGGGTGTTCGAGGTCATCATCGACTCTTCGGTGGTCGGCGTCTCCAAACCCGACCCGGCCATCTTTGCATTCGCCCTCGACGCCCTCGGCGTGGCCGCGGCCGACGCCTGGTACGTCGGCGACTCGCGGGTCTTCGACCTTGCTGGGGCCGACGCGGCCGGACTCGCAGAGTTCGTCCTGGTGGATCCCACCGGGCTGCAGCACGGCTACGAGCCGCGGATTGCCAACATCGGTGATCTCCTCGGATTGCTGCGCCGGGAGCCGCGACCAGAATCCGGTGACCTCGGATGAGCGGAGGGGGTGGGATTCGAACCCACGGGACCCTCACGGGCCCACAGCATTTCGAGTGCTGCGCACTAGGCCGGACTATGCGACCCCTCCGAATGTCCCGACATGGTAATTGGCTCCCCGCTATCGCCAACCGCGGTGGGCGCTACGATTTCGTCGTGTGCTGAGCGGGGCGCTAGGGGTGCCCTGAACCCGAAACCCTCTTCATGCGGGGCTGATCCCCCGCCCGAGGGCGTTCGTTGGTCAGAAAGCAGCGGGAAGGCGGCGTTGAAGGTCGGGTCCCGAACGGCGAGAGGTTCGTGAACCGGGTCAGATCCGAAAGGAAGCAGCCCTAAGCGACGCTTCCCGGGTGTTCCGGGGTAGCTCGACTGGAGTCGCCGACTCGAAGAGCTCTGGCTGCCGGCCACCCGAAGGCGGGGTGCACACCTAACCGGCGCTATCGGTGCGGCTCGTCACCGGTCGCCGGTCACCGGCCTGATGGGCCGCTCAGCTCGAACGAATCGGCGATCGTTCCGACAAAGCAGCGGCCCAGGAACGGCCAGTCGAGCGTGGCGATGTAGTAGTAGGTGCCGGTCCCGCCGGTCCACTCGGGCGTCACGCCCTCTCGACCGTTGCATTCGTCGAGGTCGCCATAACCTTCGACGTACTCGTAGTCCTCAACGTAGGTTCCGTCGTATGCGCCGCCCGGGCCGTCGGGACGTTCTCCCCTCTTGAGTCGATATGAGCTGACGAGTTCACGGACGCCGGATGTGGGGTCGGCGGGATCGTTGTAGCCGTACGGTCCGTAGATCGGGAACCCGTCGCCGGCGAAGCCGATCAACTCGGGAAACTCGCTGGTGGTGAGCAGCGCCGTGGGGGCACCGTGGTAGTGGTAGGCACCGGTCGGCTGGACATGGGCATTGTTGTCGTCGAAACCAAGCGGATTGGCGAGGGCCGCCAGCTGCCATCCCGAGTCCCGATCGTTCTGGTACCACTCAGCGGCAAACGGGTCGAGCACGACTCCGTTAACGGCGATACCAAAAGGCTGCGGGACGTTGTAGGGAGTTGGCATCGTGGCGGCATTTGGCTGCGCTGGGAAGGTGTACGAATAGCTCTGAGCGCTGATGGAGTTCGGATTGCCGGCATTGGGGAACTGGCCGGTTTCGTGGTCGGGCAGTCCGTTGGATTCGATGGTGCGGACTCCCCCCTCGACGGTGACCACCACTTCCGTTCCGTAGGTCTCGTTCATCAGAACGTATGAGTCGACGTAAGGCGACGCGGAATCGCCGCTCGCGGTTTCAACACGGATCGTCGTTGTCGTCGAGGCGCCGGCCGCTGCCGCAGTGGTAGTGGTCGCCTCCCCCGCCTCGTCTCCGCTGCACCCCGCCACGAGCGCAATGGCTACCAGCAGGCCGAAGGGGATCGCGCGATGAAACATGGGGATGCAGGCTATCCCTCCGCCACCCGTAGCTACGCTCCCGATCTGATGACCGATGGTCGAAAGCTGATCGAGCCGTAGGCTCAAGCTCGGAGGGATGGCCGAGCGGACGAAGGCGACAGTCTTGAAAACTGTTGAGCCGGGTTAACCGGTTCCGTGGGTTCGAATCCCACTCCCTCCGCTGGCACGGCAACGCCTCCGGCATTGCATCGGTGGGCGGCTATCTCCCAACCCACAATGGAATGGCGGCCTCGCAGGCTGCGGTGAAGGCGTCGACCAGCGCAACATCCTCCGGTTGGAGTTGCACCCGGCACAGGAAGAAGTGGGTTGCCCCATCGTTCCAGCGGGCGACGACGACATCGGAGATGCGGTCGATCCGTTCTCCGACCAGGCTCCGACCGGCCGGCCCGGCAAGCGGCTCATCGCGTTTGACCAGGGTGTCCAACGGCAGGTTGAACGGACTGAAGGCGTCGTTGTACATGTACTCCGACCAGTCCTCGCGACCGCAGACACCGACGCACACGGCCTCGATCTTCATGGTCGTCTCTCGTTCGACCCCGCTCCCCGGAATCGGGATGATTTCGACGCCGACATCGGCCGTGGAGATCTTCCACAAATCGGGGGCGACCGCGTAGGCGATCTTCCCGTCGTCGTCGGCGATCATCTCCTCGAACTCAACCGGGATCCCGTCCGGCACGAGAGCATTGACCTCCTCCAGCGTGGCGTCGTCGATGCTGGCTTCGTTGATTGGGATCTCGTCGACGGTGGAGGTGAGCCCACAGGCGGAGGCGACGAGCGCGGCGGCGACGACGGTGCTTCTCAATCGGTGGTTCACGCGCGGAACGCTATCGGTTCAGGGCAGGTACGAGGTCCGAGCGGCGGCACGATTCTCTACCAGCGGTGATATGCAGGGTGGCCTTCTTCTACCGCTACGAAGTTGGCCGTGCAGGTGGCGGTGACCTGGTCCCCGGCCACCAGTTTGGCCTCGATCTCGGCTCGGTTTCCCTCCACGTTGGCCACCCAGGCGCTGAGGTGCAGGGTGACCGGATATGGGGTGGGGCGGCGCAGTCGGACGTGGAAGTCGGCGGTCACCGTCACCGGGAGGTAGTCGAGCCCCCCGGCAGCCATGATGGCGTTTGCCGCCGTCCAGTTCATGTGGCAATCGAACAGGCTTCCGATGATCCCACCGTTAACGACCCCGGGGAACGCCTGATGCTCGGGCCGCGGCTCGAAGGCGGCGACCACCGTATCGCCTTCCACGAAGCTCTTGATCTGCAAGCCCTTGTCGTTGGCGGGGCCACACCCGAAACAGATTGTCTCCGGCCCGTACGTGTCTTGCAGGCTCCCGGTCATGCCGTTCAGGCTATCGAGCCGGTCAGCGCTGGATGGGGTATTCGTCCGAAAAGACCAGGAAATCGTGGACCGTCGCCACGGAAATGGCGGCATTCTCCGCATTCCAGCGCAAACCCCCGTCACCGCGCTCGAGCGTCTCGCCCGGAAAGGCGACGCTTTCGTACCACTCGATGAACGCAGCCTCGAACGCCTTGTAGTCGTCGTATTCCTGCGTCTGGAGGTACGAGTGCACGACCTCGTTGTCGGCGTTGAACCGGTAGGTGTGGGTGGCGTTCATCACCAGGCCTCCGGCGCCGTGGAAGGCGTCGGTGTGCCGGGCCTGTACACGGATCTGATCCGAGTCCAAACGCTCCGGCTCTGCCAAGAACACGACCTCCTCGTCCCAGATGTCGAATGCTGCCAGCACATCGCGCACGGCGGGGTCGTTCACCGATCCGCCGAGGATCGAGGCATCGTCGGCGAAGTTGCCGAGCCACCGATCGACATCCGCGTAGCTGAACGGCACCTCGTCCGCGTCGTTGAAGTCGTAGTCGGCGTTGATCTGCTTCACGATCTCGATCTGCGATGGGCCGTCGCTCCGCAAGAGCGTCCAGGCGGCAACCGCCGCGGCAAGCACGAGAAGAGCCAGCGCACCGATCAAAAGCAGTCGCGGTGAGCGCACCGGTGTTGGAGTGGGCGGGCGGGTGAGAGTGGTCGTCATTGTCTTCGTCCTCTCCCTGCCTCCAGGTTGGGCGCGCCGAGCGCCCGCTGGTAGAGGACTACGTCGTATTCGCTAGACCGCCTGCAATGCTTGATCGAGGTCGTACAGCAGGTCGGAGTAGTGCTCAACGCCGACCGACATCCGAACGAGGCCGGAGGTGATGCCGAGTTGCGCTTTGTGCTCGAGCGATACCCCGGCATGGGTGAAGCTGGCCGGATGCTCGGCCAGTGATTCGGTGCCACCGAGGGAGACCGCCAGATGCACGAGTCGCAGGGCGTTGAGAAACCGGAAGGCTCCGGCCTCACCGCCGTCGACCTCGAAGGAGATCATCGAGCCCGGGCCCAGGCATTGACGCTTGTAGATCTCGTGTTGCGGATCACCCGGGGCCAAGAGGCCGAGATACCGCACCGACGTCACCTTGGGATGTTCAACGAGGAAGGGGGCGATCCGCCCGGCGGTCTCCGCCTGGCGATCCATTCGTAGCTTGAGCGTCTCCAGGCTGCGCATGAGCAGCCAACCCGTCCACGGGCTGGCCTGCGACCCGGTGAACGTCCGGGTGGCCCGCATCGGTTGCAGCAGCTCCTTGGGCCCGACCGCCGCTCCGGCGATGAGGTCGGAATGGCCACCGACGAACTTGGTCAGCGAGTACAGGATGACATCGGCACCATGTTCGAGGGGCCGCTGCCACATCGGGCCCAGGAAGGTGTTGTCGACCGCCACGAGAGGATTCCGCTCCCCGGTGGCGTGGCTGCGGGCAATGGCCACGCACATCCCGATGTCGATGAGGTCGTTGGTGGGATTGGCCGGGGTCTCCAGGAACACCATTCGCAGCGGCGCATCCGGTGCTTCGGCCGCCAACCGGCTTTCGATGGCTTCCCGCGACTCACCGGGACGGAACTCGATGGTACGGATCCCCAGTTCGGGCAGGGTGATCTGGACGAGATGATCGGTCCCGCCGTACAGCGGGCCCGAGTGCAGGATCACCTCGCCGGGGCGCACGTGCGACAGGAACGTGTTGGTGATCGCCGCCATGCCGCTGTTGAACACCAGGGCGGTCTCGGCATCGTCCCACAGCGTGAGGCGGTCCTCGAGGATCTCCAGGTCGGGGTTGTTCATCCGGCTGTAGATGAGGCCAGACTCCTCTCCCTCTTCCAGTTGCTCGAGACCGTAGGCGAGAGCGAAGAAGTGTTTGCCGGCCTCGGCGGTCGGAAACGCGAAGGTGGAGGTCTGAAACACCGGAGCCTTCATTGAGCCCTCAGACAGTTCGGGTCGATAGCCGTAGCCCATCATCAGGCTCTCCGGCCGGAGCCGGTGATCGTCGATGGAATCGTCCCACTTGTCGCGCATGTCCACCTCCAGTACCCGGGGGCATTCCACCTGTGACGCTACGGAGAATCCGGATTGGGCAGTAGAGGCTGAAGACTATTCCGTGCGTTCCAAGGGCCTCCTAGCCTGACTCGATGAGCACTCGCGTTTGGGCGGCATTCGGCCTCGCCAGTTTCGGCTGGGGAACGGCGGGCGTCGGAGTGCGGGCCGCCTTCGACCAGGGCGTGCCCCCGCTGGCGATGGTGGCACTGCGGTCGATCATCGCCGCCACCGCCATCTTCGCCTTCCTCCAGTTCGTCCGCGGCGCGGTCCCCCACGGGCAGAAGGAATGGAGAACCGGTCTCGTGATGTCCGTGTTCAACCTGACATTGCCGTTCATTCTCTTCACCCTCGGCTACCAGTACGCCTCGGCGGGTTTCATGGGTCTGCTGGCCGCGCTCATCCCGCTGGCAACTGCCGCATTCGCCCACTTCCTGCTTCCCGACGACCCGCTCTACTCGGGCAAGGTGATCGGGCTCGTCGTCGCCCTGGTGGGAGTCGGATTCCTGATGTTGACGGGGGACTCGGGCCTCGATGAAGGTGGGCGCCCGCTGTTGTCCATGGGTCTCGGCGTGGCGGCGGTGATGTGCATCGGCATGGCCAACATCTATGCCAAGAAGCGCTCGGCGTCCTACGACCCGGTCGAAGTGACCGGCATGCAATTCGCCATTGGAGCCGTACTGCTCACCGGGATCACCGCCGTCGCCGAAGGCTGGCCGTCGGAGATAACCGCACTCGGCTGGCTGCTCGTCGTCTACCTGGCCCTGGTGGGTTCGGTGCTCCCCTTCCTCGCCTACTACTGGGTCCTCCAGCACGTCTCGGTAACGCGGGCCCAGATCGTCGCCTATCTGGTGCCGCTCGTGGCCCTGACCTCCGGAATCATGGTGCTCGGCGAGAAACTGGAGGTCGGGATTGCAGTGGGCGGCGCCCTGATCCTGCTCGGTGTCATCATCACCGGAGTGGCGGAACGGCGCTTCGTACGGGCCTAGGCAGGCTGTTGAGGCCTGCGGTTCGGCGGCTCTCAGGAGTGCAGTTCCAGCACGTCGCCGTCGACGACTTCATGGTCCCGGCCGACCTGCTGGCCTTCAAAGCCGCTCCCACCGAAGAGCCGGGCGTATTTGAGGGAAGCCGCAATATCGCGGTGCACCAGCCGGGCAACGTCGAGCACCGTGTCGCCCCGGCGAACGGTGTAGGGCTTGCCATCGTCGACCGGTTCCCCCGGTTTCTTGGTGTAGACCCGGACCACTGCAAGATGCTCGAAAAGCCAGGTCCCGAGCTCCCCGAGTCCCTCGCCGGTAATCGCCGAGACGCTGAGCACCGGGCAGTCGAGGCCGGTGAGCTCTTCGAGAACCGCCAGTTCGTCACGGGCATGGTCCACGATGTCGGACTTGCTGGCCACGAGCACGGTCGGAAGGTGCAGCGTGAAGGGGTCGTCATCCTCGGCCTCGGTCCGCTCATCCCCCGGCCAGGAGGACGACACGAGGACTTTGCGCTCGGCCAGCAGTTCGAGGGCACCCAGGACCTCCTCGACACATCCGGGACGGCTGACGTCGACGATGAACAGGCACCCGTCGGCGGATTGCAGGGTGTTGGCCATCCACGGCACCGGATGGGCCGGTGAGAGCGGGGGCAGGTCGACGAGTTGGAAGGCCACGTCCTCGTGCTCGAACATCCCCGGTTGGGGATACTGCGTCGTGAAGGCATAGGCCTCCGCCGCCGCGTGGGAGCCGGTGAGCCGGGCGTGCAATGCCGACTTGCCGGTATTTGGCGGGCCGAGCAGGGCCAGCTGGGCGGCCCCTTCGGGGTGGATGAACGTGGCAGGACCGGTGCGGGCGCCGGCCTTCCTCGGTCCCGCCAGATCGGCGCTCAGCTCCTTGATCCGGGTCTTGAGATCGGCCTGCAGGTGATCGGTCCCCTTGTGCTTCGGGATGACCCGCAGCATCTCCCGCAGATGATCGAGCCGCTCCTGGGGATCGCGGGATCGCTTGAACGCCGCCTCCGCCGCCTTGTATTCCGGGTTCAGGTTTGCCGGCATATCCCGGTCATTCTCGCGAAACCGGCAGGGTGCGACGCAACCCGAAGGACACCACGATTGCCGCCACCACCAGAACCGCCGCGAACAGGAAGGTCTCGGTCAGCGCCTGGGCGGTGATCTCGGCTTGCGCAGCCTCGAGCGCATCCTGGTAGCCGGTATCCCCGATGCCCGGTAGGTCAAGGCCCGTGCGCAGCCGCTCGAACCGGAACAGGGTCCAGGCGGTCAGCCCGGACAGGCCGACGGCAAGTCCCATCAGTCGAGAGACGATGACCAGCCCGGCAGCCGTCCCGCGCCGATCGGCGGGCGCAGCATCGACGACGGCCGCATTGGTGGGAGCCGTGACCAGCCCGAAGCCGGCGCCCAGAATGATGAGCTGCCAACCCATGGTCCACGGGCGAACGTCGACATTCCAGGCGGTACCCACCACGAGAAATCCCATCATGGTGATGGTGAGACCCAGAACGATGACGGGCCGGTACCAGGCACGCTCCGTCGCGACGCCCCCGAGGTAGGAGGTCACGGCCATGGCGGCGGTCAAGCCCGACAATACCCAGCCGCTCATGACCGCGGCGTCCAACAGGGAGGTTTCCACCACCAGGTTGACGAACAGCGGGACATCAACCATGGCGATGATGAGGACCGCCCCAACCAGGAAGTTGACGCCGATCCCGGCGGTGAAATTGCCGGTCCGGAACAGCCGCAGATCGATGAGCGGGTCGTTTCTCCGCCGCTCGACCCACCAGAACAAGCCGAAGGCGGCGGCCGCCACCCCGAAGAGCCACGTGGTCGACGTCGAGCCCTCCCCGGTCAGTTCCACCAGGTCGGTGGCAATCGAGATCTCGCTGGCGTCGAGCAGCGCGATGTTCAGCGAAACCAGGGCGACCGTGAGGGTGGCGGCGCCCCGCCAGTCGATCGCCGCCCGGGCGGTTGGCCGGTCGTGCTCCGACAAAGCCCACCAGGCCACCGCCATCCCGATGAGTGCCAGGGGCACGTTCAAGTAGAACTGCCAGCGCCAATCGAGGAAGCGAACAAGCAACGCTCCGAAGAGTGGTCCCCACACCCAGCCGATGGTGTCGACCGCCCCGAGGATGCCGTACGCCCGGGGTCGGCGAGGCTCGTCGAAGAGATCGCCGATCACGGCCAGGGCAACGGGAACCATTGCCCCGCCGCCGACTGCGGTCAGGACCCGGGCGACGATGAACCATCCGAGGGACGACGTGAACGGGATCCAGAGCGAGCCGACCAGGAACACCGCCAGGGCTCCGACGTATACCTTGCGCCGACCGAGCAGATCGCTGAGGCGGCCCATGAAGGGCATCACCGCCACATAGGCAATGAGATAGGAGTTGACGATCCAGGCGGCGTCGTCGAAGCCCGACGGAAGCGGAATCTCGAGATCGCCGATGATCTGACGGAGCATGGTGGAGACGACCGTCAAGTCATCGGCGGCCACGAACACCCCGAATGCGACGGCGGCCATCACGAGAGGAGGCGATGGTCGCCGCCTCACTCTCAGCCCACCTCAGGCGGGCTGATCGACACCGGTTCGTCGAACTCCGACAGGTCGAGGGCCCATAGGGTCCGACCGGCCTCGCCGGTGGTGGAGAACTCCATCCTCGTTACCACCGAAGATGCCCGATCAATCTCAAAACGCACGTCCACCGGCTGGGCCTCCACCAAACCGGCGGTGAGGACCTCGACCCGGGCCCCGGCGGCGGTGCCGGTGACGATATAGCTGTCGCCGGTGACCGGTTCGGCCAACTGAGCGGCGCTGAGATCCGTTGTCAAAAGCGGCTTCCACCCGAGCTGGGGATCGAAGATGATGGCCGGGTTGAAGGCCCGGCTTCCCGTGTATTCATCCCAGGCTCCGGTCAGCGGATTGGTCACCCATGACGTCCCGGCGATGGCGATGGTGGCCAGCTCGATGGTGAGGCCTCCGACGGCGGCCTCCAGAATCGCCTGGGACGACTCGGGGGCGAGGTACTGCCCGCGAGCGCGGCGCAGCTCGATTCCGAGGAGGGTGATGGGCGCCCCCGAGAGCTCGATCTCGTAGCGGAGCGTCTCGACGGCCTGCATGGTGGCGGCCGCCTCGGCGAGAATCTCCTCCGCCGACGGCAACGTGGTCGTGGTGGTGGTGACGGCAGTGTCGCCCTCGCAGGCCCCGGCGAGGAGAGCCACCGCGAGCAGGACGCCAATCGACTTGACCATGGACCCGAGGTTAGAGATGTGGTGGCGTCGGCTCAGGACTTGCGAAGCACCGCTCCGTAAACGAACCCGAACGGGCCCATTCGCCAGGTGTGCTCGAGCGTGAGGGGCCCGCCGCCGAACAGCTCCTCGGGTTGAGGCAGCTTGTCGAGCGAGCGGTCGAGGTACTGGTACTCGCCGGGGGCACGGGCAAGACGGCCGACGAGGGGCACGAACACCGCCGAACCCATCCGATGTAGCTCACGCTGGACCTTGCCGACCGGCCGGCTGAGATCGACGACTACCGCCGCGCCACGGGGCCGGAGAATCCGGTGAATCTCAGCGACGGTGTCGGGGATCGACGTGAGGTTCCGGAAGACGAAAGCCGAAAAGACGCCGTCGAATGCATCTTCGGCGAATGGGAGGTGCTCTCCGACGGCGGCCACCCGGCGGTCGACCTGGTTGAGGGCCAGCATCGGCAGCGACGGGTCGACGGCGGTAATCCACCGCTCACCAAAAGCCTCGTTCGCCGCCCCGGTGCCGGCGCCGAGATCGAGGAGGTGGCCGGCCGGAAGATAGGCGGCAGCCCGGCGTCGCCACGCCTTGTCACGTCCGAGCGACAAGATGGTGTTGAGCCGGTCGTATCGGTCGGCGATGCCGGAGAAGACGGCAGCGCCCGAAAACCCCTCGCTCCCGATGTCGCTCAAAACGACTCGAAGCCGGCGTAGGGGACCAGCGCCGCGGGAACGCGAATGGTGCCGTCGGCTTGTTGGAAATTCTCCATGATCGCCACCAGAGTCCGCTGGATGGCAACGGCGGTCCCGTTGAGCGTGTGGAGCAGGCGGTTGCCGTGCTCATCCTTGACCCGGATCTTGAGCCGGCGCGATTGATAATCGGTGGTGTTCGAGCACGAGGTGATTTCCCGATAGCGCTCCTGGCCGGGAAACCAGGCCTCGATGTCATACTTCTTGGCGGCCGAGGCCCCGAGGTCACCGGAGCACACGTTGACCACCCGGTAGGGAACGCCGAGCTCCTGGACGAGGGCCTCCTCGCGTGCGAACAAGTAGTCGTGCTCGGTCCAGGAATCCTCCGGATGACAGAAGCTGAACATCTCGAGCTTGTCGAACTGATGGAGGCGAAAGATGCCCCGGGTATCCCGGCCGGCCGCTCCTGATTCGCGCCGGAAGCACGTCGAGAACCCGACATATCGTCGCGGCAGGTCGGCGGCCGCAAATATCTCGTCGGAATGCATCGAGGCGAGCGCCACCTCGGACGTTCCCACCAGGTAGAGGTCGTCGGCCGGAATGGCGTACACCTGCTCGTCATCATCGGGGAAGAAGCCTGTCCCGAACAGGGCCTCTTCCCGCACGAGAACCGGCGGTACGACCGGGGTGAAGCCTTCGGCGCCCAATCGATCCATGACCCAGCGGACGAGGGCGAACTCCAGAAGCACCGCCGGGCCGGTCAGCAAACCGAAACGGGATCCCGAAATCTTGGCGGCCCGCCCCATATCGATGACGCCATTGATGGCGGCCAGTTCCAGATGATCCTTGACCGGGAAATCGAACACCGGACGGTCGCCCCAGCGCTTGATCTCGTCGTTCTCGTCTTCGGTTTCACCCTTGGGGACCGAGTGGTGGACCAGATTGGGCAGCGGAATCCAGACCGCCTCGAATTGAGCGTCGAGCTCATCGGCCTCGGCGAGCTTGGCCTTGTAGGCGGCGGCGATCTCCGAGCCACGGGCGATGGCAGCCTCCTTCTCGGCTCCCTGCAGCCGAGCCACCCGGCCGCCGACTTCCTTCTGTTCGGCGCGGACCGCCTCGGCCTCCGCCCGAATCGATCGTCGCCGCTGGTCGAGCTCGGCCAGCGCATCCAGGTCCACACCGGCGATGCCACGATGCTCGAGCGCAGCCGCAATACGGTCTGGATCGCTGCGCAGCAGGTTCACATCAAGCATCACGGAATGGTAGGCACGACGGCACTGCCTTCGGTATTGCCGCACCACCAAGCCACCACGGTCCGCCTCGTGGTCGCCGGCCGGTGACCGGCGGCGGTCACCCCTCCTCGTTGACCACGAAGGGGACGATGAGCAGATTGTTCTCGATGTCGGTCTCGCCGGTGGTGAGGCCGACGTTGACGACCATCTCATAGTTGACCAAGGGGCGAACATCGAACACGAACTCGACGGACGTCGACTCCGCCGGCTGAAGGCGCTGGATGTTCACCGATTCGTTGCGGGCTGTTCCCGTCCGGTCAGACGACAACACGACCTGCACCGGGATCTCCGCCACCGCCTCGTTCCCCTGGTTGGTTACGGTGACATTGACGATGAGGCGATCGGTGAAGGGGATCACGCCGACGCCGCCATCGGTCTCCCCCAGGGCACGGGGATCGAGCGCGTAATCGGTCACTGCCAAGTCCCTCACCAGGGTCAGTACGGTCGAGGTTCGTGCCGCCGTAATCAGCTCCTCCGGCCCACCGGCCGGACTGAACACCACCGTCGGGTACGTCGGGATCTCCACATCTGCGCTTTGCTCGAGACCGAGCAGCTCTTCGACACCCGCCTCATAGGCACGGTCGCCGACCGCCAGTTCCACGAGGGCCCGCTCGATCAGCTCGGCCGGGATCTCATCCGCCGGATCCTCGGCGGCGGCCAAAGCCGCGCCTTCCACCAGTTCGAGACCGACGAGCCAGCTCCGGGACGCCAGCTGCAGGCGGGCGTGCGCGTCCACAGCATTCGCCGGTACCTCTTCGGAGTCCAGCAGGGTTCCCGCCTCACCCGACGTCAGCCGGATGCGGGCCATGGTGGTCACGAACTCCTGACGCGGCACCGCCCCCAGGCGGGCCGCCAGGTCGACGAACTCCTGGGCAGACGCCGCCGCCGCCTGGGCTGATTGCTGGGCGGTGTCGATGTAGGCGACGAGCAGCCGCCGCTCGCTGCGAAAGCTGGTTACCAGCACGAAGACCACGACGGCCACACTGAGGGCGGCCAGCAGCCATACGCCGCGGCGTCGGCGCCGCGGCGGGGAATAGATGTATGACACGGCGTGGGCGAGGGGGGACTTGAACCCCCACGAGCCGAAGCTCACAGGCACCTGAAGCCTGCGCGTCTGCCAAATTCCGCCACTCGCCCGGAATGGGGACGGAATCGTAGCAAACCGCCGTAGCTCAGGTGACATTCCGTAGGCGGCGAGCAAACCTATGCTGGGCGAATGAGCCTGGCACGAAGCCTCGAGCGCCGCATCGAACAACTCGTCGAGGGGATCGGCACGAAGGTGTTCCGGGGTCAACTCCACCCGATCGAAGTCGCCATCCGCATCGTCCGCGAGGCCGAGCTGGCCCTGACGAACACCGGAGTGGGGCCGGCCGCCCCAAATGCCTTTGCGGTATCGCTCAACCCTGCCGACCTGGGCGACGACGCCGACCAGGTGGTGCTCCGCCTCAACAAGGTTGTTGCCGAGGCCGCACGAGAGCGAGGGTGGCGCCTGGAAGGGCCTCCGCTGGTAACGCTCACCGCCACCAGCAACGTTGCCGAAGGGGCGATGGCCGTCGAGACCGCCATCCGCCCCGGCTTGCTCGACCCATGGGGGAGCCTCATCGAGACCCGTGGACCCCGCCGCCTCCACCTCACCAAGAACCGCTCACTTGTCGGTCGCTCCCGTCGGGCCGATGTCATGCTCGGCGACGAAACCGTGTCGCGCACCCACTCCCTTCTCTGGCACGACGCCGGCGGGATGTGGATACAAGACCTGGCGTCCAGCAACGGAACCACCGTAAACGGGGGCATGGTGGGCGAACCGGCCGAACTCCACGACGGAGACGTCATCGGTTTTGGTGAAACGCGCTTCGGCTTCCGAAGCAGCTAGGTGTCTTAGATGTCCGCCCTGGTAGCCAACCTCCTCAAACTCGCGTACGTCGGTCTGCTCTATCTGTTCCTGTGGCAGATGGCCCGCTCCATCGGCAGTCACCTGGGCGCCGACACCACCGCATCCCGCCGCAAGGGCCGACGTGTCGGAGGGCTTATCACGGTGCGGTCCGACACGCAGGTCGGCACGACGTTCAACGTGAGCGATTCGATGGTGCTCGGCCGCAGTCCGGACGCCGACGCGCTGCTTGACGACCCCTATGCGTCCATGTTCCACTTGCGTCTTACCATGGACGGCGACACCATGACCCTGGCGGACTTAGGCACGACGAACGGCACATACGTGAACGGAAGGCGAGTGACCGGCCTGGTTGCGCTCAACGCCGGCGATTCGGTGCAGGTTGGCAAGACCATCATGGAAGTGAAATGAAGTATTCCTGGGCTACCTCGACCCACCCGGGCCTGGTGCGCATCAGCAATGAAGACTCCGTGTATCCCGACTCGGACGGCACTGGCGACGGACCCATCCTGGTCGCGGTGGCCGACGGCATGGGTGGTCACGCCGCGGGCGAGGTCGCCAGCCGATTGGCGATCGAAACCGTCACGGCTTCTGAAGGCCCGATCGAGGAACGTGTCGCGGCCGCGAATGAAGCCGTCCTCGACGCCGCCGATCAGCGGTCCGACCAGTTTGGTATGGGCACCACGCTCACAGTCGGCGAATTCGGTGCCAACGGCACGCTGCTGGTGGGACATGTCGGAGACAGCCGGCTCTACCTGTTCCGGGGATCCACCCTCCTGCAAGTCACCACCGACCACTCCCTCGTCGCCGAATACCTGGCTTCGGGAACGATCTCGGCTGAAGAAGCCGAACACCACCCCCAGCGCAACGTCATCACCCGGGCACTCGGTATCGCCCGGACCGTCCAAGTCGATGCCCACACCGTCCATCTGCGTCCCGGCGATCGGGTGCTGATCTGCTCGGACGGGCTCACCAATATGGTTCCCGAAGAGGCCATTGCGACCGTCCTGCTCGACCAGCCGGCAGCTCAGGCCGCCGGCTGGGCCCTCATCGAAGCCGCCAATCTCGCCGGAGGAGAGGACAACATCACAGTGGCGATCATCGACGTCGTCGAGTGAGCCGCAACGCCGAAGCGGCGTTGCTGGCGGGCGCCGCGGTGCTGGCCGCACTCGGGGTATCGATCGTGCGCGCAGCCGCCGGCGAGACGCCCGACGCTCAGACCGCGCTCACTTTCCTGGTGGTGGCATTGGCCTTCGGCAGTCTGCATCTCGCCTTCCGCCAGTGGGCGTCCAAGGCGTCGCCGTACCTGCTGCCGCTGGCGGCCCTCATCACTACCGTAGGGCTGGTCGAAGTCTTCCGGCTCGACCCGCGCTCGGCCACCCTGCAGCGGTGGTGGCTGCTCATCGCCGCAGCTCTTGGAACCGGGGTGCTCGCCCTTCTCGGACGGTATGGGACCGATGTGTTGGCCCGTTACCGCTACCTGTTCCTCGCCGCCGCCCTCGCCACCTTCATGCTCCCGCTTCTCCCCTCGCGCTGGCCACTCGGCGGCATCGCGGTGAACGGTTCCCGGCTGTGGCTCCGGCTGCGGATCTTCGACACCACCGTCGTCACCTTCCAGCCGGGAGAGGTCGCCAAACTCATGCTCGTCGTCTTCATGGCGTCATATCTCGCTTCTCGCCGGGTGGCGTTGGCTTCAATGACCCGCAAAATCGGCCCGCTGGCGTTGCCCGAGCCCCGCCAGCTTTCCCCCCTTGCCTTCGCCTGGGTAGCCAGCCTGGTGGTGCTGATCTATCAGCGCGACCTCGGCGCCTCGCTGCTCTTGCTGGCGGTCTTCGCCGCCATGTTGTACGCCGCCACGGGCCGGGCAGCCTATCCGATTGTCGGCGGCGGTCTGTTTCTGGCCGGGACGCTGGCCGCCGTCCAGGTCTTCGACCACGTGCAGCGTCGGTTCGACGCCTGGCTGCATCCGTGGGATGACTTCGCCGATTCCGGCTACCAAATCGGTCAAAGCCTCTTCGCCCTCGGCAGCGGCAGCCTCACCGGCTCCGGCCTGGGACTGGGGCGGCCCGATTTCATCCCCAGCGCGACCACCGACTTCTTGTTTGCCGCGGTTGCCGAAGAGACCGGGCTGGCCGGTTCGGTGGCAGTCGTGGCGGCGTTCGCCCTGCTGGTGACGGTCGGGTTCGGGATAGCTCTCCGGGCTCGTGATTCCTATCGGAAGCTGCTCGCCACCGGACTGACCGCGGTCATCGCCATCCAGACCATCCTCATTATCGGCGGGGTCATCCGGCTGCTGCCGCTGACCGGAATCACGCTCCCGTTCATGTCGTACGGCGGGTCGGCACTGGTTTCCAATGTCATCGCCATCGCGGTGCTGGCCCGTCTCTCGCACGAGGTGTCGACGTGAATACACCGATCAGACGGCTGGCCTTCGTGCTCCTGGCGGTGCTGGGGCTCATCGTCCTCGATTTGACGTATTTGCAGGTGATAGCCGGGCCTCGCTACCGCGACGACCTCCGGAATCCCCGGTTGGCGGCGTCACGCAGTTCCACCGAACGCGGCCCGATTGTGAGCCGCGAGGGCATCATTCTCGCCGAATCGACCGCCGAGCCCGGATCGGTCCAGACCTTCGTCCGCTCCTACCCCGAGGGCCCCTTGTACGGCCACGCGATCGGCTACACCTCGCTGCTCTTCGGAAACGCCGGGCTGGAGAGCGCATTCGGCCGCGACTTGAGCAGCGACAGCGACCTCACGATGTCCGGCATCATCAATGCCCTGCTCGGACGCGAACAGGGTGCCCAGGGCATTCGTCTCACCCTGGCCCACGCCGTCCAGCAGTCGGCGCAGAGCGCATTGGAGGACCAAATCGGCGCCGTCGTTGCCATCGAACCGGCGACCGGCGAGGTGCTGGCCTTGTACTCGGCACCATCGTTCGATCCGACGGTTCTGCTCGGTGATTCGCCGGCGGCCGGCGACGCCCTGGCGGCAGATCCGTCGACTCCCTTGCGCGACCGCACGATCGACCAGATCCTCGCCCCCGGTTCGGCGTTCAAGGTGATCACCACCGCTGCCGTCCTGGAGAGCGGTGCGGCCAATCCCGACAGCCGGTACCCCGATCCGATCGCCCTGGAGCTGCCCGGATCGACGGCCGTCATTCGCAACTCCGATCGCGGGCGGTGCGGAGACGGGACCGATGTGGCGCTGGCGACTGCCTTTCGTCGCTCCTGCAACACGGTGTTCGGCCAGATTGGGCTCGACATCGGAGCAACGACCATCGGTAACACCGCCGAGGCCTTCGGATTCAACTCCGAGATCTCCTTCGACTTGCCGGTAGCCCGCTCGGTGTTTCCGACCGGCTCACTTGTCACGGACCCGGCCGCCACCGCCCAGAGCGCCATCGGCCAGCGAGACGTGCAGGCAACTCCGCTCCAAATGGCGATCGTTGCAGCCACCATCGCCAACGATGGCGTGGTCATGCGTCCCTACCTGGTCTCCGAGTCGTTCGACCGGGACCTAAACATCCTGTCGCAGACCAACCCGGTGGAGCTGCGACGAGCCGTCAGCCCGGGGACGGCCGCCGTCCTCACCGAGCTCATGACCGACGTGGTGGAGGCGGGCACCGGACAAGCCGCCCGCATCGCCGGGGCCGTTGTCGGCGGCAAGACGGGCACCGCCCAAATCCCCGGTGCCGAGCCCCATGCGTGGTTCATCGGCTTCGCGACCATGGACGACCGTTCGATAGCCGTCGCCGTGGTGGTCGAGAACGGCGGCAGCGGCGGAACGGTGGCCGCCCCCATCGCTCGCCGGGTCATGCAGACGTGGCTCAGCAGCTAGGCGGGAGCCCTCGTCCGTAGCCTTGTTGGGGGGAAGGCCCAACCGGGTGTAGCCCGAGTGGGCAGGCCTCGCTCGCTTCCCTCGGCGGGGGAGCAAAGAAAAACGAGAGCCGTTTGCTCCATTCGTCCCTACAATCCGGGAACCGGGCACCCCTATCCCGGCGTCCTCATGCCTGAGATGAACACCACCATTCTCGCCGAACGCTATCGGCTCACCGGCCATCTTGCCCGTGGCGGAATGGCCGACGTCTACGCCGCCACCGACGAGATCCTCGGGCGCAAGGTGGCGGTCAAGATGCTCCACGCCAACTACGCCACCGACGAAGCTTTCATCCAGCGATTCCGTCGCGAGGCGCAGGCGGCCGCCAACCTCACGCATCCGAACATCGTCAGCATCTACGACACCGGCAAAGATGGCAGCCACTATTACATCGTGATGGAACTCATCGAAGGGCGAACGTTGCGCGACGTCCTTCGAGCCGAAGGTGCCATTCTCCCCCGCCGGGCCGCCGAGATCGGCAGCGAGGTGGCGGCGGCTCTCTCGGTGGCTGCCCGTGGCGGACTTGCCCACCGGGACGTCAAGCCCGGCAACATCCTGCTGACCGATACCGGAAGCGTCAAGGTGACCGACTTCGGAATCGCCCGGGCGTGGGACGACTCCGAGGAGCTCACTCGCACCGGCGCGGTTATCGGAACTGCGACGTATTTCAGCCCCGAGCAAGCCCAGGGTCAGCCGGCAGACGGACGTTCCGACCTCTACGCCCTCGGCGTCGTGCTCTTCGAGATGCTGACCGGCCACCCCCCGTTCTCGGGAGAAACCCCCGTCTCGGTGGCCTATCAACACGTCTCCGAGGCAGCCGGCATGCCCTCGGCATCCAACCCGGATGTCCCGCCGGAGCTGGACGCCATCGTGATGCGAGCCCTCCAGAAGAACCCGGCCAACCGGTACCAGACCGCAGAAGAGATGCGGGGCGATCTGCTCCGCTATCTGAGCGGACTTCCCGTTGGAGCCGCCGATCCGGAGGCCGCCACCCGCCTGGTTACCACCACTCCGCCGCCCACCGTTCCCCCGGATGAGACGTACCGGCAAATGACGCCGCTTCCGCCGGAGCGTCGCACCCCGTGGTCGGTGATCATCGGCTCTGTTCTCCTGCTGGTGGTGGTCCTCGTCGCCGGGCTCTACCTCCTCGACGCCTTGCAGTCGACCGACGCGGCCGACGAGTTGGTCGAGATGCCCAACTTGCTGGGGGCTACCGCCGAGCGGGCGCAACAAGAGTTGCGCGAAGCGAACCTCGACTTCATCCTCGTCCGGCGGCCGAATGACGAGTTCGAGGAGGGACTGGTGTCGGCCACCGAACCGGTCGCCGGTGAGCTCGTCGACCCCAAAGATGACGTCCGGCTGATCGTCTCCTCCGGCCCGGAAACCTTCACCGTGCCAAACGTCGTGGGCCGGAATGTGGCCGATGCAGAGCAGGCCCTGGCGGACGCCGATTTCGTGGTGAGAAAAGAACTGATCACCGATGATCAGATCCTTGCCGACCAGGTGGTCAGCCAGGATCCGCCGGCGGGAACCAACCATCCGCCCGGTACCGAGATCACCCTCGTCATCTCCTCGGGCCCCGAACAGGTGGTCCTTCCCGAGTACACCGGGTTTACCGCGATCGACGCCCTGTCCGCCCTTTCCAACCTCGGGGTTCAGACCGTGGTTGAGCGTGAGTTCCACCCCACCATCCCGGACGGCGAAGTGATCCGGACCGATCCACTCGCGCTGACAATCATCGCCAAGAACGACGTCGTCAAGCTCATCGTGTCGCTCGGCGTCCAGCCGGTGGCCGTTCCGAGCCTGGTCGGCAACACCGAGGCCGAGGCGCGCAATGCGCTGGCCGCGCTCGGACTGAACCTCGCCCTCGGGGCCCCCATCGAGGTCACGGCCGAATCAGGCCAGGAGGGCATCGTCCTCGCCCAGCAGACGCCCGCCAACGTCCTCGTTGAGCCCGGCACCACGATCACCGTTCAGATTGGCGAGGTCCCACCGCCTCCGACGACCACGACCACGACCACGGCCATCCCGGACACCACAACGACCACCACGCCGTGACCCGGACCCGGCGGGAGGCTCTGCTCTCCTGGTACGACGACGAACACCGATCGCTCCCCTGGCGGGACGGCGGGGATCCGTACCGGGTGCTGGTCAGGGAGGTCATGGCGCAACAGACCCAGATCAGCCGGGTCGCCGGGCATTATCAACGGTTCCTGCGACTGTTTCCGACCGTCGAGGCATTGGCCAATGCTTCCCGGGCGGACGTCCTGTCTGCCTGGTCGGGGCTCGGGTACAACCGGCGTGCCCACTATCTGCAAGCCGCCGCCGGCGCGATCACCAGCACGGGCTGGCCGAAGACGGTGGCCGGGCTCCGCCAACTTCCCGGGGTCGGGCCGTACACCGCAGCCGCCGTCGCCTGCTTCGCATTCGGCGAGCCGGTGGCAGCCGTGGACACCAACACGAAACGGGTGTTGAGCCGATGGGTGGGAAAGCCGCTGTCGGGCACCGAGCTGGCCGCGGCCGCCGATGCCGCGCTGGACCGCACCCGGGCGGCGGACTGGAATCAGGCGGTGATGGATCTGGCGGCCGGCATCTGCTCCCCACGCACCCCTTCGTGTGGTTCCTGCCCGGTAGCGGCCTGGTGCGCGGACCCCTCCATCTACGTTCCTCCCCCGCAGCAAGGCCGCTTCGTCGGCTCCACCCGGGAGGCGCGGGGCGCGGTGCTCAAGACGCTCATCGGAGCGGGCAAGGCAACCGAGGTGTCACTCGCCAAGAAATCGGGCGTCGCTCCCCGGCGTCTCGCAGTAGCTCTCGCCGCCCTCGAGCGCGAAGGCATGATTCAACAATCCGACGGCGCCTGGGCTCTGGCCGACGGCTGATGCCGGGGCCGACGGCCGCAGGCCGCCCTACCCCAGGAAGTTCTTGATCAGGGCCATCCCCTCGACAGTCATGATGCTCTCCGGATGGAACTGCACGCCCTCGATCGGGAGACTCGCGTGGCGGACCCCCTGGACCACATCGTCCTCGCTGCGGGCGGTCACGACGAGCTCGTCGCCAACCTCGACGGCCGCCAGCGAGTGATAGCGGGTGGCAATCAACGGATTGGACAGGCCGGTGAAAACCCCCAGGCCGTCGTGGGTGATGGCGGACGTCTTGCCGTGCCGAGGCTCCGGAGCCGAAGCCACCCGACCCCCGTAGGCCTCGACGATGGCCTGGTGCCCCAGGCACACCCCGAGGGTGGGGATTCGGGGGCTGAGCTCACGGAGATAGGAGAGCGAGAATCCGGTGTCAGCCGGGGTGCCGGGCCCGGGACCGATCACAAGGCGATCCGGCTTCAGGGCTGCTGCCTCGGCAACCGTCAGCTCGTCGTTGCGAATCACCACCGGCTCGGTTCCGAGCTCGCCGAGATACTGCACGAGATTGAAGGTGAAAGAGTCGTAGTTGTCGACGACCAGGATTCTCATTCCCCCACCGTACCCCCACTGTCGAGGAAGTCGCCCAGCACTTCATAGCTCCAGATGACCAGTGCCAGGATGACAACTGCCATGATCGACAACATGGCGATCCGGGCGGCCGGCGGCCCCGGCATCCATTGGTAGAGGGCCTTTATCATCAGAGGCCCAGAATAACTTCGGCGTTTGGCCCGGCCACGAGTTCGGCGAACACGATCAATCTCTGTCGGGCCGAGAACTTGGGATGGCAGGTGGTGAGGGTGAGCCACGCCCCCTCGAGAGGCTCGGTCACCCACAAATCGGTTGGTTTGACGACACACAGGCCCTCCTCGTCGCGGCAGCGATCGGGGGGCTCCCGAACCTCGTAGACATGAACTCCCAGCGCCGTCTCCACCTCAATGCGGTCGCCGGGCACGAGCTCCCCGATGTCCCCGAATGGTGCCCCATACGTCGTCCGGTGGCCGGACACGACCGCGTTTCCGGGTTGACCGGGCAGCGGTGAGCCACTCAAGTGGCCGGGTCCCTTCTTGAGATCCCGTCGTCGAACACCCTCCACCATCGCCACATCAAGCTCGATCGCTGCGATCCGAAGTGTTCCGAACGCTTCGCCCACCTCGCTCGCCGATTCCTGCAGCAGGATCTTCGGCACCGACTCCGGGCCGGCGGCGGGAACGGTGGTGGTCGTTGCTCCGGGAACGAAGACGGGCGTGTATTCGACTTCTTCGACGACAACCTCCTGGAAGTGCTCGTCGAGGCCGGCCGCCAGGGCCGATTGATCACGGGCCGTCAAGAAGTTGGTGAACCACAGCTGGTAGGCGACAAACCCCATCAGATACATGCCCAGCCAGATGAAGGTCCAGCCGGTCCCGCGGATCACTCGGATGGTTCTCGGTCTCACATCGGCTCGCTTGCTGAAAAGGCGGTAATGTGGCGGCCATGGCACGACCCAAAGGCCGTCGAGAGCAGCACACGCCGCACCATACTGCAACGCCGAAGAAGGAGGTCAAACCTGACTCCTCGGCGTTGTACGTCGGGATCATGTTCGGCTTGATGGCTATCGGCGCGCTCATGATCATCCTGAACTACATCGGAGTGTTCGGCGACACCAATGGGCTCTGGCTGGTTGGTGGGCTGGCCGCCATCGGTGCCGGGTTCGCCATGACCCTGAACTACCGGTAGCCCGGCGTGGAATTACATCGATGTAATCTACCCACAGGGTTACCCACACCTGTGGATAACGCATGAACGCCGGCGCCTATTTGCAGGCCATTCGGTCCGATGGCCAGGCCGCTCTCGACGCCGCCCGCAAGGGCCTCGACGTCCCGGTACCCACCACCCCGGGTTGGACCGTCGGCGATGTCATCGCCCATCTCGGACAGGTCCACCGCCAGAAAACCCACATCGTTCGGGAGTTGCTGGTGGATGGGGAACCGGCCTTCAGCGATTTTGCGCCCCCGCCGGGGGCCGAACTCCTCGAATGGTTCGAGGAGGGGTTACACGAGCTGGCCGAGGTGCTGTCGGTTGCCGATCCGGCGACCCCGGTGCACACGTGGCATCAGCCCGATCAAACGATCGGCTTCTGGATCCGCCGTATGGCCCACGAGACCCTCATTCATCGGGTTGACGCCGAGCTAGGCCACGGCCACAACACTCCGGTTGATCCTTTCCTCGGCGCCGACGGAGTCGACGAGATCCTCGACGTCTTCATGGGCGGCTATCCGGCTTGGGCGGCTGTGGCTCGCTCAGAGGTCAGGGTCGGCCTCGAAAGTGAGGATCGGTCCTGGACGGTCCGGTTCGGATCGTGGAGCGGAACCTCCCCCAACAGCCGCCGCAAGTTCCGCGATGTGCCCGGCCTCGAGCTGGTTGCCGGTGATAATCGGCCGGCCGCCGTGGTGCGAGGACCGGGAGACGTCCTCGATCTCTTCATGTGGGGCCGGGGAAGCGCCGACGGCCTCATCATCGAGGGCCATCCCAGCGTGCTCCTCTACTTGCGCGACGTTGCGGCCGACGCCACCGGCTGAGCCCGGCGGGCTCAGCCCGCCAACCGCAAGCGCCAAACCGAGGGCCGGCCGCCGGTGGGCTATGGGGCGCCCGGCGCTAGACGAGCTCCATCTCTTCGCGGCAGTGCCGCGGCGGATTCGTTTCCTCCCCTTGTACCTGGGTCACCGTGAGACGCATCCCACACACAGTGCAGTAGAAGCGGACGGCAACTTCGATGAGATCGGCCTCATCCGGCTCGGGGGGAACGGGACGAGCCAGCAACCGCACCATCCAGACCCCAAACCCGAGGATGGCGGCGCCCATGGCCAGGGCTATGAGCAGATCCAGAGGCGCTACATCCTTTCGATGATGAGGGCATTGGCCATGCCGCCCCCCTCACACATCGTCTGGAGCCCGTAACGGCCGCCGCTGCGCTCCAGCTCGTGGACGAGCGTCGTGAGCAGCTTGGCTCCAGAGGCGCCGAGGGGATGCCCGAGGGCCATCGCGCCTCCATTCACATTGACCTTGGTCAGATCGGCGTCGTGTTCCCGGCGCCAGGCGGCGACCACGGACGCAAAGGCTTCGTTCACCTCGAACAGGTCGATGTCATCCATGGTGAGGCCTGCCTTGTCCAACACCTTCGCGGTTGCCGGGATGGGGCCGGTCAGCATCGTGACCGGATCGACGCCGACAATGGCGAACTGGACGAAACGTGCCTTGGGGGCCAGCCCAAGCTCGGCCGCCTTCTCCTCGCTCATGATGAGGACCGCGGCGGCGCCGTCGGAGATCTGCGAAGAGTTCCCAGCCGTGACTACCCCTCCCTCCTGGAAGGCGGGTTTCAAGGTGCTGAGCTTCTCCATGGTTGTTGTCGGGCGAATGCCCTCGTCGACCGACATGAGCTCGGTTCCGTCATCTTCGGCCGGGACCTCGACTGGAGCCACTTCAGGCTGAAACCGGCCTTGTTCGGTGGCGCGCTGCGCCCGCATGTGCGACTCATACGCCAGCTCATCGAGCTCTTGGCGGGGGATCGACCACTGCGCGGCAATCATCTCGGCTGAGATGCCCTGGTTGAAAATGTGGTTGTCGTAGCGCTCCATCATCGTCGGTCCGAATGGAAAGCCCGGGCCGAGGGTGCCGTTGGATCCCATCGGCACCCGGGTCATCGATTCCACGCCGGCCGCCACCACGATGTCGTACACCCCGGCCATGACGCCCTGGGCGGCAAAGTGAGCCGACTGCTGGGAGGAGCCGCACTGCCGATCCACGGTCGTCGAGGGCACGCTCTCCGGCCAACCGGCGGCCAGCACAGCGTTCCGACCCACGTTGATGCCCTGCTCCCCCAGCTGCGAGACGCATCCCATGATGACGTCATCGACCTGCCCGGCCTCGAGACCATTGCGTTCCTTCAAGGCGTTGAGCACATGGGCGGCCAGATCAACCGGGTGCGTGTCCTTGAGCTTGCCTCCGCGTCGTCCGGTTGGGGTCCGGACGGCGTCGACGATGACGGCGTTTGGCATGGGCGGCCTTTCTCGATCGTTCCCCGAAGTGTATTGGGAAACCGACGACGTCGTTCCGCCGGGACGGTACCGGAAGAGCGACGGACTCACCCGCCGAGGCTGGCTACATCGACATCGCCTCGTAGATCCGCACGCTGGTGACGATCGGGCAGTTGGCAAGGAGTTTCTCGGCGTCATCGATGCTGTCGGCCCGGATAATCGAGTAGCCGGTAATGGCATCGGCGTCGACCGAGAGATCCTCCGAGCCGGTCCGGGTGACTTCTCTTCCCGGTCCGAGCGGATTGCCGCTGTCGACGATGCTGTCACCGATTTCTGCAAACCACCGCATCCAGGCATCCATGTTCTCCTGGGTTCGGTCCGGCCAAGCTCCGCGGTACATGAAAACGAACTTCTTCACTGTTGCTCCTCCTTGTCGGGTACCTGGTCGTCCATTTGCTGGACGTAGTTCTCCAGCGTCTCGTCGTCGCTCCCCCAATACGGATTGAACCGCCCGAGCCACTCCTGCAGCTCGCGAAGCCGGGTCCGCCGGAGAGAGAGGAAGTTGGTGCGTCCTACCTTCTTCCGGACCACCAACTCCGCAGCCTCCAGCACCCGAATGTGCTTGTGGATGGCAGGCAGAGAGAGATGCTGCTGCGAAGCCAACTGGCTGATCGAGTAGGGCTGAAGACTCAGAGCGACGATGATGTCCCGCCGATGAGAGTTGGCGAAGGCATCGAAGACTTCGTCCAGGGCCTGATTCTCGTTCACAACAGTTAACCTCTTGGTTAACTATAGGGGCTGGGGCCTGCCCGTCAAGCGAAGATCCGAGCTGGCAAGGCTGGCAGCCCAATTGCACATTCGGTCGCCATGCAATCCCCGCAGGCACCCGCCCCTCCGAAGCAGGGTTCCGTGGGCCCACCTGGATCGAAGGAGGGACCTCATACCTATCAGGATGGATGATCAGGGAGCCGCGCCCGGCCAGACGACAGCAAATAGGGACTCGTCGCGTGCGCCTGGTGGTCGGCCAAGGTCCGAAGACCTGTGGCCATCTGCGCTCGTTGGCGTACGGTCGAATTAGAGACTATCCTCTAAATCGTGTCGAGACCCGCCAGATTCAACGAGGACCAGATCCTGGATGCGTCACGAGACCTGGTTGTCCAGTCCGGACCCGCCGCCCTGACCATGACGGCCGTGGCCCGCTTGTTGGGGGCGCCAAGCGGTTCGTTGTATCACCGCTTCCCGGGGCGCGACACCCTCGCCGCTGCCCTTTGGCTTCGAGGGGTGCGGCGATTCCAGAGCGGATACCTCGAAAGGCTGGATAATCCCGATCCTCTGAGAGCCGCTTTGGGAGCAGCTGGCCACGTGGTCACCTGGAGTCGGGCCAACCCGAGTGACGCCCGCTTGCTACTGCAGTTCCGCAGCAGCGACCTCGTCCACGGCGCATGGCCCCAGACACTCCGAGATGAGAACCGCCGCCTTCAGCACCAACTCACCACCGGCATCCGCGACCTGCAAGCAGCGTTCGGAGCAACCGAGCCCGCCGGGCAACATCGAGTGTCGTACGCGGTGATCGACCTGCCCTACGCTGCAGTGCGCCCGGCGCTCCTGGCCGGGCAACAACCACCCGACTCCACCGACGTCCTGGTCGCCGAAACCGTCGAACACACCCTCAAACCTTTCCTCAGCGGCCACCAGAACGGAGAATCGTGATGACGGAACTGGATGGACAGATCGACTGGGCAATAGCCAAGGAGATGTTCCGGCGAGCGTTCCGATCGTCGTTCCACTACACCATCGCCTCCGTCGGCGAGGACGGCGGGCCCCACCTCACACCGATCGGCTCCATCCTGCTCACCGACCCCGGCCGGGGCATCTTCTTCGATGTCTTCAGCTCCCAGCTCAGCCAAAACCTCGACCGTGACCCACGCGTATGTGTGATGGCGGTCGACAGCGGCAAGAGTTTTTGGTTGTCCTCTCTCATTCGCGGCCGCTTCACCGGACCTCCCGCCCTCCGGCTCACCGCGACAGCAGGGCCACGGCGGCAAGCAATCCGCACCGAACAGCAACGCTGGCTCCGCCGCGTGCGACCGGCTCGCCGGCTCAAAGGCCACCAGCTCCTGTGGGGCAACCTCACCCACGTGCGAGACCTCACCTTCCATACCGCACTCCCCGTCCACCTCGGCACAATGACCGAACACCTCGAAATGCGGCCGCGCACCGAACAGAACGGCTTCGACCCAACCGAAATGCTCTGACCATCACCACAACGTGGACCCGGCGCACCCACAAACGGTCGGTGAATTCAAGGCCCGTGTTGCCTCGGCCGCTGCATGGACGAAGGCCCGGTTTCACCCGATCGGGCAACACCGCGGCACGCAGTCGCTGGGGGATTCTGTGGGTGGGCCCACCTGGATTTGAACCAGGGACCTCATCCTTATCAGGGATGATCAGGGGGTCGCGACACGCTTGGCGATCCCCGAAATCGTCAGTTTCCATAAGGGTTTTCGGCACTCATCGGTTCGCGCCGTTTCTGGCCGTTTCTCGTTCTCGTGCTGACGCAATGCTGATTCGGTCAGAACCCTTCGCCGCCTCGGTGCCGGCCGTCCTCGACGGGGATGCCGAGCGTGCACGACACCGGATCGGCCAGCCGGGACTGGTCCTCCATGACGGACAAAATACGGACAAGAACCACAAATCGGCCCATGAACTGTTCCATCCTGTCATAACGTTGAGTACTATCGGGTTGGAATGAGCAGCAGCGACCCCACCGAAGAACTCAGACGCCTCTACCCACCCATCCTCACCACCGCCCACGTGGCCGACATGATGCACTGCACCATCGGAGACGTCCGCGACAAGGTCCACCGCAAGGAACTGCGTGCCATGCGCTGGGGTCAGCAGTTCCGGTTCTTCCGCGATGAGGTGATCGCCACCATGACTCCCGTCACCGACGACCACCTCCAAAAACCATCCGAGGAACCCGGTGGGGAGGAGGAGTCATGACCGGTGAGATTGACTATGACCGGTGGTACCCGGAGGTTCCGGCCGTCATGGACACCAAGCAGCTGGCGGAGTTGTTGAGTACCAATGAGCAGATCGTGCGGGCCTGGGTACGGGAAGGGATCATCCCCGCCCACCGCCGCCCCGGTGGCCGCAAACTGTCCTTCCTGCGTCATGAGATCTTCGACTGGCTCATTAGTCACCGCTACGAGGCCGAGTAGACGAGCCGGTGGGTCCTGGCTGCCCGACTAGCCGCGTCGGAGGCGGGCCTCGAGTGGTGGGAGTGCCACGATGTCCTTGGGCCGTCCAGCGGCACGTTTGGATGCCACCACATCCTCGAGCGACGCCACCGGCAGATCAACCGCGCCCACCACGATCATGGATGCGTGTTCGCTGAGGCTGGGATACCCCTCGGGGAACCCGGCCGGGTTGAAGCACAGATCGAGCGGTCCGTGCTCGGTAATAAGCGTCATCATCGCCAGCTGCCCCAGCGTGTCCGGGTGTGGGTCAAAGGGCACCCCGTCGGGATCCCCCTCGACTCGGAGCCGGGCCCCGAGTGCCTGCAATGCATCGGCAAGCTTGGACAAGTTGGCTGCATCGGCTGAGGGGCATATGTCGATATCGATCGTGGCGTGACCGGTGTCATGAAGACGGGCGGCCACCCCGCCAATGATCACGAACCTCACTCCATGATCGATCAACACCCGGCAGATGGCCGCCACCTGCTCGTCTCCGAGTTCAGGCGGCATCACTCACCAACCGGTAGCCCTGCGAACGCAGCCGCTGCCTGGTGGCCTCGTCCAGGGTCCGTTCCCACTCGGCCAGCACCCGGTCATGGGTGTCGAGCTCAACGATCTCGAACCGCAGCTCGAGTCCGGCATTGGCCAACATTCGCAACAAGGTGGGCACGGTCGGTTGGCGACCGCCCGACTCATAAGCAGACAAGGTCGGCTGGGCGATCCCCAGCAGATCCGCGAACGCAGTTTGTGACAATCCAAGCCGAAACCGTGCCGACTGCAGCAGGGACCCCGCAACCCGTTCTTCCATACGACTCATGCCAATAGCGTATCGTCTATCGGATGTCGAGACAAGGCCCTTCCGTCAAGCCCGCAAACCGAGCGCCGAGGTGCCGTTCTCGGATGAGTAGGAGAAGTGATCGTTATCGCGCAAGAACTGGGTGATCTGGGCGGGGACGACCTGTAGCCTTTTGGGTACTGGAGGTCCTGTGGATGAGGCATCTCGAATGTCGGGG
>Ga0224512_10000715_pt1 | contig 34015 bp, 34 predicted proteins | sample SF_May12_sed_USG_4_FD_169103 | JGI IMG/M metagenome (GOLD analysis project Ga0224512, IMG submission 169103) | Sediment microbial communities from San Francisco Bay, California, United States - SF_May12_sed_USGS_13 | ecosystem: Environmental > Aquatic > Marine > Sediment | place: USA... | reverse complement strand
TGTCGTGGGTCGCAGAGTATTGGGAGTCGTGGCAGGTGGCGCAGGCGGTGTAATTGGCCACCGCAAACTCGCGCAGGCTCTCTTCCTCGATCGGTTCGTGAGGGAATTCGGAAATGCCGGTGTGGCAGAGCACGCACGACATGCTGATCTGACCATGCACCGAGCCTTCGTAGGTGTCGCGACGAATGTTGATGTCGAGGGTTTCGCCGGAGGGCAACTGGGGGTTAGCCGGCGCGATGCCGGCCGTCTCGCCATCATGACAGCCGAGGCAGTACCCATTGTCGAACCGCAGGTCCCTCGTTTCTTCTTGCGTCTCCTCCTGAGCTCGAGCGGGTGAGGGATCGGTCGCCATGAAGCCGGGGAGCAACGCCGCGCCGGCCAGAACCAGCAGGATCAGACGCCAACCGCTCTTCACGTGCTACCTCCCATTATCGTGGTACCAGGTAGAACCATTCCACGCACACCCCACGCTACAAGCGGATTCGCTATCCGACATAGGGTCGACAGTCCCCATTGGACGGGACTCGAGGGTCGGAAGAGGGGAGGGGCCGAATGATCGGCCCCTCGTTCAAGTTCGCCTTTTCGCCGAGTCTACGGTCGCATCTTCGTGTCAGCCCCCTAGGGCCGTCTTGGCCTGTTCGAGGAGAGCTTTTGCGAATGGTGGGTTGTGGACTCCTCTGCTCTGGTCCTCCAGGACGAACATGTAGTTCCACATGGCGGAGGCAACTTCTTCAGGGTAGGTGCCCGGCACGGACCGGTTCCCCTCTGGATCGAGCTCGAGGTCGATGATGCCGGCCGAGATCAACAGTTCCCTGACTTCATCGAGCATCGTCTGGATTTCGGTCTGGACACCGTTGCGATCCAGGGTGTCGAGGTCGGCATGGCAGGCCTGGCAGTATTCGACGTCAGGCTCGTACGTGTGATTGCGGTTCTCTCCCATGTGACAGGTCACGCAGGTGTTTTCAACCCCGTAGTGAACGCTGGGGCTACCGCTCACCATGAGCCCACCTTCGCCCAGCAGCATCTGTGCTTCGACACCATGGTGGGTGCCAAACCGGTTTGACTCAAACGTGATCTCGCCGCCGCTCGCCGCGGGCAGTTCATTGCGGATCTGATGACAGTTCGCACACAGATTGCCGAAACCCCCGTCGAACGTGCCCTCGGTATTCTCCATCTGCGCGGGTGCCGCGTCACCGGTCAAGGAGAAGTCGGCCCTCGTGTACGTGGTGTGGATATCGTGGCAAGTACGACAGGAATACGGCGACACGTTGGTCACGCCCTCCACTGAGGGGTCGTGCGGAAGGAGCCCGGCTTCGATGCGTGCCTCGGCACCCTCGCTGCCGTGGCAACCGGCGCAGCTCGTGCTTTCGCCTCTCTCGAAGGCTTCACCCGTCCCGTGCACAGAGCGCTCCCGGAACTGCGCCTCCTTGGAGACGATCAGGGTCGTGTCGTTGTGGCACTCCGTACAAGTGAGGTCGGCGGCGGACACTGACGCAGCGTCACCGGCCGGACCAGCAGGACCACCAGGACCGGCAGGACCGGCAGGACCGGCAGGACCCGGCTCGCCGGTTGTGCTACAGGCTGCCAAGACCAGTGCCATCAAACCCAACAGGCAAAAGAGTAGGTATTTTCGGTGCATGTGCTCCCTCCCCGCACGGGGTGTATGGGGAATACTCTGGCAGATTCTCAACGATCACGAAGTGGTTTGCGTAGGGTCTTTCGACCCTTTGTCGGAATCGCCAAAAGACACAGTTGACATGCGGTTTCTCGCATATGACGACATCCTGTCGAATTCGGCATCCGCAATCTGCGCGGCCATTCGCGGCGACGGCCGGGACAGTGGGCACAGAGGGCCTGTGTGAAGGGAATTATCGAGGTGGGGGTCTGACGGGGAGAAACCTTGTCGACTCTCATTTTGCCGCGTCGCTTCGGCCTTGATCTTCCCGTGGTTGGTCGTGTTGATCCGCCTCGGTGGTGGTGGCGGCACCCACCGCTTCGTCCGGTTAAGCTTCTGGTCGTCCAGGCTCATCCTGGGCCGTAACCTGAGTTCGAGGCCGGGAGGCGGGATGCGCAACTCGTCGAGAGCCCGAATCGTGGCGCGTTTAGCGGCATTGGCGGGAATGGCGGCGGTTGCGGCCGCCACCGTAACCTTGTTGGGCGGGTCCCCGGCTGGGGCGGTGGCAAACCCGGGCGTTGATCTCCTACCGGCCCTCGCTCTGCAGACGGCTTCCGAGGCGGAGACGATCTTCTTCGAGCAGTGCGCGCCCTGCCACGGACGGGCTGGAGAGGGGGGCATCGGGCCGGCTCTCACGGCCTCGTTGCTCACGGCGGACGAGAGGGAGCTGGTTATTCGCCAGGGCCGGGGCGCCATGCAGGCGTTCGAGGCCACCCTCAGTGCGGAGGACATCGAAGCCATCGTGGCGTTCACGGGGCGCCTGGCCGCCACCTTGACTTACGAACTGCAGTGCGCACCTTGCCACGGCCCGACCGGTGAAGGGGACATAGGTCCGGCGCTGGTACCGGCCCGGTTGTCTTTCGAGGACGCCCGGCGCATCATCGCGGAGGGACAAGGAGGTATGCCCGCCCACGCTCCGACGTACTCGGAGGACCAGCTCGACGCCATCACGGCATTCGTTCAGGACCTGGCCCTGATCCGGCTGGGTTCGGAGACATATGTGCAGCTTTGTGCCTCCTGCCACGGCGCGGCGGGCGAAGGAGGAGTCGGGCCCGCTCTGGTCGGGAACGACATATCCCCGGGGGAGATCACCACAGTGATTTCGGAGGGGGCCGGATCCATGCCCGGGTTCGGGGCGAGCCTGGCTGAATCCGAACTCCAGGCGTTGATCCTCTTCGCCAACCGTCTCGTCGCCGGCGTAGCGGCGCCCGGACCGCCCGTGGTCGATGGAACGCAGCTGTACACGGACCTGTGTGCCGCCTGTCACGGCGCCGATGGCGAAGGTGGGGCTGGTCCGCCCCTGGCGGCGCTTGTCCTCGGTGACGATGAGCTGTCGACGCTCATTGCCGAGGGCCAGGGCGGCATGCCCGGGTTCGCCTCGGAGTTATCGGCCGAGGACATCGACGGACTTGTAGAGTATGTCCAAACTTCCTTTGGCGAGCCAGAGGAGACCGCGACCGGGGCAGACCTTTACGCACAGCTGTGCGCCGCCTGTCACGGCGCCGATGGCGAGGGTGGGGCCGGTCCGGGTCTGGCGGCACTTGTCCTCAGCGACGACGAATTGTCTACGCTCATTGCCGAAGGCCGGGGCAGCATGCCCGGCTTTGCAGACCAACTCAGCGCCGACGGCGCGGCTAACCTGGTCGAATTCCTCATGGCAACCTTCGGTGAGCAAGACTCGCTGACCACGACAACGCTTGCGACCCCGATCCTCTCCGGTTTTGAGATGTATGCGGGTCACTGCGCAAGCTGTCACGGCGCCGACGGCAGCGGTGGCATAGGCACCGATCTGCGAGAATCGGAACTCTCTCTCAACGAGATCATCTCACGTATCTATGGGGGACACGCCGACGGCATGCCGGCCTTCGAAGGTGAACTCACCGGTCTTGAGGTTCAGGCGGTGGCCCGCTTCGTGACCACCTTGCGCGCGGACTCCGATGGTGCGAGTCCGGGCCGTACGTTGTGGCTATGGCCGTTGTTGGGAGGGGCGTTGGTGCTAGCAGCACTGTCGGGACTCTGGCTCGTGCGGAGATCGCGGGGCTCGAAGCAAGAGGTTTTGCCGAGGGGGTCAGAGTAGTCTCGACTCGCAACCGGCGATCTCCACCGGGTCGCCCAGCGGCTAGTGACCGTGACCACGCGCAACGTCCTCGACAAGCTACAGAGGACGTTAGCCGCCAAGTTCTCCCCTCGCCTCGGCCAAGAAGGCGAATATCTCGTTGAGTTGAGTGTCGGACAGTTCCTGCTCGGAGTACGACGGCATCCCGGGTTGTCCGTTACGTATGACCTGTCGAACCCAGTCGTAGGAGGCGGAGGCCGGAGACTTGGCGGTGGTCGTTCCCTCCGCATCGACGCCGTGGCACCCCGCACATCCGAAGGTAACGAACAAGCCCCTTCCGATCTCAGCCTCGGCTGCCGCGTCGTCGGCAAGGCCGAAGTCGGGGTAGGCGTAGGCGCCCTCGACAAAGGCAACCGCGGAGCGATCGTAACCAACCGGATCACGATTGTGATGCGTGTTCGGGCTGCGGATCAATAGAGCGACAATGCCACCGGCCACGATAACCATGACGGCGGTCACCATGGTTGCGGTGTTGAGCCACTTCGTGCCGGTGCTCCGCTCCTGCTGGTCCTCTTCGGCTTCCGCCTCGTTATCGGCTGGGGGACTACCCCGGGAGACGCGGATGACGGCTACTCCAACGATGATCATGATCACCCATATGGAGCCGATTACCAAGGTCACGACCCATCCTCCGGCACCGGGGATGAGGTTGATCCCTTCCGGTGATTGGTAGAGCTGTCCACCGATGGTCACCGGGAAGGACAAGATGTTGGGTTCGTCTCCGCCTTCGATGGTGATGGTGTGGGTGCCGAGTTTCCTCAACTCGTAATCGAAGACGGCGACGCCCAGGTCGTTGGTCAAAGCCTCGCCCAGCTCGATATCGCCGCCGACCCCGGCGAACGCCACGCTCGAGAAGAACACCAGTTCGGCGCTCTCGACCGGTTCGCCGGTGGCCGCGTCGTGGACGGTGGCGGTCAGCTGGATCGTCTCACCCAAAGCCCCTTCTTCCGGGGCGCTCACTTCCACGGTCCAGTGGTCCGCAAGCGCTCCGCCGCTCCCCAGTAGGACGAACCCGACGACCAAAAGGACAATCGTGGCCCAACGACCGAGCCGCCGCACCGTCATGGGGGACCTCCGGTTTCGGGTTCTGGCGCCGAGTCCGGGACTCCGGAAGCCAGGATCTCCTCGCCGTCGAACTCATGTTCGTATTCGACCATTTCCTCGAACTCTTCCCGGCGTTCCTCGGTCATCTCCCAGACGGCCATGATCGGGAATGCCTTGACGAACAACGTGATGAGGAGTGCGAAGAAGGCGAAGCCACCGGCGGTGATCGACCATTCCACCCACGTTGGAGCGTAGTTGACGGGCTCGTAGGGGAGTAGGGGGGCGCGCAGTCCGGTGACCACTATGAAGTATCGCTCCACCCACATGCCCAGATCGACAAACACTGCCGCGGTGACAATTCCTCCGATGGTGCGGAGCCGCCGGATGAACATGAAGACGACCGGCGTCATCAAGCCTCCGATGAAGTAGAACCAGAAGTAGGGAGCGAACTCGTCGATGAAGAGCTGGCGGAACAGGAACTCGGTGCCTTCTTCGAATTTGAATCCGGCGGTGATGTACTCCGACAGGTTGGCGTAGATCATCACCCCGCCCATAGCCGCCATGAGGTACCCGAGGTAGAGGAAGTGTCTGGGCGTGATGTACTCCTCCAGATGGTAAACGCGGCGGAGGATCGCCATCACGACGATCAAGGTGGCGATTCCGGAGAAGATGGCCCCGGCCACGAAGAAGAAGCCGAAGATGGTGCTGTTCCATGCCTCCCGCAGCGTCATCGCGAAGATCCACGAGACCACCGTATGGACCGAGACTGCGATCGGGATGATGAGGATCATCATGATCGAGATGGCCCTTCTGAGGTGTCGCTTCTGGTCGCTCGTACCCCTCCAGTTGATCGCCAGAATTCGATAAAGCATGTGCTTCGGTCGCGACACCCACGGGGCCTGCCGGTCTCGGAAAAAGGCCAGATCGGGCACCATGGGGAGATACAGGTAGACGACGCTGGCGGTGAGGTAGGTAGTGACGGCCAGCACGTCCCATACGATCGGCGATTGCCACCGGCCGAACACGAGCACGTTGATCAGCCGGTCTGGGCGCCCCAGATCGACGATAACGAAGAAGGCGCCTGTTATCAACGCCACCGCGGTGATGAACTCGGCCATTCGGGTGACGGGCGTTCTCCAGCCGGCATGGGATACGCGCAAGATGGCCGAGATGAGCGTCCCGGCGTGGCTGATGCCGATGAAGAACACGAACATCGTGATGTAGAGGCCCCACGAGATCCGATCGCTCATGCCGGTAACGACCAGGCCGCGCCGCACCTGCAGCGAGTAGGCATACACTCCCCACCCTGTCACGGCCAGGAGGAAAAAGAGAAAGGCGTAGTAGTTGCGGGTTGTCTTTCGGGCCGGATCGAGGGTGGTGTCCTCCAGCCGCGCTTGCCAGTCGTTCACCGACTCCATACGTCACCCCCCGGCGCAGTTCTGGTCCAAGGCCACACGGTGGGTAGTCGACCGGTCCGCGAAGGTACCCGTCCTACCGCTTCGCCGTGGCCCGGGATGTAGAACACGCGTGGCTGCGTGCCCAGTTCTTCCTTGAGGATGAAGGCGTTGTGCTCGGCTGAGAACGCCGCCATCGAAACCAGCTGGCGGCCGTTGGTGGCGATGTCCTCCTCGAGGTCGCCGTAGTAGATAGCCTGGTTGGGGCAGGCCTGAATGCAGTACGGGAGCGTGCCGGCCCGCACCATGTCGGGGCAGAAGTCGCACTTCATGACCGTTCCCTTGAGCGCCGGGACCTGCGCCTCCAGGTTGTATTTGGCCAGGTGGGCTTCGGGAGGAACGGGTGGCTCGCCCCAATTGAAGAACCGCCGATCGTACGGGCAGGCCGCCATGCAGATTCTGCAACCGATGCAGCGTTCCTGGTCGATCAGAACGAGTCCTTCGGGCGTCGAAAAGGTGGCACCGACCGGGCAAACGTTGACACAGGGCGGGTTCTGGCAGTGCTGGCAGGGTATGGGTATGAAGCGTGTGCCTTCGCCTTCGAGTTCGTCCTCGAACACTTCAATCCACTGCATGGGCTCCGGGAGGAGGTGCCCCTCGACACAGGCAGCGGTGCAGCGAGGTGGGGATCCGACGCTCTGGCACCCATCGCAATAGCGCAGGTCGATGATCATCGCCCACTGGCGGATTCTTGAGAAGGGGGACTGGGTCTCCTCCGGCACCTGCTGGCCGGCCAGCAACTCGAGTGCTCTGGGTACGCCTCCCATCGGTCCGATGAACAAGGCCGACATCCCGAACATGCGGATCGCCGTGCGCCGGTCGATCATCCGGAGGAGCACTTGCAGGTTCCCCCCGGTCGCATCGTGAGCGACAACGGTCTGGGAGGTCTGGCGGTTTCGGAGCCGGGCGAACACGGCCACGGCAGTGCCGACACCAATCGTGATTAGCAGTAGGCCCGGGAGACCACGGATACCAGCCGCCGCTGCCAACAGTGCCGAGCTCATGACTGCCAGCCACAGTGGACCGACGGCCCGGATCGTTTCACTCAGCGACCTACTCGAACGGTTCACGAGCCCTCCTTTCGGGGACCCCGACCTCGGGTCGGGCTCACCCGGCACCGCGCTGAAACGTTGGGTCATCCTATCAAGCCGCACGCGGGGGTGTCGCGACCCGGCCCCATTTCTCGTTGCAGCTTGGAGGAGATGGGTAGGAACATCTGGTCCGGTCCCGCCCCACTTGTGCGGCTACGACTCGGGACCAGCATCTTCAATCCTCTGCTCGCCCGGATGCTCTTGCGCTCGCGCCCCTAGAGGTCGGGCGTTTGCCCCTCCAGAACCTGGTCGAGAGCCCGCTGCAGAACGGCGGCGTGGACTTCTCCGGCGATCTTTCCCTGGATGATCCCATCGGCGTCGATGATGTAGGTCTCCGGGACGCCGAAAACACCCAGTTCGACGGTGGCTCGTGATTCGGGGTCGACAACGTAGCTGTAGTTGGATCCGCGGCCGAACTCATCGAGAAACGCCGATGCCTGCTCGGGTTTGTCCTGGTAGACGATGCCGAGGAAGTGGACCCCGCGGTCCTGGTAGGCGAGAGCCGTTGACGTGAGATCGTCATGTTCCAGGCGACAGGGAAAGCACCAGGAAGCCCAGAAGTTGACAACGAGGACGGTGCCCCGCTGGTCGAAAAAGGAGAAGGTCCCGTCTTGCTCCAGATAGTCGAAAGTGAGGTCGCTGACCGGCTGGCCGATAAGCGGCGAATCGACCAGGCGGGGGTCCTGACCGAAGCGGCTGTTGAAGACGTACACCAACAGAGCCACAACGGCCAGGATCCCCACAACCGGCAGGACGCCACTGGGAAGCCTGCGGGCGGGCTTTGTGACGGCTGGGTCGGTCATCCGCCTTCTCCTCTGGCTTCATCGAGGGCTGCTTCCACCTGTGCCAGGAGGCTGGGTGGGAGGTTGGGAATCGCGGCGACTTCTTCGAGCCACGGGATCGCTCCGTCTGCATCGCCCAGGCCGTAGAGCAATACGAAGCCGAGGAACAGCTTGGTTTCGTCGTTGGTGGGATCGGCAGTGAGGCTGGTCCTAAGGTACTGTTCGGCAGCCTCTGGCTGACCGGTAATGTACGCCATCCACCCGATCCGCGACAGGGCGCGACCCTCTTCGGCCGGAGTCGGGTTGTTCTCCGCGACGGTCAAGTAGTGATCGAGGGCTTTGCTGAAGCTCTCTTCGTCGAAGTACCGGTCGGCCAGCGCCAGCCGCATGGCATTGATCTCGGGATTCTGAGCGATGACCTCTTCGAGTTGCTCGTTGCTCACTGTGTTCGGATCGATTGTTAGTTCTCCGGGGGCGCCCGAATCGGTGGCAGGAGAGGCCGGCTCGGGGTTGATGTCGCGGGCGGCGAAAAGGATGGCCACCGAGAGAGCCGCGATCACCGCGACGCTGCCGATGACCGCCCGGCGGGTTGATCGCGGCTGCATGCCCGGGGTTTCGGCCTTGGGTTCGGAGGAGCGTTGTTGGTCCAACCGTGCCAGCGCCGCGAGCTGCGCTGCAACGTCGTCGACTTCGGCCTGGTAGTTGGCTCGCAATGCCTCGGCCGTGGCTTGATCGATCTCCCCGGCCTCAACCTGTTCGGCGAGCTCCGTCAGGTCACGGGCGGCAATCTCGCGGCGTTCTTCGAGATGCTTTCGGTCAGCCATGCTCGGACCCTCTTGGCGCTGGTTGCCGTTTCCGGCTCAGAATCATCCAGACACCGCCTGCCACGGCCAGGGCGGGGAGCAACCATACGACCAAGGTACTCCCGGAGAAGGGCGGGTCGAGAAGTATGCCGTTCCCGTAACGGGCCGTGAAGTAGTCGACGATCTGCGCGTCGGTTTCGCCGGCGGTCACCTTCTCCGCGACGATTTCCATCATCGCCCGGGCGGTTTCAGAAGGAGAGTCCCCAATCGCCTCTCCCTGGCAGACCGGGCATTTGATCCGCGAGCCGATTGCGTTCACCCGGTCTTGGGGGGCGCTGTCGCCGATCACCAACCCGACGACGACCACCACGGCCAGCACGATCGTGATTGCCCGTCCGCCGAGGGTCCGGGCCCCGCTATCCATCGCGAGACGCCTTGGCTTCTGCCAGGCGATCGTCGCTGGGTTTGCGGACCAGCCGCGACCAGAGCACGGCCGCCGCAGTAATGAAGCCGCCCACCCACACCAACCAGATGAACGGGAACCAGAAAACCCCCAGGGTCACCTGCTCGGCGTCGATGCTCTTCAGCGAGAGATAGAGGTCTCCGCTCCATGATGCGTCGACTTCAGGGGTGGCCACCGATTGAGTCGAGGTGGGGTATTGGTTGAGACGGGGCTCGAGTTGGCTCACTACCTTTCCATTCCGGGCGACTTCGACCTGGGCCCCCGTCACGAATCGGGTGGCTTCTTGCCGGCTGACCGGGGAGACGTAGGTGATGTCGAAGCCGGCGACCGACTCGGTGCTCCCGGGAGTGAGGGTGATATCGGCTTCAACCGAGAGGTTGGCTGAAACGGCGATACCCAACGCCAGGATGGCCACTCCCAGGTGGGAGATCTGACCGCCCCAGTACCCGGTGTCGTTTCGCATGGTGCGGAGGGTGGCGGATGGTAGGGACATGTCACGTTTTTGCGCCACGGTGCGGGAGGTCACGAAGAGATTGCGGAAGATCGCAGACATGACGAAGAACGACGCCAGGATGAAGGCCACCAGCCAGGGGGTGCGATACCCGAGAAGCACGGCCAGGGCCGCGGCGCCCAGGGCCACTCGGAGCGGGTTCTTGATGCGCTTCCACACGACCTCCGGTTTCGCAGAGCGGTACGGCGTGACGGGTCCGAGTCCCATGGCCAGCAGCAGACCAAACGCCAGCGGGATGGCCAACCGATCGAAGAACGGCCGCCCTACGCCCACCTGGGAACCGCTGAATACATCCACGAACATCGGGTAGAGCGTGCCGGTCAGCACCACAAAGGCGAAGACGGTCAGGAGCAGGTTGTTGAGGAGGAATACACCTTCCCGGCTGGCCAAGGAGTCAAGGCGGGGAGAGGATGCCACCACGTGGGCGCGGGCGGCGAACAATCCGAACGACCCCACGAGCACCACCATCAAGAACCACAGCAATGCCGGGCCGATCGGGGATTGAGTGAAGCTGTGCACGGAGGTGATCACGCCCGACCGGGTGAGGAACGTACCGAGAATGGTCAGGGCAAATGTGGCGATGACCAACACGAAGTTCCAGGCTTGCAGCATTCCGCGCCGTGCCTGAACGACAGCCGAGTGGAGAAACGCGGTGGCGATCAACCATGGCATGAACGAGGCGTTCTCGACGGGATCCCAGGCCCAGTAGCCGCCCCAACCGAGCACCTCGTACGACCAGAGGCCGCCCAGCACGACTCCGGCGGTCAGGAAACCCCAGGCAATCAACGTCCACGTGCGAGTGCGAAGTAACCACTCGGCCCCGCTTGCCCCCAGCATCAAGGCAGCCATAGCAAAGGCGAATGGAACCGTCATGCCGACGTAGCCAACGTAGAGCATCGGCGGATGAACGGCCATGAGGATGTGGTTCTGGAGCAGCGGATTCGGCCCCCGCCCTTCCAGGGCAGCCAGCGAGTCGGCCCACGGGAAGTGGGTGGCTTCGAGGCATCCGATCGAAGCCGGCTGCACGCACACGCTGAACGGATTCGACACCGTGGCCATCAACACGAAGAAGTAGAGGGTGACGATCCCCATCACGGCGAGAGCGCCCGCCCCGAGCTGATCGGGTTCGGACCGCTTCGCAAAACCGCGGTAGACGGTGTAGACGAAGGCGGCCAGGACCAAACCCCACAGGACGATGCTGCCTTCGAGGGCCGCCCAAGCTGATGCCACCTTGAAGATGAACGGGGTGGTGGTCGCCGAATTGTTGGCGATGTAAGCGATCGAGAAGTCGTCGGTGAGGATTCCCACCTCGAGAGCGATCATGGCCAGCAAAGCCCCGCCGACCATGCCGTAGACCGGCCACTGGAGTTTTTCGGCCCGGGCCAGGTCCGGGTTTCGCATGCCCCGGAAGCCCTGAACGATGATGCCGACTGAGGAAAGGGCGGCGACCAGAATTGCCGAATAGCCAACCGTGGCAGTCATGCTGCTCCTCTAGCCGGAGGTACCGGTCGGTGGGACGTAGGTGCCGTCCTCCTCGGACCGGTACTCCTCATCGTGATTGATGATAAGGGTGTCGGACTCGAAACGGTCCCCGACCCAAGCGCCTTCGACCACCACACCGATGTTCTCCCGGAACAGCTGCGGCGGGGCGCCCGTGTGCACCACGGTGATCGAGCGGTCTCCGTCCGTAACGATGAACGTCACGCCGCCTGAGGTGGTTTCAACGGTCCCCTCCGTGACGAGCCCTCCGAGCCGGAATCGCTCGCCGTCCGGGAAATCCACGTGTTGATCGACGGCCTCAGTGGGAGTGAGGTAGTAGATGAGATTGTCGCCCAGGCCTCCGAACATCATGAACCCAAGCACTAACACGATGACCCCGATGGCAGGCAGCACGAACCACTTGTATTGCACGGCTACTCCTCCATCCGGCGTTTCACCCGTCGGGTCCGCGCCACGAGGGAGATGGCGTACAGGATCATGAATCCGTACACCACCGAATAGCCGAACACGACCCAGCCGTCAGACATGGTCGGGTGCCTCCTCGAGATTGGGGGCGGTAATACCAGAGCCGGCGATCTCGAAGTCGGCGACGGCCTCGGTCTCCTCCAACTCATCCTCCAAACGAGCCAACCGGGTGCGCCAGGTCATGAAGGCTGCATAGACAACCGTGAAAGCGGCCAGGTTGATCATGAGAGCCCGCAGGAACTCCGGATCGATCGGTGCGTCGGGACGCACGACGGTCGTTCCTTGATGAAGGGTGCGGAACAGAGTCACCGAGAAGTAGACGAGTGGTACCTGAACGAATGCAACGATCCCGAGGATGGCCGACCGCCTGGCTCGCGTCTCCGGATCCGGGATACTTCGTCGCAACGCCAGGTAGCCAACATAGACGAAAAACATGATGGCCGTTGACATCATGCGAGCATCGCTCCAATCCCAGAACGTTCCCCACACCGGGTAACCCCAGATCATCCCAGTCATCAACGCCAGCGCCGTATAGAACACGCCCACTTCGGCCGAGGCGGCCGCCACCCGGTCCCAGATGGGTGTCTTCCTGATCAGCCAAGCTGCGCCGCCGATCATGGTGACCCCGAACGCCAGAAAGGCGAGCCACGCTGAGGGGACGTGCACGAACATGATCTTGGCGAACTCACCCTGAACCCGCTCCGGAGGTACGGTCGTCGCAACGGTGAAACCGACGGCGATGGCGGCGATGGCCATCAGACTGAGTGCTTGGTATGAGCGTTCTCTCATCGGCTCGATTCCTCCAATGGTCTCGCCGTTACGACACCAATCACCGCCAACGCCAGGTTCATGGTTGCCAGCAAGGTGATCCAGAGCAGAATACTCTGTTCCTGTTTCAAAGCCTCAACTACCTGCGCCGATCCCAGCAGCAACGGCATGGAAAGCGGGGCTACCAGGAGCGGAGTCAGCGTGTTGCGGGTGCGCAGTCCGGCGGTGACCGAACCGGCCAACGTGCCGACCAGAGCCAGGCCGCTCGCCAGCATGGCCAACACCAGGATCAGCCAGGGCCAACCGGGGATCCGTCCCGGGTTGTAAAGAAGGATGGTCACCGGGACCAAGACGATCTCGAAAACGACGAGTAGCAAAGTGCTGGTGGCGGCCCGTCCAACGAATTTGGCGGCCGGGTCCGTGCCCAACAGAGTCAGCAGTTCCTGTTGGGGCGGGGTGTCGGCGGCGGTCTGACGGAAGGCGACCAGCATGCCGAAGAGCAGGGACACTGCCAGGAACATGCCCGGCCCGACCTGGGCGAGGAGCGGTCGATCCGTGCCTATGGCCAGGGGAATGAGCATGAGGGCGACGGCTCCGAAGGGGATCGTGATGTACAGAGCCTCGCCGGCGCGACCTTCGACGAGGAGGTCCTTGCGGGCGATCTCCTTGGCCTGCTGCCAGAAGCCTCCGACCCTCACCGCATCTCCTTTCTGCCGAGCAGGGTGCCGCCCTCGAGCTGATAGGTGACGTTCACGAGTGGCAGCATGCGATCCGGCTCATGGCTGACCAGTACAGCCCCACCCCCCCGCTTCTTGACATCACCAACCGCCGCCTCGACCAACGCTTGGGCTGCTTTGTCGAGACCGGCGTGCGCTTCGTCGAGCAGGAGAAGGTCCGGTTGAGTCAGCAGTACCCGGGCGAACTCGACCCGCCGTTGCATGCCGTGCGATGAGTGATCGGCCCGCCGTTGCTTGGCACCTCCCAACCCGACGAGCTCGAGAGCAAGGTCGGCTCGTTCGGTCCCGGCCCCGGCCAGGCGGGCGACAAACGTCAGGTTTTCAATCAGGGTGAGCTCGCCCCACAGGCCCGGATGGTGGCCGAGCAGCGCGATTCGTTTTCGAGCAGCGAGGATGCCGCTGGAACCAATCCGGGCTCCCAGCACTTCGGCCTGACCGACTGAAGGTTTGAGCAGCGTCGCCAGGATTCGGAGCAGGGTCGACTTGCCTGAGCCGTTTGGGCCGATGATTCCTACGACCTCTCCCGGGTCGATCCGCAAGTCGACGCCGCGCAAGACCGGCATCCGCCCGAAGCGGACACCGACACCCGATAACGCGGCGATAGGGGGTCCCTCTGTCACAGCGGAGAAGTGTAGGTCGTGGTCGCCGACGGACTTGCACGCCGTCGGTCATTCCGGCCGGGAAGGGCCGGATGGCCCTACTGGTAGTGACCTTTGCTGCTATAAAGAGTCGGGCGCGAATACGTCGGTAGTGGAGGTAGGTCGGTGGTGGAAGAGAAGGGTCACCCCAACGGAATCGATGAGCAGCCGGCAACAGACGCCAAACCGAAGGCCGGGGAAGATCTGGATCATCGCGTTTCGCGTCGCAAGCTACTGGTCACCGGCGTGGGGGTGATGTCCGGCGCCATTGCGGCAACGGTCGGCGTCCCAGCGATCTTCTATGTCGCCGGGCCGGCCCAGGAGCAAGGGGGGGAACAGGATTGGATCCGCCTGGGCACGGCCAGTTCCATTGAAACGGGCACCCAGACGCTCATGAAGGCGACCGTCGAGCGAAGAGCCGGCTATCTCACCACGACAGAAGAGCTATCGGTGTTTGTCTCGACCGAGAACGGAGCGGACTTCGTAGCGCTCTCCAACATCTGCACCCACCTCGGGTGCCGGGTCCGTTGGGTCGATGACCAGAACGCCTTCTTCTGTCCCTGCCACAACGCAGTCTTCGGGCCGGACGGCACCGTGCTGGAGGGCCCCCCGCCCCGACCTCTCGACCGTTTCGAAACCAAGGTCGAGGACGGCCAGATCTTCATCAGAAGGACCTGATATGGCAACAAGATTTGGTGATTGGCTGAACGAACGGTCCGGTTGGCGCGCTGCCTACACCATGGTTTTTCTGCGGAAGATTCCCAAGATCAACTGGGCCTACACGCTCGGCAGCGCCACGCTTTTTGCCATGATCATCCAGATCGTCACGGGCATTCTGCTGACTCTGTACTACGTCCCCGACCCGCAGTTGGCTTACGCCAGCGTTGGGTATATCACCAACGAACTTCCGTTCGGCTGGTTGATCCGAGGTCTGCACCACTGGGGTGCCAGTGCCATGGTCTTGCTGGTAGTCCTGCACATGGTGCGTGTGATCATCTATGGCGCCTACAAGTACCCCCGCGAGTTCACCTGGATCACCGGCGTGGCATTACTCCTGCTGACTTTTTCCTTCGGTTTCACCGGTTACCTATTGCCGTGGGATCAGCGCGCCTACTGGGCAACGGTGGTGGGAACACAGATCGGTGAAGTGACCCCGGTGGTCGGAGACACACTACGAGCCGTGATGCTCGGCGGAGAAGAGATATCCGGGTTGACGCTCAGCCGTTTCTACGGTGCGCATGTGTGGGTTCTCCCGTCGGTGCTCCTTCTCCTGGTGGGGATTCACATCTATCTCGTCATTCGCAACGGGATAACTTCTGTTCCCAAGCGAGGCGAGTAGCGCCATGAAGAGCGAAGAACGCGAGGAATACCTAAAAGAATACGATGAAAAGAAGAAGAAGGGCGTGCCCTTCTGGCCGGACATCATCTTCAAGGACGTGCTGGTCTCCTTCCTTCTCTTCCTAATTCTCGTAGCCCTCGCCTACTTTCTGGGCTCGAGCCTCGAGGAGATTGCCGATCCGAGCGATGCGAATTACACCCCCCGGCCGGAGTGGTACTTCCTGTTCCTGTTCCAGTTGCTGAAGTTCTTCCCCGGCGATCTCGAGGTCGTCGGGGTCATCGTGTTACCGGTCATTGCCATCATCTTTCTGATCCTGCTTCCCTGGACCGATCGTTCAAAGAGAAGGCACCCTTCGGGCCGCCCGGTCGTGACCGGGATTACCGTTGCGGGATTGGTGGCGGCGATCTTTCTCACCGTGCAGGCCATAGAGGAAGCTCCGCTCCCTGCCTCAGCCACGGCCGAGGGTGACCGGGTCGCCGCTCTCTACGTTGAGAACTGCGCCGGCTGTCACGGCCCGACCGTGATAGTCGCGCCTGGTACGGACCTTTTCGCCGTCATCTCGGCCGGCACCCACGAGGGGATGCCCTCTTGGAACTCCGATCTGTCCGCCGACGAGATCGATGCACTAGTCGGGTTCCTACTCGCCCCCAACGGAAACGAGGTGTTCGCTGCAGCCTGCGCTGAGTGCCACACCCTCGATCAACTGATCGAGGCGGATGCGATCGACCTCAGGAGCGCTTTGGAGTTGGGGACGGGATTTGCGCCCCACGCGGATGCCGCCATCCCCGATTGGAAAGGACTGCTCAGCGCCGCCGAGCAAGCTCAGCTGCTCAACTTCTTGACCGCTCCCGACGGACAACGGCTGTGGACCCAGCTGTGCGCTGCCTGCCACGGCCGCTCAGTAGCCGTCTCCGGGGACGAGGCGGCGCTGCGCGACCTCATCGTCAAGGGAGGTGGGCACCTCGACATGCCCGCCTTTGGCGGGACGCTGGTGGACACCGACATCCAGGCGCTGGCCATATACGTCATGGACCAGACGGCCTACCCGGCGGGTGAGGGTCTCTTTGCTCAGCACTGTTCCTCGTGTCATGCCCAACGCGTCCCGACCGCCGGTTCACTGGATGAAGCCGTCGCCGCCATCGCACGGGGTGGAGCCCACGAGGACATGCCCGTCTGGGGCGAGATCCTCACCGACGAGCAAATCGGTGCACTCGTCGCCTACGTCTTCCAAGCGGCCGACCTGCCCGACCTCGCCGGCGGTGAGGATCTGTTTGCGCAGAACTGTGCCGCCTGTCACGGGGAGTTAGGCGAGGGCGGTCCGAACCCGGCCCGGGCCGGTGACATCATCGCTCCGATCAGCACCGCCGAGTATCTGCGGACCCGTGACGACCAGACGCTGCGAGCCATTGTCTCCCAGGGACAGCCCAATTTTGGGATGTCCCCGTTCGGTGATTCGTTCGGCGGACCTTTGAACGACGAGCAGATCGATACCATCGTGGCTTTTCTGAGAGCCTGGGAGGCGGATCCACCGGTCGAGCTTCCCCCGGACGTACCGGCCGTGCCCCAGTCCACCTCCAGTGGGCGAGAGGTCTATCAGCAGCTCTGTGCGCAGTGTCATGGCGATCGCGGCCAGGGCGGTATCGGTACGGCCTTTGGCGAGCAAGCGTGGCAGTCGGCCAACAGCGACTCGGCGATCTTCGACGCCATCAACCTCGGTCACGAGGCGACGGCAATGATTGCCTGGGGTGAGATCCTGACCTCCCAGCAGATCGAGCAGCTGGTGGCTTACATCCGTACGCTCAACTCGTCCGGGTCCGCAACCGGGGCGCCGACCTTTGTCGGAGATGTGCTGCCAATCTTCCAGGCCTCGTGCGCGGCCTGCCATGGGTCGCTGGGAGGCTGGACCGGGACCAATTACGAGGATGCCCTCAACACCGGAGAAGGAGGTCCGACCATCCTCCCGGGAGATCCCGACAACAGCCGGCTGGTGCAGACGCTGGTCGGCACCCATCCGGACGGCATCGTCATGCCTCCCTCAGGGGCTTTGTCCGATACCGACGTCCAGACCATCGTCGACTGGATCGCGGCGGGAGCTCCGGAGCGATAACGCCCGCGCTGGGTTGGTGAGAGCGAAAATGGGCTTTCCCTAAGCCGAGCGGTTCTTCCTCAAGGATGTCAACCCGGCCGTGCTCGATCTTCTCGAAGCCGATGATCGGGAGGAATTGCTTGGCCCGCTCTATCCGCGCGTGTTCACCGAAGAAACGCGATCTTCGAGCCCTCCCACCGGGCGCACATAACCCACGGAGTTCCCGGTTCGGTGGGCCTGGGTCTCACGGTGTGCCCGTCAGCTTGCCGTGCTCATGAACGGAGACCTTCAGTATGTGCGCTCAGGAGCAGTGTCGACGTTCCAGTTGAGGCTTCCGGTCGATCCTGATTGGACGGCTCACTGAAGAGCCGACCGGGATCGGGCTCTGGCAGCGAAGATCCCGATGAGACCGATGGCGATGGCCGCCAGGTACCAGCCGACCGGACCCGAACCCAGCGAGGGGCGCATCGGTTCGGTGACAAATCGGACCGCCCCTGCCAGGACTAGCGCCGTTGCGCCGATCGCTCCCATGGCACGGACACCCCGGCGTCGCCACCAAAGCAGGACCAGAGCTGCTGCCAAAAACAGTAGCGCTGCATAGATCTCGACCGGATGCCGGGGAACGTTGCTGCCTTCCTGAGCAACCGCCCATGGCCAGGATGAGGCGGTACCCAGACACGCTCCCCGGTAGAGACACCCGGCATGCCAGCCGGCCAGTCCGGCCATCGCCGCCGGTCCCAGGGCATCGATCGTGCCGGCCAGTTGGCGACGTGACGTGAGCCAAACAAAGGCCAGCGCACCAAGCGAGGCAAACCCGGTATCGACTCCGCTACGAACGATGAGGATGTCGCCGGGGTGGGTGATCGGGTTGGTGCCGGCAATGATCATGGCTGCCAGCCGACCGCAGATGAGGCTGGTCACCGCCGCTCCCAGGAGCAGGTCGCTTAGGCTCCCGGTCTTCTCCGGGATGAGACCCAACCGCATTTCCCACTTGGCCATCAAGAGGGCCAAGCCGACTCCGGTGAGCGCGGCCCACAACAGGGTGAATTCCATCAGCTGTCTTCGTGCCGTTTGAGTAACTCGTCGATCTGCAGCGCCAGTGTCCGCTCGTCGATCACGCCCGGCTGGTAGTGGACCAGTGAACCGCCCGGCGCAAAGAAGAACGTGACAGGAACTCCCGAGCCACCCAGCGCCGCTGGAACGGTCCTGGGGGCGTCAAAGAGGTTCTCAAAAGAGAGGCCGAACTCGGCGATGAACTGCCGCGCGCCACTCTGGGTGTCGGCGACGTTGATCCCGATAAACCGGATGTCGTCGCCGAACTGCTCGTTGGCACGTTCGATCAGGGGAGCCTCCGACCGGCACGGGATGCACCACGAGGCCCAAACATTGATGACCACTGGTTGGGATGATGCTTCGAGCAGGGCAACGACCTCAGCGGCGTTCGTGTCGGGAAGCGGCGGCCCGACAGTCTGAGATTGTTGGGCCGTGCAACTTGTCAGGAAGACGAGCAGCACGGCGAGCGCGGCTATCGGGCGTCGGGTCGGCATTCGTCTCGCATCGTAGGACGGGGCAAAGGCTACCGAGTAGGTTGAGTATCTATGGCTCCGCGACGACATGTGCTCGCCATGGTTCTGGCCGGTGGCGAGGGGAAGCGACTCTTTCCCTTGACTCGCGATCGGGCCAAACCGGCCGTCCCTTTTGGTGGCCAGTACCGGCTGATTGACTTCGTGCTATCCAATTTGGTGAATGGGGGGTTCCGCCGGATCGTGGTGCTCACCCAGTACAAGAGCCACAGTCTCGACACGCATCTGGCTCAGACCTGGCGCCTATCTCCGATTCTCGGCTACTACGTCGCGCCGGTGCCTGCCCAGATGCGGCGCGGCCCGCACTGGTTCTCCGGCTCGGCAGACGCCATTTTCCAGAACTTGAACCTGATCGGAGACGAGGAACCGGACTATGTGATTGTCTTTGGGGCCGATCACATCTACCGCATGGATCCGAGCCAGATGCTCGACCGGCACATCGAGAGCGGTGCCGCGGCCACTGTGGCCGGGATCCAGGTTCCCATTGGCGATTCAAGCGATTTCGGCATCATCGACGCAGGCGCCGACGGCAAGATCAGATCATTCCTCGAGAAGCCTGCCCAACCTCCATCCATGCCCGGCAATCCAGATTTCGCCTTTGCATCGATGGGGAATTACATCTTCACCACCGAAGCCCTGCGAGAGGCCGTTATTGCAGACTCGCTCGATGAGGATTCCCGGCACGATATGGGCGGCAGCATCGTCCCGATGTTTGTCGAGCAGGGCGGGGCCCGGGTGTACGACTTCAACGACAACGCGGTTCCCGGGCAGACTGAACAGGAATTCGGCTACTGGCGCGATGTGGGAACCCTCGATGCGTACTTCCAGGCGTCCATGGACCTGGTGACGGTCGATCCGATCTTCGACCTGTACAACGAGGAATGGCCGATCCTCACGTCTTCATTCCCCTACCCACCTGCCAAGTTCGTGCACGACCATGAGGGGAGGCGCGGGTTTGCGGTCGAATCGTTGGTGTCGGCCGGGGCGATCGTCTCAGGCGCCTCGGTGCGACGGTCGATCATCTCACCGGAGGTGCGGCTACATTCGTACGCTTCGGTCGAGGACTCGGTGCTCTTCGACGGTGTCCACATCGGACGGAACGCAGTGGTGAGGAGAGCCATCATCGACAAGGGGGTCGTCGTACCTCCAGGGTTTCAGATCGGCGTCGACCTCGACCTCGATCGAGAGCGATACACGGTGTCCGACGACGGCATCATCGTGATCGGCAAGGGCGACAAGCTCGCATAGCCGACGAGCTCGGTCGTCGGCGTACCTGGTATTTCGTACTTCGTACGCTCCCATCTGAGGACGAGGAACGCTCAGCGTCTCGCTCCGCGAAAGATCCCGGGACGGCCCGGGATCTTTCGGTCACATCTAGCCCTATTCGGTTACGTTGAACGTAACAGTGCCGGTGCGGGTCTTGGTGACACCGGCCTTCGTGTACGTAACTGTCAGACCGAGGGTGTATATGCCGGGTGTGACACCCGCCGTGTCCACCCGGAAGGCTGCAAAATCGGTTTCGTTGTCCTCGAGAACGGCGTCGTGGCGGAGACTGGTCGACGATTTCGGCTCTGGGTAGGACACATTCAACCCGGCAGAATCGGAGACCACCAGATCAAAGGCGTCGACCGTCGGGGCTAGACCGGTGAAGTCGACTTCCACCCACGTTGATTCGCTGCCCGGAATCGAACTGGCCGAATCGGTCATCTGGGCCAGATCCTGATTTGCCGTGTACGTCGCCACCGGAACCGTCACGTCGAAACTGTCTGCTACATCAGTACCGTCCACCGTGTAGCTGACCAACAGCTTCATTTTGAACTTGCTGGTCCGGCTGTACGGCACGGAGACGTTCAGCGCCGTGAAATCCATTTCCTTGTCAGACAGCACATGGCCATTCATGAGACCGGTGAATCCCGGTGTGTTATCCGGGTAGGTGACCTCGACGCCGGCGGGCGCCTCGGCTACCACTTTGAAGTTGGTGAGTTCGCCACTCTTGCCCTGCCAGTTGATCGCCACCCAGGCGGCATCGCCGGCGACGATGGTGGCGGTGTTCTTGGTCTTGAGACTGGCCTGGGGCCCTTTCGCCATTGCCGGGGAGGCAGTCCCGATCAGCAACAACGAGGCGAGTGCTGTGGTGAGGATGCGATGTTTCATCCTCAATGTCATCGGCACAAGCGATAGCAATCCTTGATTGCCATCAACAGGCGTAACAACGGACTAGTCCTCGCCGCAGTAGGCATCGTATTCGGCCAGCACCCGTTCGCGAAGGTCGATCCGGTCTTCCATCTCCACCTTGAAGGCGTCGTAATCGGTCCGGGTCTGGTGACTGAAGGCAAGACGTTCGTCGAGTGCATCGTTCATGGCGGGCAGGTCGGAAAACGCGAACCTCTGTACGTCGCACATCCAACGGGCTTCGATGGCCACCAACAGGTCGTCGCCGCTGAGACTGGGGTCCAGTGCCGGCGGCGGCACCTGCTCGGCCGCCAGCTGCAGGCCCGAAACCGCGGTGGTAGAGGTTGGGGCGGCTTGAGCGACCGTCGTCGTCGGGCCGGCAGGCCGACCGGTTGGCGAGCATGCCGAAAGCAGCAGGAACCCGATGGCGAAGACCGACGTCGGTAGCTGTTTCTTCACACAATTGCCTCTGCTTCGCTGTTCCAGGTATCGGATCATCGACGGGCGCCCCTGAGAGTTTGTTGAGGGAAGGGACCGGATCAGGCGGCCGGTTCGATGATCACGAGCGTGACCGATCCGAGCAGTTCCGCGGTAGCGGCATCTTTGCGGTAGGTCGCTCTGATCGTGATGGTGTAGGTCCCGATCGGCAGATCGTAGGCGTCGACCCTGAACCGGGCGATATCGGTCTCGCCGTCCTCCAGGCGGGCGTTGTGGTGGAGGCTGGTTGAGGACCCGTCACCCGGGTACACGATCGGCAACCCGTCTGCATCCGTTACCGTCAGCTGAAAGTCATCAAGACGAGGCGCCAGGCCGGCAAATGACACTCCAACCCAGGCGCTTTCACCCAGTGCCACCTCTCCGAGCGAGCTCGTGACCTGTTGGAGATCCTCGCCACCTTCATATTGGACCACCGGTACGCGAACATTGAAGTTGCGTGTCTTCTGCTTGCCGGCATGTTCGTAGGTGAGGTCGAAGAGCAGCTTGACGTCACTGCCTGCTGCGTACGGGACGGTGATTCTTACGGCGGTGAAGTCGTATTCGCCGTCGCTGAGCGTGTCGTCGGCCCACAGCGAGGTGTATGCGCCCGTGTTATCTGGATATCGGACCTCAACTCCGGGGTCGGTTTTCTTGACCACGAGTTGGAAGTTCTCCGCGTCCCCGCCACCTCCCACCCAATTGAGCGCGATCCAGGCACTATCCCCGGCAACGATGGCTGCCGTTTCGTAGTTCGTTAGATCGACGTCTTGGTCGACGTCGGGCTTGGGGGATGCCGCGGCTGGAAGTGCGGTGCTCACGATGAGGAGTGCAGCCAGGAGGAGAATGATGCGGGTGCGCATACACTTGCTATCGGCCCCATACCTCTGAAAACTTGAGGTCATCGGTGGTCTTCTAAGAACCGGTGTCGCAATAGTTGGTGAACTCGACGGCCACCGTCCCACGAAGCTCCGGGCTGTCGATCAGATCATCCTTGAAGGCCCGGTATTGGTCTGAAGTGACACCGTTGCCGGCTAGACGTGCGTCAAGCTCCGCCTGAATGTCGCCGACCTCGTCAAAGGTGTAACGCTGCACATCGCACATCCACCGCCCCTCAATGGACGCAAGCAGGGGGGCGTCATAGGAAACGCCACAGCCTGTCAAGGCGAGCGCGGTGGCGATGATTCCGGTGGCTATTCGAGTGCGGCGCATCATCGCATGTATCGGTCGGTCGGGTAGGCGTCTTGAAGGAAAGGCAAAGAATCACTGGCGGAAACGCAGCATTGCCTTTTCGATCTCATCCCAGCCCACCGTCAGGGCAGACGTATCGTTGCGGAGGGCGGTGAGGGCGGCTTCCCTGAGCATCCCAGACAGATCGGCGAACGAAAGACCTTCGGTCTTCTCAGCCAGTTGATCGAGGTCGACTCCCTCCGCAAAGGGAACATTGGAAAGGGCGAGGAGGGCCCGTCGTCCTTCGACGCTTGGCAGACCAAGCTCGATATGGATCTCAAAGCGTCCGGCCCGCAGGAGGGCGGGGTCGATCAGGTCGATTCGGTTGGTTGCCCCGATCACGGACACGTCACCGCGCTGGGCCACTCCGTCGATCTCGGTCAACAAAGCTGCCACCACCGAGTCGGTTACCGAGGTCGATGAACGTCCCCGGATCGGAGCAAGGGCGTCGACTTCATCGAAGAACAGGATCGATGGGGCCGCGGCCCGGGCCCGGGCAAAAATCTCTCTCACGCCCCGCTCCGACTCACCAACGAACTTGTCAAGAAGTTCGGCGCCCTTGATGGAGAAGAAGGCTGCTCCCGACTCATGGGCGAGCGCCCGGGTAACGAAGGTCTTGCCGGTACCGGGTGGACCGTAGAGCAGAATCCCCCGCGGCGGCTCGATACCCATCCGGGCGAAGCGCTCAGGCTCGGTAATGGGCCAGATGACGGCTTCGGTCAGCCTTTGCTTGACCTCGGTCAGGTTGGCCACTCGCTCGAATCCGTAGGACGGGATATCTCCCATCGGCACCGACCCAAGCGAAGGTGACGTTCCTTCGAGCGCGTCGATCATCAGCTCCGTGGTCACCCTGCCCTTGGTGCGGGCGACAACCGCCGACGCGTGGACGACCGAAGCGACAATGTCCGCCCCTGAAAAACCTGCCGAACGTGCAGCCAATCGATCGAAATCGAGTTCTTCGGCGGGGACTCTCGACAGCGCTGCGTCAAAGAGCAACCGTCGACGGTTGAGATCGGGAGGAGGGATGCTGAGGGTGCGAGGCAGCAGAGGCGAATGGGTAATGGTGTCATCCAGATGGCCAACCGAAGCAACCCCCAGGACGCAGGCCAGACCTTGTTGATCGGCGACCGCGTCGAGGAACCAGCGGAGGATGGCGCTCACCTGCGTTCGGAAGGGAGCAAGGCCCTCTTCCCCGGCCACGGCCTCGAGCCGGTCGACGAACACCACCGCCGGGGTCGAGGTGTTCTTGGCTTTTTCCAGCAGGTCAAGGAGTCGCTCCGGTTTGAACACAAGATCGAGCGAGACTTCATGCACACGGGCATTGGCTATCTCCGCGGCGGCGGCAATCAATTCCGACTTCCCGCACCCGACCGGCCCTTCGACGATCACCCCGGCAACGTGCGGCAGACCCCACGCCGATGGAAGGTCTTGTGGAGAGGTCAGGAGCGAAAACCAACCGGTCAGCATCTCCAGTTCGGTTTCCAATCCGGCCAGGAGTGCCTCGGTGGTAGTGGGCGCCCCGGGTCGGCCCGGTGAGATGGGTGGTGATATGTCAGGAGTGGTGCGCGGGGCGCGCTCTTCTTCGGCCTCGCTCAGGAAGCTCGTTGCCATACCGACTGTTGCGGCCGGATCCGGATCGACCTGGGCAATCCGTATCTCGACGGGTTCGCCGCCCCCGTCGCCGTACGCGCTGTCAACCGTCATCTGGTCGCCCGCGCTGACCGGCCTTCCCTGCAACCCGTGGACCAGGGTGCGTACCTCGAGAGGCAGTTGGTCGCCCGCGATGACAACCCGGCGGGCAGTCGGCAGGATTGCACGCTTAGCGTCGACTCCCTGTCCGGGGGTGAGTCCGGCATTGGCCAAAGCTTGCGGGCCGAGCAGTAAGGCGGTCGGCTCGGAAGTCTCACGAGGGCGGACGAGCACGTGGGACGTCCCGACCGAAATGATGCCGCCGCCCGGCATACCCATGGCGGCCAGCAGGGTGCGGTCGGCCCCGGCCACCGGGTCTTTTCCGGGTCGAACGGTGAATCGCATGTGTGCATGGTAGAGGGCCGGGTGGGGGTCCGAGCGATCAGATCCCGCCCCTCATGCGGCTAAGTGCAGCTCCGGGATTCGGGCAACCGGCATGTGGAGAGGCTGCGACGACTCGAGGAGCACCGCTCCGGAGCGGATCAACCATTGCCAGATCAGGTGGGCCTCTTCGGCGTCTTGGACGGAGGGCGGGACCGACACCGGGGGAGCGTCGAGGTCCCCCGTTGGCGGATAGAAGGCCGGGCGATCGCCGCCCGACCAGGCGAACGTCAAACGGCCCTGTTCGATGAGGGCTCCTTCCCCATCAGCGGTCTCTGCCCACAGTATCCCGGCCCGATTCAACGTCTGCCACGCTCGCCGGCGCTCGAGCGAACGAGCCAGCGCCTGGTAGCGATCGCGTATCCAGCCGGCCTCCTCGAAGCGCTGCTGCACGGCCAGCTCCGTCATCTTCTGCTGGAGGGGCTCCAGGAGAAAGAGGGGGTTCCGCTCGACGCCGGCGACGAGTCGCTCGACGGTTGGCCGGTACTCAGATTCAGTCAACGAGCCGTCGCAAGGACAGGCGGCCACCCCCAGTTGTGCAAAACCGCACTCGCTGCCCCGCGTCCCCGGGCGGCCCGCACAACGTCGGATGGGTATCGCATCCCAGAGAGCGGTCATGACGAGTTCCGCACTGCGGCGGCTGCGGTAGGGGCCCAGGTAAACGAGCCCATCTTCTCGTAGGGTGCGCACCAAGGAGAGTCTCGGATACTTCTCGCTGGTCAGTTTCACGAAGTGTGACGATTTAGGCGGCTTCGACCGACGGTTGTAGCGCGGGCGATGGGCATGGATGAGCCGTAGTTCAGTGACCTCTGCTTCGAGTTCGGAAGAGCACACGCGGTGCTCGACCGTGTCGAGTTCTTTCAGCATGGAAGAGACCGTCCGTCGGGTGTCGCCGTAGAAGTAGCTGCGAACCCGGGTCCGCAGGTTCTTGGCCTTCCCGATGTAGAAGATACCGCCCCCGCGGTCCTTGAACAGGTAGACGCCCGGTCGACGGGGGAGGGCGTCCGCCAATCGGATCTTCTCGTAGTGAGCCGAGCCGCGCGCGGTTGGCAATTGCAGGAGATCCTCGAGGGCGGTAACCCCAAGCGTGCCGGCTCGCTCCAGCAACGAGTGCAAGACCCAGGCCGTCGCCTTCGCATCTTCGAGGGCCCGGTGAGTGGGAACGGTCGGAGAGCGGAAGTAGGCGGCCAGAGTCTGAAGTTTCAGGTTGCGGATCTCGTTTCGGATGAGCCGGCGGGCAAGGGCATAGGTATCAACCGATCGGTTCGGCAACCGTCCGTAGCCAAGCCGTATCGAATCGGTGTTGAGGAATGACAGGTCGAACCGGACGTTGTGACCAACGATCACCGCGTCGCTGATGAATTCCAGGAACGCCGGGAGCACCTCTTCGATCCTGGGCGCTTCGATCACCATCGATTGAGTGATCCCGGTGAGGATGGTGATGTACGGAGGGATTGGCGCACCGGGATTGACCAGCGTCTGAAAAGATCCGGTCTCTTCGCCGCCCACATACTTCACCGCACCGATCTCGGTAATCGAACAGTCGGCAGGGGAGCCGCCGGTCGTTTCGAGATCGAGGACGCAGAAGGGGACTTCGCTCAACGGTGCCCCCATGTCATCGAAGCTCTGCTGTACGGCGGCTATCACCGCATCGAAACTAGATCGAACATACGTTCGATGTCAAGAACCAACCGTCGGGCGTACGGTGCGGGGAGTCAGGTACCGGGGTCAAGACCGGCCGCCGAGCGTTGGCGGACTGCTTCGAAGAGCGCCACCCCGGCCGCCATCGCGGCGTTGAGACTGTCGACCTGGCCGCCCATGGGTATGCGGATCAGTTCCCCGTTTTGGAGCCAGGTTTCGGTGAGACCGTATTGTTCGCTGCCGATGGCGATGGCAGACGGTCCCCGGAAGTCGGCTCGCCAGTGTGGCAAGACGGCGGCGGGAGTTGCTGAAAAAGTCCGGATGCCGCGTTCCGCCAGCCAGTCTATGGCTTCCGGCGTTGATGAGATCGCCAGTGGAACCAGGAAAAGGCAGCCCAGTGAGGCCCGAACGACGTTCGGGTTGAAGGGATCGGTGGTTGGTTCGCAAACGATGACGGCATCGACTCCTGCGGCGTCAGCGGTGCGCAGCATCGTTCCCAAATTGCCGGGTTTTTCAATCGACTCGACCACCAGGATCAATGGGTTTGCCGACAGCGAGAGACCATCGAGGCTGGCCGGGAATTGATCGGCCAGCCCGATAAGGCCTTCGGGTCGATCGCGGTAGCTGACCTTGCGGAAGGCCGAGGAGCCAAACACAACCCGTTCGGCGCCGCCGGCCACGGCCCGTTCGATCAGTGCATCTTCATGGTCGCCCAGGAAGAGATCCGGGCAAACGTAGACCTCCCGAACGACCAATCCTGAATCCACTGCCCTGGTCAGTTCCCGAAACCCCTCAATGAGAAAGACGCCGGACTCGTCGCGTTCGCGCCGGTTGCGGAGCTTGACGAGTCGCTTGACCAGCGGATTGGTCACTGAAGTGATGGGCTCGTGCATGAGGCGACCTTACCGCGACTCCTTTCCGGTTTTGGCGCCGATGTTGCTCGCCATTCCGGGGCTTTGAGCGCCAAAACCCTTGGTGGGTCAGCGTTCGTCGACGTACAGGCTTTGGAGGGAACGGCCCAACCGGCCGCGCTCGTCGAAGAGGGCGGCCTCGGCCAGACCAATTCCCTGCCTTTCGAGGCGGGTGAGAGCGTCGAGTCCGATCCACTCGCCGGAGGCCGGTCGATGTTGGTAGACGGTGAGGTCCGGGTTGATGAAAAGGTAGCGCTGGATGTCAACGGCCGACGAGATCCCATTCCCGCAATCTGCGGCGACCAGCACACGCTGCAGAGGACTGGGCTCCTCGCCTTGCACCACCGGCACCCTCAGGCGGAACCAGGCGACACTCGGGCCCGGTTCGATCAAGCCACCGACCAGAGGTCGGGTCTCCAGGGCGTCGCCGAAATTCCCCCAGTCGACGGGCACGAGCCGCACAGGTTCAACCGTATCGGGGGGCGGCAGTGTTTCTACCGGGCCACCAGCTTCGAGCGGGATGTCGACGCCCTCGTGGACGCGTATCCGCAGCGCCATGGCTCGCGCCACGAGTTCTCCGGCGGCGGCCAAGGTGGCTTCTATCAGCTGCACCCGTCGACCCGGCCGGGTGACCCGGCTCGCAAGGGTGAGCGGAGTAAGTGGTACCGGCCGAATGAACTCGACCGTGAACCGGGCAACGAACATCGAAGTCGGCTCGGTGGATTCGACGGCACAGGCCAGGAGGGCCGAGGGCGGACCGCCATGTTGAGAGAGAGGACTCCACGGTCCCCGGGTCAAGTCCGTGGGTTGAAAAGCGCCGGCGCCCACCGGTAGGAACAGTTCGTTCGGCATGTCCGGATCTTACGACGGCCCGACTTCATCTCCGTTCCAACGCTCGCGGTGCACGACATCTCCCTGGGGTTTCCATCCTCTTTGGAGCGAACCGGATTTCCGATCGGGCGCGGCATGCCCGACGGTGACCACACCGATGGGCGTTACGTCGCCCGGGATCCCCAGCAAGGCTTGCAGACCGGGGATCGAATGGACCCCGAGCAAACCGGCGGCCAACCCCTCATCGACCGCAGCCAGGAGGAGCAGCATCATCGATGCCCCGGCATCGACCCACCAGTAGGGGACCGGCCAAGTGATCTCCCGGCCGTGGCGGTCGACTTTGTCTGGCTCCCGGTAGCGCCGGTGATAGTCGGCCTCACTGGTGCAAATGACGAAATGGACGGGAGCTTTCGAGATCCACGGTGCGAACCCCGCCGCTACGTACTCAGCTTCTCCAGAGAGATAAGCGATGCCCTGCCGGCCTTCTGCGGAGGTGACGACCACCAGATACTGACCTTGGCTGAATCCGGCGCTTGGCGCTCGTCGGGTTGCCTCGATCAACCGGTCGATGGTCGTGGAATCCACTGGGTCGTCGGTGTAGTTGCGGACCATGCGGCGCTTGCGGATGACGTCCTGGAATTCCATGGGAGCAGCTCCTGGGGGTGGTCAGTAGTCAGTTTGACGGATGACTGATAACTGACAACTGATAACTTCTTTCTATGTCTGGACGGGGACGGGCCCTTCAAGCCGTGCGTGATGTCGGCCTTGGTGTCGGAATCGTCTGGCTAGTCGTTCTGCTGACTTTCTGGGGGAGCTTGGCGGCGGTTCAGGCGGTCTTCTTGGTGATGACGATCGCGGTCCTCTTCTGGATGGCGACCACCCGGGTTGACCAGTTGCGGGGCCCTGCCGGATGGCCCCGTCCGTTGCTCTTCGGGGGCCTGGCTGGCCTGGCGGCCATCAACGCCTCTGCGTTCTCTTTCACCGGTTTCACGGTGCTGCTGTTGAGCACAGCCGTTCTCGGCATCGCACTGATCGTCGGCATTGGCAGGGTGCTCCGACGAATCGGCGGCTAATTCCTCCTGGCCTAGGCCTCCTTCACCGCCGTCACCAGGTCGGTCATGGCCCGCTTGGCGTCGGCAAAGTACATCATGGTGTTGTCCAGGTAGAACAGCGGGTTGTCGATGCCGGCGAAGCCGGGAGAGAGACTGCGCTTGATCACGATGGCGGTCGTTGCCTTGTCCACGTCGAGGATCGGCATTCCGTAAATCGGGCTGGTCTCGTCGTCGCGCGCCCCCGGATTGACCACGTCGTTGGCGCCGACGATCAACGCCACGTCGGTTCGGGGAAACTGGTCTTGAATCTGGTCGAGATCGTAGAGTTTTTCGTACTCGACGTCCGCCTCCGCCAGGAGCACGTTCATGTGTCCCGGCATACGACCGGCCACCGGGTGGATCGCGTACCGCACGTCGACCCCCCGTTCCTCGAGCAGGTTGGTCAGTTCCTTGAGGTTGTGCTGGGCCTGGGCGACGGCCAGCCCGTAACCCGGGACGACGATCACTGAGCCTGCATACGCCAGGGTCACGGCCACGTCGTCGGCAGTGGCTGATCGCACCGGCTTTTCCCCGATAGCTCCCGGTCCGCCTTCCATGGCGGCTGCTCCGAAAGCTCCGAACAGCACGTTGCCCAGAGATCGGTTCATAGCCTTGACCATGATGTTGGTGAGGATCAGCCCCGAGGCGCCAACCAGGGCCCCGCTGATGATCAGCGCGTTCGAGTCGATGACGAACCCCGCCATCGACGCGGCTAAGCCGGAAAAGGCGTTGAGGAACGAGATGACCACCGGCATGTCGGCGCCACCGATCGGCAGTACGCGTATCACGCCGAGGATCAGGGCGGCCAGCACCAGCAACCACAAGACCGAAGCGCTGCCCCCTGCTACCACCCACACGCTCAATCCAACGATGATCGCTGCCAGCACCGGGTCCCCGATTTTCTGGCCCGGATACCCAACCGGTTGGCCGGAGACCAGGCCTTGCAGCTTGGCGTAGGCAACGAACGAACCGGACAGCGTCACTGCGCCGATGACGGTCGACAAGACGATGGTGATATCGGTTCGTAGCGGTAGGGCATCCGACTTGAGGAATTCGGCCGCGGCGACCAGGGCGGAGGCGCCACCACCGAAGCCGTTGAATGCTGCCACCAACTGGGGCATGGCGGTCATCTCGACCGTTCGAGCAAGGAAGCCGCCGACCGCACCACCCACCACCAGGCCTGCTACGACGATCCATGGGCTGATGATGTCCGAGATCAGGAGTGTGACGATGATCGCAATCAACATGCCAAGCCCGGCCAGCTGATTCCCGCGGCGGGCTGTTACGGGCGATTGGAGGCGCTTGAGGCCGATGATGAAGGCGACCGCGGCGGCCAAATAGAGGAAGCTCGCCAGGGTGATGTTCACGGCTTGTCTTTCTTTTGGAACATCTCCAGCATGCGGTCCGTCACGAGGAACCCGCCCACCACATTGATCATGGCGAAAGCGACCGCCAGGAACCCGAGCACCGCGGCAACGGTCGTGTCTCCTCGGGCCGCTACCACCAAAGCGCCGATGATGGTGACGCCCGAAATGGCGTTAGAGCCTGACATGAGCGGCGTATGGAGTTGGGGCGGTACTTTGGTGATGACCTCGAACCCGACATATGCGGCGAGGACGAACACAGTGATCGGAATAACGAGATCGGCCATCAGCCCGAACCTCCTTCCAGCATTGATTTGACTCTTTCGTTCACTAGTCGACCCTCGTGCGTGATGCACAAGCCGGCGGTGATCTCATCTTCGAAGTCGATGACGACGCCATCCTCCTGGAGTAGGTGCACGAGCACGGCCGCCGCGTTTCTTGCGTACATCTGGCTGGCGTGCGTGGCGACGCCGGAAACGAGATCGGTGGGGGCGAGGATGGTGACTCCGTTGTGGGTTACCGTCTCATCGGCCTTGCTCAACTCGCAGTTCCCTCCGGTTGTGGCGGCCAGATCGACGATCACCGAACCTGGCGCCATGTGCTCGACCATGTCGCGGGTGATCAGCATCGGAGCCCTTTGGCCCGGGATGGCAGCCGTTGAGATGACGACATCGTGGCGAGCCACGTGCTCGCCGAGTTGCATGAGCAGTCGCTGCTGTGCGTCGGCTTCCAGTTCGCGGGCGTACCCGCCGGTTTTGGTTTCGTCCTGCTGCTCAATCTCGAGGTGGACGAAGCGCGCCCCGAGGCTCTCCACTTGTTCTGCGGCGGCCGCACGTACGTCGTACGCAGACACGATCGCCCCGAGCCGTTTGGCGGTGGCGATTGCTTGCAAGCCGGCGACGCCCGCTCCCAGCACCAACGCCTTGGTGGGCCGGATGGTCCCGGCGGCCGTGGTGAGCATCGGAAAGAACTTGCCTTGTTCGGTCGCGGCCACCAGCACCGCCTGGTAGCCGGCTGCCGTCGCTTGCGACGACAGCACGTCCATCGGTTGAGCGCGAGTGGTGCGCGGTAGGGTCTCGAAAGCCAGCGCCGTTACCCCTGCAGACGCCAACGCCTCCATCCGTTGGGGCTTGTCGAGCGGCTCGAGGAGACCGAGCAGGATGCCGCCGCGGCGCAGAAATCCTATTTGGTCATCCGTCGGCCCTGAAAGACATACCACTAGTTCGGCACCCCACGCGACCCTCGCGTCGGCGATCGCTGCGCCGGCCTCCTCAAAAAGAGGGTCGGGAAAGCCGGCCGCCATGCCGGCACCGGATTCGACGACCACGGAGAAGTCCTGTTTGGCCAGCCGGGTGGTCACATCGGGAGTGATGGCTACGCGCCGTTCTGCGGGGCCGGATTGGTTTGGAACACCGATCTGCATGTTGGTACCTCACCGAGAATCTACGACTGTTGAGTCCGATTCCCAAGTTGAAGGTATGGTGACACCCAGGGGTCGATACCAACCGAAAGTGGATACCTATGGTCGCCGCCTTTCAAGGCCGCCGCATGATGCCGGGCAAACCGTTCCGCGTGGTGTGGACGCGAGGCGAAGGATGCGTCGAATTGGCCGATCTGCTCGGCGGCGGGTCGTCGACGCGCGTGCAAGGCGACCTCCGAACCGAGTGCGTCGAGGCCCGGGCGGACCTGCTCGTCACCCGCCGTTTGCCGGTCGGTTTCGACTTCGTGAACGTTGCGGTCCCCTCCGACTTCGATCCCGCCAAGGTGGGGAGCGTCTCAGCGGCGGTCAGCAGTGGACCCCATTCTGCTCTGGCCGCCCGTATCGCCCTCCGTCTTGGTGAAACACTTGGCGTCGAGGCGGAGATGATCTCTGCCTACCCGACTCCCGCCGACTTTCCGGCAGCTGAGCAAATCGTTAGAACCTTCGCCGGGAAGATCCCCGGCTTGCCGTACCGGGTGGTTGAGACCGCTGACGCCCGGGAACTGATCGAAGCGTTGCCCGCCGATGCCCTGCTGGTGCTGGGCGCCCCGGGTGGATGGTGGCTGCAACGGTCATTCTTCGGCACCGGGGTCCGGCTTCGCCAGCGGGCGCCGGCCGGAGCCATCGTCGTTCAGCAAGCGCCGGCCCGTGTGTACCACCACATGGAGGAGCCTGCCTATCTGAGCAGGCACCTACTGGTCGGAGATGCCCTGCGGCTGATGGAACACGCCGTAGCGGCCGTAGTCGATGAGGGGAACCTCGTCGGGGTCATCCACAAGGGAGCGTTGGAAGGAGCCAATCCCGAACTGAGTGTCGGCGAACTCATGGACGATCCGTTATTCCTCGAGGTCGGGGACAGTTACGAAGAAGCCTCGCGTTTGGCCGACTTGTTCGATGGGTCGCCGATCCCGGTCGTGGACGGCGCCGGGCGTCTCGTGGGTGGCTTGACGGCATCCGGGAGCTGACCACTCTCCGCGGTCATCACGCTCAAGCTCTAAGGAAGTCTGCCGATGCCTATCGGTAATGGCAGTCACCCGTTGCCGCGCTGGCACCGCTTCGATCGAGGGCCGCCCCGCAGGCGCGCGGGTAGCGGCCTTTGTCCTGCTGGTCGTGGGTCTCTTCGGGTTTGCTTCGGCTGCGCAGCCGATGACGGCTCGAGCAGTGAGCAGCGAAGCCCAGCAACTCCTGGACCTGATCAATCAGGAACGGGCCGCGGTAGGAACCCAGCCGCTCACCCTCCGTGACGATCTGGTGCAAATCGCCGCCGACCATTCCGCCTGGATGGCTTCGACCGGGACTTTCCAGCATCGATCCGACCTGTCGGCTGGCGTGACCGGACCATGGACCAGGATTGGTGAGAACATCGCCTACGGGTGGAGCGTCTCGAACATCCACCGGATGTTCATGGAGTCCGAGGGTCACTGCAAGAACAACCTCTATTCCGGTTTCAACCGGGTGGGCATCGAATTCGCCACCGCCGGCAACGGGGCCGAGTACGTAACGGTGGTTTTTGTGCAGGAGTCCGGGGGTGCCCTCCCGGCGACCGCCTTATGCCCATATGACTACAGCGCTACGACGACGACTGCTCCGCCCGCCACCTCGACGACGACTGCTCCGCCCGCCACCTCGACGACGACTGCTCCGCCCGCCACCCCGACGACTCCCACCGCGCCCGCCCCCGCGTCGCCGCCCGCCT
>Ga0224512_10000714_pt1 | contig 34020 bp, 25 predicted proteins | sample SF_May12_sed_USG_4_FD_169103 | JGI IMG/M metagenome (GOLD analysis project Ga0224512, IMG submission 169103) | Sediment microbial communities from San Francisco Bay, California, United States - SF_May12_sed_USGS_13 | ecosystem: Environmental > Aquatic > Marine > Sediment | place: USA... | reverse complement strand
CTTGAACATCTCGCGTGGAAAATAGGTGCCAGAGAAGATCGGCAGGTGCTCCTCGGGCGTCAGGAACACGGTGAGCGGCCAGCCTCCAGCGTTCTGTGAGATCAGTTGATGGGCCTGTTGATAGATCTTGTCGATATCGGGGCGTTCCTCGCGATCGACCTTGATATTGATGAAGAGTCGATTCATGAGCGCAGCCGTCGGCTCATCCTCGAAGCACTCGTGCGCCATGACGTGGCACCAGTGGCACGCGGAATAGCCGACGGAGAGCAATATCGGTTTTCCAGAGCTTCGCGCGAGATTGAGGGCGGTGTCGTTCCAGGCGTGCCAATCGACGGGATTATCAGCGTGCTGGAGCAGATAGGGGCTCGTTTCGTCGCTGAGGCGGTTTGGCATGCCGCGACTATAGCAGCACCGCGCTTGGCCGCGCCCCGGGCGCCGATTAGAATTGCTGCCACTAGAACCTATCTCAGCATCCCCCATGAGCCACGTTTCTGTCTTTACAGGCCCCAATCCAAGGCGCGAGTCGCAGTGAATAGCCCGCTCTATTCACAAGGCTCGCAACACAGGAGTTGGGCCTCTGGGACGAAACCCTTCGGGAAGCGGCTTTGCGGGCGCTCTACTGCGTTGCTCGTCGCTCGTGTCGTGTTACTACACCACGCTCCTCGCGCCTTGTATCCCATCCCGCAAAGCCGGCTTCGCGGCCATGCGGGATGCTGAGATAGGTTCTCTTGTTCATCTTCCCAGACATCGATCCCGTCGCAATCTCGATTGGACCACTACAGGTACGTTGGTACGGTCTCATGTACCTCGGCGGCTTCGTGCTCGGTTGGCTCGGCGCGCGTATGCGCGCGCGACGAGCCGACAGCGCCGTCGCGCCGGCGCAGGTCGACGACCTGGTTTTTTACGTTGCGATCGGCGTGATCGCCGGAGGACGTCTGGGCTATATGCTTTTCTACAACTTCGGCGCGATACTCGATAATCCGCTCGCGATCTTCAGAATCTGGGAAGGCGGTATGTCGTTCCATGGCGGATTACTGGGCGTGTTGATCGCCATGGGGCTATTCGCCAGACACGTGCGACAGCCTTTCTTCGCAGTGACCGATTTCATCGCGCCATGGGTCGCGCCGGGTCTGGGTCTCGGGCGCGTCGGCAATTTCATCAACGGCGAGCTCTGGGGCGCCGAAGCTCAAGCGGGGGCGTTCTGGGCTGTCGTCGTCCAGGGCGTGCCGCGTCATCCGACGCAGCTCTACGAAGCCTTTCTCGAGGGACTCGTGTTGTTTCTAATTCTCTGGGGGTTCTCGCGGCGCACGCGGCCAATCATGGCTGTGTCCGGATTGTTCTTGTTCTTTTACGGCGTGTTCCGCGTTGCCATCGAGTTCGTGCGCCTGCCGGACGTGCATATGAATCCTGCGCAGGGCGGTTACCTGGCTTTCGGCTGGATCACGATGGGTCACGTTCTTTCGACACCCATGATTTTGATTGGTATCGCTTTTTTCTGGTGGGCTTATCGATCGCCGCGGTACGTGCAGAGGCAGAGCGCGTGAAGCAGTATCTGGATCTCGTGCGCACGATTCGCACCGAAGGTGCACGTAAGGCCGATCGCACGGGCACGGGCACGCTGAGCGTTTTCGGTCACCAGCTCAGATGCGACCTCGGCGCCGGCTTTCCGCTGCTGACGACCAAGAAGCTGCATCTGCGCTCGATCATCTACGAGCTGCTGTGGTTTTTGCGTGGCGATACGAACGTCGGCTATCTGAACGACCATGGCGTCACGATTTGGGACGAATGGGCTGACGCGCGCGGCGATCTGGGACCTGTCTATGGCAAGCAATGGCGCAGCTGGCCGACAGCTGACGGCCAGTCCGTCGATCAGATCGCGCGCGCCATCGAACTGCTGCGTACGGATCCGGACTCACGCCGGAATATTATCTGCGCCTGGAATGTAGGCCAGCTGGACGACATGGCGCTGGCGCCGTGTCATGCGCTGTTCCAGTTCTATGTCGCCAACGGCCGTCTATCCTGTCAGCTCTACCAGCGCAGCGCTGACGTATTCCTCGGTGTGCCGTTCAACATCGCGTCCTACGCGCTGTTGACACATATGGTCGCACAGCAGACCGGACACCAGCCCGGTGAGTTCATCTGGACCGGCGGCGACTGTCATCTCTATCTCAATCACCTCGAGCAGGCCGACGAGCAGCTCAGCCGCGAGCCGTTGCCGCTGCCGCGGCTCGTAATCAAGCGGCAGCCGGCGTCGATCTTCGATTACGCGTTCGAGGATTTCGAGCTGCTCGACTATCAGGCGCACCGCCACATCAAGGCGCCTGTCGCCGTCTGACTTCTCGCCAGACCGGATAGCTCATAACGCGATCGCTGCGCTCTGGGGGCAAGAGCTTTAGGCGGTCGCAGTACGAGGTCCCGCACACGTTGCTTCTCCTTCGCGGGAAGAAACGCTCCATCGAGGCAACGTGCATGGGCCCTCGCCTCAACGTTACCGAGAGCCGTAACGCTGCACTAGGCACTCCCGACGTTCACCGATGGCCACTGCACTTGACGGCTATCGGTTTGCCGGCAGGTTCCAGCGGGATAGCCGTGAGCCTACTACCCCACACGCAGCCGCTATCGCACGCCGTGATATCGGCGCGGCGCAGCACGCCTAGCGACGCCCAGTGGCCGAAGACTATGTGCGTGCCGTTGTGCTGGCGCAGCGGGTGATCGAACCACGGTACGAGCTCGCGCGGCTGAGTGCCGGGCGGACCGGTATTGTCGAAGTCGAGTCCGCCTTTGTTCCCGCAGAAGCGCATTCTCGTCAGCGCGTTAATCGTAAAACGTTGGCGGTCCTTCCGTGCGAGGTTTGCACGCCAGCGCGTCGGCGCGTTGCCATACATGTGCGCGAGCGACCGCTGCCAGTCCGGGTTGCGCAACACGGTCTCGACTTCCTGGGCAGCTACGATTGCTTCGGGGATGGTCCAGATCGGCGGCACGCCGGCGTGAACGAGCACGCGTGCCGCGGCGGGATCGTGGTGGAGTAGCGGGCGGTGGCGCAACCAGTCGATGAGCGTGTCGCGATCGCGCGCCGACAGCACGTCTCCGAAGGTATCCTGTGCCGAGGGCGCACGAATCCCGGCGGCCGACGCCAGCAAGTGCAGATCGTGGTTGCCCAGTACGCAGACGGCGCTTCTGCCGAGCTCAATGATGGTACGTAGCACGCGGGCCGAGGCGGGGCCGCGGTTGACGAGATCACCGACGAGCCATAAACGGTCTCGCGCCGGGTGGAACGCCATCTTCTCCAACAACGCCTCGAACGCGTCGGCGCATCCCTGAACGTCACCGATAACGTAGAGTGTCATGGTGCTTCGAGCAGATTGGCGAGATCGGCGAACTGTCCCGGTTCGAGTGTCTCGGCCCGCGCCATCGGATCGATGCCGACAGATTGGATCTGTTGGCGCGTCAGCACGCCCGCAAGCGATCGCCCGAGCGTCTTGCGCCGCATCGAGAATGCGTGCCTGACGAGATTCGCGAACTGCAGCTCGTCGGCGATTTCGAAACGCGCCTGAGCCCGCGGCATGAGACGCAATACCGTCGACCAGACACGCGGCGCTGGGTTGAATGCGCCCGGGCCGACATCGAAGCAGAGCTCCGTATCGAGCCACGCCGCGAGCATGATTGTCAGGCGGCCGTAGTCTTTCTTGCCTGGCGGTGCGGCGATCCTGCGCGCGACTTCTTTTTGAACCATGACATGCATGTCGACGATCGCTTCCCGGTGAGCGAGCAGGTGAAAGAGCAGGGGTGTCGAGATGTTGTACGGGAGATTGCCGACGACACGTAGCTTGCCGAGCTGTGTGCCCAGGTTCGAGAAGTCGAAGTCGAGCGCATCGGCATGGTGGACGGTCAGCTTTCCGCCGCCGCGTGGCCGGTCACGTTCGAGAGCATCGGCCAATCGTTCGTCGAGCTCGATGACGTGGAGCTCGTCGACGTGCTCGAGCAACGGGAAGGTCAGGGCACCGAGACCGCCACCGATCTCGACGATCCGGTCGCCAGGTTGCGGTGTTATCGCGGCGACGATCTTCGCGATTACGGCTGGGTCGTGCAGGAAGTGCTGGCCGAGCTGCTTCTTCGCGTGTAGTCGCATGTTTATTGCGCAGCGTTCGCCAGCTGGAATGCGAGCTCGTAGGCTTTGGCGAGGCTATCGGCACGCGCGCGGCCCGTCGCGGCGAGCTCTAGCGCGGTGCCATGATCCACGGAAGTGCGGATGATCGGCAGACCGAGCGTGACATTGACGACCTCGCCGAAGGCCGCGGCCTTGATTACGGGCAACCCCTGGTCGTGGTACATAGCAAGCACCGCATCTACGCCAGCCAGCGCCTCGCCAGTGAAGGCCGTATCCGCGGGTGTGGGGCCGAGTAATGTCAGACCCCGAGCGCGCAGGCGCTCGATCGTTGGCGCAATGACGTCTATTTCCTCGCGGCCGAGCACGCCGTTCTCTCCGGCATGCGGGTTGAGCCCGAGCACACGGATGCACGGCCGCTCGATTCCGAACCGGGTCTCCAGATCGTCGTGCAACACCGTGATCACGCGCTCGAGGCGTGTCGCGTCGATGTGCTTCGGCACCTCGGCGAGCGGCAAGTGCGTCGTCACGAGCGCGACTCTCAGTGTATCGCTTACGAGCAACATGACCGGCTGTGGTGTACCCGTCAGCTCGGCCAGGAACTCGGTGTGGCCGGTGAATGGAACACCGGCAGCATCGATGACGCTCTTATGCACTGGTGCGGTTACGAGTGCTGAGGCGTCTTGGCTCGTGCACAGTGCTGTTCCACGTCCGAGCAGCTCGAGCACGTACCGTGCATTCGCGCGATCGAGCTTGCCGGCCTCGACCTCAGTTGCGAGAGGGACGTCGATGAGCTGCATGACGCCATCGGCGTGCGCCACGGCCGCGGCTGGGCTTGGCAACGTTTCGATCGTCAGATCGACGTCGAGCGCGCCGGCGCGTTGTTCTATGAGCGCTTTGTTGGCGAGAAAGATCGGGCGCCCGGGCACGGGCTTGGTTGCCAGCGCAATACAGATGTCCGGGCCGATGCCGGCAGGCTCTCCGGTGGTTATGACGATTGCCGGTGCCGGCGCGCTCATTGGAGTTCGCGACCAGCGCAGCGATCGCCCGGTGTCATCTGCGGGCGTCTACAGGCGACGCTCGACGAACGCCTGGTCGCGAATCTGCTGCAGCCAGAGCTGCTGTTGCTCTTCCATCTTGCTCGCACGAATCGTCTCGACGCAGCGCTGCTCCTTGATCTCCTCGGTCGTGTCGTAAGTGCGCCGATCCGTGACCTCGACGATATGCCAGCCGAAACGCGTGCGGAATGGCTCGCTGAGCTCGCCGACTTCGAGCTCGGTGAGGCGTTGTGAGAACTCGGGGACGAAATCGGTTGGCACGACCCAGCCCAGATCACCGTTCTCCGCTGCCGAGGCGGGGTCCTCTGACAACGCCTGGGCTATCGCACCGAAGTCATCGCCGCCGAGCACGTCCTCGCGGATGCCGGACAGGCGCTGTTCAACCGTGGCCTCGTCGAGAATCTCGTTGGGCTGCATGAGAATGTGCCGCGCGCGGATCTGGTCGACCATGACGGCCTGCGCGCCGCGGATCTCGTTGACGCGAACGATATGAAAACCGCTCGCGCTCTGAATAGGATCGGAAATGGTACCGGGCTCCATTTGCACGACGATGTCGGCAAACAGCGTCGGTAGCTGCGCGCCCTTGCGCCAGCCGAGCGAACCGCCTTCGAGCGCGCCTTGACCGTCGGAGTGCGTAACGGCCAGCTGGGCGAAATCTACGCCGTCCTCGAGCTGCGCAAAGACTTCCTCGATCTCGGCACGCGCGGCGTCGGTCTCCTCGCGTGTCGCGCTGGGTGAAAGAGCGATCAGAATATGCGAGAGGTTGTAATCGACGTCTTCGGCTAGTGAGGCTGCGCTGCGTGCGAGGCACAGCTGCAGTTCTCGCGGCGTGATATTGATTCGTGCGAGCACGTCGCGCTGAACCAGCTGGTCGAGCATGATTTGCTCACGCGTTTCTTGGCGATACGCTGCGTAGTCGATGCCCTCGGACGCGAGCGCAGCGGGCATCTGCTCGAGCGTAATGCCGTTCTCGCTCGCAACGGAAGAGATCGCCGCATTGAGCATCTCGTCGCCCACGACGATGCCGAAACGCTCGGCTCGCTGTAGCTGAATCTGGCGCAGCACGAGCTGGTCGAGAACCTGGTCTTCGACGACGGATAGCGGCGGTAAAGGACGGCGCTCCTCGGCAGGCATCTGCCGTTGTTGCTCGCGTAGGCTTGCCATGACGAGATCCAAACGCGCGGTGAGCTCGCTCTTGAGGACGACGCCGCTATCCACGACGGCAGCGACGCCGTCGAGGAGCTCGCCGGTGCCGCCGAGCTCGCGCGTTTGCGGCCACGCCTGGCCTGCCAGCAGTATGCCGGCAGCGATGTAAGTCAGGGTTTTCATTGGCTTCTATTCGATTCGCCGGTAGCCAAGAGTACCACGATCGAGCAGCATTTCTGGAGGGTCGCCCTCGTCGCTGAAGCCCTTTAGTTGCAGCTGAATGGAGATGGAGCTGTCGGACTCTCCGTTGCGCCGGCTGATGTAGCGGCGGCCGATCACCCGCAGGCGCCAGCAGCAGGCCTCGTACTCCCAGCCGAGGAACCGGTCGAGAGGCTCCTCGTCGAGAAAAGAGAAGCTGTACCGCCCGATCACGCGCCAACGCGGCCCCATCGGCCAAACGAGGGAAATATCTCCCTGCTCGAGCAGCCCTTCGCGGAGCCGGTAGGAGAAACCCGCCAGGCGGCCCGGTTCGGGCGCGTACTGCACGCTCATTTCCGTACGCGCTGTATCGTTGGTCTGGCTGTTCCATTGATAGTCGAGGCGCAGCCGCCAGGCGTCAGAGATGTTGGTCGCAATCTCGGCAATGTAGTCGGACGCGTCGGCCGTTGCCGGGGTAGCGCCCGGAAGGCTCACGGTCTGCGCGCTGAAGTAGCGCGTTTGGCCGACCGTGGCCTCGAATTTCTGCTCGCCTGTATCAGCATCGATGAGACGTGTCGTCAGCCCGAGGCTGAGTTGATCGGAGTCGGCGATGCGATCGGCGCCGACGTACTGGTATTTACGGAACAGCTGCACGAGATTGAAGTTCGGCTCGATCGTGTCGAAGACCGGTAGCTCGGATTGATCCTCGAAAGGCACGCGGACATACAACATACGCGGCTCGATCGTCTGAATGCGGTTGCCGTTGCGGCCTGCCTCGCGCTCGAAAATCAGCCCGGCATCGATGCTGCTAACGGGTAGCGTGCGAGTGTAGCGATCCTCGAGGCCCGCGCCGACATCGCCGAGCCAATAGTCGGTGTGCCGGATCGCGACGGCGGGCCTGAGATACATACCGGGTCGCTCGAGTGACAGGCCGAACTCCTCGGTCGCGTCGAGGCGCCAGCCAGTGACGCCGACGTTACGATCGAACAGTACGAGCTCGTTCGTCGATTCGAACGTGAACAAGTCGCCGGCCCAGCGGCCGTCGATTACTAACTGGGGGACACGTTCGTAGGGTCGGTCCTCGTCGGCGATCGAGGTGTCGATGGTTTGATAGCCCTGCAGCCGCAAGAGCATCGACCAGTACGGAGCCCGGTAATTGAAATCGACGAAACGATTGAGGTGCGTTTGACTCGCTAGGTTTTGATTGATGCCGAGATCCTCGAAGTAGGCGGGGTCGGAGATGTCCTCGAGGTTCGTGAGCATGCGCCATCGATCGGCGAACGACGCACGGTGTTGGAGCGCGAGCCTGTGACGTCTCAAATTGACTTCACGATCACTGTGAAGATAGTCGAGCTCGAGCTGCCCTTCGCTGCTCGGCGTGAGGTAACGAAATTCAGTGTTGAGCTGCAGGCCGCGTAAGGCCATATAACGCGGCTCGAGTGTCAGGTCATAGTTCGGCGCAAGGTTGAAATAGTACGGAGCGGAAATGTCGAGACCGACGCGGTCTCTCTGGGAGAACTGAGGCGTCAAAAAGCCGCTCTTGCGCCGGTCGTCGATCGGGAACGTCAGCCATGGCGCGTAGAGAATCGGCACGCCCTTGAACTCGAGCTTCACACCGCGGACTGTGCCGAAGCCCTCGTCGATATCGAGCGCCATCTCATCGGCCATGAGCTCCCAATCGGTGTTGTCCATCGGACAGGTCGTGAAGCGCAATCCCGATAGCGTCAAGATGTCTTCGTTCGTGATGCTGATCGCCTCGGCCGAGCCCCGAGCAGGTCGCCGTGGGAGATCGAAGCCGGCGTTGACGAAGTACACCTCCTCGTCTTCGGTATCGACCTCGGCGTCCTGGCCATAGACTGTGACGTCGGGGTCCTGGTAGGTTACGGTCCCTTGAATTCGGGCGCGCCCGGTTTCGCGGTCGTAGGTTGCGCCCTCTGCCGTGATGCTTCTCTCGCCGTAGCGGAATTCGACTCGACCGAAAAAATCTACTCCGTCCTCTCGCGAGAGATCGACTTGGCCGGCGCTGATCTCGAGACGGTCGGGCTCGTCCGGATTCGTTTCGGCCCCTTCGTCGGGTGCCGAGGCGGTGAACGGCGCGGGTGACAGACAGATGAGATCGGCTGACCATGCGAGACTCGGCATGGAAGCGAGGAGGAAACTGAAAGTGCGAAGGATGTTCGAAGGAACCACGAGGTTGGGCTGAGGTAAACGCCTACAATGGCACAGTTGCGAAACCGCTTCAATAAACTGCAGGCGCCGCGCTGCGCTTCGCGCGCATTCGATTGTTCCTTTGTGAAACCGTCGGTGTGGGCCCGGTGAAAGCGATGTTGTTGGCAGCCGGTCGCGGCGAGCGTATGGGCGAACTCACGCGACACGAGCCGAAGCCTTTGCTCGATATCGGTGGCGAGCGTTTGATCGAGCGGCAGCTCAGATTGCTCGCCGCTTCGGGCTTCAGAGAAATCGTTATCAATTTGTCCTATCGAGGCGGAGCGATTCGCGAGTTTCTCGGTACGACATCGCGGTGGGGTCAATCCATCGTCTACAGCGAGGAGGGTGAGCCCGCGCTCGAGACCGGTGGCGGTATCATCGCTGCACTTCCACTGCTCGGCGATGCGCCGTTCATCGCCGTGAACGCGGACATCGTTACGGACTTCGACTACGCCGAGCTACGCCACAGGCGAGCCGAAGCTCTGCTCGTGCTGGTGCCGAACCCGGCGCATCATGCCGAAGGCGACTTCGGGCTCACGCCCTCCGGTCTGGTCACGTTCGAGCCGCCACTGATGACGTTCGCCGGGATATCCGTATTGAGCCCAATAATATTTCACGGCATCGAGCCCGGGCGACAGCGTTTGCGCCCGATCCTCGAGTCAGTGATTGCGCAACACCGAGTCGAAGGGGTCTGCCACGAGGGATTCTGGCAGGACATAGGTACACCCGAACGTCTTGCTGAAGCACGGCAGCTCGCGGATACGCTCGGATGCTGACGCGCGTTCTCGGCCAGCGCGATTTCGCAATCTATCTCATCGGCAGCGCGTTCTCGCTGCACGGACTGTGGATTCAGCGCGTCGCGATCGGTTGGCTCGCCTGGCAGCTGACGGAATCGGAAGCGTGGCTCGGCTTGCTCGCACTGGCGGAGTTGCTGCCCGTCGTTCTGCTGGGCCCGCTCTTCGGCGTCTGGGCAGACCGGCTCGACCGCAAGACGGTCGCGTATATCGCCAACGGCATCAACATTTTTCTTTCGGCGCTGCTTTGCGTGCTCACGGCGCTGGCGATCGTCGACATCTACACGCTCTGGATCATCACGGCCCTGCTGGGTTGCATCAGCAGCGCATTCCAGCCGGTGAGGTTGTCGCTGATTCCGAGTCTCGTTCCGCGAGAGCTACTGTCGGAGGCTGTTGCGGCTCAGTCGATCGTCTTCAACATTTCGCGGTTTCTCGGCCCGGCGATCGCAGGCGTAACGATTGCGGCGTTCGGTCTTTGGGCCGCATTTGCGATCAATGCCGTGTCTTATTTCGCGATGATCGCTGCGTTGTTGCTCGTCGAGCTGCGCCGTGGAGCCGCTCTTCGCGAGCGGCGAAACTTTCTCACTGAGTTCAAGGAAGGCGTGGCCTACACGTACACGCATCCGGAGATCAGCTGGCAACTTATTGTCGTCGCGATCTCGGCATTAACGGGCCGCGCTGTGATCGTTATGTTGCCGGCCTTTGCCGGTGACATTTTCGCCGGCGACAGCGCGGTGCTCGCGACGCTGACGTCGGTCGCCGGCGGCGGTGCCGTGATTGCGGGCGTTGCTCTCACGCGGCTCGGCGCCGGCCAGAGTCTCAAGCGCGCGACCGTGTACGGTACGATCGTTACGGGCCTGCTCATGGTCGTGCTCGGTTGGACCGACAGCTTTGTCACAGGCATCGTTGTTCTTGCGGCGTTGGGCTTTTGTCTGACGCTCGTCGGCATCGGCTCGCAGACGCTGATTCAAACCGCGGTATCTGAGGACATGCGCGCTCGCGTGTTGAGCCTCTGGGCGGCCGTCGCGTTCTCCGCGCCCGCGCTGGGTGGGCTACTGATTGGTATTTCGGCGCAAGCTTGGGGTCTCGGCATGACGACCGTGTTTGCCGGCATCCTATGCGTCCTCCCGGCCGCGGTCCTGGTCGTGCGGATGGCGGGCGCCGAGTCGCGATCGCGCGCTAGTGTGTGATCGCGTAGATGACGTAGTTGACCGCGAAACGGTAGGCAAGTGCCGTCATGGGCTCGGGATAGCCGGGATCGTCTGCGTGCTCCCAGGCATCACCGAGATCCATGTTGTGGTTGATTGCCACGAGCAGGCGCCCGTCGTCGTCGTAGATGCCACGCCAATGGGGCTCCTTGCCGTCCTCACCGCCCTCCCAGGTCTGGCCTCTCCATAGCGCGGCAACGCCGGGAATTTGAATGCGTTGATCGAGGTCGTAGAGCACGTGCAGGACTTCGTCGTCGTCGGCGATGTCGAGGATCGGCCGATCCGGGAACACGCGCACCATCGACTGCACGAAACCGGACCATTGGTAGTCTCCGTGGAAGTCGTCGACCATGAGGAAGCCGCCACGCAAGAGATATTCACGCAGCCGCTCCGCCTCGTAATCGTCGAGAACCCAGTTGCCGACCTCCACGGCATAGAGCCACGGGTAGTCGAAGATCACATCATCGAGGAGGCTGATCTGGCGGCCGCCGTCACCGCCCGGGCTCACGATGGCACCGTCGATGCGCGTGAGCCGTGTCACGCCTTGCATGAAATGGTATTCAGCATCCCACCAATCCGTGCATGCAGCCCCGCCACCGCGGCGGCCCCAGCCGCCGCCCCAGCCTCCACCGCCACCGCACGCCGGGATACCGTTATATAAGAGGCGCACGAACTGGAACTCGGCTGCTGGCGGGCCGACGATGCCGACGGGTGCCTGGGCCCACAGCGCCGCCGAGCCGAGCAGCGAGCTCCCGGCGGTTAGCAGCGCAAGTAACAGGCGGGTATTCATCACACTCGGTCCGGATGGGAACGACCGTCGCGCGGGTGGTCGGCGCCGATCGTTGCCGTTAGTTCGGGCATGATACCATCCCGACGAACGGTGGCCCTGCCGGGGCGGCACGACGTCCGGGCGGCACTTCTACCGTGCGCTGGGGTCTGAACTGGGAGCACCATGGGTTTGCAGGTCGGCTGCATTGTTCGAATTCTTTTTTAACTATTCCCGTACGACGTTCGACAATGGAACGTTGTTCTTCGCCAGCGGCTGGCCCGTCTGGCTGCTAGTCGCGCTCTCTATCATCGGCATCGTGGCGTTGGGCGTTAGTCTTGCGCAGCGTCGTGAGTCACTCGGTATCGTCAAGCTCGGAGTGTTGGCGCTGCTGCAAGGCGCGATGCTCAGCGTGCTGCTGATTCTGCTTTGGCAGCCGGCTTTATCCACTGAGCAACTGCGCGCGCGCGACAACGCCGTTGCCGTCGTATTGGATACCTCGGCCAGCATGAGCTACGGCGAAGGCGAGCAGTCGCGGTTGCAGCAAGCTGTCGTCGCGCTCGACGAGGAAGTCCTCGGTGAGCTCGACGCATCGCTGGGTGTACGCCTGTACGCCTTTGCCGAGAGTTCACTCGCGATCGATTCGCTCGAGGACGTGCCGCCACCGGGGGCTGCGACCGATATCGGTGAAGCGCTACTCGGCGTATTGCGCGAGGCCGGCTCGTCGGCGCTGAGCGCGGTCATACTCGTCAGCGACGGCGCCGACAATTCCGAGCAGCTCGGGTCAGAGCGACTCGCGGAGATCGCAAGCTTCGGCGTGCCGATACACACGCTCGGCGTCGGCCGCGAGGTCATCGACGACGATGTCGAGCTTGCCGGCATCAGACTTCCGGCCGACGTCCTGCCGGGCTCCCGGCTCAACGCGCAAGTCAGCGTACGCCATGCCGGCAGCGGTGAGGCACAGCTCAAAGTCTATGACGGCGACGCGATTCTCGCAGCCGAGACGCTCCAGTTGCCAGATCGCGGCGGCGTCACGACGCACTGGGTCGAGTTCGACGTCGGCGCGGCTGGCGTCAAGGATCTGCGTTTCACGCTCGATCCTCTGCCTGGCGAGCCGAACGTCGTCAACAATGCGCAGTATCGTGTGATTGACATCCCCGAGACGCGCCGCAGCATTCTGTACCTCGAGGGCGAGCCGCGATGGGAGTACAAGTTCATCCGGCGCGCGCTGGATGAGGACTCGCCAATCCGGCTCGCGAGCTTGCTGCGCACGACGCCGAACAAGTTCTATCGGCAGGGCTTGGACGAGGCGACAGAGCTCGAAGACGGTTTGCCGGCTGATCGCGAAGCTTTGTTCGGCTATAACGCGCTCGTAATCGGCAGCTTCGAGGCCGCGGCGTTCACGCCCGAGCAGCAGGAAGACATTCGCGATTTCGTCAGCGAGCGCGGTGGTAGCCTGCTCATGCTCGGGGGCTTACGCGGTCTCGGTGACGGCGGCTGGGGCAACAGCGTCGTTGCAGAGCTGTTGCCGACGCAGCTTCCCTCTGTCGATGCGCAGAGTTTCTATCGCGGGCGCACGAAGGCACGCCTGACGGAGGCCGGCCGCGAATCTCTGATCACGCAGCTTGACGCCGACCCCCAAACCAATCTCGAGCTCTGGGAAGAGCTGCCGGATCTCGCCGACTTTCAGTATTTGGCCGAGCTCAAGCCAGGCGCGGTGACTTTGCTCGAGGCGGAGATTCAAGGCACGGCTCATCCGTTGCTCGTGCATCAGCGCTATGGGCTCGGCAACGTCTATGTGCTGGCAACCGGCGGGACCTGGCGCTGGCAAATGCAGCTGCCGTCCGAGGACATGCGCCACGAGACGTTTTGGCGACAGCTCTTGCAGACGCTCGTGGCCGGCGTGCCGGCACCCGTGCAGCTTCGGGCCGACCGGTTCTATTACGGAGACTCGACCGAGGTGGAGTTGCGCGCCGAGGTCCGCAATGCGCGGTTCGAAAGCGTCGGTGACGCTGACGTCACCCTGACGATGTCGACGGCGGGTGCAGAGCCCGTCGAGGTCGACATGCGACCGGTCCCCGGTGAGCCCGGTTTCTACGCAGCAACGGTTCAGGCTGAGCAACCTGGCGTCTACGAGTTCGAAGTCGAGGCGATGCTCGATGAGGAATCTCTCGGCACGGCACCGTTCGCTGTTCGGCGCGAGGACGGGGTCGCCGAGCATTTTGCGATCCAGCAGAATCGGCCTCTGCTCGAGCGCGTCTCGCAGCTCACGGGTGGGCAGTATTTCTCGCTCGCCGATCTCGCCGACTTGCCCGAGGCCATCCGCTTCTCGCAGGCTGGAATCGTCGAGACTCAGGTGTTACCGCTCTGGAGCATGCCGATCAATTTCCTGCTACTTATGCTGCTCAAGGCTGGCGAATGGGTGCTGCGGCTGTATTGGGGGCGCTTATGAGACGCATTGCGGCAATGCTGTCGGTGGGGCTGCTGGTCGCTGCGCCCGCGAATGCCGAGACGCATTATTTAATAGTCAGCGGTCTCGGAGGCGAGCCGCGCTACGCGGAGAGTTTTGCGCAGCAGGCGCTTTCACTGGCGCAGTCCGCGCGGCGCACGCTAAACGGCGACGAGCGAGTGACGTTGCTCAGCGGCGACGAGGCGACGAGCGATGCGGTGACGGGCGCCCTCGAGCAGCTTGCTGCAACGGTCGCTGAGGGCGACACGGTTGCCGTGTTCCTGATCGGTCACGGCAGCTTCGACGGTGAGCAGTACAAGCTCAACCTGCCGGGCCCAGATCTGGACGGTGAGACCCTCAACGAATTTCTTACTGCGCTACCGGCCAGACAGCAGGTCATCGTCAATACGACGAGCGCGAGCGGCGCGGTGCTCGAGGCCTGGGCAGCCGACGGACGCACGCTGATTACAGCGACGAAGAGTGGCGGAGAGCGCAACGCAACGCGCTTCGCTGAGCAATGGGCGCTCGCGCTTGCCAGCGAGGAAGCTGACGCTAACAGGAACGGGGCCATTACGGTCCAGGAAGCCTACGATTTCACGACGCGCAAGGTCGCCGACAGCTTCGAGGGCGCCGGCTTGCTCGCGACCGAGCATGCTGAGGTCGCTGGCGACACGGCCTTGGGCTTCAATATCGCGCTGCTCTCGGCGCGTATCGCCACGACGGACCAACTTCGTAACCTGATCGAGCAGCTCGAGGTGCTCGAGGGTCAGATCGAGACCCTGCGCGGGCGCCGTGACGAGATGGACAACGATGCCTATTTCGAAGATCTGCAGGGATTGTTGTTGGAGCTCGCGCTCGTGCAGCGTGAGATCGACGCAGCGCGTGCCGGTGAATAGCGCGCTGCGTATCCGCTTCCTCGCGGCCGCCGCCGTGGCCTCTTGCTGGTCCATGCAGGCCGTGGCGCTGAACTTCGAGTATTCGAGCGATCGGCCTGATGAGCTCAGGGATTGCGATGCGCTCGAGTACCGCGGTGAGCGCTATGACGCGGACGACTGTTACGCGGCGCTGCGAGTGAGTGGCTCGGATCCGCGCGTTCGCGCCGAGGCAGCGTGGAGCCTCGGTGATTTGAGGGCTGCGAATACGCAGTTTCAGGAAGCCATCGATCTCTATCCCGAGGATCCTCGTCTGCGGACGCGCTGGGGCGAGCTCTTTGTCATGACTCACCAGGACAACGAGGCCGTCAAGCTCTTTCAAGAGGCGCTCGAGCTCGATCCCGACTACGCACCCGCGAAGCTCGGCCTGGCGAGCGTCTCCGCCGGACGCTTCGAGGATCAGGCGCGTGAGTGGGTCGATGAGGCGCTGGGGCATGATCAGGACCAACTGCGTGCGCATCTGCTGCTCGCGCGTATGAGTCTCGAGACCGGGGAGTTGGACGATGCGGAAGCGTCGCTCGATCGGGCGTTGCGCCTGGCAGAAGCCCAGGACTTGCCGCCGCTCGAAGTCTACGCGCTCAAGGCATCAGCGGATCTTCTGCGCGGCGTGACCGACAGCGTCTGGACAACTCGCGCGCTCGAGATGAACGCGTCGTTCGGCGACATCTACGCGATACCGGCACATTTCTATGTGATCACGCGGCGCTATCGTGAGGCCATTGAGCTGCTGTCCGAGGCCGTGCGAATTCAGCCCGATCTGTGGGCCGCGCACGCTGAGCTCGGCGTGAACTTGCTGCGCGTTAATCGTATCGCCGAAGCTATGGCGCACCTCGAGACGGCCTATCGCGGCGATCCGTTCAGCGCGAAGATCGTCAACACGCTGCGGCTCATCGACAGTCTCGACAATTTCCGCGACGTTGTCCGGATGCCGGAGATGGACGAGGCGAATGGTGGGGCTGGGATGATTCTGCGCTTGCACCGCGACGAATCCGAAGTGCTCGAGCCCTATGTCAGCGAACTCGTCAACGATAGCCTCCGTACGTTCTCGCAGCGTTACGGTTTCGAGCTCGCCGAGCCCGTGGTCGTCGAGCTCTATCCCGAGCACGACGATTTCGCCGTGCGCACCTCGGGTTTGCCCGGCATCGGGCTCTTAGGTGTAACGTTCGGCTATCTCGTCGCAATGGATAGCCCGTCCGGTCGCACCGACAACGATTTTCATTGGGGCACGACGCTGTGGCACGAGATGGCGCACGTGTTCACGCTCGAGGCAACCAATCATCTCGTGCCGCGCTGGTTCAGCGAGGGCGTCTCGGTCTACGAGGAGTGGAGCACGGGTCCGCTGCCCGGCCGGCATATTCCGATGCACGTTCTACAGGCAGTTGCAGAGGACAAGTTTTTGGCCGTTGCCGATCTCGACAGCGGTTTCATCCGTCCGACGTATGACGGTCAGGTGATGGTTTCGTACATGCAAGCCGGTCTGATCTGCCAGTTTATCGAGCACCGCTGGGGCCAGTCCGCCTTCGTTGCGATGCTCGAGCAGTACACCCAGGGCGCCGATACGGCTGCGGCTATCGAGCAGGCGCTCGGCATCAGCCCCGATGCGTTCGATCAAGGCTTCGAGGCGTTCATTGCCGCAGAGCTCGGTGGCGTTCTGGAGAGCCTCGACGACTGGAAGGCCCAGAGCGAGCGTGCTTATGAGGCGGCCGACCGCGGCGACTGGGGCGCGGCGTTAGAGGCCGCCAGCGCCGCAGTGACCAGCGTTCCGGAGTACGTCGCCGACGGCAACGCCTATCTACTGAAGGCCAAGGCGCACGATGAGCTCGAGCAACCGGATGAGGCGCTCGCCACGCTCGAAAGCTATTGGTCGCTCGGCGGCCACGATGCCGGTGCGCTCAAGGCGCTAGCGCGGCGTCTGGATGAGCGCGGCCGCAGAGCCGACGCGATCGATGTTCTCGACGATCTACTCGGGGTCGTGCCGCTCGATAGCGAGCTGCATATCGATCTCGGTGACCGGCTCATGGCTGAGGAACGCGCAACGGAAGCTTTGCGCGAGTATCGAGCCGTCCTGGCGCTGAATCCTTACGACCAGGCCGGCGCGCACTACCGACTCGCGACGGCCTACCGGCAGCTCGACGACGCCGCCAAGACCCGGGAGCATTTGTTGTATGCTCTGGAGATCGCCCCGCATTACCGGGAAGCACAGCAACTGTTATTGGAGATCGCCCGTTGAGTTCCGAAAAAGCCAGCCCGCTAGATAGCGAAGAAGCCCGAGCGCTCGTCGAGCAATTTCAGCCTTCGATGAATGCGATCCGCGAGCAGGTTCGTAAGGTCATCGTCGGTCAGGACGAAGTCGTCGATCATCTGCTGCTGACCTTGCTCGTCGGCGGACACTGCTTGATCACGGGCATGCCGGGCACGGCAAAGACGTTGCTCGTGCGCACGCTCGCCGTCGCGCTCGGCCTGACGTTCAAACGCATTCAGTTCACGCCCGATCTCATGCCCACAGACGTTACGGGCACGGACATCATCGAAGAGGACATCACGACGGGACACCGCACGTGGACCTTCGTGCCTGGGCCGCTGTTTACCAATGTCCTTTTGGCCGACGAGATCAATCGCACGCCACCGAAAACTCAAGCCGCGTTGCTCGAGGCGATGCAGGAACTGTCGGTCACGGTGCGCGGTAATCATCACACGATCGACCCGCCGTTCTTTGTCCTAGCAACACAAAACCCGATCGAGCTCGAAGGCACCTACCCGTTGCCGGAGGCGCAGCTCGACCGTTTCTTGTTCAACGTCATTCTCGATTATTTGAGTGGCGATGATGAGCTCGAGGTCGTGCAGCGATTCACGACACAGGTCGGCATGCCCGAGGTCGAGCCGTGCACGACGGCCGAGCAAATTCTGCGTTACCAATGGCTCATACGCCAGGTGCCGGTCGCCGAGTCGGTCAATCGACTGGCCGTCGACCTCGTGCGCGCAAGCCGCCCGGCGGATCCACTCGCGCCCGACGTCGTCAAGCGCTACATCCAGTACGGCGCAAGTGTGCGCGCGACGATGTTCCTGACGTTGGCCGCGAAGGCCCGCGCGCTCATGATGGGGCGTTACCACGTCACGGCCGAGGACATCACGTCATTGGCCCTGCCTGTCATGCGCCATCGCGTGCTCGCAAACTACTATGCCGAGTCGGACGGTGTAACCGTCGATGACGTGCTGAACCAGCTCGTCGCACACATGGCAGGGGCCGAGCGTCAAGCGCAGGCCGGATGAGCCAGCAGGCAGCGGCAACACCACCGAACCTCCTGTCGCCGGAGGTGCTTGCGAGCCTGTCGAATCTAGATCTCGTTGCGCGCGCGGCGGTGCACGGTTTTTTCAACGGACTGCATCGCTCGCCGCAGTTTGGCTTCAGCCAGGAGTTCGCCGAGTATCGGGCGTACTCAGAGGGTGACGATCCTCGTTTCGTCGACTGGAATGTCTACGCGCGTACTGAACGTACCTATATAAAGCGCTATCTCGGCGAGACCAATACCCATTTGGTGATTTTGCTGGATTCGAGCGCATCGATGGGCTATGCGTCGAAGAAGAACGTGACGAAGCTGCAGTACGCCAAGTTTCTCGCCGCGACGCTGGCCTATCTCGCCGCACGGCAGCACGATGCCGTGGGCCTGATCGTTTTTGACGAGGAGGTGCGCGACCATCGACCGCCATCGTCACGCATCGGTAGATTGCAGTCCGTGATGCATGCGATAGACCGCGCCGAGCCTGGCACGGGCACCGATCTATCCGTGCCGTTCGAACGATTCCACCAGTATCAGAAAGGCCGCGGCCTCGTCGCGGTAATCTCGGACTTCTATTGTGAGCCCGAGGCCATGCTCAAGGGCGTGCAGCCTCTGGCCTATCAAGGCCAGGACGTCGTTCTGTTTCAAGTTCTCGACCCGCAGGAACTCGAGCCCGAGCTCAAGGAATCGGCACTGCTAGAGGACATGGAAACAGGTGAGGCCATGGAGGTCTCACCGATCTTCATGCGCTCGCGCTATCGCGAGCGCATTCAGGAGCATCTCGGGGCATTGTCGAAGTCCGCAGCTCGGGCGAACGCCGACTATCAGCTCCTGCGCACCGATGAGCCGCTCGACGGCGCGCTCAGAAACTACCTGACGTTCCGGCAGCGGCGCGGCTGAGCTGGCGATGAGGAACGGACTCCCATGACGCTGCTGGCCCCGCTGTTCCTACTCGGCGTACTGGCCGTGGGATTGCCGATCTGGTTACACCGCCTGTCGTCGGAAAATCCGAACCGCGAGCAATTCAGCTCGGCCATGTTTCTCGAGCCCGGCGAGCCGCGCCGCGTGCTCGCGAAGAGCTTGCAGTATTTGTTGCTGCTCGCGCTGCGCGTCGGTCTCCTCGTGCTGCTCGCGCTCGCGTTTGCACGTCCGGCGTTACAGGGTGCCGCGCAGGCACTGATCGAGGACACCGCGAGACTGCACGTCATCGTGATGGATGTTTCCGCCTCGATGCAGCACGGCGATCGCTGGGAGCGCGCGCGCGAGGTCGCGCTCGAGGTTGTCGACGCGGCGCCATCAGGTGATTTGCTCCAAGTGATTGCTATGGGCCGGGGTGCGCAGGCGCTGAGCGACCCGACGCTCGATGCAGCAAGCGTGCGTCAGAGCATCAACGCGCTCGAGCCCGCGTTCGCGCGCGCCGACTACGGTGAACTCATGGGCTCCGTCGATCGAATGCTGCGCGGCATCGAGCTTGCGACGGTCGTGCATGTCGTTACGGATCTACAGCAATCCTCGATGCCCACGCGCTTCGCCGAGCTCGCAGCGCAAACGTCACTCGAGCTCCAGCTGCACGACGTTTCACAGCCCGGGGATGCAAACTGGGCCGTGCAGAGCATCGTCTGGCAGGCGGGCGCCGAGCAGGTCAGCGCCAGTCTGAGTAGCTTCGGCACACAGCCTGTGCCGCGCAACGCGGTGCTCGAGCTCAATGGCAGCCGGGTCGCGGAGCTGCCCGTGATCGTCCCGCCGGACGGGACGATCACTGTGAGCTTCGAGAGTCCCGAGCTCAGCGCCGGCGCTAATCGTGTGGAGATCTTTCTCGACCCTGGCGACGATCTTGCGGCGGATGATCGGCGATATATCGTCGTCAAGCGGCCCGAGCCGCGCTCGGTGCTGCTCGTTAGCGCGGACCCGCGCGCGCGGGATTCGTTGTTTCTTACCGCAGCGCTCGAGGCTGTGAGCGGACCGCTGACGACCGTGGAGCCAGTCGCGCCAGCGGCGATCGCCGAGCGCAACCTCGGCGACTATGCGTTCGTCGTGGTTGCCGATGCCGGCGTACTGGGGGAGGCTGAAAGCGAGGACCTGCGCGAGCACGTTGCCGGTGGTGGCGCGCTGTTCCTCGCGCTAGGCCAGCGCTCTGGTGGCCTCGACGTCGTCCCCGTAACGGGCCACGAGTTCAGCAGTACGACGCAGCTTGGAACTGGCGCTGATGCGTTCACTATCGTCGGGTCGATGGACAATGGTCATCCGGCCATGGCCGGGACCGAAGAACTGCGCATGGCGAAGTTCTTTCGATATACCGCGCTGGAGCTCCAGGACGGCGACCAAATCCTGGCCGAGCTCGAACAGGGCGCACCTCTGTTGATCGACCACGCGCTCGGCGAGGGCCGCGTCGTGCTGTTTGCGTCGTCACTCGATCGAGCGTGGAACGATCTGCCGGTGCTGCCCGTATTCGTGCCGCTCGTTGCTGGCGTGACCGCGTATCTGGCCGGAGATCTCACGGTTCAAACCGAGGCGCAGCTCGGCACGACCCTGTCGCCGCGCGCCGTGGGGCTCGCCGGTGGGCAAATCTTCGATCCTGACGGCGACGCCGCGCTCGGCATCGCCGCGGCAGGCTCCGGTAACGACGTGCTACTGGATCGGATCGGCTTCTACGAGGTCCTGGGTGGCGGTGTGACTGAGCTTGTGGCCGTTAATCTGGATCCTAATGAATCAGACCTGACGTCTGTGGAACCCAATGCCGTAGAGCGCTGGCTCAATCTCAACGCCCGGACGGCCCAGAGCGGTGCTGCTGCGGATCTCGAGCTCGCGCCAGCGGAGCCGACGCCGCTGTGGCCCTGGGTTATGAGTTTGCTGATTGTGGTCGTAGTCGTGGAATCCTGGGTCGGAAACTGGCATCTTAGGGTGCGGAGAGGTATAGCAGCATGAGCGCACGGACCCAACTCGAAGCCTATCTCGGCGAGTTCCGAAAGCGACTTAAGTCTTTGATCGTCGCTCGGGGCGTGGCTGTGCTCGCCGTAACCGCGCTAGTTCTTACACTGGCAGCCGTTTATATCGGTACGCGTCAGGCTTTTGCCGACTCGGTCATGATCAGCGCCCGCGTCGTGCTATTGCTCGCGCTTGCCGGCGTGGCGGTCGGCCTGCTCGTCTTCCCATTGCGTAAGCTCAAGCGCACCGAGGGTGTCGCAGATATCGAGCGGCGCGCACCGGATTTCGACGGGCGCATAGAAACCTATCGAGAGTTGACCCAACGCAGCGACGATGCGTCAGGACCGTCGGTGTTTCTCGGGCTCCTCGCCGAAGACGCACTGCGTCTTGCGCGTCGAATACCGGTCGCGCTCAAGGTGCGCAATTGGGAGATATCAACGCCGGCTATTGCCGCCGGGCTCGCGGTTCTCGCACTTACCTGGTTTGCAGCATTCGGCCCGGACAACTGGCGCTACGGCGTACGGCATCTGTGGGCCGGCTGGGCGCTGTCCGATACGCTGCCGCCGCAGCGCGTTGCCGTTTCGCCCGGTGACGGCGCCGTCCGTCGCGGCGGTGATCTATTCGTCGAGGCGCAGGCCGAGGGCTTCGATCCGGCTGAGGCTACTGTGTTCGCGCAGTTCGGGGATGGTGAATGGGAAAGCGCCGTGATGGACGAAGCCGGCGGTGAGTTCGAGTTCCGGTTCTTCGGTATTCGTCAGCCCTTGCGTTATTACGTCGAGGCTGCCGGCGTGCGCAGCGCCGAGTACGAGATCGAGGTCGTCGATCTACCGCGCGTCAGTAACGTGCGGCTGACGTATCACTATCCGCAGTGGACGCGTCGGGAAACACGCACGGAAGATCCTGGCGGTGACATCGAGGCGGTCGAGGGTACCCAGGTCGAGATCGAGATCACGACCGATCAGCCGCTCGGTGATGCCGCGCTCGTCGTCAACGGCGAATCCGTGACGATGACAACGGCCGGTGCCACGGCGACAGCCGTGCTCACAGTCCAGGAAGAGGGTGAGTACCACATTGCCACGTCGTTCAACGCTGCACCCGTGCAGCTTACGGATAACTATTTTATCGACGTGCAGGCTGATAACCGGCCTGTCGTCAAAGTTGTCAAGCCCGGCCGTGACTGGCGCGCGAGCAACATCGAGGAAGTGCTCGTGCGAGTCGAAGCTACCGACGATTTCAACGTCGATCGCCTCGAGCTCAACTACGCCATCAACGGCGGCGAATGGCAGGTCGCCGCGCTCGAGGCCGACGGCGATTACTCACTGACTGAAGAAGTGTTGTTTCTCGAGGAGCTTCGCGCGGAGCGAACGCCGCTCGCCTCGAGCGCCGCGCCGAATTTATTTGACATAATCAATGCCGAGGAGCTGGATCTCGAGGCGCCGCAAGAGGCAGAGGACCAGGATCCGCAGGCATCGGCCCTCGCACCCGGCGACGTGGTTTCTTACTACGTCGAGGCCTTCGATCGCGATGCCTCGTCGCGCACAGACCTGTTTTTCATCGAGGTTCAGCCCTTCGACCGCAGTTTCTCCCAGTCGATGGCCGGCGGCGGTGGCGGCGGCGGTGGCGGCGGCGGCGAGCAGAACGAGATCTCGCAACGCCAGAAGGAGATCCTCGTCGCAACCTGGAACCTGGTCCGCGAGCAAGACGAGCAGACGGGCTTTCAGGACGAGCAACAGATACAGGACAACGGCGCGCTGCTTGCGGAGCTGCAGCGCACGTTGGCTGAGCAGGCTCGCACGCTAGCCTCACGTACGCGCGCACGCCAGCTCACGAGTGCGGACGAGAAGATTCAGACGTTCGTGCAAGCGCTCGAGAGCGCCGCCGAGGCGATGGACCCCGCGGCCGAGCAATTGGCCGAGACCGAGTTCGATGACGCCGTACCGTCGGAGCAGGCGGCACTTCAGCATCTTCTGCGGGCCGAGTCCGTGTTCACCGATATTCAGGTTGCCTTCCAGCAAGGCGGTGGCGGCGGTGGCGGTGGCTTCGCGGGCCGCGACCTGGCCGAGCTCTTCGAGCTCGAGATGGATCTCGAGAAGAATCAGTACGAGACCGAGGCACCCGTCGCATTCAACGAGAGCTCTGAGGAACAGGGAGTCGATGAGGCGATTCAAAAACTCCAGGAGCTAGCGCGGCGACAGGAAAACCTCGCGCGCCAGGCGAATCAGCGTGGCCTGACCGAGGAAGAGCGCTGGCAGCAGGAGCAGCTGCGCCGCGAGACCGAGGAGTTGCGCCGCGAGCTCGAGCAGCTGCAACGCCAGGCATCGAATCAGCAGCAGCAAGGTCAGCAAGGTCAGCAAGGTCAGCAGGGCCAACAGGGCCAACAGGGCCAACAGGGTCAACAAGGCCAGCCCGGTCAGCAGGGCCAATCTGCCCAGGGCGGTCAGGGTCAGCAGGGCACAGCCGAGGCGCTCGAAGAGCTCGAGAGCGCGCTGCAGGCCATGAATCGCGCAAGCGGTCAGGGTGGCGAGGAGATGACGCCCGAGCAGATGCGTCGGGCGATCGAGGAGGCGCGACGTCAGCTCGACCGCGCACTCGAGCAGATGACGGCACAGCGCCAGGCTGCAGTGCAAGAGGCGTTTTCCGATCTGTCCGAGCGATCTCAGTCGCTTTTCGAGGAGCAGCGCGAGACCGAAGCGGAGCTGCAGCAGGTTGCGCGCGAGGCGTTACAGGGGCGCGAGGAGCAGGGCTTCCTCGTCAACCCGCTGAGCGCCGAAGAGGCCTACGAGCTATCCGAGCGCAAATGGGCGATGTCGGAGGAGCTCGAGGCGCTGCAGGCAGAGATTCAGCGTGTCGCACAGCAGTTCGATGATGAGACGCCCACGGCGAGCGACGAGCTCCAGCGGGCACTCGGCGAGCTGCAGCGCTCCCAGGTGGGTGCACGCTTGTCGACAGCCGCTTACCGAATTCGTCGCGGTGCGGCCGCCGAAGCCGCCGCGCTCGAGGGCGTCACGACCAATGCGTTGAACGACTTGCGCGAGGCGACCGAGGAAGCGCTCGCTGTAGCAATGCGCGAGGCGCGCGAAGGCGTACAGCCGGAACTCGATCCGACGGCCGAGCTCGTCGCGGAACTGCAGTCATTGCGCCGCGATCTCGCTAATGCGCTGCCTAGCTCACAACCGGGCCAACCGGGTCAGCAAGGGCAACCCGGTCAGTCGGGTCAGCAGGGGCAGCCGGGTCAGCAGGGTCAGCCGGGTCAGGCTGCACAGGACGGTGGTCAGGCTGGCGGTGCCTACGGTGGCAACAACGCAACTCCAGGCGGCGGCGCGCGCGGCGGTATCTACAATCGCGGCCGCAGCGGCCTGGGCGCATGGGATCCGCGCAGCATTGCGACGTTCGATCCCGAAACGCGTGAGCGCCTCGAGGACGCGCTCGAGGATGCGGGCGCCGAGCTCATCGCACTCGGCACACAGTTACGTGACGACGGCCTCACGGCAGACGAGCTCGAGGCGCTACGGCGGCTCGCAACGGAACTGCGACAGGGGCTGCCGGGCAACCCCGAGCTCATCGAGCAGGAATACCTGTCTATGCTGAATCTCATCGAGCAGCTAGAGCTACAGCTCGCGGGCGAAGGCGCGGGACTGGCCGAGACGGGCGTGCGGACCGAGGCGCCTGTGCAGGTCGCCGAGGCCTATCAGGAAGCCGTCGCCGAGTACTATCGGCGCCTGAGCCGAGCTGCTACACCCTAGCCGCTGGTTGCCGCATCGCGGCGGGACCCGCACAACAGCCGTAACAATTGCTTACAGCACCCAGCGGCTCCGCCGACTAGGGTATTGCTATGGGCAGTCATAAAGAGGGGATAACCGGCGGTTGAGCAGGAACGGCACGGTGCTGCAGGCACTGGTCGCCGTATGGCGGCAGGAACCCACTACGGCCGTTGCAGGTCGAACTCTCCATGACAGAAGCCCAAGCGCAAGCCATGATCGCCACGCTGAACCTGCAGCGTCGCTACGATATGGGCGGCGAGGTCATACACGCACTGCGTGGTGTCGATATCAAGATCGAGCGCGGGGAGTATGTTGCGATCATGGGCCCGTCGGGCTCAGGCAAGTCCACACTTATGAATCTCATCGGCCTCCTCGATACGCCGGATGAAGGCGAGTACTGGCTCAACGGCAAGCTCGTCTCCGAGCTCAGCGACCGCGAGTTGGCCCGGATCCGCAACAAGGAAGTGGGTTTCGTATTTCAGACTTTCAATCTGTTGCCGCGCGCGAATGCCTTGCATAACGTCGAGACGCCGCTGATCTATGGTGGTATAAGACGCCAGGAGCGATTGCGGCGGGCCGAGGCTGCCCTCGAGCGCGTGGGCCTCGGCGATCGGATGGGCCATCGCCCGAGCGAGATGTCGGGCGGTCAGCGCCAGCGAGTGGCGGTTGCCAGAGCCCTGGTGACGGACCCCAGCATTTTGCTAGCCGACGAGCCGACGGGAAACTTGGATTCGGTTACGAGCGTGGACATCATGACGTTGTTCGATGACCTGCACGCGGCGGGGCACACAATCATACTCGTGACGCACGAGCCCGATGTTGCTGCGCACGCAAGGCGCAGGATCGTTCTGCGCGACGGCAGCATTGAAACGGATGAGCCAACGGTGGCACGGAGTCACTGAATGACAGCGCGGTTAGCGATAGTACTGGCTGCAGTTACCGCGTTGGCGGCTTGCACCGAGACGGAGCCGGCATCGGAGGCGTCGATCTACGAGACTGCCCCGGTTGAGACGCGCCCGATCGAAGTGACTGTCGACGCTGCCGGCGTCATCGAGCCGGAAACGCTCGTCGAGGTCAAATCCAAGGCGTCCGGCGAAATCCTTGCGATCCATGCCGAGACCGGCGACGTTGTCGAGGCCGGGTTCCTGCTCGTCGAAGTCGATCAGCGCACCCCTCGCAACCAGCTTGCCGAGGCCGAGGCCGCGCTTGTCGCCGCGCGCGCACGGCGTGGAATCGCGCAGACTCAGATGGAGCGTGCCGAGACGCTCTATGGGACGGGCACGCTCACGCAAACCGATTTCGAGCAGAGTCAGCTCGAGTTCGCAAACGCCGAGGCCGATGTCATCGGCAAGGAGGTCGCGCTCGAGAACGCGCGCATTGCGATGGACGACACGGAAGTGCGCGCGCCGATCACGGGCACGATCATCGAGCGGCGCGTCGAGCCGGGCACGGTGATTTCCTCACCGACGCGGGATGTCGCCGGCGGCAGCGTCATATTGCGCATGGCGGATCTGAGCTCGGTGCAAGTGCGCACGCTCGTCGACGAGATCGACATCGGCAAGATCAGGCCCGGCATGACCACGCGTGTCACGGTCGCGGCCTATCCGAATCAGCCCTTCGACGGCACGGTGCTCAAGATCGAGCCGCAGGCGATCCTCGAGCAAAACGTCACGCGGTTCGCCGTATTGATTCGGCTGCAGAATCGTGGCGATCTTCTCAAGCCCGGCATGAACGCCGAGGTCGAAATTCAGATTGCGAGCCGCGAGTCCGTTCCGACGATCCCGACAATGGCATTACGCGTGCCGGACGATATTACCGCCACGGCGGCGATGCTCGGGCTTCCCGAGGAGGATCTGCGCGGTCAGCTTGGCGATCTCGGTGCGGTGGCGGGCGGGGCCTCACGGTCGCCCGCCGGTCAGGAGCAGATTCGCGCGCTGTTCATGAAGCAGCGTAACGGCGAGGCGTTGACAGCGGACGAGCAGGCCCTTCTCGCGCAGGCACGCAGCCGCCGGCAAGGCACTGGTGGCGGCATGGGTGGCGGCCCCGGCATTAGCCGCGCGACCGCGGCTTATGAGTTCGGCGGTGATTTTTGGGTCATCGCGATGCGGGGCGGGGAGCCCACGCCGCTGGCCGTGCGGACCGGGCTTACGGACCTGCAGTACAGCGAGATCGTTGCGGGCTTGAGCCCGGGAGATGAGGTGTTGTTGTTGCCGAGCACGAGCTTGTTCGAGCAGCAGGCGTTCCTGCAGGAGCGAATCCAGCAACGCTACGGCTCCGGGAGCCCGTTTCAGCAACCCACGGGCGGCGGTCGGCGCTATCGTTAGCTACTAGTCGATCGCCGACGCCGACGGTTTTCGAGTCGGCGTTCTCTTGAGCGGCTGCCTATTCAACCGGATTCTCTTCACGCCGTCCGGGTTTGGCGGCAGGTTTTTCAGCGTCTTCAGGATCGCGCGTTTCTGTTGCTCGCTGTCGCGCATTCGCCGGATTCTGCCAGTGGGGGGCATGAGCCCGCGTCGGATGGTCCGCACGTGTCACGCACCAAGTCTGAGGTGATGCCCCGGATCGCATCGGGCTGGTGCCGACTTCAGCGCTTGCAGCGGCCGCACAAACTCGAATAATAAGCGCCTTCGACCGATGTCCGGTCTCAAGGAGCCGCGTAGTGACCATACAAACGAGAACGATCGACTACAGCCAGGATGGCGAGAATTTCGAGGGCTTCCTCGCGTGGGACGACAGTATCTCCGGGCCGCGCCCGGGTGTGGTGGTTTCGCATGCCTGGGGCGGCGCCGGCGAATTCGAGCAGGATCGCGCCCGCGATCTGGCCGAGCTCGGCTATGCTGGCTTTGCCCTCGACCTCTACGGCAAGGGCATTCGCGGCACCAACCCCGAGGAGAACACCAAGCTCATGCAGCCGTTTCTCGGCGACCGTGCGCTGCTGCAGAGCCGGATGCAGCTCGCCGTCGAGGTCGCTCGCGGCCAAGATGAAGTCGACGCGTCCAGGGTTGCAGCCATGGGCTACTGCTTCGGCGGCCTCTGCGTGCTCGATCTCGCGCGCACCGGCGCTGACGTGCTCGGTGTCGCAAGCTTCCACGGGCTCTTCTTTCCGCCGGGCAACACGAGCGGCAACAAGATCACGGCGAAAGTGCTTGCGCTGCACGGTTGGGGCGATCCGATGGCCCCGCCCGATCAGGTCGTCGCGCTCGCGACGGAGCTGACCGAGGCCGGTGCTGACTGGCAGATTCACGGTTTCGGTAACACGCTGCACGCGTTTACGAATCCGCAGGCCCAAGATCCGGCCAACGGCTTTCAGTACAGCGAGTCGGCGACCCGGCGCTCGTGGCAGATGCTCGGAGACTTTCTCGCCGAGATCTTCTAGCCGGGCTATCTCACCAGGCGGTCGCCGCGCTGAGCGCGAGTACTTGGAGTCGATAAGAGGATTTGGACCGGATTCTCAGTCGGCGCAACGTAAATCGTGTCGGCCGCTTGCTCCCTACTCCGGCCCTGGCTCGTCCAGGCGCCCTTGAGCTTGGGTTTCCTTCGAGCCATAGGGAGGCTATGACTCTCAGTCCGACCCGACGCCCAAGGCTTCCTGTTCTTCGCCATCATCCGGAGTCCCGGTGAGATATCCGGGCTAGCCGTTGATAACGTAGTCGAGGATCTCCACGACTTGTGCGGGCGTGCGCGCCGTGGCGTTCGCGGCTGCGTCGACTTCCTTGAGCGCGTGATTGTGCTCCTCGTCGTGGAGAATCACGAGCGGCTTACCGAGCGCAGCCGCATAGCCTGCGTCGAAGGCTGCGTTCCATTGCTTGTATTTGGGCCCGAAGCGCACGACGACGACATCGGCCGCGCCGATCAGAGCTGACGTGCGAATCGCGTTGATGCTTGCGCCCTTGTGGTCGCGCCAGAACTCCTGGTCCTCCGCACCGAGAATATTGACGCCGACCATGTCGCTGGCGTCGTGATTCGTCACAGGTCCCGAGAACGCGACGGGCAGCTGTTTCTCGCCGCAGCCGCCGACGATCTGTTCGCGCCAGTCGCTGTGAATCTCACCCGATAGATAAATACCCCATACCTTGTTCGTCATCGAGTTGCGCTCCTCCTGATTGTCTGTACCTCGGCGGGAAAAATTCGGTGCGAATTTTTCGGTGGATTTCGACGCGGCTCGCGCGCATCGTAGGCCCATGAACGCAGCGAGCCTACCAGAAACCGGCACTCTCATGGATGCATTCTTCTCGCGCGATTCGAGTTACGACGGCGTGTTTTATACGGGCGTGCGCACGACGGGCATATTCTGTCGGCCGAGCTGCCCGGCGCGCAAACCCAAGCCCGAAAATATAGAGTTCTTTCGAACGGCGCGCGATGCGATGTTTGCGGGTTACAGGGCGTGTCAGCGATGCCACCCGCTCGAGGTGCCCGGCGAGACACCGGCGTGGCTCGGAGAGCTCATCGAGGCCGTGGACGCAGATCCCGCTCGACGTTGGACAGATGAGGATCTGCGCGCGCTCGGCGTGCATCCTGATCGCGTGCGCCGCTGGTTCAAGGCTCATCACGGGATGACGTTTCATGCTTACGCCCGAGCCCGGCGGCTCGGCACGGCGCTCGAGCGGATTCGCGAGGGCGACCGCGTCGTCTCGGCCGCGCTCGATCATGGTTACGAGTCGCTGAGCGGATTCAACGCCGCCGTTCGCGGCCTGATTGGTGCTTCGCCGACGGCCTCGGGAAAAGTCGCAACCGTCATTCTGAGGCGTGTCACAACGCCACTCGGGCCGATGCTTGCCGGCGCGGTCGGAACGAAAGTCTGCTTTCTCGAGTTCGCTGACCGGCGCATGTTAGAGCGCCAGCTCAAGACGCTCGCCTTGCGGCTCCAGTGTCGGTTTTTGCCGGGTAATGCGCCTGCGCTCGATGTTCTGAGCGAGCAGCTCGATGCGTACTTCGCTGGGCGGCTGCAACGGTTCAACGTGCCGTTACAGGCGCCCGGCACGGAATTTCAGCGGGCCGTCTGGGATCGGCTTTTGGAGATTCCGTATGGCGAGACCCGCAGCTATGCCGATATCGCGCAGGTCCTTGGCCAGCCTACCGCGACGCGCGCGGTCGCGCGCGCGAATGGCGCTAACCGTGTTGCGATCCTGATTCCCTGCCATCGAGTGATCGGCAAGAATGGCAGCCTGACGGGCTACGGCGGCAGCCTCTGGCGCAAGCAGCGCCTGCTGGAGCTCGAGCAAGGCTAACACTCGCACGTGCAGCGCGTCTGATCTGCAAGTAATATTCGCGGAGTCTTCGTCGAGTAATCCAGCGGATACCGTCTACGTGCACAATCCCGTCACCCCATCGGCTGCTAGCAAGCGAGACATCCCAGTTCTCGATCTGGGCGACTATCTCGCCGGCGACGAGTCGGCAGCCGAGGAGCTCGCCGAGACGCTGCGCTACACGCAGGAAAACGTAGGTTTTTACGTAGTCGTCAACCATGCTGTGCCGCGCGACGTCATCGAGCACGGCTACGACCAGCTCGAGAAGTTCTTTGCGTTGCCCGACGAGGAAAAATTGCGCCTGCGCATCAACGAGAACACGGTCGGCTACATCCCGCCGCGCTCGACGATGTACGTCTCGGCGACCGTGCACAAGAACACGAAAAAGGACCTCAACGAGGTTATCGCGCTAGCGCGTGAGCGGCCTGCCGATGACCCGGCGATTCAGGCGGGTCTGCGCTTCGTTGGCCCGAATCAGTGGCCGGAAGGCATGCCCGAGTTTCGCGAGGCCATGATTGCGTATCAGACCGCGATGGGACGGCTTGGACACGCCATGCTGCCGATTTATGCGCGCGCTCTGGATCTGCCGCCGGACTATTTCGAGCCGTTCTTCACCGAACCGCTCTGGTGGACGCGCAACGCCCATTACGCGGCGATCGAGCCCGAGGACAATCAGTTCGGTATAGCACCGCATTGCGACCACAGCTTCATCACACTGCTGCCGATCTCCGACGTCTCCGGTCTCGAGGTCATGTGGCCGGACGGCGAGTGGGTGCGCGTCGATCCCGTGCCAAACGGCGTCGTCATCAACACGGGTGAGTTCCTCGCGCGCTGGACGAACGGGCGTTTTCTCGCGACACCGCATCGCGTCATCATGCCGAATACCGACCGTTACTCGATGGCTTTGTTCTTCAATCCGAGCCCCGATACGGTTGCGACTCCGCTACCGACCTGTGTCACCGACGAACGCCCAGCGGCCTATGACCCTGTCACGATGTACGAGTACATGAGCTGGTACATGGATACGAACTACCGGCGCGAAGGCGGCGGTAAGCAGGAATAGGCGAGTCACCGTCTGCCGCACGGGCTCGGTGCTCGGCGCTACGGCCAAAAGTCGACCCTTAGCTCCGGCAGTGCTGGACCGTCTGCGGTGGGTTATCGCTGCCGCGAGTACTGGTAGTCGCCAGAGACGTGAACCACCATGAGGTCTGTCGCTACGCCCTCGTCGTTGACAATGAACCGGTAACCGAGCCCGAGGCCTTCGAATGCGGTCTCGGATCGAGGGACTAGCAGTCGCGGCGCGCCCTCGTCGAGGCCCGGGGCGCCGAGGCCCACCCCGCTGTAGATACCCGCGATGGTGGCGAACAATTGGCCGTCGGAGAGCGTCACTTCGTATGTCCGCTCGTTTCCGGCGTATACCCCGGTGTACACGCCGACGTAGCGTGCCAGCACCTCGGGCGGCACGGTTACTGCCTCATCGGTTGTATCCGAGAGGCCGCTCGTCCAGTCTTCGCTGCTGCGTTCGCAGATCGTCTCGATCATTTCCGTATCGGCCGCCAGTTCCATGTCGACAGTAAAACCCCACGGCTTCAGGAACGCACCGGGATCGGTGAAGGTGACCTCCACCTGCAGATGGCCGAAGTCGGGACGCCGGTAGCGCTCTGTAATTCGCAATGCCTCCGTGTGCGAGACGCCGAAGCGACTCACCCACGTCTTGTCGTTGAAACCGAAACTGTCGACGATTAGCGTGTCGCCGTCCCAGCGCCCCACCGAATACCCCGACCAGCTTGGGAAAGGCTCGGCTTCCAGCTCGCGCCCGTCCATGTGGATCACGCGATAGGTAAGGTCGTCGTTCAGGATCGCCACGGCAGTCGGCGCCTGGAGGATGCGTTTCCAGCCGCCAAACCGCTGGCTCTCGGGCCCGCTCGGCCGGCACTGATAGACGGGGCGTGTCCGGTAGTACTCTTGTTGACGCTGACGGACGAGTTCGGTGACCCACGGCTGCAGCGTGGCGGAATCGAAACGGACCAGAGGAGGCGGCCCGTTCCAGACGCCGGTCAAATCCGGCTGGCCGTCGGGTCCACGCGGTGCCGGGGCGGTGAGGTCCGCCTCACCGTCAGCTGTGCGCGGGATGCCCGGCCAGGGGCGATCCAGCCATTGGGCCGCGGCGGGCATCGTGCCCGCGAACAACATGAGCGTCGCGACAAGCAATCTCATACGTCCCCTCCAGTCTCCGCGCCGACCTCGAGCGCCATGGATTGTCAGGCGCATTGGCCTGATTCTACGACTGGAGGACGAGCGGCTCCACTCGGTCGGCCCGGATTGCCTCTACAATTCGTACAGCGCTTTACGCTCCAACGCTGCCGCTGAAAACCTCCGATGTAGATCTGGTTCCAGTGCCTGCTATCGGCCACGAGCTGCCGCTTCACAGTTACGTGTGTTTGTTAAAGTCGTTTCTTCTCGGCTCCGAGTCCAATTGTAAACTTCTTGCGCTCGGTTACTTATCGTGGGAACGTTTGCAGCTAGCCGAAGCAGCCGTTCGGATCAGGCCGTGACCGGCGCGTATGGGGCCAGTGTCCCTTTCAACAATAAGGATACCTCGATGAGGAAGACGCTTTGGATGCTCGCGATGGTCTCAATTGCGACCGTCGGATCGATGATAGTGACCGAAAGCGGGTCGGTGTTCGCGCAGACTCGTGCAACGGTTCAGCAGGTGCCTAAGTTTCGTGCAGAAGGGTCGTGGCCAAAACTTCCAAGCCAATGGGTCATGGCTCTCGTCGCGAGCACCTGGAACGACGATCAGGATCATCTTTGGGTGTTGCAGCGGCCGGGCACGTTGAGTGACGAGGAGAAGTCGAGGGCTGCACCGCCCGTGCTGGAGTTCGATGCGGACGGCAACTTCGTGCAGGGCTGGGGTGGGCCCGGAGCCGGCTTCGATTGGCCGCAGGCAGAGCATGGCATTCACGTTGATCCTCAGGGTTTTGTCTGGGTCGGGGGTAACGCCGAAGAGGACCAGATCCTGAAGTTTACGAGAGATGGTGAATTCGTCATGCAGATCGGCAAGCCCGGTCAGATGAAGACGAATGCCGATACGGAAAATCTATATCGGCCGGCGGACATGTTCGTACATGGGCCGACGAACGAGCTCTTCGTGGCTGATGGCTACGGCAACAAACGCGTCATCGTGTTCGATGCCGATACCGGTGCGTTCAAGCGTATGTGGGGCGCATTCGGCAACGTCCCGTCAGACGACCCCCCGGCGCCGGGTGAGCCGATCGGCCCTGACGGTGCGCCACAGTTCAGGCCGCCTGTGCATGCGGTGAAGGTCTCGACGGATGGTCTTGTCTACGTCGGCGATCGTGGCGGGCGACGTGTGCAGATCTTCACGTTAGATGGGCAGTTCGTCGATCAGGTGTTCATCGGGCGTGAGTGCCATGCACCGGATTGCGGTAACGGGACGACTGCCGCCGGCCTCGCGTTCTCACCGGACACGGCGCAGCGCTACCTGTACGTAGCCAATCGCAGCCAGGCGCAGATCATGGTCTTCGATCGCGAGACGCTGGAATACCTCGACGCATTCGGATCATGGGGCTCCGACGCTGGGCAGTTCGGCACGCTGCATCACATGTCCGTCGATTCGCAAGGCAACCTCTACTCGGCGGAGGTCACGCCGTTGAAACCCGAGAACCGACGCGTCCAGAAATTCACGCTCACGGGCTTCGTTCCGCTGCCCCTGGTGAGGTGAGACCAGGAAGCGCCGCAGCGAGCCCGGTTACTGCTGGCCAACCCGGCGCTGGATCAATTTCGCAGGATCCGCATCGGGCTTAGGCCGGAACATCTGCGAGCGGTCGTTCCAGACTTCGGTGACGTAGAGGTTGCCGTCCTGATCGACCTCGATCTGGTGCACACCATCGAATTGCCCCGGTAGTGCCCCGTGGCCGCCGAT
>Ga0224512_10000713_pt1 | contig 34032 bp, 31 predicted proteins | sample SF_May12_sed_USG_4_FD_169103 | JGI IMG/M metagenome (GOLD analysis project Ga0224512, IMG submission 169103) | Sediment microbial communities from San Francisco Bay, California, United States - SF_May12_sed_USGS_13 | ecosystem: Environmental > Aquatic > Marine > Sediment | place: USA... | reverse complement strand
ACGCGACCCAGCCGGCGGGTCCCGGATCGGTGGGCTTCGACGCGAAGGGTCTCCGATCGGGCGTCTATTTCGTGAAGATGCAGACGCCGACCAAGAGCGTGTCGCGCAAGATCACGATCGTGAAGTAAACCGCGGGGGACGGGCGCTCACGTGGCGCGGGTGTCCGTCCTGCACCTCCCGCTCATACGGAGACCCTCAACACAGGAGGATGCCGCACATGATCACACGCTCACTGGGTTCCTCGGGGCCGCGCGTGTCCGCGCTCGGCCTCGGCTGCATGGGGATGTCGGACCTCTACGGTCCGGCCGATCGGGCCGAAAGTATCGCCACGATCCACGCCGCGCTCGACGCCGGGGTGACCCTGCTCGACACCGGCGACTACTACGGCATGGGTCATAACGAGATGCTGCTGCGCGAGGCGCTGCACGGGCGCACGCGCGAGCAAGTCGTGCTCAGCGTCAAGTTCGGCGCGCTGCGCGATCCGCGTGGCGGGTGGCTTGGCATCGATGGACGTCCCGTCGCGGTGAAGAACTTTCTCGCCCACTCCCTGCGCCGTCTGGGGACGGACTACATCGACATCTATCGCCTAGGGCGAGTGGACCCGTCGGTGCCCATCGAGGAGACAGTGGGAGCGATCAAGGAAATGATCGAGGCGGGACACGTGCGGCAGGTGGGTCTCTCCGAGGCGGGCGCAGCGACGCTTCTCCGCGCGCACCAGACGTATCCCATCTGCGATCTGCAGATCGAATACTCACTCGTCTCGCGCGGGATCGAGGCGAAGATCCTGCCCGTGTGCCGTGAGCTTGGGATCGGAATCACTGCCTACGGCGTGCTCTCGCGCGGCCTGATCAGCGGTCATTGGTCGAAGGACCGCCGCGTGCCGGCGAACGACTTCCGCAACTACAGTCCGCGCTTCAGCGCGGAGCACATCGACCACAACCTGTCGCTGGTCGAGGCGCTGCGTGCGATCGCCAAGGAGAAGACGCTGACGGTCGCGCAGCTCGCGATCGGCTGGGTGCTCTCGCGCGGCGACGACATCGTGCCGCTGGTGGGCGCGCGCCGCCGCGACCGGCTGGCCGAGGCACTGGGCGCGCTCGCCGCCGACCTCTCTCCCGACGACCTCGCACGCATCGAGCGCGCGATCCCCAAGGGCGCGGCCGCTGGCGAGCGCTACAACGTGCACGGCATGGCGTCGCTCGACAGCGAACGCGGAGAGCGCGCCGGGGCTTGATCCGCGGTCGCCGCCTACTTCAGCAGAACCGCCCGCACCGTCCGGTGGCCCAGTCGCGTGGAGACGCGGAAGTAGTAGACGCCGGATGCGGCCGCTTCTCCCCGCGCATTGGTGCCATCCCACACCAGCGCGTTCTCGCCGGCGTCGAAGGTGGCGTTGTCCGCCAGCACCTTCACGCGCTCACCCGTCACCGACCACACGTCGGCGACCACGGCCGCGCGCTCGCCGAGCTCGAAGCGCAATGTCGCGGAGGGGTTGAACGGGTTGGGATGGACAGAGAGGATGCGCAGCGCCTCCGGCGTACCCGCCCCCCGCACGGCGGTGACCAACCCGAGTTGCACCGGGATGGACGTCGATCCACCCGCTCCGTCGTGGACCACCACCACCTCGCAGTTGTCCGGTCCCTGCATCGTCGGCGTGACACAAACGTCGAGCTGCGTCGACCCCGAGGGCGGAATGGAGTGGGACGTCATCGTGGTATCCAGACTGAACGGCGCCGAGGAGCAGCCGGAGATGCCGGCGATGCTCAGGGTATCGCAACCGGTGTTCATGATCGTGATCGTCTCACAGGTGGGCACATTCACGGCCACGGTGTCCAGATCCACGGACGCGGGTGTGGCCACGCCGATCCCCTGCAGCGACTGATAGACCACGTAGAAGACCCAGTCGCCGGTCACGCCGAGCGGACAGGCGTCGTTCCACCCGCCGGGAATCGCGAACACGACATTTTTCCCCGCCTGGCACCCGTTGCCGTCATGCACGACACTCGGCGCGAATATGTCGCCCGCATTGGAATTGAGGAACTCGAGCGTCACCGTAAACGGCCCGGAAGCGATGGTCACCACGCCGATCTGCGCCTGCAAGTCGAACTCGTTGATGAAGCCGTCGATGAGCTGTGGCCCCGGAAGCGTGTAAGCCGGCAGCCCGGGATTGGGCAGCCCGCCATTGTAGACCTTGATCGCGCTCTCCAGGGTGGTCGGGGCGCCCCCGAACTGCGAAGCCCAGCCAATGCCCACGCGCAGGATCTGGATCGGGTATTCAGCCGGCGTCAGCGTGAACACCACCCCGGCCTGCTCGTTGGGGACGAAGCACGGGCAGACGATCTGGCCGAACCCCGTGTAGTTCTGCGCGGTCGTCTCGGTGCATTGGGCGGATGCGACGCTCGCGAACGACAGAGGGGACAGAACCGCCGCGGTAAACAGCGCACACAAGGAGAATGTGCGAACGACAGAGGCTGAAAGCATGGTGCACCCCTTCTGGTGAGAGCCAATGCCTAGTTCGTTCAACCGCCTCGGCAGCCCGCGCTTCGCGCGCCGCTGCCAGCTGCTCCATGATAGCAATGCCACCGTTAGCTGTCTACGGGAACCTTACTCAGACGAGGCGCTCGCGCTGGCTACGCAGCGCGAACGCCCGCGGACCCACCGCGCGCGCCACGGCGAGGATGCCGTCGAGGTGGTCGCACTCGTGTTGCAGCAGCTCGGAAAGGTCATCGTGGAGGACGCGCCGGTGTTCGTTCCAGTCGAGGTCGCGGTAGGTGATGTGGCACGAGCGGTGCCGCGCCACGCGCACGAGGAGGTCGGGAAAGCTCATGCAGTCGTCCCAGAGCTCGAACGTCCCGGGGCTCATCTCGTCAAGCACGGGATTGAGGAAGACGACGGGTTCGTCGATGTACATGTACACGAGCCGCTTCATCACGCCGATCTGGGGGGCCGCGACGGCGCGTCCCGCGCCGCGGCGCACGCGGAAGTCCAGCAGGGTGTCGCGCAGGTCGCGGACCACGGGGCGCAGCGCGCCGAGCTCGTCCGGACTCACGGCCTCGCATCGCTCGTAGAGCGCGGAGTTGCCGAGCAGGAGAATCTCACGTACGGGCACGTCGCTCTTCCTCTTACCCGGGGCGGGCCGATTCCGGCAGCTTGACGGCGCGGCCGACCGGCGGCGCGTCTGCGCGCGTGGCGTACAGGATGGCTGGTCGCTCCGTCGCCGTCGCCTTCAGTGCCGCCTCGATCAGCACCGCCGTCTCCTCTGTATCGCCCTCCGCCTCGTCGATCACCAGGATTTCGGGCGTGCTCGCCACCGCGCAGACCAGCGCCAGGCGTCGCCGCTCGCGAAGCGTGAGCGAACCGGCCAGCGCGCGGCGCGAGACGGCCAGGCGGTCCAGCAGCGCCGTCGCGCGCTCCGAATCCCAGCGCGTGTTGAGCGCGCGGTGAATATCGAGCACGTCGTCCACCCGCAGGAAGGGCGGAAACTCGGGCGCCTCCCCCACGCTCCCCAGTTGGGCACGGACCTCGGCCACCCCCACCGCCGGTGCTTGTCCCAGCACGCTCACCGTGCCCGACGCGGGCGGACGCTGGCCCAGCGCCATCTCGAGGACACGCGTCTTGCCGGCGCGGGCCGCACCCGTCAGCGCCACCACTTCCCCCGCGCGTACCGCCATTGTTACACCCTCGAGCACCGTACGACCGTCTTCGACGCAAGAGACGTTGGCGAATTCGATCACGCGTGTCGGATTCTCAGTCATTGGACTCCGGCCTCGCGGCCCGGTAACGCACGACGGCAGGCGCCTCGCGCTCCCCCGTCATCATCGCATAGGCGAATCCGCCCCGGAAACCCAATCCGGAGCGCATGGTCACCCGGCCGACAAAGTCACCGGCCGGATCGAACACGTCGTGTACGGCCTGGCCGTCCGGTGCGGGGCCCGCATAGGTTTCCACGATTATATGGCCCTCGTGATCGACCGCGATGTGCTTGAAGAACGGCTTGTACCTTGGGAACTTCACGTTCTCCCGCACCAGGATCTGGAAGTCGGGGTCGTCGGCGTAGCGCAACAGGTAGTCTTCGCGATCGCGGTCGGTGACCGGTTCGCGGCCGGCGTCTCTCTCGATCTTCTGCACCGGCTCCAGATCGAGGGACAGTATCTTCAACACATACACTTCGCTGTGACCGACCACGATCCGTCCCAGCGGAGACACGGCGACGTGCGGCTGCGTCACGAACGGGCTGAGGGCTTTCATGATGGCGTCGTCCGTCTCGTGCACGACCTGCTCGATCCTAACGTACGCGGAGTCGATATCAACGTGGGTGCTGAAATCGGGAGAGAAGCGCATGACCTTGTACAGCGCCCCCTTCTGGACCCACCCGTGCTGCAGAAAGCGGAACATCGCGACGATGGAACCGTCGGGAGCCGACTCGAGCCGTCGCACGGACCCATTGAATCCATGCGCATCGAGGTAGTCACCATCGTTGCTGAAAACGCTGAAGCGATGGCCGCTCAGATTGAAGACCACTACTCGCCCGTCCGCCGTCGCCGTCAGGTTGCGCGGGCGCGCCAACTCGCCCGGCCCCTCGCCCCGCCGCGAGAAGGTCCGCACGTGCGCGCCTTCGCGGTCGAACTTCTTGACGCAAGTCAGATGGTAATCGAGAACGAAGACATTCCCCTCGGCGTCCACGCAGTAATCGAGCGGGCGGTAGAGCACGCCGAGATCGTCGTCGTCGTCGCTTCCGAAGCGCACGTCCTCGATGAGCTCGACGTGCCCGGCCTCGTACATCGGCCGGAAGGACAAGGACCGTGGCGCCTCTCCCCACGCCGGCACGGCGGCGGCGAGGAGACTCAAGCCAACGGTGGCGAGGCGTGCGATCGTACGAACAAACATGTCGGCTAAGTTGACTTCTTGATCATTTCAGCCGCGGCTTCCAGATTTCGTTTGGCACCGAGTCGGCCGAATGTCTTGCATGCCGCCTCGAGCTGCAGCCTGGCGTCCTCTTTGTTTCCGGTCTTGAGGTATGTCTCGGCCATGAGGGTTCGTGCGCGCGCGGCGTCGTACGGAAAGCCCATTTCATTGAACATCGACCACGCCTCGCGCAGCGCCGGGGTGGCGATATTGTTGTTGCCTCGTTCCAGCTCGAGAGCTCCGCGGCCCATCAAGGCGTGCGCTTCAAACGCCCGACAACCGAAGTCTTTCGATAAGGAGGAGAGTTCCTCGACGGCAGCTTCGGCAGCCGAGAGTTTGCCGTTGGCGATGGCGATGACGATGCCGGCCACGAGCAGTTTCGCCCGGCGGAGGCGATTCTCCGGGCACTCGCCCAGGGCGCGTTCGATGGTTTGTTGCGCGGCCCGGCCGTTTCCCTGCGCCAGCCGCAGTAGAGACAGTCCGGGGACCGGATCGTGGCCGCGTTCGTGCGCTTGCCGGAACGCATCTTCTGCCCCCTCGTAGTTCCCCTTGAGCAGTGCCAGTTCCCCGATTTCGATGAAAGCCTCCCCCGCGTGGTTTTCGAGGCCGATTCTCATGAAATCTTCGCATGCGGTCCGCGCGGCGTGCTCCGCATCCTCCCACAGACCCTGGTGGCGCATGGCCTCCGCACTGTGCACCCGGCACACGCCGGGGTAGGCCGAGGCCGTGTAGGGCTCGCACCAGCGCCTCGCGGCATCGCTCCACTCCCGGGCTCTGTTGTAGTCCGCTATCGATTTACACACGGCCATCGTTCTGCAGTAGAGATTGCCGATCGTCAACGGACTCACCTCTCCGCTCACCGCGGAGGCCATGGCTTCGTCGACGAGATCGGTACCTTCTTCGACGTCCCCGCGGGCGATGAGAATCTGACCGCGATCGTGAAGTGCGGTCACCTGCAGATCAACGTCGTTGACGCGGGCAGCGATGTCGCTGCATCGTTGGTTGAGCTCCATCGCGCGAGCGAAATCGCTCTTGCCGAGCGCATCCGCCGTCTGCCGGCGAAGCAGGTACCCGTGTTCGGGGCACTCCGGTTCGTTTTCCAGAAGGCGTTCCGCACGTCTCAGCCACCCGCGCGCTACGGTGCTCGAGCCCTTCTCGATGTAATCCGCGACCAGATCCAGTGCCACCCGGGCCGCGGGGATGCTCCGACCGGATTTTGAGTAGGCTGCATATGCCTTCTCTCGGGTCTGTACCCCTTCTTCGGTCTCGCTGAGCCACAGCGTGCACGCGGCCAGCATTTCCAGTTCTTCGGCGGAAAGGTCTCGCCGTTCCTGCGTCGCGTGGAGCGCCCGGTAGGCTTCCCGGAAGTCCTCAAGATCGTACGCAGCTTGAATCTCCGGCGAGGGCAAACCAGGCTGAGCGGACTTGGCGTGCGGCACCGGCGCGGCCGCCAGTTCCCGGAGCGCCTGCAGAAGCGCATCCGCGCTGGCGAAGCGATTCCCGCGCTCTTTCTGGAGGCAACGATGGACGACATCAGCCACGGATTCCGGCTGACCAGGCAAACGCCCCGCCTCCTCATTCACGATGCTGTACATGATCGCCGCCGGATGTTCACCGTGAAACGGCCGCGTCCCCGACAACAACTCATAGAAGATTACTCCCAGCGCGAATATGTCTGAGCGCCCGTCTATCTCGCCGCCGGATATCTGTTCGGGAGACATATACGCAGCCGTGCCAACCGCCATGTCGGCGTCCGTCAGATTGCCCTCATGCATGACCAGGGCCACGCCGTAGTCCAGCACTTTGACCCGCCCGGCATTGGTGATCATCACGTTGGACGGCTTCAGATCGCGATGAATGACGTCCTTGGCGTGCGCCGCCGCCAGCGCATCCGCCAGGGGGACGGCGATCTTCAGAAACTCTTCGGCGTTCAACCCTTCATCACGGATGAAACTGTCGAGCGACTTGCCTTCCACCAGCTCCATCGTGAGAAACAGCCGCTCCTGGTCTTGTTCGATAGAGTGGATCGTGACGATGTTGGGGTGGTTCAAAGCGGCCAGCGCCTTGGCTTCTCGCTCGAAACGGGCGAGTGCCTTTGCGTCGCGGCGCAAGGCGCTGGGGAGCAGCTTGACGGCCACGTCGCGCCCCAGTTTGCGGTCGCGGGCGCGATAGACCTCTCCCATGCCACCGGACCCGATGGTATCCAGAATGTCGTAGTGTGCCAGCGACTTGCCTATCACGCCTTGGCCTTTCTCGAGGGTTGGTCGGGCCGCCAGATGATAACAGCGAACCCTGTAGCGGTCAAAGTCGAGCCGCCGCGCCGACGTCCTTTACAAGTTAGTTGTCACTATGTTAGAATAGCGGGCTCAATCGTGCTTCCCGCCATCCTAACCCCGGGGTTCCCCATGAAGCGTCTATCGTGTTTCGCCGTCGCCCTGTGCCTGCTCGTCGTCCTCCCCGTCGGCGCCCGCGCCGGCTGGGTCGAGAACGGCGTGCCCGGCATCCTCAATCCGGAAAACAACAACAACATCGTCGCCATCAGCGATGGCGCCGGCGGCGTCATCGCCGTGTTCCAGTACGGCAGCCTTCTCGACGACATTTACGCCCAGCGTTGGGACTCGCGCGGCAACGTTCTGTGGGGCCCCAACGGCGTGGCCCTCTGCACCGCCAGCGGCTACCAGGATTCCCCGGCAATCGTGTCGGACGGAGCCGGCGGTGTCATCGCCGCGTGGGAAGATCTGCGCGGCGCCACGTTTGACGTCTACGCACAGCGCGTGGATGCCAACGGGAACGTGCTGTGGGCGGCGGACGGTGAGCAGATCACATTCGAGGCAGCGACGGAGCGCACCGCGGCGATCGCGAGCGACGGCGCCGGCGGCGCCATCATTACCTGGGTCGACGCACGGCTCGGCAGCAACGACATCTACGCGCAGCGCCTGAACGCGGCCGGCACCAACCAGTGGTTGCTCGGCGGCGTTCCCGTATGCGCGGCTTTTTTCAGCCAGGGTTCGCCCGAGATCATCTCCGATGACGCCGGCGGCGCCATCATATCGTGGGTGGATTTTCGCTCGGGCCTGGCCGACGACATCTACGTACAGCGGGTGAACAGTTCCGGCATCACGCAGTGGCAAATCGACGGCGAGCCCGTAGTCACCGCGGCGGAAAACCAGCGTACCCAGACGATGACGACGGACGGGGCGAACGGCGTCATAATCGTCTGGGAGGATTTTCGTAACTTCGAGTACGACATCTTCGGCCAGAGGTTCGACGCGAGCGGCACCGAGCGGTGGAACGCCCAGGGTATCAACCTCTCTGTCGCCGCGAACGACCAGCGCAGCGTTGCGATCGTATCGGACGGCGGCGGCGGCGGAATCCTCGCCTGGGAAGACTTCCGCGACGGGACCGACTACGAAGTCTACGCCCAGCGCGTGACGGGGACTGGCCTCGGGATGTGGGAGTTCAACGGCGTGCTGGTCTGCGGCGCGAGTGGTGACCAGGTGGACCCGTCGCTCGCGATGGATGGCGAAGGCGGCGCGGTCATTTCGTGGACGGATGGCCGCAGCAGCACACAACCGAACGACGTCTACGCACAGCGCGTCAACGCCTTCGGGCAGAACCAGTGGACCAACAACGGCGTTCCCGTCGGAGCCACCGCGAAGAGCCAGCACGACCCGAGAACGGTGCAAACCACCGCCGGCGGGTTCATCTGCGTGTTCGACGATAACCGCGCCGGCTGGGGCCTGACCTACGCCCAGCGGATCGGCCGGCGCTACGGCGAGTGGGGCAACCCCGAGCCCGTCGTGTCTTCGGTCGCCGACGTCCCCGCGGATCAGGGCGGCATCGTCAATGTAAACTGGCTGGCCAGCGGTCGCGACAATCTCAACGAGCAGCTCATCGGCGACTACTCCATCTGGCGCGCTATCGACCAGACCTCGTTTCTGGCCGCCACGACCGGCGGCGAGGCGCGAGGCAAGGTGGTCGAACCGACCGCCACGCGGTCGTCGTTCGATCGCGACACGTACATTGTGCAGCGCACCGCGGCCGGAGAATTCTTCTGGCAGTGGATCGGCGAGCAAATCGCCACCTATTCACCCGCATACGGCTTTGCCGCGGAGACGCAGTTCGATTCCGTGTCCGTCAACCCGGGCATTCACTATTTCCGGGTGATTGCGCACCATACGTGGGATCAGTTCATATTCTGGGAGTCGAATCCGGACAGCGGTTACTCGGTGGACAACGTCGCGCCCGGCTCCCCGTTCTTGCTCGCCGCTGTGCGGGCCGGCGGGAGTGACGTCGATCTGGACTGGAGCCCGAGCGGGCCGAGCGAACCGGACTTCATGGAGTACTGGGTGTATCGTGGTCTGGTCTCGGGCTTCCCCACCGACGCGGGTCACTTTCTGATGAGTGCGCCCGACACACTGGCGACCGACAACAACGCCGACCCCGGCACCGCCTACTACTACAGGGTGGTAGCCGTGGATATCCACGAGAACCAGAGCGGCGATTCAAATGAAGCCATGGTGGACGCCGTCGTGACCGGTATTCGGAACGACCCGCCGAGGCCGCTGGCCCTTCAGGTACTGCCCAACTCGCCCAACCCGTTCAGCAACACTACCGCCGTTCGCTTCGGACTGCCGGAAGCATCGGATGTGTTGCTGGAGGTCTTCGACGTTGCCGGTCGACGCGTTTACGGCGAGCGGCGCTCCAACGTCCTGGCCGGCTGGCAGACCTTCAGTTTCGATGGCCGCGATGCGCGCAACGCCCCGCTGCCGAGCGGTGTCTATTTCTTCCGTGTAACGGTTGCCGGCGTGACAGCGACGAGCAAGATGGTGATCAGTCGGTAACCCGGCGCGTTAGAGCCATTTGGACTCTTTGTCGGCATAGCGCTCCTTTTTCCAGATTGGCATCCGTTCCTTCACCAGCTCCACGAGTGCCTCGATCGCGGCAAAAGCGTCACCGCGATGGGCCGCGGTGACGACGACGAGCAACGACACCTCACCCACGTTGAGATCCCCCACGCGGTGCACTAGCCGCACGGCCCGCACGTCGAACTGCTCTTTGATGCCATCGACGATGCGCTCGCCCTCCCGTTGGGCCATCTCACGGTAGCAATCGTAGTGAATTCCTTCGACTTCGCGGCCGTCGTTGTGGTTGCGTACGACGCCGGAAAACGTGACCACGGCACCGCCGTCCGGCCGGAGCTCACCCACGAACGCGGCGGTATCGATGATGTCATCCGTAATCTCAACCGTCATGTCATTCGATGTACTCTGGGCGTCCACGTCAACCTCCGGATACGGGCGGGATCAGGGCGACGCTGTCTCCGTCGCGCAAACGATAATCGCCGGGAACAAATGTCTCGTCCACGGCATAGCGAAGTGGCAAACCTCTGACGCGCTCGTCGCCTCGCGATGCCATGAGCTTCTCCGCCAACTGTGACACCGTGGTCCCTTCCTCCACCTCGAACTCTAGGTGATCGGCGCTGATCACGTCCCGGAGCCGCGCGAACAACAACACGTCGATTCTCACCTGTGCTTCTCCTTTGCGTGCGGAAGGCGCAGCGTGGGAAGTGTTTGGCCCCGGCGAACGCGCGCGCCGTCGCCCGGCACGACAATCAAACAGTCGGTGTCGGCGAGAGTCGTGACCATGTGCGACGCTTGTCTGGGGAGCCGAATCACCCGGCCCGTGTGCTCGTCCCGGTTTTGGCCGCGCAGGAGAAGCCAGCGCTTGCCATCGGCGGTGAATGCGTCGGTGATCGCGCGCTGCTCCTCGACCAGGCCGGCGTGCTCTTCCATTCCCGAGAGTCTTTCCAACGCGGCGTATACGTAGACGTAGAAACACACAAACGCGCTGGCGGGGTTTCCGGGGAGCCCGAACACGTACTTTCGATCGCGCACGCCGAAGTAGAGCGGCTTGCCGGGTTTCTGACTTACTCGCCAGAATACTTCCTCCACCCCCAGCTCGTCGAACACGGACCGCAGAAAATCATGCTCGCCGACCGACACACCTCCGGACGTGACCAGCACGTCGCACCGATCCAGCGCCGATCGAACCGCGCTCAGCAGTGCGCTTCGCCGGTCGCCCACGGATCGCACGCGTGAGGGCCGGATGCCCATTTGGTGCAGCATCGCGGTCAGCATGTGGGAGTTGCTGTCGTAGATCTGCCCGTCATCGAGCGCCCCACCCGGTGATACCGTTTCGTCTCCCGTCGCGATCACCGCCACACGCGGGCGCCGCACCACCAAGACGTCGTTTCTGCCTACCGATGCCAAACACGCTATGACACCGGGGTGGATCAAGGTGCCTTTCTTCAGAATCCGCGCACCCGCGCGAACCTCTTCGCCCCGCCGGCGGACGTGCCGGTACTTTTCGACGGGTGCTTCGATTACGAGTGCGCCTGCATCGACGAGTACATCTTCCACCGGGATCACGGCGTCGGCGCCTCGCGGCAGCATTGCACCCGTCATGATGCGGCAGGCTTGCCCGCTTCTCAGCGTGCCTTTTCGCGCACCGGCGTACACGGTGCTCTTGATTGTCAGCCGGACCGGCTTCCCGGAAGCGGCCGCGGCCGCGTCATGGGACCTCACCGCAAAACCGTCCATGGCCGAGTTATCGAAGCGCGGCAGCGGAAACGGCGTGCGTATGTTCTCCGCGAGCGCGTGCCCCAGCGCCAGATCGAGCGGGACGGTTGTCGCGTCGAGCGGTACGCAACGACTCGCGACGTGACGCATGGCCTGTTGGGGAGTGATCATGCCGCCCCCAAAAGAACTCTCACCGACACAAGCAGAATCAGCGCTCCGATCAGGCGCTGCACGCGGACGACGCTGAGCTCGTAGGATCCCAGTCGGGAGCCAATCTGCCCCCCGAGAAAGACGGCCAGAACCAGCGGGAGAATCATGGCGTCGAGATAAACTCCTTTGGCCAACTGACCGGCAAGGCCGGCGGTGGAGTTCACCAGGATAAATACGGATGACGCGGCGGCCGTCGCGCGTGCGTCGCCCCACCCCGTCAGTATTAGTAACGGCGCGAGAAATATCCCGCCGCCGATACCCACGATGCCTGCGAGGAATCCCAGGGTGGCGCCCAGCGGCAGGCCCACGAGCCACATCGCGCGCGTTGAAATCGACGACAACAAGCCGCCGCGTCCCAGCGGGAGAAACATTCGCGTGCCGGCGATAAACAAAGAGACGCCCAACAAGAGCAGGAACACCTGCTTGCCGATGGGTACTCGACCGCCAAGATAAGCCATGGGTACAGACAGAGCCACGAGCGGCAAAACGCGGCGCCACTCGAGATGACGTTCTCTATGAAAATGCCACACGCCCCCACCGCTGACGACGAGGTTACACACGAGCGCCGTTTGCGGAATTGTCGTGTACGGAAGACCGATCAACGCGAGCACGGCAAGGTACGACGACCCCCCACCAAAACCCACGGTCGCGTAGAACGCCGCGATCAAAAAGAAGAGTAACGGCAGCCAGAACGGGAGCGTTTCCATCAGTGCCCACCCCCACGAATCATTGGGTAAGCGTGAAGCAGCGCGGGGAAGAGTGCGTCCAGTGATTCCTCTGTGCCCTTCAACGATCCCGGTAAATTAATGATAATCGTGCGGCCGCTGATACCCGCCAGCCCGCGCGACAGCATTGCATAGGGCGTGCGCGCCTGCCCGTGCGCGCGGGCCGCCTCGGCAATTCCGGGAATCTCGCGTTCAATCACCTTGCGCGTAGCTTCAACCGTCACGTCGCGCGGACCCAACCCGGTTCCTCCCGCGGTCACAACCAGGTCCGTCTCCTGCGCTATGAACGAGCGCAGCGCCTCAATGATGAGTTCTTCGTCGTCGGGAAGGATTTCGTATGCAGGCGTGATCCCAAGCGACTCGAGCCTTTCCCTGATGAAGACTCCCGATCGGTCCTCGCGCTTGCCTTCCTCGACACCATCCGACGTGACGATGACCGCCGCCGTAAACTGTATCGGCGGGCGATCCCGAAATTCCGTCTTGCCGCCGCGCTTGAAATCCAGCCGAATCGACGTGATCTCGATGTTCTTGTCCACGGGCTTGAGCATGTCGTAGATGGTGAGCGCTGCAACGCTCGCCGCTGTCAGCGCCTCCATCTCGACCCCCGTTTTCCAGATCGCCTCTACCGAAACTGTAATCATGACGTGATCGTCGGCAACGTCGAATGAAACGTCGACAGCGTCGATGGGGAGTGGGTGACAGTAAGGAATGATGTCGGGCGTCTTCTTGGCCGCGGCCACCGCCGCCACTTGCGCGACAACGAGCACGTCTTTCTTGGGAAGGTCGTTGGCTTGCAGGCGCCGGATCGATTCGGGCGACGCATTGACGCGTGCCGAGGCGGTGGCTCGCCGAAGCGTAGTGGTTTTCGAAGTGACGGACTTCATCTCACCCTCCAATGTTGCGGATCAGCGGGCCCGCCGTGGAACGCCTTTCTCTCTCGCCGGGGTGAAACGGCGTGTCGTTGAATTCGCTTCCGGCCGGTTTGTTCCAAACGACTTCTCGTATCGCGGCAATGACGTGCTTGTCAGAAGCGCCACCCCTGACGAGCGGGCCTAGGTCGTACTCGACGTCCGAAAAGAGGCACGGCCTGATGCGGCCCGTGGCGGTGATGCGGATACGCGAGCAGTTCCGACAAAACGGTTCTGACAGAGGAGCAATGAATCCGACCCGGCCGCCGCTCCCCGAAATCGCGAATGTCTGCGCCGGCTGGTCCGTGCGTGGCAACTCGGACAGCTCGAAGTGCTCCTGAACGACTCCGCGCACACGGTCAATCGGCAAGACGCGCTCGGCACCCCATCCCGATCCGCACAGCGGCATAAACTCGAGGAAGCGGATTTCGAGCGAGCGCTTCTCGGCCATCCGTGCAAAGTCCACAATCTCCCTCGGTGTCATGCCCGTCATGACGACCACGTTGATCTTGAGCGGGAATCCCGCGTCGATCGCAGCTTCGATGCCGCCACGAACCCGCTGATACATCTTCGTGCGAGTAACGGTGGAAAAGCGCTCGATGTCGAGGCTGTCGAGGCTGACATTGATTCGGTTCAGACCCGCCTTCCGTAGCGGAGCCGCAAGGCGTTGCAAGAGGCTTGCGTTGGTAGTGGCAGAGAGCTCTCTTACCGTGTCGATAGCGCTCAGCCGCTCGACAATAGTGATGATGTCGGGGCGCAGGAGCGGCTCACCGCCGGTCAGACGGTAGCGCGTGACACCGAGCCGACTCATCAGGCGCACGACGCGCTCAAGCTCGTCTATGGTGAGGTACTCTGGCTTGGGTTCAAGCGGCACACCCTCGGGCGGCATGCAGTAAACACATCGGAAATTGCAGCGGTCCGTGAGCGAGATTCGAACCGTGGATACCCGACGGCCGAAACGGTCCACGAGTTGGACATTCGAGGCCACGGTCTTCTCCTTTTCAATTCGTCGCGGTCGTCCGCGATTCGGAAGGCGGCGCTGTTTCCGGCGCCGCCCCGTTTCGTGCTCCGTGGCGCCGCTAGGGCGCTGTAGGAGCCCGAAATCGGAGAACGTTTAGACTATGTATGTTGACTCTACCACGCACCCGGCCCGTTTTCAACGCCTGGTCGCGCAATCGCACCTTGCCTTCGGGACGTCCGACAGTCGGGGCGCATCGCATCATTCCCCGCCCGTAACCGGCCATCAGGAACAGGAGAGAAGATACCGCGATAACGGAAAGTTTTCGCATGGAAAACCTCCCGGTATGGGCCTAGGCGGATGTGCCCCCGGTAGAATGGTGTCGTCCGCCGCACGCCTCGTTCAGACGCAGAGTAGCACGCAATCCGCGTCCAATCAATCGACACATGACTACGGATAATCAGCTTTTCGACACGAAATGATTCCAACGCATCATTGACTATACTGGCCCGCCGAGGCGAAGATAACGTTTGTATCCATTCTCGCCGAGAGGAGCCTGCCGTGCTCCTGCGCCGCTGCCTCCGTTACTTCTCTCTTTTGTTTCCGTGAATCCGTTAACCGGAAGGACGTGATTGATGTGAAAAAGCTGGTTTTAGTGCCGGCATTGGCTTTCACGCTGGTATTACTGCTGCCAGGAACAGCACAGGTCCAATCACCTCTAATAGGTCAGATGGAGCTGAACTACTATGAGCCGAATCCTATATGGAGAGGGACCATTACCGGAGACATCTCTGGAGAGATCTTCTTTTCCAATATAGGGGGTAAGGAAGCAGGAATGGCGTACCACTTCGAGGAAGAATGGTGGATCACGGACCAAGGCGGCACGATCTTGAGAGGGACTGACGAAGGTGTCGTCAGCCCCAACAGCAAATACAGGATGAACGGTGTAGTGACAGAAGCGGCGCCGGAATGGTCGCATCTGATTGGTCGAAAAGTGCACGCCAGCGGCTATATAACGTGGGATCCAGATACAGGCGCACCACTAACCGCTCCCGGTACGTTCAGAATAGAATAGGTGTTGTCGATCGCTGGCGGCTGGGCGGCAGGCCCAGGAATAGATAGTAGTTCCGGCGGCCGCCCTCGGCGAAGCCGTAACCGACGTATATCGGGCCGATAAGGGTGTCGACGGCGAAAAACGCGCTGCCGGCTGCGATACCGCGGTCGAACGCGATCTCGCTCCTCTCTTCGAACACGTTGCCGTACTCGACCGATGCGCCCAGGTATGCGGGCAGCAGCGTCGAGTTCCACATGCGTCGGTAGAAGATGGCGTACAGCAGTGCGGCGTGCTGGCCGCCGATTTCGTCGTGCTCCAGGCCGGACAGCCGGGTGAATCCTCCCAGGAGAAACCGACTCTGGAGCGGCGCGTCGCTGTCGCGGGTGGTGCCGAACGAGCCGCCAAACAAGCCGGTGTAGCGTCCCCGCGTGTACGCGAGGGATCCATCGACCTCGCCCTGCTCGTATTCGGCGTCCGAGCCCAACGCCTCCAGGCCGGCCTTGACCCGCACCCGGAAGTGGCCTCCGCTGCGCGGGAAGCCCACGTCGTCCAGCTCGTCCACGTAGAACTGCACGAACGCGTCTCCGGTATCGAAGTCCCTGTCGGTCAGCGACGGGTCGCCCACCTGTACCTTCATAGTCCCGCTTTCGCGGAGGACGCCGGCACGGACGTCGCCCCACGTGCCCAACTCACGACCGAAGGCAGCGTAGCCGCCATAACTCCGCCTGTTCCACTCGGTGAGCTTGCGGCCTTCGTCGTCGAACACGTTCATCGCCCGCTCGCCGGCGAAGACCAGCAAGTGGATGTACTTGCGGAGCTTGTGGTCGATCGGTTGATGCAACTCGGTAAAGACGTTGGGCTCCTGGCCAATCTGGATGCCGGTGCGCCACTCGCCGCCCAGGCCGTTGATGGGCGTGCGGATGAACGCGGCGGCGACGTTGAAGTTGGGGCCTTCGTAGTCCTCGAATACCGCCACACCGAGCTGCAGGTAGTTCGGTCCCCGTGACGCCTCGCGCGCGGTGATCGTGAGCACCGTGCGGTCCGACTCGATCGTGATGTCGTAGTAGACCGATTCGAATATTTCCAGGCCGTATATCTGATTCAGGTCGCGTTCGAGACGGGTGACGTCGAGGGTCTGGCCGACCTTGATAGTGAGCCGCGCGGCGATCACGCCGTCCGAAAGGCGCGAGTTGTTGATGATTCGGACCTCGTCGATCACTGGGGGCGCGGGGGTGCCGCGCGCGCGCGCGGCCAAGTGCGCACGGTAGATGTCGTTGGATACCGACAGCCTTTCGAGCCGCTCGAGGGCCGACTCGGCAGCGGTGACGCCGGCGGGGACCGCTTCGACCGCGCGGTCGAAAGACGACGCCGCAATGTCTCCCAGGTCGGGCCGGATGAGGATGTCGTCGTCCGTGAGTGCCGCGATCTGCTCGTCGGTGTTACGACGCGTCAGAATGATCAACAGCTGGTCGGTGGCGGCCAGTACCGACCGGATCTCCTCGCGCTCCGCAAGAGGCGTACTGATGTCGACGGCTATTACGACGTCGGCACCCATCCGGCGCACCACGTCGATCGGCAGGTTGCTGGCGACGCCCCCGTCGATCAGCAGTCTGCCGTCGATCTCCCTCGGTGCAAACACCACTGGGATCGACATGCTCGCGCGCATCGCCAGCGCCAAGTCGCCGTGGCCGATCACCACCGCTTCCCCCGTCGCGATGTCGGTCGCGACCGCCCGGTAGGGGATGCTCAGGTCGTCGAAATCACGGACCGTTACCACCGGCAGCGTGTACTTCTTCAGCAGCAGGTCGACCTTCTGGGCGTCGAGTATGCCCAGGGGAAACTGGAAGCCGCCGGGGGTCACGCCGGGCTTGTTCTTGACCAGGTAGAGGTCGTCGTCGCGCTTGCGTCGGAACGAGCGGTCCTCGCGTGGGATCCGGTCGACGAAGGCGTCCGCCCAGTCCACTTCGGAGATCAGCGTCTCCAGCTCGCCGGTCGACATGCCCGACGCATACAGGCCGCCAACGATCGCACCCATACTGGTGCCGGAAATGTAATCGATTGGTATGCGGTACTCTTCGAGAATCTTGAGTACGCCAATGTGCGCCGCGCCGCGCGCGCCGCCGCCGCTCAGCGCGAGGCCGATCTTGCGACGCTCCTCGCCGCCGGTGTCGCTGGACTCGCGGGCCGCCGCCGGCACCAGCGACAAGGCCACGACCACCGCGCAGAGAACGCATGTCAGCCGGCAGGTCTTAGAACGCATATCCCAACAGGAGGGCAAAACCCTGGTTCTTGATGTCGTCCGCTTCGATCACCTGCGGGTCGCCGTTGATCTCGAAGTCGCCGCTCGTAATCACGTTGGTGAACCCACGCTGGTAGCGGATGTCGAACGTTACCATCCCGCTTCCGGCATCCCACCGGAATCCCGTACCTACGATCCCGCCGAAGTCATTTACGTGCGTAACAGAACCTATATCGACCGACACCGATAGAAGCGATGCCGACAGGTCCAATTCGGAGCTCAACGTGTAGGAGAGGACCGGGCCCACATACAGAATCGGTTTGAAACTCCCTTTCAGGGGAACCGTGTACACCAACAGCAAGGGCATCTCTACGTAGTCGAACAACGCCGTGAGGTCGACATCGACGATGGAGTAGTCGAGCAGTCTGGAGGTGACGCCCCGCTGCGAGTACAACAGCTCTGGCTGGAGGCTGAGTTGGTCGTTGAACTGGTAGATCAAGAAGGCCCCCGCCGCACTACCCGGCTTGAATGACATGCTGGGGTCCCACGACGTCGGGTTGTCCGTGATCGAGGCGGCATTGAGGCCCGCCTTGATGCCGAAAGACGTGTTGCCCGCGACCGCGGCGTTGGTCGTCGCGGCGACGAGGACGACTATAATGAGCAGATGCCGTAGCTTCACGGTTTCTCCCCCGCGTTTATAGCGCGCTCAGTGACCCCTCACAGAAACCGGTATCCGACTCCCAACGACACCGATACAAAGTTCAGGTGACCCAAGCCTACCAGGCCGTTGTTGCAGATCAGCCCCTGGAATCCGGGTGGGAACACCGAAAAGTCCACCTGCCCGAAGTCTGTGTATTTCACACTGGCACCCAGGCTCCACGACTTGCTGAAGTAATAGTCCATACCGGCGACGATGCCGAGCGCGACGTCCTTGGCGATCTCGATGTTTTCGGCCGGAAAGCCCGTGGCGATGACCCCCAAGGCGACGAAGCCGCCCGCGTACACGTCTGTCACTTTCCCCGGAGTGAAGTGGTAGTTCGCGCCCAGCGTGGGAAATGTGAAGTTGGGTGCGCCTGTGATGCTCAAGTCGACGTCGGTCGCGGTGAATTCCATCTCGATGACCTCGGCCAGGTACATGAAGCTCACTTCGACCCCGATCCGCCGGTTGAACACGTACTCGAAGCTCGCGACGACGCCGCCGGCCGTGTTGACCTTGAGCGCGCTGTAGAAGTCCAGAAAGCTGAGGAACGGAATATCGCTGCAATCGTTCCAGGCCTCGACTTCGTTCTCACCTAGCGGAACAGCGAGAATCCCCTGGAACTTGAGCGTGCCCCAGTGGGTCGCGGATCTCCAGTCCTCGTCCGCCCGCGAGTCGGTGTGGAGGAGTCCGGCTCCGATGAGAGAGAACAAGGCGGTCGCTATTACCCGGGAGGCGGAAGCTCTGAACGACATGCTGTGTCTCCCCTACTCGTCGAAACGATCGAGGCATGCAAAGTGAGGCAAGGGCGCCTCCAGATCGTACTGTCTGCGCCGGACTATAGACAGGACTTTTCTAATAGCTTTACCCACAAAATACTTACTCGTCACTCGTACGGGACGCCCTTCTTCCGCGCCTCCGCCAGCGCGCGCGCGTACCACTCCAGTTCGTTGAAGAATCGCCCGCTGCGCCGGACGTAGGTCTCGTCGAGCGGCTTGCCATCCTCGTCGAAGGACTTCTCCACGTGCGAGACGGGAAACATCGAGGGAATGGTAACCAGGCCCACCTCGCCCAGGACCGTGCGCAGGTGGACGGCGGCGCGCACGCCGCCGAAGGGACCGGCCGAGTAGCTGACGATGCCGGCGGGCCGCCAGAAATACTCGTTCATGAAGTGGTCGATCAAGTTCTTGAGCGCGGGCGACAGGCTATGGTTGTACTCGCCGGTGACGAAGACGAACGCGTCGGCGGCTCGGTAGATCGAGGCGATCTCCTCGAGCAGCGCCGGCGCCTGGCCCTTCTCGTACTCCTTGTACGTGAGATCGAGCAGCGGCAGGGGCCGTTCCAGTGGATCGATCAGCGTCACCTCGTGCCCGCGCTCGCGCAGCTGCCGCTCCACGAAGCGCGCTGCCCGAATGCCCCGGCGCTGGCGGCGCACGGACCCATAGACGACGACGATGTGTAGACTCATGTGTGCTCCTTCCTCTCCGGTTCCATGTAGTAGCAAGTGTATCACCACTCGATCTTGTAGAAGAGATCGCTTCCCGTAGACACGCCCGACTCGGCCTGCAGCGTCCACTGAGCGGAGAGCATATACTGCACGCGCCAGATGACGGACTGGTCGAAGAGGCCGAGGGTGTTACTGATGTAGAGGCGCGGCGAGAGGTACTTGCCCGAGGTGAACGCGGCGGCGCCCGAACTGGTCATCTCCAGGCGCGCCTCGTCCAGTCCCATCTCGCGGCCCATCGACTGGGTCAGAACGTTCCCCTGCTGCATACCCAGCGAGAGCGCCGCGGCCGCCACCATGTCGGACTGGGAGCCCTGCGCCTGGTCGAGCGGCCGGCCGGTGATGAGGTACGACAGCGCCTCGGACTGCGACATCGCCGGCTCGGAGAAGACCTCGATGCGCGGGTCGCGTGCCGTTCCGCGCACGCGCACGCCCGCGATCACGCCGTCGCTCGCCTTACGATAGGCGCGGATGTCGAGTCCGGGGTTGTCGATGGGGCCGCCGGTGAAGACGATTTTGCCGGGGTCGATCTCGAGCGGCTGGCCGTACGCGTTGTACTTGCCGTCCTCGATGCGCAGCTCGCCGCTGCCGGCGGTGGGGCGGCCGGGCTCTTCGATCACGAGTACACCCCCCTCGAGCTTGGCGGTCAGGTTGAAGCCGCGGAACTCGACGCTGTCGCCGAGGGCGAAGCGCAGGCGCGCGGTGACGTCGACCGGCGCCTCGCCGGGGTGTTCCTCGCCCGCGATGACGACGTCCTTCGATACGCCGACGGCCGATTGCGGCACGTCGAGCAGCTCGATCTTCGCCCACGGGATCTCGACGTCGCCCTCCAACGCAACTTTCCGCCCGGCGATGTCCACGGTGACGTCGGGCGAGACGGTCACGCGCGCCTGTGCGGTGTTGGCGATCTCGAAGCGGCGGCCGTGGACGCGGATGCGCGAGCGCCGCTCGTCGCCGCGCCGATCCAGCGTGGTCTCCAAGCGCAGCTCGCCGCCGCCCGACCGCGCCATCCCCTCCAACGTGAATCCCTTTCCGCGCACGCCGTGGGCGTTCATCGCGACGTCCTGCAGTTGCAGGCCGTAAGTGCGTAGCCGCGCCGCGCCGCCGGCCACCTCCATCTCCCAACGCACGGGGAGACTGCCGAGCGTGCCCTCTCCCTCGGCCACGAAGTCGAAGCTCCCCGCCGTGGGCGCGATGGGCGGTGAGAGACGCCCGAGGAAGGAGAGGTCGCTCGCCCCCGCCGCGACGCGAAAGGAGACGGGCTGTTCGGACGTGAAGCGATCGGCCCTGGAGAGGCCCGGCGCCGTGCCTTCGCCGCGCAAGCGGGCCACCGACTCCCCTCGATAGACGAGGTTCACGTGGAGGCTCGCCGCCGAGCCCGATGAATCGACGCGCACCGCAACCGCCGTGCTGTCGAGCCGAAGCACCTCGTGTCCTTCGCCCACTGGCAAGCGGATCTCGAACGTCGCGGGCGGCACGGAAAGGTCGGCGCGCAGGCCGCCGTCCGGCGCGAGCGCGGCCGCGGCCGCGGCATCGACGGTGCCGGAAGCGCTCCATCCGGCGGGAAGGACGAGCTGGGCAAGCGCGGCGGGAACGCGCTGGATCTCGAAGTGCAGAGCGGCCGAGTCCCCGCGCGCCCACCGGCCGTCGAGCGCGATCGAGGCGCCGTTCGAGTCGAGCACCAGGCGAGATACCGACACGCGCTCGCTCGCCACCGCCACCTCGGCCGGCGCACGCGTGCGCCAGTCGCCGGCGGGCGTGCCGCCCACGGTGAGTGAGTCGAGGGCGCCGGCCCACGCCCGCTCCGCGTACGCACCCGCAGCCGCGATGCGCACGGAGGTGGACCCGGCGCTCGCGTGTGCCGAGAAAGTGTGCTTCTCCACGCGGCCCGCCACCCGCGCGTAGAGGCGGTCGATTGCGCGGCCGGCCGCGCGCAGACTATCCGCTTCCAGCTGGATGTCCACGCCACCGCCCGGCGCCAGGTCGGCGTCGGCGTCCACGCTCAGCGCCGCCACCCGGTAGTGGCGGAAGCGCAAGGTGTCGGCGCTGACGCGCGCACGCACGCGCGGGGCCCCGCGCGGTCCGCTCGCGTGGGCCTCTACGCGCGCCGCGCCCCCGACGTCCGCGTGCGCGAGCGCGAGATCGGGGAGTATGGCATCGACGCCGATCGCGAGCGTGTCACCAATCACGCCGGAAACGCGCAGCTCGTTGCCGCCCAGCGCGAGTGCGAGATCGGTGATCTCGACTTCGCGGCCACGCACGCGCCCCTCGGCGCGCGCCCGCAGGGATCGCTCGCGCACCGTCCCTTCCAGCGTGTCGATGCGCGCTGTTGCAACGATCCCACCATCAGTGAGTTTGCCTTCGGAGCGCACGCGGAGGTCCACGCGCCCCGGCCAGTCGGCCGCCGCGGGCGTGATTCCCGCAGGGTCCACCCCGTCCGCCTCTACGGCGAGCGCCCACTGCACGCGCGGCGACCACGCGACATCTCCCGCCACGCGGACCGTGCCGCCCGCCACGGCGAGCACCAGCTCGGCGATGTCGGCGCCCGCCGGCGCGATTTCAACCGTGATGCGTCCATCGAGCGGGTAGCCGCGGAGCAAGCCCGCCAGCGTGTCGATCTTCGCGAACGCCCACGGACCGTCCGCGGTCACGGTGCCGTTCGACGAACCCCGCAACGACAGGACGCCCGGCCAGCCGGCCGTGTCGCCCAGGATCACGCCGGGCGCAATGCCGTCCACCCTCAGGAGCACGTCCCAGCGCACCTCTGGCAACCACGACGTCGTCCCGCTCAACGCGACGACCCCTCCCGCCAGGCCTACGCGGAGCGAGTCGATGCGTGCCTCGTGCCAGCTCGCGCGCGCACCCAGAGCGACGTCCGCGGCGGGCATGCCCTCCGGCATTACGTGTGCGCGCGCCGTGACGCGCGCGTCGTCCATACCGCCCGCCGCCGTCAGCTCGGATATCGTCGCCACGACGCCGGGCGCCATCACGTCTGCGTCGCGCAGCAAGAGGCGCCCAACCATGATCTCCACTGGCAGCGCGGGGCGCCCGGCGGGGCGGGCCGAGGCGGTGTCTGGCGCCGCGGGAACCGTGTCGTCGCGCGCGGCGATCGCGACCGCGAGCCCCTCGACTTCGATGTCGCGCAGATCCAGCCGCCGCCCGTGCAGCGCCAGCGGGCGCCACGCCACCGCCACGCGCTCCGCGGTCACCGAGATCGGCGGCGCGTCCAGCGACATGCCGCGCAGCTCGAAGCGACTCGCCAGCCGTCCGTGGAACTCGCCCACGGCCACCCCCACCGGCAACCGATCCAGCGTGCGCAGGGCGATGCGCCCCCCGCTGGTCGTGCCGACGAGGAAGGCGACCGCAGCCGCGGCCAACGCCACGAGTACGCCCGCCGTCAGGGCGATTCCGGCGAGCACGCGCGAGATGATGCGCAGCGTCCTTCTCACAGGTCCGGTCCGATCACGAAGTGCACGCGAAAGTCGTAGTCTTTGTCCAGGGCAACGGCTCCGTCGAGGCGGAGCAGCCCGACCGGCGAGCGCCAGCGCAGGCCAACGCCCGTCCCCTTCGCCAGCTCCTCGCGCAACGACGAGGAGTAGGCGTTGCCGGCGTCGAAGAACAGCGCCATGCCCCACTTGGACGTGAAGAAGTAATCCGTCTCCACGCTCCCCACGATAATCGCGTCGCCGCCGATCACCGTTCCTCCCTCATCGACGGGACCGAGGGACCGGAACTCGTATCCGCGCACGCTCTGGTCGCCGCCGGCGAAGAAGCGGATCGTCGGGGGCAGGTCGCGGAACTGCGACGTGAACGTGCGCCCCAGCTCGGCGCGCACGATAAAGCGCGCGTTCGGTGCCAGGCTGGCTATCGCCTTGCCCTCGAACTTCGTGCGCAGGAAAGTCGCGCTCGACGCCACCTGGTCGTGGGCGCCATCGACGTACAGACGAATGCGCCGCCCCCTGCGCGTGAAGATGCGGTCGTCGGCGCGCACGTGCATCCAATCCAGGCCGGGCATGAGCAGATCGGAGGTGCCGTCGTCCACGCCGACGCGGAAGGTCTCGTGCTCGAAGCGCAGCGACCATGTCTCCTTGAGCCCCCAGCGCCGATGGCTCGCCGTGCCGCCCACGGAGACCTTCTCGCTCTCGCTGCTGGTCGGGTCGAGTTTCTGGTAGCCGGCGAACACCGTCTTGAGCCACGTGCTCGGGTACATGCTGGGCATCAGGTAGCGCGCCGACGCGCTCTGCTCGATGGCCGATATCCTTCCCTCCAGCTCGGCGTTGTGGCCGACGCGATTGAGGCGTCGCAGGGAGAGCTTGAGCGTGAGGCGCGGCCCGGTGTCGGTGCCATAGCCCGCGCCGACTTCCGTGCGCGTGCGGCCTTTCGGCGCCAACTTGATTTCGATGGGCACTTCCAGTCCCTGTGCGAGATCCCGCCGCGGCTTCACCTCCACCCGGGAGAAGTAACCAACGTCACTCAACGCCTGCTGCAATTCGATGAGCTGCGGGCTCCGAAAAGGGGTCCCGCGACTGAACCGCACGAGGGCGCGCAGCACCGACTCGTCGACGATGTCCTGCTCGAACGTCACTTCGCCAAAGCGGAAGCGTGGCCCGGTGTCGAAACGCACCACGACGTCGGCGGCGAGCGCGTCGAGATCCACGAGGACCGTGGCCGTGTCGAAAACCGCGTCGAGGTAACCGCTGTCCGCGGCGACCCGAATGAACGCCGCTTTGCCCCCTTCGTAGAGGCCGTGCCACAGCGCGTCTCCCTCGGCTAGCGGGAAGCCCTTCACCAGCCGCGTGAACGCGGGCTCCGTGCGCCCCTCACCGCTCAGCTCCACGGAGAGACTGCGTACCGTGACGACGGCTCCGGGGTCGACGAGATAGCGGGCGCGCCACCGGCCGTGGCGGCGCTCGAGACGCGGCTCGACGCGCGCGCCGTAGTAGCCGAACGGCTGCAGCGCGAGCGCGACCTCCTCCGGTGCGCGCTCGTGCAAGCGCTGGACGTCGTCGTCCGATACGTCGCGTCTGCGCGCGGCCGACGCGGCGATGCCGACGGACGCCTCGACGTTCTTGAGCGGCGCTCCCGAGAGACCTTCGATCTCGACGGTGAGTTTGCGAGAATGTAACCGGCCCGAACACCCGAAGGACGCGAGCAGCACGGGCATGACGCAGAGGATCAATGCAACGCTCGGCGCTTGTCTCATGGACGTTCGCTTCGGTCCGCCGGCCGCTTCGGGCGACCGGTGTGTCAGTTCCAAAGATGCAGCTGCAGGAAAATGTCGGCGTCCGAGCCCTCGCCGCGGGGCAGCAGGAGGGCTCTCGCGCGGGCGTCGATCGACACGCCGGGATAGGGCACGATCTGTACCCCCGCTTGCACGCGATGCGTGTCGTCGTCTCGCACCTCGTGGTCGGGATCCGACCAGTCGTGCGCGACTAGCACGTTCACGCCGTTCCGCACCAGCCAGTCCAGCTCGTGGTAGAACGCCGACAGATTCGTCCGCATGCCGCTGGCTCGCTGTCGCGAGCCGATGTCGTACTCCACTTGATAGGTGATCGGCAACGAACGCGCGTAGTGCCAAGGATTGACCGCCGCGTAGACGCCGTAGGTGTCGGTGTCTCCTCCCTCTTCCAGCGGGCGCCGCCGCGCGAGCGCGCTCGCGGCCAGCGCCCACCCCTCGTCGCGATAGCCCCCGTTCAGAGAGGCGCCCCACCCTTCGTCTACGTCGAAGATGTCCCACGGGTCCGGCGCGCGCGCGCGCGACGCCATGCGGAAGTACGCCGCCTGCACGAAAGGATAGTTCGGCGCCGCGCCCACCTCCACCCCCGTCACGCGCGATTCCGGCAACGAACCGTCCAGCTCGAACTCGCGACGAATGCGCGACGTGTGATCGTCCAGACGCAGGCCGTACGAGGGCACGAAGCGCCCCCCCTTCACGTACGAATTGAGCGGCGCCTCGTGCAGGAGCACGAATGCCTCTCGGAAATAGGGCGTGTGGCTGTCGTCGAACGTGTCGCCGTAACCACTGGCGCGGCCGCGCACGCCCACGTTGGCGAAGGCGGTGACGTGGTGCACCGGGTGCAGCGCGGTCGAGACGTCGAACTGCATCGGAAAGAAGAGGGATGACTTGCTCAGCAGGGCGGCGAGACGGACTTCACCGGTGATCCGGAGCATGGGATCGGCGGCGAGCTCGTCGTAGCGTCCCGGAAAGAAGCCGTACGGCGTGGCGCCGCCCGCCGGCGTTCCCCAGGCCCACCCGTCTGCCGTCGAGTCGCGATAGGTCGGGCTTGCCTCGAACGTGTCCGGGCCGAGCGGGAGACGGTGCGAGTAGGTCGTCGCGCGGTCCCGGCGTCCCAGCCCGGGCACGCCGCGGTCCCAGTCCACGGTGGGGCGCGGGCTGGTGGCGACCATGGGGAGTGTCGCGCGGCCGTAGAAGCGTCCCGACGCGTTGCGCATCCCTCCGCCGGCGGGGTCGACGTGGCAGGTCTGGCACGAGAGACTGCACTTGCGTTCGGCGAGCTTCGGGTTGCGCCAGTCGTTGGGCGTCACGTGGCAGTTGTCGCACGTGCGTCCCGCGCGCGCGGCATACATCGGCGTCGCGTACGCCAGCGCCGGGGCGAGCGTGGCGAGGGCGGCCCCAGCGAGCAGAACCCGCTTCATGGCGCGGGGTTGCATGGCGCCTCCGCCCCGTTCTGCAGCCATCGCTGGAGGACGAGCCGCTCTTCGCTCGTGAGCCGCGGCCACGCCCCCGGCGGCATCGTGTTGCGCTCCACCGACGACAGAATGTCGAAGCGGCTGTCCACGATGCCGCGGCACGTGCGCAGATCCGCGTCGAAACCGTCTTCGGCGACCAACCGCGACGCTTGGCCGGCTGCCGCGTCTCCCCCCTGATGGCACGTGGCGCACTGACGTTGAACGATGGTGAAGACCTGGTCGTACGAGGGACTCGCGGGCACCGCTTGGGGGTCGGCCTGGTCCAGCGTCAGATCGCCCTGCCCGCATGACATCATCGTCGCGGCGGCGACCAGAACCACGAAATCTTTGCGTTTCAACGCTTTCCTCTCGCAGAATTCATCGCCTCGCGCACCCGGTGCGCAGCGGCTTCGACCTGTGCGATCGTGAAGCCAGGCGGGAAGACTTCGCCGCCCACGCCCACGGCGGCCGCGCCGGCGGCCACGTACTCGCCGATCGTCTCCGCGGCGGGGCCGCTGGTCGGCACCAGCTTCACGTCCGGCAGCGGCCCGCGCACCGCACGCACATAGGCGGCGCCGCCGAGCGCGCCCGCGGGGAAGACCTTGACCAGGCGCGCGCCGTGCCGGTGTGCCGCCAGGATCTCGCGCGGCGTCATCGCCCCGGGGACCGCGAGGAGCCCCAGCGCGTGCGCCTCGTCCACCACCTCCGCGTCGAAGACCGGCGAGAGAGCAAAACGCCCTCCGGCCGCGGCCACCGCGCGCGCGTCCGCCCGGGAGAGCACGGTGCCGCCTCCCACCAGGAGCCCCTCGTCGCGCGACAGCTCGGCGATCGCCTCGAGTGCCCCCGGCGTGGTTAGCGTTATCTCGAGCATGCGCAGCCCACCGCGTGCAGCCGCCCGACAGGCGTCGGTCACTGCCGCCTCCGGTCCCAGACGCACGCACAGGAACACGCCGTCGGCGAGCACTTCCCGCAGGGTGGAATCGATGGATCGGCCGGACATGGGTGTCGAAGCCCGGCCCTCACATACCGAGAATCAGCGCGAACATCAGCGGAGCGACGATCGCGGCGTCAGATTCGATGATGAATTTCGGCGTTTCGACGCCGAGCTTACCCCAGGTGATCTTCTCGTTGGGCACGGCTCCGGAGTACGAGCCGTAGCTCGTCGTCGAGTCGCTGATCTGGCAGAAGTATCCCCACACGGGCGTGTCTTTGCGCTTGAGATCCTGCGTCAGCATGGGCACCACGCAGATGGGGAAGTCGCCGGCGATCCCGCCTCCGATCTGATAGAAACCGATCGACGACTCGCGCGCCACGCGTTGGTACCAGTCCGCGAGCTGCATCATGTACTCGGTGCCGCCGCGAACGGTGGTGGCACTCTTCACCGCCCCGTTCATGCACTGCGCGACAAACATGTTGCCCAGTGTCGAGTCTTCCCAACCGGGCACGACCGTGAACACGTTCTTCTCCGCGGCGGCGACCACCCACGAGTCCTTGGGATCGATCTGGTAGTGTTCTCGCAGCGCGCCCGAACGGAGGACGCGGTAAATGAACTCGTGGGGGAAGTAACGCTCTCCGCTCTCATCCGCTCGCCTCCACTCGTTCTGTATGACGCGCTCGAGCCGCCGCATCGCCTCCTCTTCGGGAATGCACGTGTCGGTGACGCGGTTGAGCTGTCGGTCGAGCAGATCGACCTCCTGTTCCGGTGAGAGGTCGCGGTAGTTGGGAACGCGCACGTAGTGGTCGTGTGCGATCAGGTTGTAGACGTCTTCTTCGAGGTTCGCGCCCGTGCAGGATATCGCGTGAACCTTGTCACGCCGGATCATCTCGGCCAGCGTCAGGCCGAGCTCAGCCGTGCTCATGGCGCCGGCCAGCGTGACCATCATCTTGCCGCCGCTCTCCAAGTGCCGAGCGTACGCATCGGCGGCGTCGATGAGTGCAGCCGCATTGAAGTGGCGGTAATGGTACCGCAAGAAATCGCTAATCGGTTTCTGGCTCATGGCGCGTGCTTCTTTGCTTATCTCACCCTCGGTTCGCGAGGCTCAACGGGCCAGCATCGGGCCCAGGGGTTTGCCGCCCAGCAAGTGCATGTGGAGGTGGAAAACCTCCTGGCCGCCGTGGCGGTTGCAGTTGACGAGCAGGCGATATCCGTCGTCCGCGATCCTCTCGTTGGCGGCGATGCGCGCCGCCACGGTGAACATCCGGCCGAGCAATGGCTCGTCCTCGGGAGCGACATCGTTGACCGTCGGGATCACCTTGTTAGGGACAATCAGAACGTGCGTGGGCGCCGCCGGGTGGATGTCCCGGAACGCCGTCACCAACTCATCGTGGTAGACGATCTCCGCGGGGATTTCCTTGCGGATGATCTTGCTGAATATCGTCTCCTCGGCCATCGCCGCTCCTCCTCTTCCCCCGCGGCACCACCGACCGCAGGCATGTGTGCACAAGCTTACCACCGCCATCGGCGCCGGTCAATCGACGACGCCCTTTTCCTTGACCCTGCCCGCGGCCCTCGCCGATACTCGCTCGCGTCATGGCGCCTTTCGTCCACAAACGCGCTCCGCGCTACTGGTGGGAGCGCCTCTCGGACGCGAAGCTGCTCGACCTGAAGCTGTGCGACCTCGGGCTGGAGATTGCCGGCTCCGATCTGGAGGCGTACATCCAGCAGCTGTTCGCCGAGCTTCGCGCGCGCGGGCTGAAGCTCATGCCGCCGTGCTGGCTCTCCTACGACTGGTTCGCGCCTAGCCACATCGCCGGCATCGCCATCCCTTTCTATCTCGCGCATCCACGCCTCAAACGGCTCGAAGATCAGATGATGCTCGAGGTGGAGGGCGGGACCAAAAAGTGGTGCATGAACCTCTTGCGCCACGAGGCCGGCCACGTCTATGAGACCGCCTACCGGCTGGGCCGGAGGCCGACGTGGCGGCGCGTCTTCGGCAACTCGTCCAAGCCGTATCCGCGCAACTACCGAATAAGACCCATCAGCAAAAACTACGTTCTCCACCTGGACTGGTGGTACGCGCAGAGCCACCCCAGCGAGGATTTTGCCGAGACGTTCGCCGTCTGGCTCGCGCCGGGATCACGCTGGCGCGCGGTGTACCGCGACTGGCCCGCGCTCAAGAAGCTGGAGTACGTCGACCGGTTGATGACGGAGCTGACCGGCAAGCGCCAGCCACAACCGACGCGGGAACGCGACGCGCACGTGAGCACGCTGCGCTGGACGCTGCGCGAGCACTACAACCACAAACGTCGTGAACGTTCCGAGCACTATCCAGATTTCTACGACCCCGACCTGCATCACCTGTTCCCCGATTCGCCCAACGCCTCGAGCGCGCCCGCGGCGGCGGCGTATCTGCGCAAACTCGCGCCCGAGCTGCGGCGCATCGTATCGTCGTGGGCGGGCGTCCACAGCTACACGGTGGATCTTGTTCTGCGCGACATGATCACTCGCTGCCGCGAGCTGGATCTCCGCGTCGGCCGCTCCGCCAACGAGATTAAGTTGGAGGCGGCGATCATGCTGACGATGCAGACCATGAACTTCATCTACCACAGCGACTACAAGGTGCCGCTATGAGCACGGGCGCGAGGCGGCGGCGGCGACGGCGAGTTCTGGTGCTCACGCACCAGCGCTACGAGCATCGCGAGGACATCAGCGACGTATCGGACAAGGAGTTCGCGGGGTGGAAGACCGAGCATGACGTCGTCGAGGCCTTGCACTCGCTCGGACACGAGACCGAGGTGATCGGCGGCGCCGCCGACATCGCCGAGGTCCGCGAGGCGCTCGTGCGCTGGAAGCCGCACATCGTGTTCAACCTGCTCGAGGAGTTCGGCGGCGCGGGCGTTTACGTCCCTTATCTACTGGGGTGGCTCGAGCTGATGGGGGTGCCGTTCACCGGCTGCAACCCCGGTGGGCTGCAGCTGGCCGACAGCAAGCAGTTGATGAAGAAGGTGCTGCGCTTTCACCGCATCCCCTCGCCGGACTTCGCCATCTTCCCCCGCGGCCGCGTGGCGCGCCGGCCGCGCCGGCTCGACCTTCCGCTGATCGTGAAATCCGCCGTCGCCCACGGATCCGTGGGGATCTCGCAGGCCTCCGTCGTTACCACAGACGAGAAGCTGGCCGAGCGCGTCGAGTTCGTGCACGAGCACCTCAATACCGACGCCATCGCCGAGCAGTACATCGATGGCCGTGAACTCTACCTGGGCTTGCTCGGGAACCACCGGCTGGAGACCTTCCCCATCTGGGAGCTGAGCTTCGACAACCTCGCCGAGGGCGCGGCCGCGATCGCGACGGAGAAGGTCAAGTGGGATCTCGCGTACCAGCAGCGCCGCGGCATCCGCAGCGGGCTCTCGCGGCGGCTGCCCAACGGGGTGGCGGAGCGCCTCGTGCGCCTCAGCAAGCGCGTCTACCGCACGCTCGGACTATCCGGATACGCGCGCATGGATTTCCGCCTCACCGAGGGCAGCGAGCTCTTCCTCCTCGAGCCCAATCCCAACCCCGACCTCGCCCTCGACGAGGACTTCGCGCTCTCGGCCAAGGCCGGCGGCATAACCTTCCAGCAGCTCATCCATCGGATCGTCGCGGCCGGTCTCGCCTACCACCGGGGCGGCGCTACTTCTTCACCCCGGTGACCCACTCCATCGCTTCCTTCGTGTTACGGAACACGCGGACATCGAAGGGGAGCACGTAGGCGCTCATCTCGAAGAGCGACGACAAGCCGAAGTCTTCGTTGCTCCGAACCAGCAGGGCCACCTTGAATCCTCTGCCGCGCCGGTCGCTCATCCCTTGAAGGGCGGATATCAACTCGGGAAGCTCGACCGTAGTGACCGCGATGCGCGCCTCCTTGAGGTTCCACATCGCGTTCATGCCCTTGCGGAAGCGCGGGTGATCGAACTGGCTCTCCAGGGCGCCGCGGAGCTCGTCGAGCAGCAGGTCCCCTTTCACGGTGTACGTGATGAGGTCGGCGTCGGGATCGATGGCTATCGTGACGGGCATTTCGACTCCTCCCACCGGGGCTATAGTATCGGAGAAGACGCGCCGGCGCCACAAGCGTCGGGGGCGGTCAGGAGCCCCCCGCGCGGGGACTCGCGGGGGAGAGCGGAACGACGCGATGGCGCAGCGAGACCGCCCAAGCCATGCTGATGGCCATGCCGGCGAGGCCGAGGACCCAGAGCGTGAAGTAAAACGCTGGAAACGTGCCCGTCACGACCCAGTGGACGAAGGGATAGAGCGCGCCCGTGGGCGCGGTGAGAAGGGCGACGGGGATTCCGGCCGGCCCCAGCCACGACAGCACGAGCTGGAACCAGAGCACGACCATGGTCCCGGCGGAGACGACGAACGCCGTGCCGCCCGTCAGCGAGACGGCGTTCCCCAGCCCGAGCGCGGCGCGCCGTGCCGGCGCGAGCCCGGCGGTCTCACTGCCGCGGACGGGGGGCGGCGCGCCCCTCCGACCCGCGCGGGCGCGCTGGGGTGGCGGGCGCTCCTCCTGTGGGGCCATGCGCACGCCGGTCAGTTCCCGCCGAGCTTCGACTGCACGCTGCGGACCTTGTCGTTCATCGATTGGTCGCGGTCCGTGCGCGTGCCCGCCTTTATCACCGTGTAGAGGCGAGGTGCTCCCATCTCGTGCAGCACCTCGTGACAGCGCTTGATGGCCGCGAACACGTCGTCCCACTCACCCTCCACGTTGGTGCCGTAGGCGTGCAGGCGCGATTCGAGCCCCGCCTCTTCGAGCACCCGGTGGCAGGCGGCCACGTACGCCGAGAGCGACGTACCAGCACCGATGGGTACGACACCGAAGTCCACGAGTACCTTCATCGATCCTCCTGTTCGACGGACAGTGTCAACGGCATCAGTCGTCGCGCAGATCGCTCTTGCGGATCAGGCTGAACGCGTACTTGCCCGGCCCCGTCAAGATCAGCGCGATGTAGACGCAGAACAGCTCGAAGGCGTGCGAGGCGCCCTTGAGCCCCGCCGCCGGTGCGTCCGCGGGCATGTTCATGTGGGTCAGTATGGCCACGAACATGGTGAAGGCCAGCATCGCCGCCGCCGGCCGGAAGAGCACGCCGAGCATGAGGAGGATCGAAGCGCCGAACTCCGAGACGGCCGCCATGAAGCCCCATAACGTCGGCCAGAAGCCGATGCCCAGGTTCTTCATGTTCGCCCCCACCCCCGCCCACAGATCCGGCCCCCCGGTGATCTTGTCGTAGCCGTGCGCGGCGAGCAGGCTCAGCCCGATGCCGACGCGCAGCAGGAGCAGGCCCAGGTTACGGTTGACGGCCTTTCCCGAGAGCAAGCCCAACATGTCGTACCTCCTTATTCGTGTGCATGACGTGCCCGGAGGCGGCGAGGGGAGGCTAGCAAGTCGGAGTGCGTCGGGTCAAACGGCGTTTACGGGGGACCGGCCACAAACGCGAGCGGCGGTCGAGGCCGAAGCCGCCACGACCGCCGCCTTGGGTAACACGAGCAGCGCGCTAGCGCTCGATGACCATCTTGCGCGTCTGCGTCTCGCCGCCCGTGCGCAGGCGGTAGAAGTAGACCCCGCTGGGCAGCCGCCTGCCGCTCTCGTCGCGGCCGTCGAAGGCGACGCTCTGCCAGCCGGCGGCGAGGGTGCCCAGGCTTCTCGATAGCACGCGCCGCCCGGCGACGTCGTAGATCTCCAGGCTCGCCTCCCGCGCCTCGGGCAGCCCGAAGCGAAGCTGCGTGCTCGCGCTGAACGGGTTCGGCGCGCTGGGCAGGAGGGTCAGCGCGCGTGGGAACGCCGGGGTGTCGTCGACGCCCGTCGGCGCCGACACGCTCGCCTCGTTCGAGGGAGCGCTCTCGTTTCCGTGCACGTCGCGCGCGGTGACGATGTAGTAGAGGGCGCCGGCCCCGGGGGCGATGTCGGTGAACGCCACGTCGGAGGCGTTGTTGACGAAGGTGACCGGCGAGGGCTGCACGCCGGATGCCGTCGCCCGGTAGACGGCGTACTGCTGGAAGTCCGGTTCGTTCTCACCGGACGCCTTCCAGCCGAGCTGCACGTCGGCGCCCACGCGCTGCGCGGTGAGCATGAGCGCCGGGGCGGGGGCCAGGTTGTCCACGGAGCGTCCGGAGATGAGATTGGACTCGTAGAACACGAACGGGTTCGCCGTGTGGGAGAGCACCTGGAACGTGTGATCGCCGGGATTGCCCGCCACGGAGTCCTGCCGCGTGGGCGTGTTGTAGCTGTACGTCGCCGAGTAGCGCGCCGTCATCGTGGTCACCAGCTCCCAGTAGTACGAGGCGCCGGCGAGCGAGGCCTTGCGGTAGGCGGGGCCGGCGAAGTCGGGGCCCACGGCCGCGGGATCGACGAACGCCGGTTGCGAGCCGGGTGCGTGCGCAGCACTCGTGGCGGCCGCGTCCACGGCGCGCCATACCGAGTAGTGCGTCATCTCTTGCTGCGGGCGCACGTCGCGATCGCTCCCCCGCCAGTTGAGGGCGACAAATCCGCCCTGGTCGTTGGGGCTGTCGCTCGCGGAGACGATCTGCGGTTCGGGGTGGCCGTAGGTGGCCGTCACGGCCTCGAGTCGTTGTGCATAGAGGTCGATGTCGTTGGGG
>Ga0224512_10000712_pt1 | contig 34056 bp, 22 predicted proteins | sample SF_May12_sed_USG_4_FD_169103 | JGI IMG/M metagenome (GOLD analysis project Ga0224512, IMG submission 169103) | Sediment microbial communities from San Francisco Bay, California, United States - SF_May12_sed_USGS_13 | ecosystem: Environmental > Aquatic > Marine > Sediment | place: USA... | reverse complement strand
GTCCGTTTTTCCTGGTTGGTGCGATCCTTGCGTCGCTGGCGCTGTTCGTCATGCCCAATTCCCCGGTGCTGTGGGTCGCCGCCGGCATGCTCTGGATCATGGATGCGAGTATTAACGTCTCGATGGAGCCGTTTCGCGCGTTCGTCGGTGACATGTTGCCGGAGAAGCAGCGCACATCCGGATTCGCGATGCAGACGTTTTTCATCGGCATTGGCGGGGTCGTCGCCTCGGCACTGCCGTACATGATGACCAACTGGTTCGACATCAGCAATGTAGCGGCGCCCGGCCAGGTACCTGATTCGGTCAAGTGGTCGTTCTACCTGGGGGGTGCGGCGTTCCTGCTCGCCGTGAGCTGGACGGTATTTCGATCCCGAGAGTATTCGCCCGAGGAATTGGCCGAATTCGACGCTGCGCGACCGGCCGAACACGTTGCCGAGGACACGGCACTTCGTCCCGCCTCGAAGTACCGCAACGGCGGCGTCGTCTGGGCCGTTATTGGCGTTGCGCTTTGGTACTGGATCATGAGCCGGGGCCTCGATAAGCAGCTGTATGTCCTCGCCGGCGGATTCACAGTGTTTGGCTTGCTTCAGGTCGTCACGAGCCTGCTGCAGAACAATAACAAGATTGATAACGGGCTATATCACATCATGCATGACCTGTTTCACATGCCGAAGGTCATGCGGCAACTTGCGGTTGTGCAGTTCTTTTCCTGGTTCGCAATGTTTGCAATGTGGATTTACGGAACGTCCGGCGTAACAAGTCATCACTTCGGGACGACCGATGTTGCATCGGCCGCTTACAACGAAGGCGCCAACTGGGTGGGTGTGCTTTTTGGAGCCAAATTCGGAATTGCAGCGCTTGCCGCGATCCTTATCCCGGTCGTTGCCCGCCGGCTCGGATGCCGGCTGAGCCACCTCGTCAACATGATGATTGGTGGAATCGGGCTGATCAGTTTCCTGTTTATCAACGACCCGAAGCTCTTGCTCGTTTCGATGATTGGTGTCGGCATAGCGTGGGGATCCATCCTGTCGTTACCGTACGCGCTCCTGTCGAGCAACCTGCCGTCGCACAAGATGGGTATCTACATGGGCATCTTCAACTTCTTCATCGTAATACCGCAACTCGTCGCGGCGAGCGTGCTGGGGTTGATCCTCAGGGAGTTTTTCGACCTGCGGAGTATTTACGGCCTGGTTATTGGTGGCGTGCTAATGATCATTGGCGGATTGGCGACACTGCTGGTGGACAAAGAGGCCGAGCCGCAATGAATCGCGCTCATGGCACTCAAAGGGCATAAAGGCGCTCCTACTTCGCACCACAGGATTCACGAACGATTAATTCCGGCTCCATCAGCGCAGATTCAACGGGTTCGCCTTTGATTAGTCCGACGACTCCTTTGACAAGCCCTTCGGCGGCGATACGTGAGTTTTGCTGCATGGTTGTCAGTGCCGGTGATACGTGCGCAGCTAGCGGCATATCGTCGAAGCCTACAACCGCTATGTCCTCCGGGATGCGCAGGCCTGCGTCCTTTATGGCACGCATCGCGCCGATCGCAATCAGGTCAGTGACCGCGAAAAGTGCATCAAATGGCGTTCCGCTGCGGAGCAATTGCTGCGCCGCTTCGTAGCCTAGTGTCTCTGAGTTATCGGCCGCGCAACACAGATCGTCGCTCGGCTCGATGCCAGCCCCGGTAAGCGCACGTACGTAACCAGCATACCGTGCGGCATGTTCCGGGCTACCTCGTGAAGTATTCCCTATGAATGCGATTTGCCGACGCCCGAGTTGCAGAAGGTGTTGTATTGCCTGGAATCCGCCGTGTTCATTATTGCAACCGAACGAGTGTCCCGGCTGATCCTTGACGATCGGACCCCAAATCATGAAACGAGTGTTGGCGCTGGCCAGAGCCGTGAGTTTTTCACGATACTCCAGGTAGTCTCCATAGCCGAGCAGGATCAGGCCGTCTGCGCGATGGCTCGCCTGGTACTCGATATGCCAGTCATCGGTAAGTTGTTGCAGCGACAGCAGCACATCGTATCCTCGCCGTGCGGCCGCGCGCGTTATGTTGTCGAGGAATGACATGAAGAACAGATTCATCCGTTTGTCGGTGCCGTCTGTCTCGTCGAAGAGCAACAGCGCAATAGTATTGCTTTGCTGGGTGCGCAATCCTGCTGCGTTACGGTTAACGAAATAGTTCAGCTCGCGGGCAATCTGTTGAATGCGACCGCGCGTCTCTTCCCGCACCAGCGGACTGTTGCGTAAGGCGCGTGATACGGTCGCCTGCGAGACGCCAGCAAGGTCCGCGATATCACGCGAGGTTGGGTTTTCCACCTTCATAGCTGATTAGTAGTTGACATTCCCCCCATATTCACCTGTTTGTAACACAAACCAGCGTGATATTAATGATGGATATGTACGTACTCAAGCGCCGTGTGGCCGAATCCGTGGCTTAGGACAGCACCGACAGGTCAGCAAAAACCACATAAATCGTGAGAACGATCAGAACGAGTACTGCACCAATCTTTCGTGCGTGTGCCCATGGCGTCATGTCAACGGCTTTGACGTCCTCCTGAATCCACTCTTTTCCTAGTGGTTTGAGCTCCCCGACAACCAGCATCAGGATTACCAGGTAGGCGAATACAACGCCAAGGAAGTGAAAGTTGTGCATGGACTCGACTATCTTCGCAAACGGGGGCACGAAATAGCCACAGGCAATGATCGTAAATCCCATGATCAGGGCAAGCTTTGCTGCCAGTGGCGGTACGCGGCGGGTCAGCATACCGACGAGAACGACGGCGAAGATCGGTATGAAATAGATGCCATTCATCTTTTGCAGATAACCGAAGATGCTGTCCTGACCAGTTAGCAACGGCGCCAGGGTCATCGCGAAAACAGCGATGATCCAACCGAAGATTTTGCCGGATCTCACGACCTGTTCGTTGCTTGCTTCCTTGTTAATGATGTTCTTGTAGAGCCCGAGGCTGAACAAGGTGCAGGTGCTGTTCAGTGCCGAGTTGAAGCTGGACAATATGGCGCCCATCATCACTGCCGCGAAAAATCCCACGTACGCCGTGGGCAAGACCTGGTTGACCAACAATCCGTACGAATGGTCTGCACGCACGTCCTGACCGGCAAACATGGCATAGGCGATCATTCCCGGGATAACGAGGTAGATCGGGCCGATCAATTTCAGGAACCCTGTTGCGAGTACGCCTTTTTGGCCTTCGGCCAGGGAACTCGCGCCGAAGGTTCGTTGGATGATTTGCTGGTTAGTCGTCCAATAGAACAGGTTAAGCAACAAGATACCTGTTACCACGGTGCTGATTGGTACGGAGCTTTCAGCACCGCCAATAGAGTTGAAACGCCCTGTGTTGCCGGCGGACAGTGCAGCAAAGCTATTAAGTATGTCACCGTCGCCCAGCGCTTTGAGGCCGAACCAGACGATCATCAGGCCGCCGACGAGCAGGCCAATACCATTGAGCAAGTCGGATACGGCGACTGTGCGCAGGCCACCGAACAAGGCGTATGTCGAACCGATTACGCCAACGATCCAGACAATGATCCACAACGTCTGTTCGTGTGATTGCAGATTGAGAAGTCCCTGTACATCGAGGATGCCGATAAGACCTGTCGCACCGGTATAAAGGATAATCGGCAGCAGGATAACGGCGTAGGCAATGAGGAAAATCAAATTCGTGATGATCTGAGTCTGCTGATCGAACCGTATGTGCAGATATTCCGGTACCGTCGACACACCGCTTTTCAGGAAACGCGGCAGGAAGAACAGCGCCATGCAAACGAGGGCAAGAACCGCGACGACCTCCCAAACCATGACCGCAAAACCATAGGTGAAAGCTGCGCCATTGAGACCAACCATTTGTTCGGTTGACAGATTCGTAAGCAACAGCGAGCCGGCGATCAGGGGCCAGGTCAGACTGCGGCCAGCAAGAAAGTAGCCTTTGCTGGTTGCGTGGTCGTCCCTGCGAGTTAGTAAAAACGTCACTGCAGCGACGAGGGCCGTGAAAAACAGAAATGAGGCGATGATCACCGTGTTATGCCAGTTTCCTTTCTTGTAACGCGCCTTTACTGCGCTGCAGTCTTTCGACGGCCGTGCTGCCCATGGCCAAGGCGAGTGCGACTTGCAGGGCGTCCAGCAATGCCAGGTGTGCCAGTCGCGAACTCATTGGTGTATATACGCTGGAATCTTCAAGCGCCGGGCACCCAAACATGATACTGCACACCGCGGCGAGCGCGGACTTCGGATCCGTCAAAGCGATCACGGTCGCGCCGCTATCGCGCGCGATTTCAGATGCACGAACCAGTTCCGGCCAACGCCCGGTATGCGACGTGATTATCAACACATCTTGCATGGCCGCGATCGCTGCAAACTGCAGGATGCTCGATGGGTCAGTCAGCGTGGTGCAAGGTATGCCCAAGCGAAAGAATTTATGACAGGCGTCATTCGCAACGTGACCGGAAGCGCCGAGCCCGGCGAAAGCGAGTTGCCGAGCTGGCACCATTGCCGCTACAGCGTCTTCGACGGGCATTGAGGACAGCAGCGAGCCCATGTCGATCAGCGATCGAATCGACGCGTCCAATACCTTTGTGACCGCATCCGACGCCGTATCTTCCGAACTGACATTCGTGTGTACATTGCTGCCGGGCCGACTCAGAGTTTCAGTCAATCGGATCGTGAAATCCCGGAAGCCGCCCAGACCAATGTGCCGGCAAAAACGAATAACGGTCGGTTCGCTGGTTCCGCATTGCTTTGCGACTTCGGCCAACGTTGCCCTTACTGCCTGCTTTGGATGCTCGAGTACCCAACGCGCGACACGTTGCTCGGCTCGGCTCAGGTCGGAGGTTTGCTGCTGTATACGTCTTAACATGTAGTAAAAATACAGAATAAGGGCGTATTTTTCCACAAAATCTGGAATAAAAGCCCAAAAGCGTAGTAAACTTTCAGAAATCATCAGGATTTTGCTATGGCTCAGCTCGTACCGGTCGATGTTTTCGACCTGATTATCTTCGGTGGCACCGGCGACCTTGCGCTGCGCAAGTTGTTGCCAGCGCTGTATCACCGCGATCGTGACGGTCAGATTACCGGCGACAGCCGCATCGTCTCGGTCGGTCGCAGCGCGCTGGCTCGAGACGATTATCTCGGTCTGGTCGAAAAGGCGCTGCAGGACAATCTCGATAGCGGAGAGTTCGATGCCGATTTCTGGAAGACATTTAGCAAGCGCATAGAGTATGTCGAAGCTGACGCACTGGCCCACGACCAATGGGAAGCGCTCAATAGGCTTCTCGGTGGCAACGAAAACCGCATTCGTGTTGCCTATCTCGCGACAGCGCCGAGCCTGTTTGGCCCGATTGCAACAGGCCTCAAAGCGAATGGCCTGATAACGGACAACAGCCGCATCGTTCTCGAGAAGCCGCTGGGGCGAGATCTTGCGTCGGCGTCTGGAATAAACAACGAGGTTGGTCGATGTTTCGCTGAGAACCAGATCTATCGCATCGATCACTACCTGGGCAAAGAGACCGTTCAGAACCTGCTCGCACTGCGTTTCGCCAACTCGCTATTTGAGCCATTGTGGCGGCGTGGCGCTGTTGATCATGTGCAGATTACGGTTGCCGAGGAGCTCGGCGTCGGTGGCCGTATCGATTTCTATGATCGCGTCGGTGCGCTGCGCGACATGGTGCAGAACCATTTGCTGCAATTGGTTTGCCTGACCGCAATGGAGGCGCCGTCGAGCCTGCATCATGACGCGGTCCGCGACGAAAAAATCAAAGTGCTTCGTGCACTCAGACCGATAGACGCCGATGCTGTGCGCGGCGATACGGTACGTGGCCGATATGCGGCGGGTGCGATCAAAGGCAATACCGTCCCCGGCTACGAGGAGGAGCTTGGTGAGGCAAAGAGCAGCACCGAAACCTTCGTCGCCCTGAAAGTCCAGATCGACAACTGGCGATGGTCGAATGTTCCATTCTATCTCCGTACAGGCAAGCGGCTCAAAGGCAAGCACTCTGAAATTATCATTCAATTTCAGGATGTGCCGCACTCAATTTTTCCGGAACAGAAATTCGATGTGATGCCGAATCGATTGACGATCCGATTGCAGCCTGATGAGGGCGTCAAGCTGTCGCTAATGGCCAAAGAACCCGGACCTGGTGGATTCGATCTACGACCCGTTTCTCTCGACCTTAGTTTCGAGGAGACGTTTGGAATTCGTTACCCCGATGCTTATGAGCGTCTGCTCATGGAAGTGCTACGCGGCAACCCGGCGCTGTTTATGCGCCGAGACGAAGTGGACGCCGCCTGGACCTGGATTGACGGCATCATTGCTGGCTGGGAGGAATCCCGGCAGAAGATCGAGACCTACGTCGCCGGATCCTGGGGACCGCCGGCTTCGGCCATGCTTCTGGATCGCGACGGCCGCGCCTGGTATCCGGATCTTTGAGTCAGGCAGGAAAATTATGATGGAATCATTTTTCGAAACGCGCGAAGAAGCGTCCGTCGCTGCTGCCAGCGCAATTGAAGCTGCGCTGGCGAGCCGGTTGCAGCAGCAGTCCGAGGCATCGCTGGTCGTCAGTGGCGGCACTTCGCCAGTGCTTTGTCTTACCGAGCTCGCAGCGATGCCCGTCGAATGGCAGCGCGTGCATGTACTGCTGAGCGATGAACGATGGGTGCCGGCCGACAGCGATGACAGCAACGAGAAACTGATCCGCGAGTCCTTATTGCAGGGCGACGCCGCTGAGGCAAGTTTCCTTCCTTTCTACGATGGATCCGTCACTGTCGAGCAACGCTGCGACGCCATAAAGGAAAACATTCGCACCCTTCCGTTTCCATTTGCCTGCTCCCTTATAGGCATGGGTGAGGATGGTCATTTCGCGTCGTTGTTTCCGGATGCGGAAAACCTCAAGCAGGGACTCGACACTGACGGCAGACAATTGTGCTTGCCCGTCAATACGGCAGCAAGTCCACATCCGCGTATCAGTCTGACTCTGGCGGCGTTGTCGCGCAGTGATACTGTCGTGCTTCTCTTTTTCGGTGCGGCAAAACGTGATGTGTATGAGCGGGCGAAGGCAGATTCGAACGGCTATCCGGTTTCCCGACTTCTATTGCAGAAACGTGCGCCAGTACAAGTGTACTGGGCTCCATAGAGAGAACTCGTAATGAACCCAGCAATTGACCGCGTCACAAAACGAATTCAGAAGCGCAGCGCAGCCTCGCGCGGGGAATACCTGGCACGGGTCGACGCCGCAGCGAGCAAGGGTCCGTCCCGTAGTTCACTGTCGTGCAGCAATCTGGCCCATGGCATGGCAGCGTCTGGCCGGGTCGAAAAAGACGTTCTGGCCGGTACGACGTTGCCGAACATTGGCATCGTGTCCGCGTACAATGACATGCTGAGCGCACACCAGCCCTTTGAGCGGTATCCGGCACTCATCAAACAGGCCGCCGCGGCCGAAGGCGCGGTCGCCCAGTTTGCAGGCGGCGTTCCGGCGATGTGTGATGGGGTAACGCAGGGACAGGACGGCATGGATCTGTCGCTGTTTAGCCGCGACGTCATCGCAATGTCGACTGCGATCGCACTGTCGCACGATATGTTTGACGCAGCCTTGTGTCTTGGTATTTGCGACAAGATCGTGCCTGGCTTGCTCATAGGCGCGTTGTCATTCGGACATCTGCCGGTTGCCTTCGTGCCGGCCGGACCGATGGTCTCCGGCTTGCCTAACAAGGAAAAAGCGAGAATTCGCGAGGAATTTGCGGCCGGCAAGGTGGGCCGTAATGAACTGCTTGCCGCTGAGTCGGCGTCGTATCACGGTCCCGGCACCTGCACCTTCTACGGCACGGCCAACAGCAACCAGATGCTCATGGAATTCATGGGTTTGCAGCTGCCCGGCGGGTCCTTCGTCAACCCGGGCACTGAGTTGCGTGAACACCTGACTGCAGAGGCCGTGCGTACGGTGCTTGGCATTTGCGATCTCGGTGATAACTATGTGCCGGTCGCTCACATCGTGGACGAGAAAGCGATCGTCAATGCCATCGTCGGATTGCTTGCGACCGGCGGGTCGACGAATCACACATTGCACCTCGTCGCGATTGCAGCCGCAGCCGGTATCGTCATTGACTGGAACGATTTTGCCGAGTTGTCGGCCGAGGTTCCGCTTCTGGCACGCGTGTATCCAAACGGCATGGCAGACGTAAATCACTTCCACGCAGCGGGCGGGCTCGGCTACATGATCCGCCAGTTATTGGACGCGGAGATGCTTCACGAGGACGTGCAGACCATTCTCGGCAGTGGACTGCACAGGTTTTGCCAGGAGCCGATGGTTGAGAACGGTGAGTTGGGCTGGCGAGATGCACAGGCGGAGTCGCTCGATAAAGACATACTGCGCCCGGTTGACGATCCTTTCGATAAGGAAGGTGGATTACGTGTGGTTGATGGCAACATAGGCAGGGCGATCGTAAAAGTGTCTGCCGTTTCCAAAGATCATTATCGGGTCAGTGCGCCGGCGCGAGTGTTTCATTCCCAGGTGGCGTTTACCGAAGCATTTAATAATGGCGAACTTGAAATGGACTTCGTTGCGGTCTTGCCATATCAGGGTCCAAGCGCCAACGGCATGCCTGAGTTGCACAAGCTAACGCCGTACATCGGGGTTTTGCAGAATCGCGGCTTCAAAGTGGCGTTACTGACAGACGGCCGAATGTCAGGCGCGTCGGGCAAGGTACTGGCCGCCATCCAGGTCACTCCGGAAGCCATCAGCGGCGGTACCATCGGCAAAATCAGGGATGACGACCTGATAACGATTGATGCAGTAGCCGGCGTCCTGTCGGTATCGGCAGATGACGATCCAGCAGCCCGGTCCATCGAGTCCTGCGATATTTCCGCCAATCACGTGGGCATGGGTCGCGAGTTGTTTGCGGCATTCCGGAAACAGGTCAGCGGTGCCGAAACGGGCGCCACAATATTTGGTAGAGAATGATGTGGATGTGATCAATTGGCATGTGAGAGCATAAGGCCTCCCCATTTGAGCAGGACGATCGATGGCTGACTCCAGTTTGCTAATCGGTGACATAGGCGGGACCAACGCGCGATTCGCGTTGGCCGACAGGAATTTGCCCGGTTTTACCGACGCGATGACGCTGCAATGCGCCAATTACGACTCTACGGAAGCTGCAATCAAGCACTACCTGGACAGCGTCGGTGCCACATCTCCGGACGTCATTTGCCTGGCTGCGGCTGGCCCGGTCGTTGGGCAACGTGTTCGGATGACGAACAATCACTGGACACTGGCAAGCGATGAACTTGCCTCAGAGTTCTCAGCGAACGCGGTGCGCCTGCTGAATGATTTCGAAGCAATCGCGTACAGTGTTCCAATGCTTGCGAGCAGCGATTGCGAAGCGATTGGGCTTCCGGATCCCGAGCCACTTCCCGATGAGCAATACACTGTCGCGATAGTAGGGCCGGGTACGGGCCTTGGCGCTGTGGGCCTGCGCAGGCAAGGTGGTCTGCTGGTGCCGATTGCTGGCGAGGCAAGTCATGGCGGTTTTGCACCGGAAACAAGAGTTCAGTTGGACGTTCTTCTCGCTCTGCGCGAGCGGTTTGATCGCGTGTCAACGGAGCGCCTTGTCTCGGGGCCCGGCATTGAAAATATCTATGGGGCGCTCGCCAGTATTCACGGTGTGAAGCTCCCCAGATTATCGGCGGCGGAAATATTTACGGCAGCAGACGACAAAAGCGATCCTCATGCCGTTGAGGCCGTATCTCTGTTCTTCGAGGTGCTCGGGCAGTTTGCCGGGGACTTCGCGTTAGCGCTTGGGGCGACTGACGGCGTTTTTGTTGCTGGCGGTATAGTTAAGCGCTACCCCGATTTGCTGGCCAATAGCAGATTTCGTTCCGGGTTTGAAAGCAAAGGCCGGTATCGTGCCTTGATGGAACGCGTTCCAACGCAGCTGGTTTTGCACGATCAACCCGGACTGCTCGGAGCGAGTTATTGCGCTCTGCAAATGCTGCAGAACTAGTTACTAACTCAGTTTTCGCCTTCCGAAGAACGTGGCACTGACGTTATGCCGACATCGTGTCGCGGAAACTCATCCGCATCTATCGTCTCGAGATAGCCGTGCCAGGCGGCGTAGCCGATGACGGGGATAATCACGACAAGCCCGACGAATGCAGTCAATAGGCCGATCAACAAACTGGTGATTACCAGGACAAGCCACAAGACCATCGCTCTCTTGTTGCGTAGCACGGCATTTATCGACGTGACAATTGCGGTAATGCTGTCGACATCACGATGCATAATCATTGGTAAGGAAAACGCGCTCGCAGAAAATGTCACGCCTGCGAACACCGCGCCAACAGCGCTGCCGAATGACAGGTATGGCCACAACTCCCGGAATGTCAGATCACCATCGGTCGGTATGAATACCGTTATCATGATGGCCGCCCGGGCCCAGAGGAGAAAAATGATGAGTAAAACGATAGTGAATATCATCTCGTTGCCGAGGTGACGCCGGAACGCAGCCCTGAGACTACGCATTAGTAATGGTGGTTGACCACGCTCCAGCTGCGCACTGATTGCGTACAGGCCGATGCACGTAAGGGGTGCGATAAATACGAAGCCGCCCAACATGGCGAACATGATCCACTGGCTGCCCCGGAACCACGCGAGCAGGCTGACGATAGCGATCATCACTGCTACGGCCAGGCCATAAAACAAACTCTGTTGAGGGGCTTGGAGTAAGTCGCTAACGCCCAATCTAATCCAGCGAAACGGCGCCAACGGTGACAGCTTGCGACATGGGGCGACGAACGGCATTTCATCGCGTTTTATTTCGGGATTATTTTCGTTGTTCATGACGACTCCCTTTTGTGTACGATAATGGTGCATCTTTTATGTGCAGGCAATGGGTGCAGACCCCAAATAAGAAGGCTCAGTGCCAATGATGAGTAGTAGCCAAAACATGATTTATAGGCCCTGTCGACTGATATCACGCATCCCGTACATAGCAGGACTTGTTTTCCTTATTTCCACGGCCTCGCACGCTGCTACGGTTGAAGTCAGGGACTCCACGGGCGCGGTGCTGGCCACAGCCATGGTGACGCGCACGATTGCTGGCGCCGATAGCGTTGACACGTCAGATAACGGCTACCCGAAACCGGGACTTTTCAACACCGTGGCTCCGCAACACACACGTTTCACCGATGTTGATGGGGCAGTCAGTTTCGATACGCTCGCAATTGCGGGCGAACGCAGCTATCGCATTCGCAAGCAGGGATATGCGGACGTTATAGTTACCGCGGAAGACGACAACGCGGACGTTAGTGTTGTTCTCGAAGACCTTTCCGATGCGAAAGACATTGCCGAAAGTAAACCGGCCAACCTGTGGCTGTCAGCGCTGGATTTTAGTTGGGCGGATAATCCAGCGCAGGCGAGAGAGCACTTCCTTTTGCATTGTGGTTTTTGCCACCAGCAGGCTTCGGTATTCATGCGCTTGTCGCGAACAGAACAACAATGGGTCGACATCATCGACCGCATGCAAATGTACGGTGCGATGGCGAGTAAGGACTTCGTTGATAGCGCCGCCGCCGGGCTTGTCGATGCCTATGCAAAGCTAAACCGTGACCACGCGCAATTGCCTGACTACGAGCAGTGGGATGCCAGCCTGTCCTCGGTGACGATCACCGAATGGCCGATAGGCGATGGTTTTTCGCAAATGCACGATTTCATTGCGCATCCAAACGGCAAGGTCTACATCGGCGACAACCTGATGGATCGCATTTACGCCCTCGATCCGGAAACGAACGAGTACGAAGTATTCAAAGTGCCACACGATGAAGGTGCGCAGCACGGCGGTATCCTCGGCAAGCGCATGGGATCCTACCCCAAGACGGATAACTACATGGGCGTGCATTCGTTTGCGATAGCTCCGCGGGATGGGCACATATTCCTGACGCCGTCGATGCAGCAGGAGTTGATCGAATTTGACCCTGAAAGCGGAGAATTTTTCCGCCACAAAATGGACGAGGGCTTCTACCCGCATACGATACGAGCCGACAGAAACAATCGCGTCTGGTTTACGCTCGCGCTGTCATCGCAGGTCGCGATGTTCGATCGCAATACCGGGGAGTTCAAGTACTACGACCTTCCGGCCCGTGGCATCCTGGAATGGGCGGCACTAAAGGTCATCGATTTCCGCCTGGGCCATGGCTACGTTGGCGGCCGGCCAGATCTCGACTGGGAGACAACAGGGTTTCCTTTGCCCTACGGCATAGACGTGTCGCCGGTTGATGGGTCGGTCTGGGCGACACGCCTGCATGCTAAGGACATCGCGAAAATCGACCCGGAGACCGACGAAGTAACGATGATCGAAACGCCGTTCAACGCACCACGTCGATTGCGCGTTGATGCTAAAGGCAATGTCTGGATCGTTTCTTTTTCGGACGGTAAGCTGGCGAAGTACGACCCTGTTGCCGAAGTGTTTTCGCTCTACGAGCTGCCGGTTGTCAGTGAAACGCCGTATGCGCTCAATGTCGACAGGGAGAATGGCGTTGTCTGGATTAACGGTAATCAATCCGACACGATTATCTCGTTCGATATCGCAACCGAGTCCTGGCGTGTGTATCCCATGCCCCGGAAGCACACGTTCACTCGGGATATCGAGTTTGGCGAAGACGGCGGCGTGTACACAAGCAATTCGCATTTTCCGAGCTGGATGATCGAGGGTGGACAACCGACGCTGATACGCATCGACGCCGGCATCCCTGTTGAGCCCGTAGATCCGATCATGGAGCAGGGTAGCGCGCTGTATGGGCAGCACTGCGACAGCTGCCATTCTCTCGCCGAGCTTAAGGCGCCCGACTTAAGCACACTAAAGCGGATGCCATTCGCTCGCATTGCCCGCGCGCTCGAGTTCGGCATGATGATGCAGCAGGCGGCGCACCTGAAGGCCGATGAGCGGCTGATGATTGCGAAGTTCCTAAGCGCGGGCAGCTCTGAGAACAGGGATGAGTGGATCGCCTCGCAGATGTGTTCACCACGCAGAGCCGTGTCAGTTCAATCGGGGCCTGAAGACAACTGGGGCTTTGGCTCAGGCAATACGCGTGCTTCCAATGGCAGCAAGATCTCACCTGGCAACGCGGAGAACTTGCGCCTCAAGTGGTCAATGGCGTTTCCGGGCGTAACGGAGATGCGCTCGCAACCTGTTGCTGCGGATGGAGTTTTATTCGCAGCTACTTCCAACGGCAATGTCTTTGCGATCGACCAGGAAAGCAGCTGTATCCACTGGCGTTTTGCGGCGGACAGCTCCGTGCGCTCGTCGCTAAACCTCGACACGACTTCGGACGACGTTGCGACGCTGTTCTTTGCCGATGACCTCGGCACGGTCTACGCGGTGTCAGCCAACGACGGCGAGCTTTTGTGGAAGACATCGCTGCGCTGGTTTCCAGTTTCGGTTATCAGCGGTTCTTTCGCGTTTCACGAGGATCGCCTGTTCGTGCCGGTGTCTACATTCGAGACGGCACTTGCCGGGCTCGATACCTATCCTTGCTGTCGTTCCCACGGCGGTGTTGCGGCCATTGATGCCACGGATGGATCGGTGCAGTGGACATATCACACAACAGAACAGGCCAGGAAAATTGGCGTGACCAGCGCAGGTACCGATATATGGGGACCATCCGGTGCGGCCGTTTGGACGACGCCGGCGGTCGATGTTGAGCGCGGCCGGATAATTATCGGCACCGCCCAAAACATGTCTGCACCGGCGACGCATAACAGCGATTCTGTTGTCGCCCTCGATATCGAAACCGGCGAAGAGGCGTGGGTGTTCCAGGCGCTGCAAGGTGATATCTGGAACGTGGCATGCCACCTTGGCGGTGCGAACTGTCCGGATAATGCCGGGCCAGATTTCGATTTCGGCGGCGCGATTACTTTGACCCAGAACAAGAATGGCAAGGACATCATTATCGCCGGGCAGAAATCCGGGCATCTCTATGCACTCGATCCGGATAACGAGGGCGCGCTTATCTGGCAGCAGCGATTAAGCATGGGAACGTCCAACGGCGGAATTCACTGGGGTGTCGCGACTGACGGAGACTCGGTATGGGCGGCAGTCGCCGACCCGCCACGTCGACGAGAAGGATACGTTCCAAAACCCGGGGTCTACGCTGTGCAGCTTGCCGACGGCGAGCCTGTTTGGTCGATGCCCATTGAACGCGGTTGCGAATTCGATCCGGCCGATGCGCCGCGCGTCGGGCTTGTTGCAATGCGCGATGCCGCGTCGCGCAATCCCTGGCCGGAGTGCTCGTTTTATTACGGACATTCAGCTGCGCCGCTGTACGCAAACGGTGTTCTCTACGCAGGCGCTCTGGACGGAAAACTGCGAATTATTGACGCGCAGAGCGGCAAGCAGCTGAAAGTTATAGATACGAAACGTCGTTACGACGCCGACAATGGCCTTGTGGGCCACGGTGGCGCAATCGATCTGTCGGGTATTGTTGTCGATGGAAAGCGCTTGTTTGTGTACTCCGGTTACGGCATGTTCGGCCAGATGCCGGGCAACGTGTTGCTCGCTTATGAGCTAGACGACTAAACCGTCGCAACAAAAAAAGTGGGAAAACCATGAAGAAGCGCAGCTTTACGATCGATTCGCTGGTCCTGATCTCCTCGTTCATTATCGTCGCACAGCTGCTGTCATACGTGATTTCGCATGGCGAGTTTGATCGCGAACCGTCCCCGAATCAGCCAGATCGTATGATGGTTGTTGCGGGTACATTTGCGCCGGTCTCCGACGTCGATGCTGTCACTTTGCCTCCGTGGCATTTCCTGATGGCCCTTACGAAGGGCCTCGCTGACGCGCAGGACATTATTTTCCTGATTTTTCTCGTCGGCGGCGTGATAGAAGTGCTGCGGCGCAGCGGGGCAATCGACGCTGCGCTACATCGCGCTGTCGCGCATCTCGGGCACAGTCCCTGGATATTGATTCTCGGCTGCTTCGCCATGTTTGCTGCGGGTTCTTACACCATCGGTATGGGCGAGGAATACGTGCCGTTGATACCCATCATTGTGACAATGAGCCTCGCGATGCGCATGGATGCCGTCGTTGCGATGGGCATGGTCTGGGTTCCCTACGGCATCGGTTGGGGATGTGCGGGCATCAACCCGTTCGGTGTGATGATCGCTCAAACCATTGCGGGTGTGCCACTCACATCGGGTTGGGAAGCGCGAATTGTAATGATGGTGGCGTTCCTGGCCATTGGTTTTCATCATCTCATTCGCTATGCGCACATGGTTCAAAAAGACCCATCGAAGAGCTTCGTCGCACATGTTGACTACAGCGAGGGCTTCGAAACGCCAGGCGATATCGATCTCACGGGTTCGCGAATCGCAATATTAGTGGTGTTTATTTTGGGCCTTTTTGCCTTCGTTTACGGCGCATCGAACCACCATTGGTTCATCGCTGAACTGAACGCGATTTTTCTTGCTATTGGTATTCTGGCGGCCCTGATTTCACGCATTCCGGCTGGCGAGACCAGCCGCGTGTTTCTCGAAGGATGTGCGAAGATGACCGCACCTGCGCTGATCGTGGGCTTTGCTCGAACTATCGCAGTTGTACTCGAAGACGGTCAGATCATCGACACAATCGTATTTTCGATCGCCGGGCTTCTCGAGGGTATGCCTCCGGAGGTCTCGGCAGTCGGCATGCTTGTTGTTCAGACGGTCACGAACTTCTTTATTCCGTCGGGCAGCGGTCAGGCGTTCGTAACAATGCCCATCATGTCGCCGCTCGCTACATTGACTGACGTGCCACAGCAAACTGCGGTGCTCGCTTATCAATTTGGCGATGGATTCACGAATATGATTGTTCCTACCAGCGCGCTGGTCATGGGTGCACTGGCGCTGGGCAGGGTTCCGTATACGGCCTGGGTGCGATTTGTCGGGCCGTTGCTCATCAAGATATTCGCGTTGGCTGTCGTATTCCTGGTCTTGTCCATCCACATCGGTGACGCGGTGGGCTTTACGTCTACGCTTGCTGGTACCAGATGACGCCATCGGCGTCGTGCTCTTTGCGTATCTTGTTTTCCTCAACAAGGTAGTTGAGATGAGAAATGGATTCGCCGGTCGCCATGATGATATTTCGGCTGGTAATTCGGCCTTTGAACAGGGTAGGGAACACATCGACAGCGCGGCGCGGTTGATCGCAATAAGCGAGCAAGGCGTCGAGCCCGTCCAGATGCTCCTTAATCAACGCATCCAGCCTTTCGTGCGCGCCGCGAAACGGTTTGCCATGTGACGGCAGGACGAGGACATCTTCGGGCAGGCGCGTCTTGAGCATTTGCAGGGACTGTATCCAGTTGTGCAGAGGGTTTGCTTCCGGCTCAGTCGGATACACGCTGACGTTCGACGAAATCGTCGGCAATATCTGGTCGCCCGAAATGAACAGGTTTCGCTCGGCGTCAAACAGGCACGCATGCTCGAGCGAATGGCCGCGACCGACGACTACCTCCCAGCAATGGCCCGCAAACGTGAGCCGGTCGCCATCCTTGATTCGTTTGTAGGCTTCAGGAAGCGGTGCAACGTACTTACCGAACATGCCGAACATCTTCTTGTAATTGCCGAGCGCATCATCTGGAAACCCGGCCTCCCTGTAAAAACGAATACCTTCTTCAGGTGCGCTACGGCCGTGATCAGCGACAAGTAGGCGACACAGCAGATATTCGTCGCGGGTCATCCAGAGGTCTACGTCGTATTCGTCAGCCAGCCATCCGGCGCATCCAACGTGGTCGGGGTGCAGGTGAGTGACTACGACATGTCTGAGTGGTTTGTCGGCCATCAGACCAGCAATCATCTTCCTCCAGACGGTCTGGCTGTCGTCGGTGCGCATGCCCGAGTCAACAATTACCCAGCCATCACTGTCTTCCAGAAGCCAAAGATTGATGTGTGCCAGCTCAAACGGCAGGGGCATGCGCAGCCAATGGACTCCATCGGCAATGGGTACGGATTTTCCCAATTCCGGCGTTGAATCGAACTCATAGCGGACCGTCATTCGCGCATGATCGCACGAGAAGGTCTGTTTAGGCGGAATTGATCTGTAAAGACCTGTAGGATGCCGCCCCAATACGTCCCTTAAACAATAAACTACGGAAATACTGAAAGTGAAACTCCCACTGTTCCCCAAAAAAATTTACGGCTCACTGCGCCATGTACTGACACTGCTTGCAACAGCAGCTTTGCAATATTCGACTAGTGCGATTGCCGCCGAAGATGAGGCCGAAGCCGCCGCCGGCAACTTCGTTGATGAGATCGTCGTGACGGCGCAAAAGCGAAGTCAGGTGATTCAGGATATACCCGCAGCCATCACGGCAATCGATAGCGGCACCTTGGACGTTCGGGGCGTAACGACTCTGGCAGATGTGCAGAACCTGGTTCCTTCAGTGCGGCTACAAAAAGAATCGGCATCGACCGAGATATATATTCGCGGCGTGGGGTCAACGCTCGATGTGCCGATGATCGAGCCGCCGAATGCGTACAACATCAATGGTGTCTATGTTCCTCGCGAAGTTACATCGGCATCGCTCGTAGACGTCGAACGCATCGAAGTTCTGCCTGGCCCGCAAGGAACTTTGTACGGGCGCGGCGCGATCGGGGGGGTTGTCAACACGATCACCCGCCGTCCGATCGACAAGTTTGAGACCACAGCGACGGTCGAAGCGGGCAACTATTCGCACCTGCGAGCGACGGTTACACAGAACATTCCTGTCAGCGAAACTTTTCGATTGCGAGGCTCATTAAGCTATCTCGAGCGTGATGGGTATCTCAAAAGTGGCGCTGATTCTGCCGATGATCTTGCTGGATTCCTCGCGCTCGAAATGATGCCACGCGATGACCTGAATATTCACCTTTGGAGCCACCTGGAAAAGCGCGAAGGCTATTCAGCGAACCTGTTGAGCAAGGGACAGGTAGGCAGCCCCCGCAGCCAGGCTTTTCCCAATAGCGACCCCTGGGATGATCGGCTCGAAGGTGACCTGGCGTCTTTCGCGACCTTGGGTCCGATCGATGCGCAGTATCGAGAGTGGGATACCGTTCTTGTTGGTGCCGAGCTGAATTGGCAAATCAGTGACAAGCTGTCATTGACCTATGTGCCGTCCTATCTCAATTTTGACTGGCGCCAGGAGTACTGGCTGACGCACAAGGACGGAGATTTCAACGAAGAGATCGATCAACAAACCCATGAACTGAGGCTGGCCTACGATGACGGCAGAGCCGTCACATGGCTTGCGGGTCTCTATGACTACCGGATCGAAACGAACGGGCAGCTGTTCATACAGTTCGGGCCGGATGAGTTGTTCCCGGGTTCGCCAGCGGGACTTTGGCTCGACGCAAGTGATGTTCGCGATCACGAACTGAAAGGTAACGCGCTGTTCGGCGAGGTGAACTGGGCGATCAACGGACACACGCGCCTTGTCGCGGGCGGTCGGCTATCGAGCGATGATCGAGACGGCTTTGGGTTTCAACCAGACATCGTCACCGAGCCTGCTGTGGGCATAGATCCTGTCGCCTTGTTTACCGGCGTCGCGCCGCCCACATGGTCGAACAGCGAGAGTTGGGATCACGTCGACTGGAAGGTCGGCATTGAATTTCATGCGAGTGACGAGTCGATGCTGTACGCAACAATACAGACTGGTTTTCAACCTGGTACGTTTGATGTGTTTCCCGACACAACGACGGAAGAGTCCGAATTGTTGGCGTTCACCGTTGGCGCAAAGAACCACTTCCTCGATGGCCGTCTATTGCTGAACAACGAGGTTTTTTATTACACCTTCGACAATCTTCTGACACAATCTTTTGATGCAGCGACCGGTACGAATCGTCTGTCAAATGCCGACGTCATCATCTATGGAGATCAGCTCGATCTCGCGTACGTGCCAGATAGCATAGACAATACGCGTTTCACGTTGTCGCTCGGATATTTGCATGCCCGCTACGAGGACTTCCTGGTCGATTCACTGGATGTCTTCAACGACGGTCAGCTTCAAAACGCACCGGACTGGACGGCGACACTTGGCGTTTTTCGGGCGTGGGAATTACACGCCGGCGCATCCATAGAGGCAAGTATCAGCTCTCGATATGAGAGTGGATTCTGGGGCGACTTTTCACATTCCTCCGGTCTCTATCAGAGCAGCTACACGAAGACGGACATGACGGTAACGTACCGCCCGCCAGGACGTAACTGGTCGCTGGGACTGTGGGCGAAAAACCTCGAAAATCAGGATGTGCAAGCTGCTGCAGCAACGGGTAATCCATTTACAGACCCTGGCCCCGGTGCGCCGTTCCTGGAAGCGCCGCGAACGATCGGGCTTCGATATACTCTGAGTTTGCCTTCCGGTATGGATTAAGCGCAGTCCCTGAAATTTGGTATAGAGACAGCAAATGCTCAACGCACTCCGCGATTTTCTGAAGCTCGAAACGGCCAGCGGCATGATTCTGGTCGTTGCCTCCGTTGCCGCCATGGTCGTGGCGAATTCACCGCTGCAGGGGCTGTATGCATCGCTCATTGATTTGCCTGTCGAGATCCGGGTCGGTGATTTTCAGATTGCCAAGCCGATGCTCCTTTGGATCAACGACGGGCTCATGGCGTTGTTTTTTCTCATGGTCGGTCTGGAGCTAAAACGAGAAATCGTCGAGGGCGAGCTCTCGGACATGAAACAGGCAGCGTTTCCGGCAATGGGGGCAATAGGCGGCATGCTGGCGCCCGCGCTCATCTATGTATGGATTAACCAGGGCGATCCCGTCGCATTACAGGGGTGGGCAATACCGGCGGCTACCGATATCGCCTTCGCGTTGGCCATACTCGCTTTGCTTGGAAACCGTGTGCCGATCGCGTTGCGAGTTTTTCTGGTATCGATAGCAATATTCGACGATATCGGCGCAATCGTCATTATCGCGCTTTTTTACACCAGTAAATTATCGGTCACCGCGTTGGTCGTCGCACTAGCCTGCATGCCAGTGCTCTACGTTCTAAATCGTCGCGAGGTACTTGAGCGAATACCTTACTTGCTGGTTGGGTTGATCATGTGGGCGGCGCTTTTAAAGTCGGGTGTGCATGCGACTCTCACCGGAATCGTGCTGGCTTTTTTCATTCCTATTCGAAACTCAGAGCGCGAAACATCGCCACTGCATGAGCTCGAACATGACTTGCATACAGCGGTAGCATTTTTCATTTTGCCGGTATTCGCTTTCGCCAATGCAGGAATTTCGCTTGGCGGTGTGTCACTGCAATACCTGGCCCATCCGGTGTCGCTCGGCATTGCTGCAGGTTTGTTCATTGGTAAACAATTCGGAATATTTATCTTCTGCTGGGTGAGCGTGCGCGTCGGCCTGGCGAAATTGCCACCGGAGCTTAGCTGGCTGAGCGTTTACGGCGTCGCTTTGCTATGTGGCGTGGGTTTTACGATGAGCCTGTTCATCGGATCTCTGGCGTTCGAGGAAACGGGGGTCAATCTGCTCTTTGACGAGAGGCTGGGCATCATCATTGGATCGTTGCTATCCGGCGCTTGTGGATACCTGGTGTTGCGGGCGTCATTAACGGTCAGGAACCCTCAAGCTGCGGCCGATTGACTGACCATAATCGGGAGCGATTGGCGCGTATTCGCAAGCGCGAGTTTTTCGCAATCGGTATGATCGTCGAAGTGAGACTGCGCACGCCTGCGCGATGATCCCCGACCAGACGTAAAGGCGCTGGAGACCTAATGACCGATTCCAAAAATTCCTCAATGCTTGAATCTCCCGGGCGACCGAATTCATTCAGTTACGACGAACTCATAGACTGCGCCCACGGCAACATGTTTGGGCCGAAAAACGGGCGTTTACCGCTACCCAATATGTTGATGATGGATCGCATTACGCATATTTCGGACGAGGGCGGCAAATACGGCAAAGGCGAGATTAAGGCAGAGCTCGATATCCGCCCGGATTTGTGGTTTTTCGGCTGTCATTTCGAGGGCGATCCGGTCATGCCGGGCTGTCTGGGGTTGGATGCAATGTGGCAGCTCGTCGGATTTTTTCTCGTCTGGAAAGATTTGCCCGGGCGAGGCAGGGCGCTGGGCTCAGGCAAGGTCAAATTTACGGGCCAGGTCCTGCCAACAGCCAAGCTGGTCACGTATCAAATCGACCTGAAACGTGTCATTGAGCGCAAATTGAACATGGCCATTGCCGATGCGACAATGTCGGTTGATGGGCGTGAAATATATGTAGCTGAAGACCTTCGGGTAGGCTTGTTCACTTCCACGGATGACTTCTAGGAATTAGCGATGCGGCGAGTTGTTGTTACAGGTATTGGTGCTGTCTCGTGCATTGGCAACAATCAGGCGGAAATTGTCGATTCATTGCGCAATGGCAGGTCGGGCATCGTTGCGAATGAGTCCTACCTGGAGATGGGTCTGCGCAGCCAGATTTCGGGAACCGTCAATATCGATCTCGCCGATCACATCGATAGAAAAGTTCGGCGTTTCATGGGTGACGCCGCAGCATTCTCCTATATCTCGATGCAACAGGCTATTGATGATGCCGGTCTTGAGGAAAGCGACGTTTCCAATGTTCGCTCAGGTCTGATCGCAGCATCGGGTGGTGCTTCGAGCGCGAACATTGTGCAGAGCGCGGACAAGTTGCGCGATCGTGGCGTGCGAAAGATCGGCCCGTATATGGTTACGCGAACGATGGGAAGCACTGTTTCGGCATGCCTCGCAACGCCATTCAAAATTAAAGGCGTTAATTATTCGATCACATCTGCCTGTGCTACGAGCGCCCACTGTATCGGTGCCGGTGCCGAACAAATTCAATTTGGCAAACAAGATATCGTGTTCGCCGGCGGCGGCGAAGAGGAAGACTGGACGCTCGCATGCCTGTTCGATGCGATGGGTGCCTTGTCGTCCAAGTACAACGATGCACCGGCGACAGCTTCACGGCCCTACGACGCGACACGCGATGGATTCGTTATTGCTGCCGGCGGCGGCATGGTCGTTCTCGAGGAGCTCGAGCACGCCAAAGCGCGCGGCGCGAAGATCTACGCTGAGCTCGTAGGTTACGGTGCGACATCTGATGGTCACGACATGGTTGCGCCGTCAGGCGAAGGCGCGCAGAGATGCATGGAGTTAGCCAACTCGACGGTTGACGGTTCTATCGACTACATCAACACACACGGCACAAGTACGCCGGCCGGTGATATTGCCGAAATTACGGCGATGCGTTCGGTGTTTGGCGATGACCTGCCGAAATTCGGATCATCGAAGTCACTGTGTGGGCATTCACTGGGTGCAACCGGCGTGCAGGAGGCAATTCACTGCCTGCTTATGCTTAAAGACGACTTCATTGCGCCATCGATCAACGTCAACGACCCGGATCCTGCAATCGAAGGTGCACCGCTGGTGACTGAGTGTCTGGACAATGCCGGTATCAGGACCGTCATGTCGAACAGCTTCGGCTTTGGCGGCACTAACGCCACGCTGGTATTCCAGAAGAGCTGATGTCCGGGCATAATCCGGACGCATGACACTCGAAACACTTAGCGAGACTCACTGCTTTGGCGGCAAGATGGGTTTCTACCGCCATTCGTCCAGCGCTAACCATTGCGACATGCAATTCTCAGTATTCGTCCCACCCCAGGCGGTGGGTGGCGCTGTCCCGGTTGTTACGTTTCTGTCAGGTCTGACCTGCACGGAAGAAAATTTCATGGTCAAAAGTGGTGCGCAGAGAATCGCTGCGGATCTCGGCATCATGCTGGTGTCCCCGGATACCAGTCCGCGCGGTGACGGCGTGCCGGACGACCCGGATGGCGACTACGATTTCGGTCTGGGTGCCGGCTTCTACCTTAATGCGACCGAAGATCCCTGGTCCCGTCACTACAATATGTACGACTACGTGATGGACGAATTGCAACCAGCGGTATTTGATAACTTCCCTGGCAATGCAAGCCGGCACGGGCTGACCGGGCATTCGATGGGCGGCCATGGTGCTTTGACGATCGGGCTAAAACATCCGGACGTATTCAAGTCGTTGTCGGCGTTCGCACCGATTTGTACCACGCTGCACAGCCTTTGGGGCCAAAAAGCGCTGCGCTACTTTCTTGGCAGCGAAAAGTCCGCCTGGCACGAGTACGACGCCTGCGAAGTCGCCCGAAAAGTAGCAGATGGTGCCCAGCGCCCGACAATCCTTGTGGATCAGGGCAATGATGACGCGTATCTTGCGGAGCAACTGAAGCCGGAGCTCTTTGCAGCAGCCTGCGCCGAAAGCGGTTTGTCCCTGGAGCTGCGGATGCACGACGGATACGACCACGGCTACTATTTCATCTCGACCTTTGTGGAAGACCACCTCAGGCACCATGCCAGAATACTCGGTCTTTGACAGAGCGCTAGAGCCGTAAGTAGTTCTCCCGATTGAGATTAAGAGGCCTTCCTGCGCAAATGGGAGCGATGCTGCTGCAGGTGATTGTGGCAGCGCCTGGAGGAGTTAAGCAACATGCGTGTTTCTACCAGAATCGCCATTCTACTTGCGCTTCTGCATGCGCCCGGTTTGGCAGTTTCTGCCGATCTGCAAAAAGGGCTCACCGCGTTCAATGAAGGCGACTACGAAACGTCACTTGCAGAGTGCCAGCCATTGGCCGATGCAGGCAACGCAGGGGCTCAATTCTGTGTTGGCCGCCTGTACGCCAACGGGTTTGGCGTGGCGATGGACGACGCGCTGGCAATCAAGTGGTACGCCCTTGCAGCCGATGCTGGTCACGCCGAAGCGCAGTTCAACCTGGGTGTCATGTACGCGAATGGTTGGGGCGTGGACATGAATTGGGATGAATCTGCACGTTTATACCTGTCTGCAGCGGAGCAGGGATTCGTGCCGGCGCAGAAAGCGCTGGCTTACGCGTGCGGCCACGGTATGGGCGTAACAAAAGACCGTGTTCAGGCATACGCCTGGTACGACATCGCGGCCCAGATAGGCGACGACCTGGGTGCGGGACTTAAACGCGATGAACTCGTGGAGAGAATGTCAGCAGAAGACGTTGCCAAAGCACAGCAAATAGCGCTCAAGTGGATAAACGATTTCAAGAGCGCGGCAGGCAACTAGCCTGCAGCAATCAGTAGCTGACGTCGTGCAGGAATTCGCGCAAGCTCGCCAAAGCTCGTTCCTGATTGTCCCAAGGATCGTAGGATGCTCCGCGCGAGCCGCTCGATCGAATACGAATTTCCCTCGACTCGGCGAGCAGGCGAAGATAATCGGCAGTCACTTCATAGTAGGCATCCGACGACGAAGCAACCGGTTTTAGATATATCGGTTCACTTGCGCCAACGGACGCCGCCGTCCACCCGCTTAGCTCCAACACCTTGGGCTTTCCGTCCGCTATTACGACGATGGACTCGAAGCCGTCGCGCGGGCCGCCGGTCTGGCTGTCTTGCTGCGTGTTCCAGATTCCGAGCCAGACAAAATAGCGGTACGTTCCGCCACGGTTAACTTCGAGCGGCGCCAAATGAATATAGTCCCGCGCATGCGCGGCGCGACCGGACTGATCGTGATAGAAAACGAGCGGCAACCTGGCAAATGTAATCGTGACTGCCGTTAACGGATCCAGTTTCTGGGTCGTCATTGAAGCGGTGGACGAACACCCAATAAGTGCAGCAAGTGCGACCGCGGTCAGGAGACACTGAAATTTCCGCAACGACATTTCCAATTGCTCCATCATCATCAGAAAAACAGCTGATAGCCGAGGCGAATGAAATAGGACTCGCGGTCCAAATCCGCATCGACCGTTTCTCTCTGTGAGAATTGCTTGCCGACTTCGAGTTCGATGCGCAGTTTTTGACTACGCCGATATTGTATTCGTAATCCGGGCGTGTAAAGCCATTCATAACTCGAATCCGCCAGCCTTTGCCTGCGGTCAACTCTCAACCTTGGGTTTATCCGCCAGGTTCTGCCGATCGGGTAGCGGCTGTCGACCGTTAGCGATACTACCTTTGTCGTATCGGAGTCCGAGTATCGAGCACCGAATATCGTCACATCGCCTTCTTTGAATAAGCTGCTGGCAATCAGGCTGGTCGAATAGTAACTGTAGGTTGCGCCGGGCGTCGACAGGACACCTCCCGATGCCGGAGTTTCCTCAATTGTTGAGTGGCTCGTATCGGCATTGATCTGCAGCTTCGGCGAGATCGGATAAGACAGCCCTACCGTGAATGTCGTCGAAACGGGCGTGCGGTCCTGGCTGAGTTGCAGCAGTTCATTTTCACTGAAAATAACAGCGAGCTCATCAAACGATGCCACCGGTTGGCCGATGATGGCGTTGCTGGTACTCAGGAAAGGGCTGCCGCGCCGATCGATAACTGCGTGAAGCGACAGCCGCGACGGCAGCCGCCAGCTGCCCTGCAGGAATGCGCTGGAAAGTTCGCCGAACGCCAAATCATAGTCAATCATGCCCCAAAGGCTCTGGCTGGTGCCGAAATAACGAAACTCGGTGCCAATAGCCTGCCGATCCTGGATGCCGTCAATTTTCTGATCGATGTAGAACAGCCCGAGATCGAGGTTCTCCAGAATGGGCCCGAAATTGAGGCTGGCACCGTAAAACGACCGTGCTGAATCGACGCCGTCAGATGCCGAATATGCTGGCTTGCCGACAACAGCGTTAAGCAACAGTCGCTCGCTCGCCTGGTAGCCGACGTTCAAACCGTCGAATCGACCGAGTACCCCACCGGTATTCCTGGACTGGCGGCCAAATCGTCCACGCCAGCCTGTTTTTGCATCCGCCAAATCGGCATACGCATAGGAAATTCTCGTCTCGTTGCCGCTGCCCACTTCCTCACCGAGAAAATCGCTGCGATACCCGGCAGACACCCGGCTGCTGAAATCGAATCGCTCTCCGCGCCGCCTTGCATCGAAATTTACGTCTGAGTACAGCGCCGAGTGGCTGACGATCTGTTCCTGCTCGTTCTGCTGATTCGCATCACGCCTGTAGTATTGAGAAAAGAACGTCTGTATTCGCCAGTCGCTTTGCTTCGCGACTTTGCCAATGCCCTGTCCGCCGCTCGCGGAGCTGGCTTGTCGGCCGGTTGCAAGCAGGGCGGCAAGCCGTTGGGCAACTCGGGCGGCACCATCGTCATCCGGGTACATTGACAGATATCGCCGGTATTCCGCTTTTGCATGCGCCATTTGTCCATTTTTCTCGCGCGCAAGGGCAAGGTATTCCTGTGCCTGGGGCTGGCGCGAATTCTCTGGCATTTGGAGAATCTTTGTATAGATCTGAATTGCTCTGGACGTGTCGCCTGCCGCCATGGTTTTGCGCGCTTCCTCCATTAGTAAATCGACCTTGCTGGCGCCGTCGCCCAAGCTGCTGAGCACGGGTATCTCGTCATCTTCGACGGCAATCATTTCGACGGTGACTTCATCCGTGTCGATCTCACCTATCCAGGCATCGGGAAATTTTCGTCGCAGCCCGGCGAGAACTACTGAGGCCTCGTCGACGGAGCTGAAACTACCCAGCCTGAGGCGATACCAGCTTTCGCCGTCGACATTCGCCTCCGAGTAGTAAAGTCTCTGCGTCGACGCGGGGATCAGTCCGGGTGCATCCGCGATGGTCGGTATGCGCTGGAACGATGCCAAGTTGATAGCGTAGTCAGGCATTTCGACCGGCGCTTGGGCGACGCGTCGGTGATCGACTACCGGCCTTTCTGCCGCTTCCGCGGTTTGCGCCGAGACAGGACGAACGTGAACAACGAGTTCGAAGGAGATGTCTGACATATCTACCGTGTAGTCGACCGGTTCGCTGAAGCTCAGCGTAAGGACTGAACCCGCCGCTGATTCGCCGTCGTATTCCAGGTCAGACAGCCGCGCCATGTCGGCGTTGAGCGGACGCATCAGTGCCCGGGAACTTGCGACGAGTGGAGATACACCGTTACAGATCCCGGTTGGGTCCAAATAGATTCGCACGTGGTCGCCGCGGCCTTGCGGTTCATGTCGAATATACTGGGCTTTGCAATTGAAACTGATTGCAATGTCGGCGTTCAGCTCATCACCTGAAACCCGGGCGATGCTAATAAAACCAGGACCGGCCCATGTCACCGGCGCCGCAAGAACAAGCAGAGTAGCAGCTACCCAGCGGCGGAATCGGCGACCGCTACAATTGAAATCCGAAGCTACCATTCGTTGTCGCTGATTCTGTGGCAGCCACTGGACGCACAATTCTGATCGCGTGTCAGGCCGTTGTGCTTGTTTACGCTGGCCTTGTAATCACCGGCGTGACAGCCTGCGCAATTGGGCTGGTAACCGGGCGAAGACCAATTGACCACGTCCGAATTGTTCTGGTGGCACTCGGTGCAAGCGAAGTTACCACGATGATCCTGTGGCTCATACGTTAGACCGGTATGCCGGTAGTCGGCCGGCAGCCAGGCGATCGGGCTATGACATACGCCACAATCTTGCGCGGTATTGAAGTGGCCAGGGTTCTGTCCGGTGGCCGTGGTGCCATTGTGGCAAGATGAACAGGAGCCGAGCACCTGGTTGTGATCCATCGTTGTAACAGGCGCCCAAACCGCTGTGCTGTGGCAATCCTCGCAGACGTTGGTTGTCTGGACGTGTGCCGGTCCCTTGCCGATGGCATCCGTGCCGTTGTGGCAACTAACACAGTTGTCCACGATGTTGATGTGGTCGAAGTTGGCGGGCAGCCACGCGACTGTCGTGTGGCAGTCATCGCAGTTATTGCCGCTGGTGATATGCGTCGGGTGTTTGCCGGTCGCAACTGTGCCGTCATGACAGGAGCCGCAGGTGCCAATTACCTGGGTGTGGTCGACGAGGTAGGTCGGTACCCAGACGTTCGAAGTATGGCAGTCTTCGCAAACATCGGTCGTCTGGATGTGCGTCAGGTTTTTGCCCGTAGCCTCGGTACCATTATGGCAGCTGGCACAGTTGCCCGTAATATTTACGTGGTCGAAATTTGCAGGCAGCCAGCCGACTGTTGAATGACAGTCATCGCAATTAGTGCCACTGGTAATGTGCGTCGCGTTCTTGCCTGTGGCAATTATGCCGTCATGGCAAGAGCCGCAGGTTCCGAGCACCTGTGTATGGTCTACCGTGTAAACGGGCACCCAGATATTCGCGTTATGGCAGTCTTCACACACATCAGTCGTTTGAATGTGCGTGAGATTTTTGCCGGTGGCTTCGACGCCATTGTGACAGCTGACGCAATTGCCAACGATGCCTGCATGATCGAAATTGGCGGGTAACCAGCCAACCGTGGAATGACAGTCATCACAGCTATCGTTACTTGTGATATGCGTGGGGTGTTTGCCTGTTGCTGTAAAACCGTCATGACAGGAGCCACAGCTACCCAATACCTGTGTGTGATCGACCGTATCGACGGGAGCCCACACACTGCTGTTGTGACAATCCTCACAGACGTTGCTCGTCTGCATATGCGCCAGGTTTTTGCCGGTAGCATCCAGGCCGTTGTGGCAGCTTGTGCAATTGCCCGTAATATCCAGATGGTCGAATGTCGCCGGTCTCCAGGCGACCGTCGTGTGGCAGTCGTCGCAGGTATCGCTGCTGGTGAAGTGCGTCGGGTGCTTGCCGGTTGCAATCACGCCATCATGACAGGAGCTACAGGTGCCGATGACCTGGGTATGGTCGACGCTAAACACGGGCGCGAATATGTTGGTGTTATGGCAGTCCTCGCAAACGTCACTGGTCTGAATATGCGTAAGGTCCTTGCCAATGGCGTCCACGCCGTTATGGCAGTCAATGCAGCTACCGGTGATGTTTAAATGGTCGAAATTTGCTGGTAGCCATGCGACGGTCGAGTGACAGTCGTCACAGGTATCGCCGCTGGTGATGTGTGTCGGGTTCTTGCCGGATGCCGTGATGCCGTCATGACATGAACTGCAAGTACCTATGACCTGCGTGTGATCGACTGTGTTTACTGGCGCCCATACATTTGAATTGTGGCAGTCTTCGCAGACATTGCTGGTCTGAATGTGAGCAAGGTCTTTGCCGGTAGCATCCACGCCGTCATGGCAGCTGCTGCAGTTACCCGTGATATCGCTGTGGTTGAAGTTTGCAGGTAACCAGCCGGTCGTCGAGTGGCAGTCGTCGCAGTTGATGCCACTCGAGATATGCGTTGCGTTCTTGCCCAACGCGGTAACGCCATCGTGGCAGGAGCTACAAGTTCCCAGCACCTGCGTGTGGTCGACGGTAAATGTCGGCGCCCATAAATTGGGGTTGTGGCAGTCTTCGCAGACATTCGTTGTCTGCATATGCGAAAAATTCTTGCCGGCCGCTTCGACACCGTTGTGGCAACTCACGCAGTTGCCGGTGATATCGAGATGGTCGAAATTGGCGGGCAACCACCCAACCGTCGAATGGCAGTCGTCGCAATTTGTGCCGCTGCTGATGTGAGTTGCATGTTTGCCTGCCGCCGTCACGCCGTCATGGCAGGAACCGCACGCACCCAGAACCTGCGTGTGATCGACCGTGACGACGGGAACGAACGCAATCGTACTGTGACAGTCTTCGCAGACGTTGCTTGTCTGCACGTGTGTCGGGTTTTTGCCGGTCGTGGTAGTGCCGTCATGGCAACTTACGCAATTATTAAAAAGGCCGGAGTGGTCGAAATTCGCGGGGAGCCAGCCTGTCGTATTGTGACAATCTTCGCACCGATCCCCGGACGAGATGTGTGTTGGGGTCTTTCCGGTTGCCTGGAAGCCATTGTGACAACTGACGCAGTTTCCGCTCAGGGACGAATGGTCGATAAAATTGACGACGGCCCAGTTCGCCGTAATGTGGCAATCCGAGCATTCCCCCTGCGTCGCAACATGGCTGGCCGGCTTCGATGATGCGCGTACCACACCGGTTTGCGAATGGCAGCTTGAGCAGGCAGCGTCCGTCGGGCCAAACGTTCCGCCCGCATGACAACTTTCGCAGGTAACGCTGGTGTGGGCTCCATCGAGCACGAAGCCGGTGCTAAAGTGATCGAACGACTGCTGAGATGACGCATTGCTGGACGCGAACAGGCCGACGACCGCGATGGACAGCAGAAACAGGCTCCAGGCTATTGACGTCGGGCGCTGTCGAAATGGGGTCTTCAATATTGATTCCTTCATTGCAGTGACCTCACTTCCATAAACGATTCAGCCGAGTGACAACGACCACAATTGGATCCAAATTCGCCATCATGGATATCATCGGCGCGATGGCAGCTGCGACAGCTACTACTGATTGACATCATCTTGTCCAGCGAGCTTCGGTGGCAATCTTCACAGGCAACGCTGACGTGCGCGCCTGTAAGCGAGAAGCTCGCCTGTACGTCGTGATCAAATGTCCAGATTTCCCAGGCAACGGGGTTGTGACAGGCACCGCAGCGATCATGGAAATTGCCGTTGTGCGGGTCGTCTTCACGGTGGCAGGAAGCACAGTCACCTTCCTCGTGGCCGAACGCTTGTGTCTCGTGGCAATCCTCGCAGTTATTCTCGTTGTGCGTGCCAAGGAGAGGGAATCGAGTAAGATCGTGATCGAAAAACACGGGGTCTTGCCACTCAACTTCCGTGTGGCAACTTCCGCAACGCGATCCCAGCGACTCTTCGTGTGCATCGTCGTCCAGATGGCACGAGTCACAACTCATCAATGGCGTTACCTCGAAAACCGGTTCGACGTGGCAATCAATACATGCAACTTCCTTATGTCCGCCGAGAAGGCGGTACTTCGTGTCACGGTTATGGTCGAAAAACGGTTCCTCCCAGGACGTACTGCGGTGGCAGCTGTCGCATTGGTCGCCGTTGTGGCCATCGTGGCTGTCATCTTCAAGATGGCAGGAGACGCAGCCCGTCTCCATCTCGTCCTCGAAGGGGCTCTCGGAGTGACAGTCTCCGCATGACAAAGCCGCATGGCTGTCCAACAGTTGAAACTCCGTATCGCGGGAATGATTGAAACTCGTCTCGTTCCAGTCTTCAGGAGTGTGGCAACTGGCGCAGTCATCACCGCTGCGGCCGTCGTGGGCATCGTCTTCCGCATGGCAGCTAACACAGGTCGTTGCCGGACTCGGGAATGTCCGATCTTCGTGACAACCAAGGCACGCCGCATCCTGATGTTTGCCAACGAGCAAAAAGTCCGTCGTTGAGTGACCAAATTTCGCGTCCAGCCACTCGGTCGGTTGGTGACAAGCCGCACAGTCGGTACCCATCGTTTCTTCGTGAGGCAAGTCCTCCTCGTGGCAGTTCACGCAGTCAGCAGGCGCTTCACGATGCATTTTGTCAGTCGCATGGCAGCCGCTACATTCGGCCTCCAGATGCGCACCGGACAAGTCGAAGTCGGTGAAAGAATGGTCAAACAGATTCTCGTCGAGAATCACAACGACTGCATCTCGACCTTCGTGCTCAGTGTGACAGCTTGAACATTGATCCTTGCTGGCCTCCGGATGAAGGCCGTGAAAGCCGGTGGATGAGCCAATGTCTGTGCCAATATCTTCGTGACAGTCCATGCAGAGTTGGGGCTGAGCCGCTTTGTCAAACATCTTGTGGCACGACGAACACTCGGACTCGATGTCCGCGTGTCCCGCGATCACTTGCCCGGGCATAACCAGCGTCTCGATCTCCTGCGTAAACGCATCGTTATAGTTAAGAACAGCAAACGTCATCGCTAGTACGATCAATATGTATTTGTGCCAGTTCATTGCACTTGACTAAGCGGTTAGTACATGTGGACCGCGAGCACATGAACCAGCGCCGATATCACGAGCAAAATGAAAAGCGGCAAATGAAAGATGTGCCACAGCGAAAAGAGTCGTTCATAGAATGAAAGTTGGGCGACCTGCCGCATCAGGCGAACTTGCTGCGCCGCATAGGCGTTGGCGGTTTTCTGCAGGTTCTTCTTATTGGCGCGCATTGTGTCTGAGACAACCGCGTGACCGTGCAATTCGCGCAGAATTGTCAAGAAAAGCCGGGCTCGCACGACGTAGTATTTAATGTTCCACAAGAGGCTTCGCCGCATGCTGATGGCACGAGTGAATTTGTCGCCCATCAGGTCAGCGGAGACGGTGTGCAGTTCGTCGATAAACTTTGGCAATATCGCCGCGAGTCCGCGGCTGTTGCTCATTGCATCGGCGATTTCGGCTCGAAGGTCTTCAATTCCAGCTCGCTTGCCGTATAGGCCGCGGTGAATGCGTGTGTAGAAATAGCGCCCAATGAGGCCGCTGACTGCAACACCGAGCATGCTATAAAGCGCGACTTTGCTGTTCATGGCCGACACGCTGAAATTGCAGTGATAGAGGACGAGTAACGGTCCGACCAGGCCGATAATCATATGGATGCGAAACCAATGCTTAACAAGACCCATTCGTCGCAGGATCGTCGACTTCTTTCCGGCCGGGTATAGAAGCAAGAACAGCATCAGCGATCCGCCAACGATCCCGAGCCAATAGCCGAAACCGTTTTGGGGGTTCACGAGCTTCTGTTCCCGCAAAAGCAAACCGCCAATTAAGGCGGCGAATAGAAACAGGTAACCGTAGAGGCCAGCGCGTGACTTCACTTTCTTCGCTTGCTTTGGCTCGGCCGTTTCCTGCGTCGCCGCCTCGTTAATGACAGTTGCTTCCAACATAACTATCGGTCTTCTTATTGGTTGATGGGGATCTGAATGCCGGACAGGGCTGCCAGGTCCGGGTCGGTTTTTCCAAGTGCCGCCGCTCTTGCGTACGCTGCGATCGCATCGGGGATCTGGCCCAGGTGTTTGTAGGACTTCGCCAGTAGCAACCAGCTCGCGCCATCTTCCGGATTCATCTCAAGTCGGGCAGCAAGCCCTTCGACCATGCTGGCAACCGAACCAACCTGCTCTGCAGATTTCGAAGAGCTGTTGCGCGTCGTTGGTGTCGCTTCGCCAGACAAAGGTATTTTGCCAGCCGCTGCTGGTGTGCCCAAAGTCCAATAAAGGCCGCCCGCAAAAAGCGGCACCGCAATAGCGGTGACGAGTATCGATATTCGCTTACCGCTTGTAAGAAGCGGCAGGCCCACAAAAGCAAAAGCGATACTAGCCATCGTGATGCTGGCTACCCAAAAGAATCCTGACATATCCAATCCTGATCCGGTCCTGACAATGTAGTTGCCGGCTAGAACACACATTAGTCATTAACACGAACAAAAAGTAGGAAGGGTTCCCGATTTTGTGCTTATGTCTCTTTTTGCCGACAGGATTACGGCTCGAGTCACCGCTGTTTAGGCTATTTTGTGATTCGCGTCACACTAGGAAATCACAGCCTCACTAACCTTGAATTTCTTTACCGCGCAAGACCAAGTGATAGCCATTGGGTAATGCTCTACAAATAGCTCTGTATGCCGTGCCAATCATAGTGATTTTCGCGTTGTACCTGCGAAGTCACAGGCACAAGGAATCGTACAGTCTGGACGTCCTTGTGACGTCCACCGAATCCGGCATGATTGAGCCACCGACACTACATCCGGAAATCGACCTTACGAAATGCATCGGTTGCACCAATTGCGTGGCGGCGTGTCCGGAGCAAAGCTCCCATGCAGTGCTGGGAATGATCAGGAAGAAAGCACGCCTGATTGGGCCAACCAACTGCATCGGCCATGGCACTTGCAAGACCGTTTGCCCCGTCAATGCGATTACGCTGGTGTTCGGAACATCCAAGCGGGGCATCGATATTCCACGCGTGAACCCCGATTTTCAGACCGACGTGCCGGGTGTCTTTATTGCCGGAGAGCTCGGCGGCATGGGGTTGATCAGAAATGCTGTGGAACAAGGCAGGCAGGCATTACAGTCGATTGCTGCTGTCGTCAAACAGCCGCATCAGAATGAGTTGGACGTGGTTATTGTGGGCGCCGGCCCTGCAGGTCTTTCGGCGACACTTGGCGCCAAAGAATCGAAGCTCCGGTACGCAACGCTGGAACAGGAAGAGCTCGGCGGCACAGTTGCCCACTTCCCCCGGCGCAAACTGGTCATGACGCAGCCCGCATCACTGCCCATCGTTGGCCTCATGAACTTTAAGGAAGTGCAAAAGGAAACACTTATCGAGTACTGGAAGCAGGTCGA
>Ga0224512_10000711_pt1 | contig 34076 bp, 30 predicted proteins | sample SF_May12_sed_USG_4_FD_169103 | JGI IMG/M metagenome (GOLD analysis project Ga0224512, IMG submission 169103) | Sediment microbial communities from San Francisco Bay, California, United States - SF_May12_sed_USGS_13 | ecosystem: Environmental > Aquatic > Marine > Sediment | place: USA... | reverse complement strand
CCGCTGGCGCAGGGCATCGAGTTTGCTTGAGGAGTACCTGGTACCCAGTACCTAGTACTGATGACTGACGTCTGATAGGGCGACGGCCTTCGATTACAGGTCGGTATTGTCGAGGAGCGTTGGTCGGACGAGGATCGAGCGAACGGTGTTGGAACTGTGCCGACGGATGGCTGCGAATCCTTGGCGTCCGTGAAGGGCGCAAACGTGTTCCTGGGGCGCCAAATTCTTGTCCGAACCCCCTTCGGACAGGAGTCATCCGAACCGATAGCCGACCGATCTCACCGTGGTGATCCAGCTAGCCCGCCTTTCGCCCAGCTTGGAGCGGAGACGCCGGACGTGCACGTCTACGGTGCGTGCCCCGCCGTAGTAGTCGTAGCCCCAGACCTTTGACAACAGCTGGTCGCGACTCCAAACTCGCCCCTGGTTGACGATGAAGAACCGAAGCAATTCGTACTCCACATAGGTGAGATCGATAGGTTTGCCCGTCACCGTGGCCTGGTAAGTAGCGGTGTTCAATTCAAGGTCTTTGAACCGGACGATTGCGCCAGCAGGCTCCTCCTGCTCGAGGCGGGCCAGGCGTAAGCGCAGCTCGACCGGATCGGGCGGGTTGAGCATGAAATCATCCACGAAACCAGCGTCGTTCAACATGCCGGCTTGATTGCGGTCGAGCACTGCCAGAACGCGGACACCAAGGTCCTCGACCAACCGGCGGGCCTCCCGGAGGGCCGGTGCCGGTTCTTCGGCGAGCTCGAAGACGGCAATCGCCCAATCATCCGCCGTCGGTTGTTCCATCACCGGCACCGTTTCAACACCGGCCAATAGCAAGGCTTCGGCCAGCTCTCTCGAGGGCTCGGCGGGATGGACTGCGACCAGCATTAGAGGATTGGGAGGTATTCTTCGAGTTCGAACCTAGACACGTGGTGCTGATATCGGTTCCACTCCTTACGCTTGTTGCGCAGGAACCAGTCGAATACGTGCTCCCCGAGTGCCCCGGCGACCAGTTCTGAGGTTTCCATGAGGTCGAGGGCCTCGGAGAGTGTTTCGGGAATCCGTCTTATGCCTGCCGCGGCGCGCTCGCTGGAGGTGAGGTCGAAAGCGTTGCCCATCATCTCAGGCGGCAATTCGTAGTTCCCTTCGATTCCGGCCAGGCCGGCAGCCAGCAAGACGGAGAACGCCAGGTACGGGTTACAGGCTGAGTCGGGGGACCGATACTCCAACCGGGTGCTGGCCGGCTTGCCGGCTTTAACCGTGGGGATCCGGACCAGGGCAGATTGGTTGTTGCGCGCCCAGAACACGTAGACGGGTGCTTCAAACCCAGGTACCAGGCGCTTATACGAGTTGACCCACTGGTTGGTGACTGCGGTGATCTCCCGGGCATGGACGACCAAGCCGGCGATGAACTTCTCCGCCACCTTCGATAGCCGGGTTTCGCTCCGCGCGTCATAGAAGGCGTTTTCGTCGCCCTCGAACAACGACAGGTGCAGATGGAAGCCGCTTCCATCATGCTGCTCCAGCGGTTTGGGCATGAACGTTGCGTAGATCCCGTGTTGAAGCGCCACTTCCTTCACTGTCAACCGGAAGGTCATGACGTTGTCGGCCATGGTTAGTGCGTCGGTGTAGCGCAGATCGATCTCGTGCTGGCTGGGTGACACCTCGTGGTGCGAGTACTCGACGGGTATCCCCAGCTGCTCCAATGCATTGATGGTGGTCCTTCGGTATTCCTGCGCCACATCTAGCGGGGTCAGGTCGAAGTAGCCACCCCGATCGAGCACCTGCGGGTCAGGCGATGTGTCCTCGAAATAGAAGTACTCGAGTTCGGGCGCGACGTAGAACCCGTAGCCTAGGTCGGCGGCCTTGCGCAGATTGCGCTTCAGCACCCAGCGGGGGTCCCCTTCGAAGGGTTCCCCGTCGGTCGTGAGAATGTCACAGAACATGCTGGCCACCTGAGTGGTCGGTCGCCATGGGAGGATCTGAAAGGTCGAGGGGTCGGGACGGGCAATCATGTCGGCTTCCTGTATGCGGGCGTACCCGTCGATGGCCGATCCGTCGAACGTCATGCCCTCTTCGAAGGCAACCTCCAGCTCGGCTGGGCTGATCGACACCGACTTGAGGAATCCCTGCACATCTGTGAACCACAGCCTCACGAAACGTATCCCGCGTTCCTCCACGGTGCGAAGCACGTATTCAGCTTGTTTATCCATCCGGGTAACTCCTTGCGGTGCTCATCGGCAAAGGTAGCCGAGGTGGGCAACCGCGACGAACCTTATTACTGCGACCCGACGGCACGATCACGGTTGGCCGGCACTCTGCGCCTCTGGCTTCGTCCTCCGCCTCTGGCCTACGAAACGTGGGTTTCCAATACGTCGCTGTGCGCACTGCCCAGGTGGCGCGTCCCTAGCCAGAGGACGAAGATGCCTCGGCAAAACGAAGACCGGGTTCCAGGCACACCGTAAATACTCCCCCGAAACACAGCGTTCACACTCCGGCAACCGTCCAGTAATTGCGGCCGTGTACAAACCTCGCAGCAAAAACGAGAGAGGACTGCCTATGCCGAAGACCCCGGCTGATGTGATGGAGATGCTCAGCGAAGACGTTGAGTTCATTGACCTCCGGTTCTGCGACCTGCCCGGGCAGGTCCAGCACTTCACGGTCCCGGCCAGCGAACTCGGTCTTGATGCCTTCGAAGAAGGCTTCGGGTTCGACGGCTCATCGATTCGCGGGTTCCAGGAAATCCAGGAATCGGACATGATCCTCAAACCGGATCCCGATACCGCCCTTATCGACCCATTCATGGAGCGCAAGACCCTGCTGCTCTACTGCTTCGTGCACGATCCCATCTCCCACGAGCCCTACAACCGCGACCCCCGGTACGTTGCCAGGAAGGCCGAGCAGTACCTGATAGGAACCGGGCTGGCCGACACGTCGTACTGGGGACCCGAAGCGGAGTTCTATATCTTCGACTCGGCTCGATTCGACCAGAACCAGTTCTCGGCTTTCTACGAGGTCGATTCGGTTGAAGGCGCCTGGAACACCGGAGCCGAAGAGGACGGACGAAACCTCGCCTACAAACCCCGGTACAAAGAGGGTTACTTTCCGGTTCCGCCCACCGACCACTACCAGGACCTTCGCTCGGAGATGACCGCCGTCCTCGAGGAGGCCGGGATCAAGGTCGAGGTCCACCACCACGAAGTGGGCACCGCCGGTCAGGCGGAGATAGACATCCGCTACACGACTTTGCTCCGCCAGGCGGACAACGTGACGCTGTTCAAGTACATCGTCAAGAACGTCGCCTGGCAGTACGGCAAGACTGTCACCTTCATGCCGAAACCCATCTTCGAGGACAACGGCTCCGGCATGCACACCCACCAGAGTCTCTGGAAGGACGGGGTGCCGCTTTTTTACGATGAGACGGGTTACGCCGGCTTGTCCGACATGGCCCGCTGGTACATCGGTGGGTTGCTCAAGCACGCTCGGGCGGTGCTGGCCTTCGCAGCCCCTACCACCAATTCGTACCGGCGGTTGGTGCCGGGTTACGAAGCTCCGGTCAATCTTGTGTACAGCCAGCGCAACCGGTCGGCAGCGGTTCGGATACCGCTCTATTCGCAGAAACCCGCCCTCAAGCGGCTGGAGTTCCGTTGTCCGGATCCCGCGGCCAACGCCTACCTAGCGTTTGCGGCGATGCTGATGGCCGGCCTCGACGGAGTCGAGAACCAGATCGAGCCACCCCCGCCGGTCGACAAGGACATCTACGACCTGCCACCGGAAGAGTTGAAGAACCTTCCTTCAGTGCCCGGGAGTCTGGAAGAAGCACTGGAGGCACTGGAATCCGATCACGACTTCTTGTTGAAGGGTGACGTGTTCACGCCTGACCTGATCGAATCATGGCTCGACTACAAGCGGGGTTCGGAAGTCGATCAGATGCGGCTGCGGCCCCATCCTTTCGAGTTCTATCTGTATTACGACATTTAGATCGAGGCGCCGACGGCGCTTGTGGGTGGCGGGGACGTGCCGAATGCGCCTCCTGCCCGGCTCAAGGGAGACCCCCGGCCTTCCGAAAACAACCTGGTACGTCTAAGGGAGAATGCCCCTGAAAGGGCAAGAGATTGTGGCCGTAGCCGGAGCCGAAGAGCACCCCGAAGCCGCGATGAGCGAGGATCGGGTTTGGGAGGTGCTCGAGCAGGAACTGGGCGACCTCGTGTGGGAGACGGATAATCGTCTCCGATATGAACATGCCCTCGCTGTTAGCGCCCGTGCACTCCTGGTCTCTCCGCAGGAATCGGCTCTGAAGACAGTCCTCATCGCGCTTCGGTCGGCGACCGACGCTACGTATGCGTTTGTCGAGCGCAACATCGATGATCCGGAGCTGGGGTTCTGCTCGCTTACGGTTGACGAGGTCGAACAGGATGGGCTGCATGAAGCGCCCGACGAAGGTTATTGGCATCTGGTTCCGTGGGATCGGATGCCGACGTCGCGCTCATTCATGGAGCGAGGGGAGCCTTTTTCGTTTCTCGTTTCGGACCTCACCGGTCCTGAACGTGAGCAATACCTCGGTGATCCCTTTCCTGTGATCGCGGAGCTGGACATCCCCATCTTCGTCAGGGATGAATGGGTTGGACTCGTCGGGTTCGCCGACCATGAAAAGGCGCGGGTCTGGTCAGAAGCAGATCTGCAGCTGCTCCAGGTTGCTGCCGCCCTGATCGGCGCCTATTGGGATCGAGAGGACGCCGAACGAGACTTGCGGAGGAGTCTCGAGGAGAGAGAGAGGTTCGTCCGCTACGAAACTGCGCTCGCCCAGTGTTCGGCCTCGCTGCTCAAGTCCCGGGCGGACAACGGCCTCGACCTGGCCCTCGCCAGCTTGCTGGAGGCAACGGATGCGAGTTCGGTCTTCCTCGAGCGCAATGCTCATGATCCGGAACTTGGCCTGTGCAGCACCATGATCAAAGAGGCCAGTAAACCGGGTCAGCAGGCGGATCCCGAGGTGTGGGATATGGTCCCATGGTCGTCCATGCCGCTGTCGTTGGCCACACTGTCCAAGGGAGAGCCGCACGCTTTTTTGGTCGGCGAACTCACCGGGAGGGAGGCGGAAGTCTATGCGGGCACGAGCGGCAAGTCGGAGCTCGATATCCCGATCATGGTCGAAGGCGAGTGGGTCGGCCTGATCGGGTTCACGGACCGTGTCGAGGAGCGGCATTGGGAAGCCGACGAGATCGAGTTCCTCAGCCGAGCTGCTGAGATGATCGCGGCCTTCTGGGCACGTGAGGCTTCCTATCAGCGCTTGGAAGACCTGGTCACGTCAAAGGATGAGTTTGTGGCCAGCGTGAGTCACGAACTCAGGACACCCCTCACCGTCGTGGTCGGCCTCGCCAATGAGCTCAACTCTGGATGGGGCTCCTTTGCGAATGAGGAAATCAGTGAGTTCATCGGCCTGATCGCCGACCAAGGCAACGAGGTTGCCAACATCGTTGAGGATTTGCTGATCGTGGCCCGGGCGGACATCGGCAAGGTTGTTGCGATACCGGAAAAGGTTGATCTGGTTGCCCATGTCCGGGAGGCGGTGGAGCGGATGGAGGATCACGCATCGCTGACGGTCGTCGGCGAAGCTCCTCCGGCGTGGGTGGACCCGTCAAGGGTCCGGCAGATACTCCGCAACCTCCTCACTAACGCGGTTCGGTATGGAGGGGAAATGGTCCGAATCGAACTCGGGGTGATTGGCGACCACGCTCGCCTCGAGGTGTGCGACAACGGTCCGGGCGTCGACGAACAAGACCACGACCGGATCTTCGAGGCCTATCACCGGGCACACGATCGGCGCGGTCAGCCGGCCTCGGTTGGACTGGGCCTGACCGTCAGCAAGCAACTGGCCAACTTGATGGGTGGCGATCTCGCCTACTTCCGGCGGGACGGATGGAGCGTGTTCTCGCTGTCGCTGCCGCTAGCCGACGGCCGCGGGAGCAGTTCGGAGCCTCGCAAGGGTCGTTTAGAAGATCTCGGGACACCAAGGGGCGGGGTGCCAGGAAAACATGGCATCCATGCGGCGGAGAGCTTCCGGGGAACCTTCCACCCGCCCGGCGGCGGCCAGGGTGAGGAGCCGGACACCTCCCATGAAGATCGCGCCGAGATCTGAAGCGGTGAGCCGCACCTCCGGTGTCGATGTTGTGCGGGTGCAGTCGCTCTGACCACCGGTTACCTCCAGGAGGTAGGTGCCGGCGTTCCACGAGTTGAACTCGTCGAGTACCTCGATAACCAGCCGGCCCTCGCCGGAGTAGCTGCGGGCGGCCAGGCCCGCCGGGATATCGATCGGACAGACCCATAGGGAATCGGAGAATCGCCGGATAAGAAACCGCGGATCGGCAAGCAACCAAGGGAGCGGGTCGTCGACCGGCAAGTTCCAATAGCTGATGACACGAATCAAGTCGATGGAGGTGACATATCGCCACAGGCCGTCGGCGGCAGCCAGATCGACGGCTTGCAGATCGGAAACCCGCACTTCCCCGTTCGGGAAGCCATCGTTGTCCCATTCTTCCTTGGCGCGGTATTGCACATACCCGCGTGGTGTCTCGTTCTCTTCGTACACGGCATACCGGTAGCTGGTCGCGCCCCGGCGGCTGCTTTCCGGGTCCCGCAACACGTGATGTTGCCACCACAGTGCCGAACGGTCGAACATGCCGGGCCGCAAGTGGCGGGTCTGTTGGAAGACGGTGGGGAGTAACGTTTGCGCCTCGTCCATGTCCACAAGTCGAACGGCGCCGTGACCTTTGGGCTGCCCGTGGAAACGGGCGTGGCGGCCGTCGATCCGGGCGTCGACGAGGTTGGCGGCCGTTCCAAAGCCGAAGCGACCGTAGATCGAGCTCTCCGAGGCCCAAAGTGCTGCCAGCACATCCCCGCGTTCGCGAGCCTCGTCGAGATGGGCTCGCATCATCGCCCGCAAGGCTCCTTGACGGCGATGGGTGGCCAGCACCGACACCATGGTGGTCCCGGCCACCGGCACCACCCCGCCGGGCACCGTCATATCGAGGCTGAAGGCGCCGGCTGTGCCGACCATCTGCTTACCATCGAAGGCGCAGCAAGTACGTTCGATCTCGAGGGTCGCGTTGAACGACCGGGCACCCTCTTCGGTCGGATCGAAGCCGAAGGCCAGTCCCATCAACCGGCGGAACTCCGGTCGTTCGTCTTTCGTGATGGGGCGGACGGTGAAGGTCATAGCGCGATCATGCTACGGGCCGGGACATCTAGGCGCATCGCGCCAAGGAACGGGACGCCGCCGGGGGGGCGTCGAGGGCCGGTGAGCTGCGATCGTATTCGCTTCGCGACAAACCTAAGCGCCGGTACCCGCCGTCGCAGCTGCGGCTGCCACGAGTGCTTCGAACGCGGTTGCGAACTCGGCCGAAGCAGCCTGGAAAGCGGCTACTGCATCGCGACGCGGTTGGCCGCTGGGGCCCTCGAACCCGACCCGGGCATTCTGGGCGGCGGCCCGGAGCTTCCCCGCCGCAGTGGCCAGATCAGCGTGGATGGTCGCCAGCGCGTCGTACCCCGCCGGCGGTGCTGCGATCTCGACACCGTCGGCGAATACCGAAGCGCGCTCTTCGGCATCCCGGAACCCGGCCAGAGCGTCCTGGTAGACGATAACCCTGGGGCTGGCGTCCTGTTGGGTGTTCACATCAAGCAGGTCGGCTTCAATGCCCGCCAGCTCCGCTTGAGATTCGGTCATCTTGTCGACATAGGCCTGGACTTCGGCGGGGATCGCCGAAGCGGTTGTCGTGGTCGTTCCGTTATCGCTGTTGGTCGTGGTAGTGGTGGTCGCGGAAGTTGTGGTTGTCTCGTCAGGTTGAGTATCGGGGAGCTGCTGCACGAAGAAATAGGTGAATCCGACCATCCCCACGATGATGAGGGGGAGGATCCAACGGCCGGGCTTCGGGTCTGGATTTCGACTGGTCATGGGCACCAGAACGTTAGCGGACCGGAGTCGGGTTCCCTAGCAGGCTGCTACCGCCAACCCTCTTGAAGCTGGGGGCTCCTTCCCATACTTTGAACGGGCACCCGCGCTTCCCCCCGGCCCAGATGAGGAGACCTCTTATGGATGCGTCAAGGTCAGACGAATCGGCCCAACCGGTTGAAGTTTACGAGCACGTCCCTTGGGCTGAACTGGCGGCGCTTCCCAAGGAGCAGAGGCCTTGGGTGGTCTATCTGGCCGCCGGGGCCATCGCTGCTGCGTCGCTCGGGGCGTTGGCCGCTCGTTCGATCGGTCGAACGCCGGAGCCCCTACCCGACGTCGCGCCGATCGCGGTCTCCGTGCCGGTGGCCACCACCCTCCCACCGGCCGGACCGGAGGCCGAGCTCCTCACCGAAGCAGATCTGTTGGCGGTAACCCCGGGAGGGGACGACGTGAATGCCGCGGCCAGGGCCGAGTGGTTCGTGACGGACTACTTTTCAACGGCTGGCGATCCGGGCACTCATCAGCAAGTGCTTGATGCGCTTCCCGAGGGCTCCCGCGTTCCGACGGCCACCGGCACTGGGTTTACCTCTTACGTCGAGTGGGTGGCGACTAGCAGAATAGAGCCCATCGGACGCGACCGGTTCGAGTGCACGGTTCTGTTCCGCATGCTGGTGTCCAACAACGAGGAGAACTATGTTCGGCTCCCCGTGCAGGCAGTTGACGTTGTTGTCGAGGTGGACGGAGCGGGAGGGACACGGGTGTTGGATCTGCCGATGCCGGTCGGAGTGCCCGCCGGGCCCCCCTCGCCGACCTGGGCTGATCCCGTCGAGGACGTGCCGGACGTGATTCGCAAGGCGGCGCTAGATCTCGCCCAAGCCTGGGGGGCCGAACCATCAGTTATCGAGGGCAGCGAAAGGGAAGGCGGCTGGCGGGTCGTGGTGAGCGTTGCCGACGCGGCGGGCGGGCGCTGGCCTCTGGCGCTATGGCTCACCGACCAGGGTGAGCGCACCGGGACCGCAGACTCCTAGTCGGAGAAGTGGCTCTGTAGGATCTCTTGGGCCGGCCCGGCGATGTCGGCCCAGTCGGTGTCGGGGGTCTTGCTCAGCGTCACAAAATCGGCGGTCATGAAGATGCTCGTTATGCCGGGAATTGAAAGAAGCGCGGTGGCCAGAGGATCATCGTCGTTTCGACCGGCCACGAAGGTCTTGGGTCCGCCGACGTCGACGCCGACGGTGAACTTGAGCGCATTGGGATTGGGGGTCGACTCGATTTGTACCGCCATCAATCATCCTTTCGACGTGCTGCATCGTAGCGAGAGCGCCTGATGTTGTTCGATCGCAACGAGGTAGGGGTGGATGTCGGGGGCACGTTCACCGATCTTGCCGCCTGGGACGGCACCCGGCTGCGGTCCGGGAAGACAATGTCGACTGTCGATGAGAGTGAAGGCGTCTTGTCAGGGGCGGCCGACGTACTCGACGGCAGGGCAATGGGACGTCTGCTCCACGGAACGACGGTCGCCACCAACGCGCTGCTGGAAGGCAAAGGAGCCCGGACGGCACTCGTGACGACGGCCGGGTTCGTGGATGTGGTCGAGATCGGGCGGCAGGACCGTCCGGCGCTTTACGACCCGATGGCCGACCGGCCGTCCCCGCTTGTGCCTCGCGAGTTGCGCTTTGGAGTGACGGGACGCATCGGCGCCGGCGGAGTGGAGATCCAGCCGCTCGAGGATCTGCAGAGGCTGGCCGTCGAGGTCCGGCAGTGCCGGCCGGAGGCGGTAGCTGTGTCACTGCTGTATGCATTCGCGGCACCTGCGCACGAGAGGGCGGTTGCGGCGTCGTTGGCGGCTGTGCTGGACGGGGTTCCGATATCGATATCGTCGGAGGTGGCGGCGGAGTTCCGCGAGTTCGAGCGGACTTCGACCACTGTACTCAACGCCTATCTGGAGCCCGGCACCGGCCGCTACTTGCGGAACCTGTGGGAGCGGGTTGCCGGGTCTGGTCTAGCAGATGAGGTTCTGGTCATGCGCTCGTCAGGAGGCCTGATGGATGTGATGACTGCGGCTGCCCTCCCAGCCGCGGTGTTGCTGTCCGGGCCGGCCGGCGGTGTCGTGGCTTCGGCCGAGTTGGGGCAGGCCCTCGGCTACGGGCGACTCGTCTCGTTCGACATGGGCGGTACTTCGACCGACGTCTGTCGTATCGAGGGCGGGCGGCCGGAGGTGTCCTACGAAAGGGCTATCGAGGGGTATCCGTGCCGGATGCCGGCAGTGGCGGTGCACACCGTTGGAGCCGGAGGCGGGAGCCTGGCATGGATCGATCCGGGCGGTGCCCTCCGGGTGGGACCGCAGAGCGCCGGCGCCCATCCGGGGCCCGCATGCTACGGGCGGGGTGGTATGGAGCCGACGGTGACCGACGCGAACCTCGTCGTGGGCCGGCTGTCCTCGGAGACCTTGCTGGCCGGCTCGCTGGCACTCGACCGGGAGGCATCCCGGCAAGCATTGACCGGCCTGGCCAAGCGGCTCGGCCTCGACGAGAGCGCGACCGCGCTGGGTGCGATCGAGGTGGTGGAAGCGCACATGGAGCGGGCCGTACGGAAGGTGTCTGTTGAGGAAGGCGCGGACCCGCGAACGGCCATGCTGGTCGCATTCGGCGGCGCCGGGGGGATGCATGCCACGGCTCTGGCCCGCCGCCTGGAAATGGCCGGCGCAGTGATTCCACCTTTCGCCGGAGTATTCAGTGCGGTGGGACTGCTGCTCAGCCCGCCCCGGAGCGACAGTGCGCAAGGTGTGCTGCTGACTGAAGGCGATCCCATCGACGACGTCGTGGCCCGGGTAGCAGACCAAGCACGAGAGCATCTGCTTGGTGACACCGGCCGGTCCAAGGTGGACGTGCACAGCCTGGTCGACGTCCGATATCGGGGCCAGTCGCACGAGACACCGGTGATCTACTCGCCGGGCGACGGTTGGGGGGCGCTGGCCGACCAATTCCATCGGGTCCATCGGGAGCGGAATGGTTTCGCCCGGCCCGGCGACCCCATTGAGGTTGTAGCGGCCCGGGCCGAAGCCACCGGTGAGCCTGCCATGAGTTGGTCGGACCTGCCCGAGATCGCGCCGGCTGGTGAGTCCCGGCGGGGTGTCCGAACGGTGCTGACCGGGGAAGGTCCGCAGGAAGCTTTGGTGTGGTGGAGGCCCGGTCTGGGGGCGGGGGACGAGGTGGTGGGCCCGGCGGTCATCGAAGAGCCCGAGGCGACCACCTTTCTGGGGACCGGCGAACGGGCAGTGGTGCACCCCTCGGGTGCTCTGGAGGTGGCCTGGTGACCGTCGACCCCATCACGCTCGAAGTAGCCCGCAACGAATTCGCCTCGGTAGCCGACGAAATGGGCGCGGTGCTGCGTCGCACCGCATACTCGCCGAACATCAAAGAGCGAGCAGACTGTTCTGCGGCGGTTTTCGTACCGAACGGGGAGATGCTCGCCCAGGCCGAGCACATCCCGGTGCACCTCGGTTCGATGCCCGCCTCAGTGGCGGCCGTTGTGGAGCGCGCCGATCTCGAGCCCGGGGTCCAATATGCCGTCAACGACCCGTACCACGGAGGGACCCATCTCAACGATCTGACCCTCGTCCGCCCTGTGCATCTGGGAGACGAACTGATCGGGTGGGTGGCCAACCGTGCCCATCATGCCGACGTCGGTGGGGAAGCTCCCGGTTCCATGCCTGCGCACGCCACGACGGTGGATCAGGAAGGCCACGTTGTGGCCCCCGTGGCGGCGGTGCAAGACGGAGAATGGTTGGAGAGCTTCGTTGAACCGTTTCTGGCGGCGACCCGTACCCCGGCCGAACGGCTGGGAGACCTGTCTGCCCAACTGGGCGCCAATGAGGTCGGGGCCCGCCGGCTGGCGACGCTGGCCGAACGGGAGGGCGTCGGAGCCTACGCCCGGGTTACCGGGGCTCTTCTGGCCTATGGGGAGCGCCGGATGATCGCCGCTATCAGCGCCCTTCCTGATGGCGCCTTCTGGTTTGAAGACGTGATGGAATGGCAGGGTGGTCTCTTGCCCATCGAGGTCACGGTGACCGTCGCCGGCGGCGAGTTGCTGGCCGATTTCACAGGCACCGCCGGCCAGATCGAGGGAAACATCAATGCGGTCGAGGCAGTGACACGTTCGTGTCTTTACTATGCAGTCCGGGTGGCTACGGATCCGACCATTCCCGCCAACGGCGGCTGCTACCGACCCCTGTCGCTCACGGCGCCCTCGGGTTCGTTGGTAAACGCCCGCCCTCCGGCCGCGGTTGCGGCCGGCAACGTCGAGACCTGCCAGCGCATAGCCGACGCTTTGCTGGGGGCGCTGGCCCAGGCGGCACCGGATCGGGTGCCGGCAGCCTCGCAGGGCACCATGAACAACGTGTTGGTCGGATCGGACGATTTCGCCTATTACGAGACCCTGGCTGGCGGACAAGGAGGACGGCCCGGTAAGCCAGGCCAGTCGGGCATCCACACCGGGATGACCAATACCAAGAACACCCCGATCGAAGCCCTCGAGACCCACTACCCCTTCCGGGTAGTGCGCAACGAGCTGCGACGCGGTAGTGGAGGCGGCGGCCGGTATCCGGGTGGGGAGGGCATCGAACGGGAGATCGAGTTCCGGGTTCCGGCAACCGTATCGCTGATGGGGGAACGCCGGGTCGTCCCGCCTTGGGGCCTGGCCGGCGGAGCGCCGGGAGCGTGCGGCGAGGATTGGGTGATCCGGACCGGAGGGCCACCAGAGCGGGTCCCCGCAAAGTCAACCTTCGAGGTAGCCCCCGGCGATCACCTTCTCATCAGAACGCCCGGCGGCGGAGGCTGGGGCTAGGTTTTGAAGTTCACGAATAGATCCTTCAGGACACCAAATGCGAGGGGTTTTTGCTCAAGCCGCGGTGTCCACCACGCTGTTGTCCGTTCCGTGCTCGTTGGGCCAATACCCGTCAGCGGCGTCATCGTTCTCCCATTGATGGTCGTCGAACAGGTAACGGAACTGAATCTGGCGGTCCTTGGGGAGCCGGATCCTGGTGCGGAAAGGTCCTTTGCCCCGGTCGGCTCGCTTCATCTCGACAGGGTCCCAACCGAGACCCTCACACACGAGATGGACTTTATCAACGTCGGGCGCCTCGATCTCAAAGGTCACCTCGACCTCGTCTTTGGTCTTGAAATACTTCTTGGAGAGCATGCCGATTCCTCTCTGGGTTGCGCCACGTAACGTACCAAGGAAGCTCGTTTCGGCGGCGGATTTGGGCTCCGGCGTCTTTGCAGACACGAATAGAGCTCTTTCCCGGAGCCAACGGACTCAGACCGGAGCCAGCGCACCAATCTGCTGTGCCGCTTCGCGCAGATCCTCAAGACGATCCGCGAAGCTTCTGCTGTGGGTCGAGGGAAGACGATCGATCAGACCCGCGTAGTACTCGATTCCGGTTCGCAGGTTTTCCTTGACCTCGCGGAAGTAGCTCTCCTTTCGAGCGGAGATCTCTAAGGCGAACCGCCGGAATTCCTTGCCTGCGTAATCGAGGTACAGCTCGATCTCTCGAATGAACATATGGGGACGATCCGGGTTGGTGAGCAGCGAAATCCGCCCGTAGATGTGGTCGACCATTTCGCGGAGGGTGGCCACCTTGGAGAAATTGACGATGTTGGGACCCGTACACACCGCCGTCGCCGCTCCATCGTTGATACCCGAGTTGAGCTCTGCGCCTCCGGCCAGATCCCGGCACAAACATGTCTTGGCCAGAACTTCTTCTTCAACCATCGCCCGCTGCTCGGGTGTGTATCCCTCCTCGTCGAGGTGGGCGAGCTTCTGGACCATGTATTTTCGCGAAGCAGTACAAATCGGCTCCTCCGAGAATTCCGTGTTGTGCAGGGCGAGGTACCCCTTGGGACAGGGGCTGCCCGGCTTGCCGGTCGCGATCCGGGCCCGTCGAAGTAGGTCGCTGGCCGAATTCCGAAGATTCCAGAACGGGATCCCGAACGGGGAGGCGTCGCTCAGCTCCACGTCGTCGCCCGACGCCTCCCGGAGCATGGCCCGGTGCGAGGCATCGACGTTGGTCACCTCGGGTACCAGTAAGAAAGGAGTGGCCCATCCCGTTGCATCCAGTTCGTAATGGTCTAGCAGTAGGTTCTGTTCGTCGGCCGTTCCGATACCACCCTGGGCGGTAACCCGCACGGGCAGCGGGCCGTCGAGTGGCAGGCGGCCTCCGGCGGCGAGGGCCTCGTTGGCAATCGCGTGCAGACTCTCGATCAGTTCAGGCCGTCTGGCTCGGAACTCGTCGAGGATCGGACCCATCAATTGGCCGCTCGTCGGGAAGGTGTGACCGCCGCAATTCAGGCCGGATTCAACCCGGTACTCGGAGACCCACAAGCCGCGCTTGGCGAGGTACTTGCCCTGTACGAACGCTGAGCGGTAATCGCTGACCTTGAGGATGATTCGCTTGCGGAGCTCGCCGTGCTCATCCGGATAGAAGTCGGCGAACTCACTGAGGTAGCCGAACAGGCGGGGGTTCAAACCCGCCGAGAACACAACCGCCGACCGCAGGTTGCTTTTAGCGAAGCCCCGCAGGCCCGAGAGCGCATCACTGAATTCGGGCGGGCGTTTGCTTTTGCCCTGGTACGTATCCCGGTCCAGTTTCGTCATGATGTTGACGTCGATTGCTCCCGGCGTCACCTGCCGTCGCAGGTCGGCCTCGAGCTGCGACCGCCGGTCCTTCCCGGCGGCCAGCATCTCGTGATAAGACAACCTGAGGGGGCCCTCCGGCAGCATCTCGAAGTAGCGGGTGAGGTCAGTTCCCGGCTCGAACGGCAGATCTCTCGCGACGGCTATCTGGCGGTTGACGAGCAATTGAACCAGATTCAGGTATGCCGTGATACGCCGGGCGCGAGCATCTTCCTCATCGTCGGTGATTCTCTGATAGGGCTCTCCCGCCCGGTTGCTATGCACTTCTCGCATCTGTTCGATGAGAACGTCATCGACGATCTGGATCACTGAATCGATCCCAAAGCGAGCCACTTTCAACGGGGTGTCGATGGTGAAACCGGTACCCATCACGGGAATGTGGAAGGTGTGATGAGTCGTCAATAGATGTTCCTCGAGAGAGGTGACGGTTGCATGGAGTTGCCGATGGTGGGGTTAGGGGTCAGACCTCCGGCGAGGCCGATGAGTTACTAGTCGGGGTCCGACGTCAGAGTACCTTACATCAACGATTACGATCATTCCCTGCCGGCCGGCGCCGTCCCCGTTCACCTTCTTCCCGACGGCTCTCACCGAGGCAGAAGTCCCGGCCGCGCGACGCCGATGCTCAGGCATCACGAACACCGTATTGGGAGACGCAGCACTTGGCTAGCTTGGGGGACGTGACGCTGGTTCGTGAGCTGCAAGATCTGCTTGGCGATGTCCGGGTTTTGGCCGATCCCTTGCGCAGGCACGTCTACGGCAAGGACGGCGGCATCAAGAGCGGCGATGTGGCGGTCGTGACCCTCCCGGAAAACGTCGGCGAAGTAGTCGAGATCGTCAAGATGGCCGCTCGTCGCGGGATCCCGGTTGTGCCGCGCGGGGCCGGGACGGGCCTGGCCGGCGGGGCGGTTCCGACCAGCCCTTCGCTGGTCGTATCGCTCACCCGGATGAAGGAGATTGCGGTAGACGTCGAGAGCAAGACGGCCTGGGTGGGTGCCGGTGTGCTCAACCTCGACCTGAGCAGGCACACGGCTCCTTTCGGCCTCCACTTCGCACCCGATCCCTCCTCCCAGGCAGCGTGCACCATCGGCGGCAACGTGGCCAACAACAGCGGAGGACCGCACTGCCTGGCCGAAGGCACCACCGTCAATCACGTGCTGGCCGTCGAACTGGTGACGGCCACCGGCGCGGTGGTGGTGCTGGGCGGAGAGGCTCCCGACCCGATCGGATTGGATTTGCGAGGCGTCGTGGTGGGGTCGGAGGGAACGCTGGGCATAGTGACCCGGGCGCTCGTCAAACTGACCCCCAATCCGCCGGCCGTTCGCACGTTGCTCGCCGCCTACGACCGGATTGAGGATGCCGCGGCCACCGTAACGGAGGTCATCGCCGGGGGGATCGTTCCCGCCGCGCTGGAAATGATGGACCGGCTAATGACCGGCGCCGTCGAGCGGTTCGTGGGAGCGGGCTTTCCCACCGACGCTGAGGCGGTGCTGCTGGCCGAGGTGACCGGCCACCCGGCGGCGGTGGATGCGGAAGCTGCGTTGGTTCGATCTGTGGCCGAGTCCAACCACGCTACCGAGGTTCGAGTCGCGGCCAATGAAACGGAGGCCGCGTTGCTCTGGAAGGGCCGCAAGGCGGCTTTCGGGGCGGTCGCGCAAACAGCCCCCGACTACTACCTGCACGACACCGTTGTGCCGCGCACCAGATTGGTAGAGGTCATGGCCGACATTGCCGAGATCGCCCAACGCAACGACCTCGTCATGATGAACGTATTCCATGCCGGAGACGGCAACCTTCACCCGCTGATGGCCTTCGATGCTTCCGAAGACGGGGTGCTGGATAGGGTCCGGGCCGCGGCCGACGAACTGGCCCGAGTGTGTGTCGCAGCCGGCGGTGCCCTCTCCGGGGAGCATGGAATCGGCTTGGAGAAGCGGGGTCTCATGCCGCTCGTGTTCTCCGAGGTGGACCTCGACGCCCAGGCCCGGTTGGTCGAGGCATTCGATCCCGACGGGTTGTTCAACCCCGACAAGGTGCTCCCGGCCGGATCCCGATGTTTCGATATGGGTCGGCCGGTTCCGGAGGGAACCTGGATATGACGTCCCTGAAATCTGCATTGCAGCGACGTCTTGGGGGTTTCCTGTCTGAGCCGATCGATGGGATGCCCGAAGCGGCTGTCGTGGTCGCTCCTTCCACTCTGGAGGAAGCAGCCGAGATTCTGGCGACGGCTTCCGAGCACTCGATTCCGGTTCTGGTGTGGGGCGGGGGTACTCATCAGGGCTTGGGCGGTCGGGTGCACCCGGCCGTCGTTCTCTCCACCGCTCGGCTGGATGCAATCGTCGACTGGCAACCAGAAGACCTGACCGTCGTTGTAGAGGCCGGGGTGCGAGTGGCCGACCTCGAAGACCGGCTGGCCGGGGGTGGCCAATCGGCGGTGCTTCCTGAGGTGCGGGGCAACACAACGGTGGGCGGGGTGGTGGCGGCCGGCGTCTCAGGGTTCCGGCGGCTCCGGTACGGGCCGACTCGTGACCGGATGCTGGAAGTCGAATTAGTGACCGGCGATGGAAGGATTGTCCGTGGGGGCGGTCGGGTCGTTAAGAATGTCACGGGATACGACCTACCCCGACTAGCAGCCGGTTCGTTTGGCTCGCTGGGATTGATCGGACGGGTGTGCCTCAAGCTGTGGCCTCTTTCGGAGGCACAGCGCACGGTGACGCTGGCCAAGCCTCAGCCGGACTATGGCTATCGCCCTCTGGCCGTCATCGAAGAGCGCGATCAGGTACGGGTGTACCTGGCCGGGACATCCGCCGAAATCGAGGCACGCACAGCTGAATTGGGTGGTAACCACGAAGAGGGATTGCAGTGGCCCGGACCTCTCGACGGATCCGTCAGGCTCTCCTTGCGCGTCGCTCCCCGCCTGTTGCGCCGGGCGGTCGAGCAGATTCCGGCCTCCTGGCCTTACCAGGCGTTGCCGGGGGTGGGAGAGATCCGGATCGGCGTCCAGGGCTTCGAATCGGAGATCTGCGTCGAGCTGCGCCGCTGGGCGGAGAGCCACGGCGGCGCACTGGTGCTGACCGAGGCTTCTCAGCCGGTCTACGAGTCGTTCGATGCCTGGGGTACCCCTCCGGCCGGCATGGAACTGCAACGCCGGGTGGTGGCCCGGTTCGACCCGGACCGGGTCGTCAACCCGGGTCGGTTGCCGGGGGGTCTTTGATGGGCTGGGTCACGGCAGAAGCCCCGCGTCGGTCCGAGCTCAGTGCCTGCGTCGATTGCGGCCTGTGCCTACCGCATTGTCCGACCTATCGGTTGACGGGTGACGAGTCGGCTTCTCCGCGTGGACGAATCTCTGCCATGCGAGCCGTAGCGAACGACCTGCTTCCCATCAATGACCCATTCGAGGACATGATGTCGTTCTGTCTGCAATGCCGGGCCTGCGAAGCGGCGTGTCCCTCGTTGGTTCCATTCGGTCGGGCCATGGAAGGAGCCCGAGCAGAGCTGACGGCCCAGCGGCACGATCCGGTGCGGCGGCTTCGCCATACGCTGGTCGGCCGCTTGGTTGCTGCCCCGCGAACTTTGCGGATCATGACACGAGCAATCGACCTTGCTCGCCGAACGGGCGCCATCCGCCTCTTCCCGGCGGCGATCAGGTCCAGCCTGGCAGGCATGAGAAAAGCGCCGCGCCCTGTGACGAGCGTGCGCGGCACCATCCATCTGGCACAGGGCGAGGAAGAAGGCACCGTTGCTCTCTTGGCCGGCTGCGTGATGGATCCCTGGTTCGGCGGAGTGCACGAAGCCTCCATCGAGTTGCTGACGAGAGCCGGCTACCGGGTGGTCGTTCCCTCGGATCAAACCTGTTGTGGAGCCCTGGCTGCCCACGATGGAGATACTCGACGCGCCCGCCGGTTGGCCGGCCGGAATGTGCGGGCGCTGCGGGGGATTGACCTGGTCATCAGCAACGCCGCCGGTTGCAGTTCGCATCTGAAGGAGTATGCCGAGTGGGCGGGCGACGGGGGAGCGATTGTGGCTGATCGTGCCAGAGACGTCACAGAGGTCGTCGCCGCGGCCATTGAGAGCGGTCGGCTTCCGAGAATGTCGATCAGCCGCGGTGGGGCAGCCGTTCAGGATCCCTGCCACTTGCGGCACGCTCAGCGCATCGTCGAGGCACCGCGGGTCATCATCTCTGCTGCCGGCTACCAAGCTCTGGACCTGGCCGATGATCAGTGTTGCGGGGCGGCCGGGCTCTACTCGATGCTGCGCCCCGAGACCTCCCGCGAGTTGGGCGAGAACAAGGCCGCCCAGGTTCGGGTGACCGGATCAACCATTGTGGCGTCGGCCAACCCCGGGTGTGAAATGCAGCTGCGGGCCCACCTCGACAACTGGTATCGCGTGGCTCACCCGGTTGAGCTCTACTGGGAAGCGCTGCGCGAGAAGGAGTTCCGGAGTCCCGGCCGGCCCGAGTAGGCTGTGCCGACCGCACGCCGAACTCCAGGAGTGGGGACGTGGACGATCCGCAGGTGATGATCCAGGAATCTGCCGAGCCGGAAGCCAGGCGTCTCTTTCGGCTGTTTCGGCGTATCACCGGCACGACCCTTGATGTGGGTCTGCTCGTGGTGGGCACGGCCCTGGTGTCTTTGGCCATCGTCGTCCTGCTGGACGGGTTTGAGATCTTCGACATCGGCCTGACCAAATCGACGGGCGAGATGCTGGGATCCGGTCTGGTGATCGCTGTGTTCGGTGCATTTGCGCTGGGGGTGGCGGTCGAAGGCCCGATTCGTGCCTTGCGGACCCGGACGGGTTCAGAAACCGAGATGCTCCTCATCCGGGCGGGCTCCCTCCTGTTAGTGGGAGGCCTCCTTCTTTTCATCGGGCAGCTTATCGAGCAGTACCTCGATGATCTCCCGTCCACCTTTGGGATCGCTAACGATATCCTCGTGGCCACCGGCGTCGCCGGCTTGACCGCCACCTTGCTGCTGGGGGCGACGGCGTTGTGGGGTGTTCGCCGTCTCTACGCCGACCGGCCCTGGCTGGACCTGATTGAGTTGCCCCTGCTCTACTCGTTGTGGGTGATCGGGACGCTGATCGTCTTCAATCTCATGTTCGTGCCCTGACCCGGCTTCGGAACCACCAGCCGCGGGTTCACAGTTCCCAGTTCTGCTGAAGAGTGGTATGTGGTTGCTGGCTACTACCCCAGCGACTTCTCGAAAACGAGCAACGGATGCAGCTCCATGCTGGTGTGGCGGACGGCCTGCAGCATCCAATCGGTTTGCGGGAAGAGAACGCGCAGACGCCCGGCTCCTTGCTCGGCGGCCAGCTCAATGGCGGCCTTGAGCAGTCGGTAGGCGTCCTCGGGGCCGGTGACGATCCAGGAGACCCAGAACATTTCCTCCTCAATGGTGCCGATCAGCCAGCCGGCCGGGCAATCCCAAAGAGCTCGGGACCGGGCGGCTGCGGTCACGTCATCGAGGGTCATCTGACGCCACATCCAACCGATGGTGTGAAACAGGTTGTGCCCGGCAGTGATCAAGTCTCCGGTCGACCAAGCCAGGAACGCCGGTTCCGCCTCGTGGACGGAGGCCGGTCGCAGACGCTCCTCCGGGGGTGCTCTCCGGCCTCCGTTACCGGGAACTGCCGGTTGCGAGCTGCCGGTCTCCTTCTGCGACATCGCCCACCGTGCCACCAACCGGTATCCCGACTTCTCGACCTGGCGCTGGGCGGGTTCGTTCCAATCTTCGGTCACGAGGCGCATGACGAGGGCTCCTCGACTGGCCGCCCAAATCTCTCCGGCTTCGGTCAGCCGGCCGGCGATGCCCCGTCGCCGGTGATCCGGGCGAACTCGTGCGGCCTGCGCCCACGCCTCGGTAGGTGAAAGCATGGCCACTCGGGCCATGCCAATGGGCTCGTCCGTGCCGGTGGCGGCGATCAGGATCCGGCCGTCGGGATCCTCAATCCATGAATCGAAAGCATCGGCCACGTAGTCGCCCCACTCAAAGGTGTCTTGCGTGAAGGCGGCGATGGCAGCTTTGTCGTCAGGCCGGGCCGGTCGGATGGTCATGGTGGGGAGCATAGGACCGTTGGATGGCCCTTGATCACGGGACCTCTAAACGCCCGGCGCCTACATTCTCTCGGGGACCTCGATCCCAAGCAGATCGAGCAGGAGAGTGATTTCCCGCAAGGTCAGGTCGACGAGGGCCAGCCACGATGCCTGCCGGTCCGAGTCTTCCTCGCGGAGGATGTGGCACTCCTCATAGAAGCGGTTGAAGTGCGTGGCCAGGTCGTAGCAATGCTCGGCAACATGGTTGGGGGCGCGAAGCTGGAAAGTGCGCTCGAGCACCTCGGGCAACCGAGCGAGGTAGAGCATCAGGTTTCGTTCGGTTTCGACGCGAGGCGACGCGAGTGGACCCGGCGACAAGCCGGCCTTCTCCGCGTTGCGGAGGATCGACTTGATCCGAACCGCCGAATACTGCAGATAGGGCCCGGTCTTTCCTTCAAAAGAGGCAAAGCGGTGCAGGTCGAAGAGGTAGTTGGAGGTTCGGTGGTTGCTCAAATCTCCGAACTTCAGGGCGGCCAGGCCCACCATCCGGGCGATCTCGGCTCGCTCGGCCTCCGGGTACTCCTGGGCGATGTCGGCTTCCGTGAGCCGATCGTTGGCCACCTCGGTGACCATGGAGATAAGGTCGCGCAGCTTGAGCACCCCACCTTTGCGAGTCTGGAACGGCTTGCCGTCCGGGCCGTTCATGGTCCCGAACTTGTTGTGTTCCAGCCCGACGCTCTCCGGCGCGATCCCGCCGCGCCGGGCCGCCCGGAAAAGTTGCTCGAAGTGGAACGATTGCCGCGCATCGACGACGTACAGAAGGAGCTCCCGATCCAAATCATCGACCCGTTGTTCGATGGTGGCCAGGTCCGTGGTCGAATACAGGAACCCGCCGTCCGACTTGGCGACGAGAAATGGTGGCATTTCGGTCTTGTTTTCCGGCTCGGCGATCGCGATGATCCGGGCACCCTCGCTCTCCGTGACGACACCGGCCGCGTCGAGGCGCTCAATCATCGGATCGATCCGCTCGTGCACGGTGGATTCGCCGTACCAGAGGTCAAACTCGACTCCCAGGCTGGCGAAGTCGCGACGGTGGGCCGCCATGGAAATGTCGCGCAGTTGCTGCCAGAGGGCCCGATAGCCGGCCCGGCCTTGCTGCAGCTCGACGGTAGCGACCCGGGCTCGTTCTGCTTCTTCCGGGTCTGCTTCGCAGCGCGCCGCGACGATGGGGTACATCGCCTCGAGTGCGTCGAGCGTGATGTCGATCTCCGGATACTCGCCTTCATAGGCCGGGTCGAAAAACGGAAGCTCCGGGTCCCGTCGAGCAATTTCGATGATGAGCATGCCCATCTGGGTGCCCCAGTCACCGAAGTGGGCGTCTCCGAGCGTGTCGTGGCCGAGAACCCGGGCAATGCGTTTGAGCGAGTCGCCGATGATGCTGGCCCGCAGATGTCCCACGTGCATTTCTTTGGCGACATTGGGGCCGCCGTAATCCACCAGGACTTTCAAGGGCCGGACCTCGGGCACCCCGAGCCGCGGGTCATCTGCCACCAACTGCAGCTCACCGGCCAAGACGTCGTCGGTCAGGCTGATGTTGATAAACCCGGGACCGGCCAGAGAGAGCCCGGCGAATTGACCTGCGTTTGGCAGCCGCTCCAGGATGTCCTGGGCGATCTCCCGCGGAGGCCGTCCGGTCGCCTGGGCGGCCGGCAGGGCCCCGTTGCACTGGAATTGGCCGAGATCGGGCCGTTGCGAAACCACCACGACGCCCAGCGCTCGGTCCAGACCGGCCTGTTCGAAGGCGTCACCGAAGATTTGACTGAGATTATTGATGAGGGACATGGGCTGCCATGGTCGAGACTGCTTGCAGGATAGGCTGCCGGTGGAGCGTCTCCGATCGATAGCCGCCGGCGCGGGCAGCAACTCCCCTCGGGTGGTGTCCTGTGTGGCTTCGGCCAACACCTTGATCGGGTCCAGGATCATGCACGACCATCGTCCGTCCGGGCAGGTCCGTCCTAACCAACCCCCATACCCCTAGGCCCGCCGCCACCGGAGACGCCTTCCCGCTTCTACAGTTGATCATGGAGGTCGGATCGTGAAGTGGGCGCGGCGGATTCTGATCGGCTTGCTGGCGACGGTCGCGTTCCTGGTGGCGGCAGTGTGGCTCACTACCTTTCATCCCCGCTCCGTTCGAGCCGAGGCGGTCACCTGTCCCGCGGACACGCCGACTCTGCAACGGGGGCAGTCGCTTGAGGTGATGTCCTGGAACGTGCAGTACATGGCCGGCAAGGGTTATGTCTTCTGGTACGACCTCTTTGATGAGTCCGGTCCCGACGAACGGCCTATGCCGTCGGCGATCGCGGCCACCTTCGAGGAGGTTGCTCGCGTCATCGCAGACGAGTCACCCGACGTGATCCTCCTCCAGGAAATCGACGACGGCGCCTCCCGAACGGACAGAGAAGACCAGCTCGAGCGGCTCTTGGGCATGCTGGCGGACGACTATGCCTGCTCGGCCAGCGCTTTCTACTGGAAAGCGGTGTTTGTACCCCATCCCCGGATCATGGGCTCGGCCGGGATGAAGCTATCGACCATCTCCCGGTACCGGATCGACGAAGCCATCCGCCACCAGTTGCCAATCATGCCGTCAGATCCGCTCACGCAGCAATTCGGCTTTCGACGGGCGATCCTGGAAGCCCGTCTCCCGGTGAATAGTGGCGCCCATCTCGTTGCGCTCAATACTCACCTCGACGCTTTCGCACAGGGCACCGACACGATGCAAAAGCAGGTGGCTCTCGTCAAGGGGTTGCTCGACGATCTCAGCGCCGCGGGGAATCCGTGGGTGATCGGTGGGGACTTCAACCTGCTACCTCCCGGCCCGCAGTACGAGAACCTGCCTTCCGACCAGCGGGTCTACTACGAGGTAGAGAGCGAGCTGGCGGTCCTGACAAACGCCTATCCGTCGATACCTTCGCTGGAGGAGGCAAACGGCACCGATGCTTCCGCCTGGTTCACGCACTACCCGAATGATCCGGCGGTATCGGGCCCGGATCGGACCATCGACTTCCTGTTCTTCAGCCCGATTCTGGAGCTGGGGGATAACTCCGTGCGCGCCCACGACACGCAGGCGATCTCGGATCATCTTCCGGTGGCGGCCAGCTTCGTCGTGCCGTAGATGGCTGGCAGTTTCCGGTTTCGAGTTGGCGAGAAAGGTGCGCCTCTACTGGCTAGTAGGCGGCCAGTTCCAGCGCGTGGCGAACAATGCCTTCGGTGTTGGGCATCACCTTCTCCTCCAGTTCGGAGGCGAACGGGAACGTCGGTACGTCGGGAGTGGCGTACCTGCGCACCGGAGCATCGAGCAACTCGAAGGCTTTGTCCGATGCCTGGGCAGCGATCTCTGCTCCGAACCCCGCAAACTCGTTGTCCTCGTGCACGATGAGGAGACGGCCCGTCTTCGCGAGTGAAACCTCCAGCGTCGGCCAATCGAGAGGCTTGATCGAGCGAAGGTCGATCACCTCGGCCGAAACGCCGTGGTCCGCGAGCAAATCGGCCGCTTCTACCGAGAAGAAGGACATTGTCCCGTACGCCACGATTGTCAGATCGGTGCCGGTCCGGCGGATGGCGGCCAGGCCGAGGGGAACGCGGTAGTCGCCGGCGGGATAGGGTCCCTTGGCCAGCCGGTAGAGCTTCTTGGGTTCGAGGAACAGGACGGGATCGGGATCCTCGACCGAGGAGACCAGCAACCCCTTCGCATCGGCGGGTGTCGAAGGTACGACCACCTTGAGTCCGGGGATGTGCGCATAGAAAGCCTCGATGGACTGCGAGTGGTACAGGGCTCCGTGGATCCCACCTCCGTAGGGAGCCCGGATCACCATCGGGCAATGCCAGTCGCCGTCGCTGCGGTAGTGGATCCGGGCGACTTCAGACAGGATCTGGTCGAAGGCGGGGTGGATGAAATCGGCGAACTGGATCTCGGCAATCGGGATCTTGCCGGCGGCGGCCATTCCCACCCCAATGCCGACGATCAGAGATTCGGCCAGGGGCGTGTTGAAACAGCGATCCTTTCCAAACGCCTCGGTGAGGCCCTTCGTTGCCTTGAATGCGCCACCCTTCGGGTCTGCGACGTCCTCACCAAACATCAGCGCCTCGGGATGGACGGCCATCACCTCGTGCAACGTCTGGTTGATGGCAGTAATGATGTTGACCTCTTCGCCGGCTGGTTCGGGCTCGACGCTTGTCACCGGCTCATCCGGGGTGATGGGCCGGGCGTAGACGCGGGCGAGTGGATCGCCACCGACCGGAGCCGCTTGCGCTTGCTTTACCGCGTCGGCCAACTCTTCGGCTATCTCCGACTCCATCTGCTCCTCGAGCGGCTCGTCGAGCAGCCGGGTTTCGATCAGGTACTGCTTGAGGAGAATGAGCGGGTCCCGGCGCCGCCACGATTCGACCTCTTCGCGCGAGCGGTACAGCTTGTCGTCGTCATCGGACGTGTGGGCGTAGTAGCGGTAGGTCTTGGCCTCGATCAGCGTTGGCCCTTCGCCGGCTCGAGCCCGCCCGACGGCTTCGCGAGCGATGGCATACATCGCCAGCGGGTCGTTGCCGTCGACCGCCACCCCGTACATGCCGTAGCCCAGCGCACGATCGGCTACCTGGCCCGCCACCTCCTCGGCGACCGGAACGGAGATGGCGTACTGGTTGTTTTCGATGACAACGAGCAAGGGCAGTTGATGGATGCCTGCGAAATTCATGGCCTCGTGCCAGTCACCCTCGGAGGTCGAGCCTTCACCGCCGTATACGGCCACCACGCTGGAACTGCCGTTCTTTTTGATCGAATGGGCGATTCCCGCGGCGTGCGGGTATTGGGTGGCGATTGGAGAGGAATGGGTGAACATGCGGCGTTCCCGAAGCGACCAGTGGTTCGGCATCTGTCGGCCGCCGCTGGTGGGGTCCGACATCCGGGAGAACACCCCCAGGAAGATGTCGAGGGGGCTAAATCCCCAACCCAGCACGACGCCCACGTCGCGGTAATACGGGAGGCACCAGTCGATGTCGGGATCCATCGCCATGACGCTGGCGACCTGTGCGCCCTCATGACCCGACGACGAAACCACGAACGGGGCGCGACCTTGCCGGTTCAGGGCCCACATCCGGTCGTCGACCCGCCGGGCCGCCAGCATGGTCCGGTACATCGCCAGGACTTGCTGGTCCGTCAGACCCAGGTCGCGGTGGTCGTCCTTCAGCTCCGGTACTACCTCCACTGACCCTCCCTTCAGGTTCCTTCGACTTCCGTCCAGGTAAGGCCACCTCGCGACAACCGGCGAAGATCGCTGATCGTTTCGATGCGCTCGGTCGCCAACTGCATGGCTGCGTCCTGCGGGTTGACGCCCCGTTCTTTTGCCGCGGTCAAGACGTCGAACGTGCGTTGGCCGATCGCGTCGACATGATGCATCGCTCTCTGTTCTGAGTAGCCGTTCAACTCCTCGAAGACATTGATGAGACCACCGGCGTTGACCAGGAAGTCAGGAGCGTAGAGGATCCCGCGCTCGGCCAACAGCAAAGCGTCCTCCTCCTTCTCCAACTGGTTGTTGGCGCACCCGGCCACGGCCTCGCATCGGAGTTTGGGAATGCTCTCCTCGTTGAGGCTGGCGCCGAGGGCGCACGGCGCGAGGACGTCGCAGTCGATCGTCATGATCTCTTCGAGTTCAACGGCTCTGACCCCGAAGTCATCGACGGCCTTGGCAACAGCTGGTTGATGAACGTCAGTGACGATCGTCTCAACCCCTTCGCCCGCCAGCAGACCAGCGAAGTGGTAGCCGACCTTTCCCACTCCCTCGATGGCAACGCGCCTTCCGTGGAGGTTGTCAGAACCCCAGAGAAACTCGGCGATGGCTTTCAAGGCCGCCAACAGGCCTTTAGCTGTGGCGGGGGAAGGGTCACCCGATCCACCTTCCTCGACGGGTACACCGGACGCCCAGCGAGTCTCGCGCCGCACCATCGCCAGATCGAACGACGTTGTCCCCACATCCTCAGCGGTGATGTACCGACCGTTGAGCGAATCAACCATGCGGCCGTACGCCCGCCAGAGACGCTCGTTCTTGTCATGGCGGGGGTCTCCGATGATGACCGCTTTGCCGCCGCCCAGGTCCAGACCGGCCGCCGCCGCCTTCAGCGTCATGCCGCGCGATAGGCGGAGCACGTCCCATAGCGCCTGTTCCTCGCTTTCGTATGGATAGAAACGGGTCCCGCCGAGAGCGGGACCGAGGGCTGTGGAGTGGATTGCGATGATGGTTTGCAGACCGGATTTTGGATCGTGGCCGTAGAGAACCTGCTCGTGACCGGTCTCAGCAACCAGCGAGAATACGCCCATGTGGGTGCGTCCTTTCGAAGGGCGAATTGCTATCAGTCTAACGGAGGGGTGTTCAACATTTGTGCGTCCCGAGTTCGCCTTGCGGTGCATGTTGGCCTCCGGAGGGGAACTTGACGTGGCGCCCCGTTAGCATCCAGAGCTATGACACCGTCGTCGTTCCTTCGGGTTTACATTGCCGCCGAGAAGTTCCCGGCGCAGGAACCCTCGCCCGACTCCGGCGCTCTTCGCACGTTGCGGGCCGGGAGATACGGGCTGCTCGGCGAGTCGATGCACGAAGATGCCTTGCACGCAGAATGGTCGGGACGGCGTTTTGTGTGTCCCCGACATCCGCGCCTCCGCATGCTGGAAGGTCTGCTGGCGTTTCACAACACCTACCGGGAGATGGGCGGCGATCTGATCGTCCCCGAGAACCTCGCCCGGCGAGCGGGCCGGGAGTTGCAGCGCTTGTACGAGAAGCGACCGGCGGAGCGGTCGCACATCCTCACCTCCCCATGGCACGTGCCCTTCCGGTGGTTCTCGGCATTTGACTCCCGAGAACGTGAGATCGTTCAGATGGCCGATAATCTCCGGCTTCGCTACCGGACCCTGTTGACCCTTTCCTCCCAACGACTCGAACGTACCCTGATTGCCCTCAAAGAGGCAGGTTTCAACGGTTCGGTCACGGACGATGTCGAAGAGCTAGCCGAATGGCTCGATGACTTCCCTGAGGATTCGATGGTGGAACTCGACTACGGCGGCGTGGCCGGGCTGTTTGGGGAAGGTGACTTGGTGCTCGACGAGAGCGCAGCCGATATCTGGGGTTCGATCGAGGCGCTCGAGGCGGGCAATATGGATGAGGCTGTGGAGCGCTATAGCAGTATGGCGTCGCGCTGGGCCCCGGTAGTCGCCGTCACGTTCAGCAACTAGGTCGATGCTTGCTCTCGCCGGCCCGCTACCGGCTCTTGTTACCGCGCATCATTCTGGTGCGACTGGTCGCCATCGGCACCCTCCCGGCGCGTATGGTTGGAGCGCGCAGGGAAGGATGTTCATGGCGAATGCCGATCGGACTGCAGCCGAGAAACGATTCCGCGACGAGCACGGGAGTGGGCAGAAGGACGCCGCGCTGGCGGCGCGGGCGCTGTATCCCTTGGACGAGGGAGCGGAAACCGGCCAGCCCTTTGCGCGCGAAGCCACCCAAGTGGCCCGTGCGTTCGGCCGGGAGGTGGCCGGTCTGCGGGGCAACGAGGTTGGTGTAGCCGCCGAACGTGCGATCGAAGAGTTACTCGATCTGGCTCGCGACCATCAGGAAATGCACTACGTCGTATTGTTTGAAGACGTACTTGAGCACGCGGGCGGGCCCGTAGCGGCTCCAGAATCAGGTGAATAGGCGCCGCTCAGTCTTCGTGCAGCTCTACTTCGAGTAGCTCGGCTGCCTCTAGCATCTGCTCTTCTTCGATGCTGGCAGGCGTCCCTATCGCCGCCTCTATCCCATCGGCGATCGCCTTCTCGGCTTCTGCGGCGTCACCAAGATCCGCGACCAGGGACCCGGCGTCCGGCGCTTCGGTGTCATGGTCGGACATGCTGACCTCCTTCTGTGATAGGGATCTTACGCTTTGAAGGCGGTGGTTGGTCGGAGCTTGTACCTGTGGCCAGCAGGGCAACCGATCGCAGAACTGCCAACCTCGCACCCATTTCCGGTCCGCGTCCGTCGGCGGCGACTCGGCTCGTCAGGGCGGGGGCATCTGCCCGACGGCGGTACGCAGCGTGGTCAGAAACTCGTCGAGCGGCACGCGATGAATCTTGGCAGCCCGTTCGACGGTGAGGGCCTTGGTGATGAACTTGCGGAAGCTGTAGCCGCCGACGCGTTTGATCCCGAACACCTCCATCACCTCGGCGATGTCGCCGTATTCGCCCAGGATGTCGGATACCTTGGTGTCTTTGGTGATCTCCACGCAGACCCTCCCGTCGTTTGAATGCTGCGGTCCCTCGCCTTGTCGGCGGCTCGAGGCGGTCAAGGGACACGCTACTCCGGCGCCTCGGTTGCCCGCCACCCACACTCAATCGCCAGACGGCCAGAGGGCATCGGAGCTCGAATCAGCGCCGGGGTCGTTCGAAGCGTTTTTCGAGGATTCGGCGGGTTGGGTGTGGGTAAGGGGCTGTTTGCCCGGATGAAGTGGCGAGTCGGGAGAAGAGGGATCGGGGCGCCACGGCGAACACAAATCGGAGTAGCGTCGGATTCCCCAACCACGGAGAGCACGGTGTACGTCATCAGACGTGTGTACGAAGTGAAGCCCCGGGCCGCTCGTGAGGCGGCCTCCATCGCCGCCCGCATCGGCGAGTTGTATCACGAGGCAGGTCGCCGTTCGGAGGTGACGGTCTACTTCAACGGCACCACTTTGCCCGGAGAGACGGACGTGGTCTATATGCAGTGGACCGATGACGCCATACGGTCGCCGTACGGTCGCAGCGAGCCTGCGATTCCCGAGGCGGCCGAGCTCGGTGCCCGCCTGCGGGAGCTCACCGAGGACACTTGGATCGAGTTCTACGAGATGCTGACGCCGGAGAAGGCGATGAAGCTGGGCTGAGCTTTGATAGCGACCCTCGGCGTCCTCGATGCGGGCCACTTGCGGTCCCCTCGTCGCCCTGCCGGGTTCAGGTGGTCGGCCGGGCAACTATGAGTTGAACCGGAACAATGGTCGCCATCAGGGCCATCTGTTGTTGATATGAATCCGGGCGGTACTCACAAGCCTCGAACTCGAGTCGAGAACGGTTAGGGGTAGTTCAACACGCACCGGCGAATGCCATACATTGGGTGGAGGCGGGTAGCGAGCATTTCTCGGGACCGGTCTTATTTGGCTCGTTGTCGGCGAGCCCCGATCGCAGTCTCAACGCGCTCGGTGTGCTGTTCGAGCCGGGAACGCATACTGATCGGCACACCCATCCCGACGGCCGGGTTCTCTACATCGTCTCGGGCGCCGGCAGGCTGCAAACCGACGACTGGAGAACCTTGCGAGTTCGGAATGGAACGTTGTCTACTCACCGGCGGGTGATAGGCACCGGCACGGCGCTCCCGAGCCCGGCTACATGATGCACTTGTGGCTCACGACCGGTGAGGCGACGGAATGGCTCCCTGAGAAGGTGAGCGACCAGGACTACGGACGGGGTTGAAGTCAGCCGCTCGGCTTCATCGCATGGTCACTGACACCCGGGTTTCGCTTCTGTTACGTGCCGTCGATCGGTACGGCGATAACCGGCCGGTCGCTGGACAGGAGCAGCTCCTGAAGGTGGCTGCCCAGTAGGAACTTCCCCACCCGGGAGCGGTGACGCATGCCGAGGACGAGTGCATCGACTTCGTTCTCGGCCGCGACTCGCTGGATTTCTCCCACTGGTTTTCCGGTTCGGGCTATCGCGGTGATGGATGAATAGTCCACGCCGAGTTCAACCAGGCTATCCGTGAGGTCCGATTTGGTTTTCGCCAGCATCATGTACTCGCTCTGGTCGACGTCGTTCTCTTCAGCCACTCTGAGAACCTTGTCCAACGGTTCACCCGTCCCGGCCGTCCTTGCGGTGGATGACCCCGGCCCGTGCCTGCGATCCTCCTCCTCTTCTTCGGTAATCACGTGCACGACGTGCACCTTCCCACCCGTTTGCTTCGCGAGCTCGGCTGCAAACCCCAGCACCTTGTCGGAGCCGGGGCCCATGTCGACGCCCACCAACACATTCATGGTATGTATGTCTCCCGTTCGGCTATTTCGAAGCTACACCAGGTGCCGGATGGTGCATATGCCTCCGTTGTTCCAACCAGATGTTTGTTTGGTCCCGGGCCTGAACGGACAACGGGTTGATGATCGAAAGGTGCCGGCACCCGGAACCGCTCAACTCGTGCAGGTATGCTTGATTCGTGAGGCTGTCTCCGCCTCTTGTCCGATTCATTGCCTGGGTCAGCCTGCTCATTGCGTCTATTCTGCTGTTTTGGCCGGTCTTCCCGAAGGTCGCTTTGTGGGACTTGCCTGGAGTGCTGGGCGGCGGGACGACGAGAGCGAATGTTGTCACCCCGATCGGTGCGATGGTATCTGGAGAGTCATTGGAAGACGGGTGGGATCGATTCAGACTCGCTGCCGGACTCTTCCTCCTCGGCGTCTCCTTTGGCACCGGGCTCGCGTCGGCGTACCGATCGGGAAGACCTGTAGCTGACCGGCGGCCCGCTGAGACCCATTTCTTTTTTCCCAAGCGCTGATCCCCGGGCCTGATTCCGACCACTCCAAGCACCGGGCCCGCACCCACCTGACCGCATCCAACCGCCTCCACGGACCCACCCTCGAAGCAGGGGAGCGGGTGTTCCAGGCGGGTGACCGGGTCCTGTGCCGCAAAAAACCAGACTCGGCTCGGAGTGCTCAACGGCGACCTCGCCACTGTCGTCTCCGTCGATCCAGACCACGGTACGATCACCGTGCGGCTCGACCGTGACCCCGAGACCCGGGACCTTCCCGTCTGGTATCTCGACCAGAGGCATGTCGACTGCGGCTACGCCCTCACCGGGCACAAAGCCCAAGGGGTCACCACCGACCGCACCTTCGTGGTCGTCGACGGGACCACCGACCGGGAATGGGCCTATGTGGCGATGAGCCGCGGCCGGCAAGCCAACACCCTCTACCTCACCAACCCTGAACCGGCCGATGAACAGTGCACCCACCTCACCCACCAGGGTCAACAAGATGCCCTCGATCGCCCCACCGCTGCGCTCAACCGTGGTTCGGCCCAGATCGCCGCTACCGACCATGCCGGACCGGCGCAAAGCGACGATATTGATCCGTTCGGTCCGCCGCCACCCAGCCATGATGTCGCTGCTCGGGTCGCTTGGCAGATCGCCAAACGCCAAGCCGAACGAGACGAGATCGAACGGCAGACCCCCGGCCTCGACCTCGCCGTCGGCCGCTAATCGCAACCACGGAACGTGACAACCCAATATCTGGGATCAGCGGCATATTGCCGGTTCGAGTGCGCCACAGAATGGCTCAGGGAACCTTCGGTTGCATGATTATGGGCGGCACCATACAACCGATCGGAGCTGGTCACTGACGCGATCCTCGAACTGCTTGACTCCTGAACTGAGCAAGCCCCCTTTGACCGGCGCGTACCATCAGTGTGAGATCGCAATGGAACAGAGCGATGGTTTCGGGTTCCGATGATGTAGTCCTTTCAATCGAGGGTCTCACAAGGTCGTACGGGGACCTCATCGCCGTAGGCGATCTCTCGCTCGATGTTCGCCGGGGTGAGGTCTTTGGTCTGCTGGGCCCCAATGGTGCTGGAAAGACCACCACCGTGAACGTGATTTGCGGCCTGATCGAAAGCGATGCCGGCGAGGTCACCATCGACGGCCATTCACTGCGCCACGACCTGCGCGGATGTCAGCGGTCAATGGGGCTATGCCCCCAGGAGTTGGTCATCTGGGAATCGCTCACCTGCTTCGAACAACTGCAGTTCGTTGGGGAGCTCTACGATGTTCCTCGGGCCGTCGCGCGGGAACGAGCTCTCTGCCTGTTGTCCACCATGGGTTTGAGGGACCGACGCAACTCGCTGGGCAGGACCTTGTCGGGAGGGATGAAGCGCCGGCTCAATCTGACGCTGGCTCTCATGCATGAGCCCTCCCTTTTGATCCTTGATGAACCCCAGGCGGGACTCGACCCGCAAAGCCGCATCCTGGTGCGTGACTACATAAGGTCCCTGGCTCCCCGGACCACCGTCATCCTCACCACCCATGATATGGACGAGGCAGATCGCCTGTCGGACCGCATCGCCATCATTGATCGTGGTCGGCTCTTGGTGACCGATACGCCGGAGCGCCTCAAGACGCGCATCGGCACGGGTGACGTGATGGAACTCACCGTATCCGAAGAGCACGACGCCGTCCTCGAAGGGCTGCGGGACGGATTGCCGGAAGACGTGCAACAGTTGGCCCACCAGCACGGAACCCTGCGCCTCGTGGGCACCGACCTGCTGCGAACACTCCCGGCCCTACTGAACCGGTTCCGAGTTCACGGTGTGGAAGTCGAAGATATTGTCATCCGGAAGACAACCCTGGAAGACGTCTTCGTGGAGCTGACCGGCAGAGGACTCAGGGAATGAGGTTCATCAGCCTGTTCCGGAAGACGATGATCGAAAATCTTCGGGATTGGAAGATCCTGATTCTCACCCTCAGCTTCGCCCCCTTCTTCGTAGTGCTCATGTTCTTCTATCTGGGCGAGGCGGTAACCGCCTATCGGGTTGTCGTTGTCAACGCAGACCAGGGCAATCTCGGTGAACAGCTCGTCGCCGCGCTGCAGGAAACCCGATTACCAGAAGACAGTGCCGTTCTCACGGTCCGGGAGGTGGCAGACCAGCACGAAGCGCACGAACAGTTGCATGGCCGTTCGGCCGATGTGGTGGTGGAGATTCCAACCAACTTCACCGCGGCGGTGGTCGCCTACCGGCCGGGCGCTGGGATATCCCCTGCCGAAGTGGCCACCTTCGGAGACCCTTCCAACGTCCGTTACCACATGGCCGCCGTCCTGGTCGACCACATCACCTACCAGTACACCGCAATGGTGACAGGCGAGCGGGGCCCGCTGACAGTCCGAACGGAGACGGTGACCGGAATTGAAACTCTCACCGAATTCGAACTGTATGTTCCCCCACTGCTGGCGCTTTCGCTGATGATGTTGATGTTCACAGCTGCCGCTTCCATCATCAAGGAGAAGGACAAGGGCACTCTGGTCCGCCTGCGTATCTCGAACATGACCGCCTTCGAGTGGCTTACGTCGATCGGTGCCGCCCAGGTCATCTTCGGTTTGGCGGGAGTAGCGCTGACCTATCTCACTGCAGTGGCTTTGGGATACCGGAGTAGTGGGTCCCTGATCGCAATCGCGGTCGTCGGCACAGTCTCGTGCCTGGCGATCATCGCCATCAGCGTGCTGGTGGCAGCCTGGCTGCGCACCATCTTCGACCTCATGACCATCGGCTGCTTCCCGTTCTTCGTCCTGATGTTCTTTTCCGGAGGGATGTTCCCCCTCCCTGATCTTCGCCTCTTCGTGTTGGGTGATCGTTCC